>Ga0315542_1000366_pt1 | contig 28047 bp, 23 predicted proteins | sample SalMarSW160120MG_FD_202541 | JGI IMG/M metagenome (GOLD analysis project Ga0315542, IMG submission 202541) | Salt marsh sediment microbial communities from the Plum Island Ecosystem LTER, Massachusetts, United States - Salt Marsh Sediment SW1601-20 ... | reverse complement strand
CCAGACCCTCGCTTTCCTGCAGGGTGGTCCCCCCTTGACGTTTCTCGCCAGCGCCAAACGCTTGTGAACGCCCTTCAGAGAAACATCAAGGACGGCACGTCCGTTTGAGCGCACCCTTCTCCGGGGTGCGCTGCGCCCGCGCTCTCCGGCTAGCCCGAGAGGCATGCTTGGTAGCGCGCTGCAGATGCCTTCTCCGGACGGGTGGTGGAACTTACTGACTTAATCACTCAACTACTGTCTCACCGGTTGGGTGGGTGGGGGCACGTCTCCCTCTTCCCGTTTCACGATCTTCCTTGGCGGGCGGGCCCGCGCGTCGGGTGATAACCTCCGACCCCGGTTCTGCGTAGAAGATGACGTGGCCCTGTTGCCATTCCCCGGCGAGGGTAAGATGACCTGCGCACGCGGGCTGTGCCTGCTGCGCGTCAACCTGTCACGTCAAGAAGAGGCTCGCCGCCAAGGGCGGCAGAAGGAGGCATGATGCGTCGGAAGAGAGCTCGGATTGTGATGACCTTGGCCCTGCTGGTCGGGGTCGTGGCGCTGCTGGCTTTGCCGGCGACCGCAGACGAGGGCATGTGGACCTTCGACAACCCGCCGGTCAAGCAGCTCAAGGAGCGGTACGGCTTCAACCCCACCCAGCAGTGGCTCGACCACGTGCGGCTGTCGTCGGTGCGCTTCAACGACGGTGGCTCGGGATCGTTCATCAGCCCGGAGGGGCTGGTGCTGACCAACCACCACGTGGCGCGTGGGCAGCTGCAGAAGGTGTCAACCCCGGAGCACAACTACGTGCAGAACGGGTTCCTGGCGAAGACCCGCGACCAGGAGCTCAAGTGCCCCGACCTCGAGCTGAACGTCCTGATGTCGATGGAGGACGTGACTGCCAGGGTGAAGGGCGCAGTCAAGCCCAACATGAGTGACAAGGATGCCCTCGAGGCGCGTAAGGCAGAGATCGCGAAGATCGAGAAGGAGAGCCTGAACGCCACCGGCCTGCGCTCGGACGTGGTCACCCTGTACTCCGGCGGCGAGTACTGGCTCTACCGCTACAAGAAGTACACGGACATCCGCCTGGTGTTCGCGCCCGAGGTGGACGCGGCGTTCTTCGGCGGCGATCCCGACAACTTCACCTACCCCCGCTACGACCTCGACATGGCGATCTTCCGGGTGTACGAGGACGACAAGCCGATCGCCAGCCCCGACTACCTGAAGATCAACACCAAGGGCCCGGCGGCCAACGACCTGGTGTTCGTGTCCGGCAACCCCGGCTCGACCGACCGGCTGTACACGATGGCCCGCCTCAAGGCCGCGCGCGACGTCACCTACAAGCTGCGGCTGGAGCTCATCAACCGCATGCTCAACGTGTTCCGAAGGTACGCAGCCGGCGGCACCGAGCAGGCGCGCCAGGCGGACATGATGATCTTCGGGCTCGAGAACGCGATCAAGGCCTATGAGGGCGAGTACAAGGGCCTGAAGAACCCCGAAATCTGGAAGACGAGAACAGCCCAGGAGAAAGAGTTCCGCAAGCGTGTGGCCGCCAACCCCGAGTGGGAGAAGGAGTACGGCGACGCCTGGACCCAGATCGAGAAGGCTCAGCAGCTACTGATGGGCCGCCTCAACGAGTACGCCTACCGGCGCATGCCCGGCTTCCGGCTGCCGCGCCTGGCACAGACGATCTACCGCTACGTCACCGAGGTGCCCAAGCCCGACGGCAAGCGGCTCGACGGCTACCACGACGCGCAGCTCGACTCGCTGCGGTTCAGGATGTTCTCGCCGGCCCCGGTCTACCCCGGCCTCGAACAAGCGCTGCTGCAGGATCAGCTCGAGCTGGCGCTGACCAAGCTCGGCCCCGACGACCCGTTCGTCAAGGCGGCGCTCGACGGCAAGAGCCCGGCGCAGATGGCCGAGTACCTGATCTCGGGCACCAAGCTCGCCGATCCGGCCTTCCGGCGTGAGCTGGTGAAGGGCGGCGCGGCCGCGGTCGAGGCGTCCAAGGACCCGCTCGTGGCCTGGGCCGTCAAGCTCGAGCCGCAGATGCGGCAGCTGCACGACTGGTACGAGGACAACATCGAGAGCGTGTTCACCGCCAACGGCGAGAAGATCGGCGAGGCCAGGTTCGCGGTCTACGGCAAGTCCACCTACCCGGATGCGACCTTCACGCTGCGCCTGTCCTACGGATCGGTCAGGGGTTACCCCATGAACGGCACCAAGGCGCCGCCGATGACCACCTTCTACGGCCTCTTTGACCGCGCCTACAGCTTCGGGCTCAAACCCCCGTTCCTGCCGCCGCAACGCGACTTCGACAAGATCAAGGATCTGGATCTCGCGACGCCGCTCGACTTCGTATCCACCTGCGACATCATCGGCGGCAACTCCGGCTCGCCGGTCATCAACCGCGATGGCGAGCTGGTGGGCCTGATCTTTGACGGCAACATCGAGAGCCTGGTCAGTCGCTTCGTCTACGACGACGTGACCAGCCGTGCGGTGGCGGTCGACAGCGCCGCCATCGTCGAGGCGATGAGCAAGCTCTACGACACCCAGTTCCTGCTCGACGAGATGATGGGCAAGAAGTAGCGGCACGAAGCTCGCTGCATTGAACCCGACCGGCGGCCGTCAGGCCGCCGGTTTTCTTGTGTGTAAGTGATTAAGTTACTAGGTGATTAGGTGATGAGGTTCCCCCGCCCACCCAACCAAGAGAGAAGCCCACCCGCCCACCCAGATCCTACTTCGCTCGCGTCGCTCGCTCATCAGGATGACACCAAGGGCTGACGGCACTCGTGAGGGCGACATGTGGAGGGCGCCGAGGGCCAGCCCCCGGGAACGGTTCCGCGGTGGGGCGGGAACGGAGCGGAAGGAGGCGAACGGCCATCCCGCCGCGGGCGGCGGGTGAGTGACCAACGAGGCTGATTGCCGGGGAGTTCGTCGACCCCCCCTGGCAGGCGAGATGCCTGCCCCACCAAGGAACTGAAAACGTGGGCGTAGTGCAGCTCAGAGCATGGTGCGTTCAAACGGGCGTACCGTCCTTGAAGTTTCTCTGAAGTTCAATCACGAGCCATGGGCGCTGGCGAGAAACGTCAAGGTAACCTCGGCCTTTGGCGTTGGGAGTACGGCCTCAAGATTGAATGAGGCGGCCCGAGTGTTCTCCGGCGGTCGCCACGAGGATGCCCATCTGTTCTCGTGGCCGTGCGACCGCCGGAGACGCGAGGCGGGCGGTCACCCTGTGACCGCACGGCCGCCGGAGCCACGCAACCCTCCAGGGTGCGGCCGTAGGCTGCGGATCTGCCGGAGCCCGGAGAACCCAGGCCCGGTCATACCTCGAGGAGGATGAACAGGATCAGCCACACGACGTCGAGGAAGTGCCAGTACATGGAGACGTAAACGACGCCAGGATGGCTGGTCGCCGTGTAGCGCCCCCTAGCGGCCCGCACGGTGGTGATGGCCATCGGGATCAGACCGCCGACGACGTGCAGGCCGTGCAGCGCGGTCAGGGTGTAGAAGACGAACGCGAACAGGCTCGCCCGCGGCAGCAGCCCATGCTGCGTCAGCAGCAGCCAGCTCGCACCCTGGCTGAGGAGGAAGGCGACGCCGAGCGCGGTCGTCAGCACCAGCCAGTGCTTGAGGCCGGCGCGGTCGTCGCGCCGGATCGCCTTCAGCGCCAACCACATGGTCAGGCTGCTCACGATCAGCAGCGCCGTGCTCAGCCAGAGGGTCGCCGGCAGCCCCGGGCTGCCCGCAGGCGGCCACTGCTCGGCCCGCGAGCGCACCACCAGGTAGCCGATGATGCTGGCCGTGAACAGGACCCCCAGTGAGACCAGGAAGAGCTTCATGCCGAGCACCCCAGCCGCCGGCTGCACCGGCGCCGCGCGCTCGTCATCGGGATCCGGGTAGAGGTCGATCTTCATTGCCCGTGCATCCCCGGTGCGTAGCCGGGAATCATCTGCGACTGGTAGTGGGTGGTGTCGATGAGCACCCCGCCCACGAACAGCATCACGAACAGAAGCGTACCGACAAACACCAGCGCGTAAAACCGCTTGTCCCAGCGCAGATGCATGAAGTAGAGAAGGACCAGCGAGCCCTTGGCGGTGGCGATGCCCATCGCGACCCACAGGTTGAGCGAGCCGAGGTTGATCCGGGAGGCGGCGAAGGTCAGCCAGGTCAGGAAGACCAGCCCCGCCCACACGGCCACCAGGACCTTGAGGGGAACTACGTGGACGCCGGTTGTCTGATGGGCTTCAGCCATGCTGGCCTCCTTCGAGCTCAACGGATCAGGTACAGGAGCGGGAACAGGTAAATCCAGATGATGTCCACCAGGTGCCAGTAGAGACCGACGTTGTCGACCGGCGTCGCGTAGCCGTCGCCGAACTCGCCGCGCAGCGTCCGCCGCAGCAGCCAGGCGATGACGATCATGCCGGCGATCACGTGGATCCCGTGCAGCCCGGTCATGACGAAGTAGATGCTGAAGAAGATCTGCACGTTCTTCGGCGCGCTGGCCGGGATCTCGTGGGCGGGAGCGTTCGCCGGGGCCAGCCCGGCCGGGCCCTCGGCGGCGGGCGGGATCTCCGTGCCGTCGGAGGCGGCAGCCGCCTTGTCCGGGGCCGCGGCAGGGGGCGCCGTGACCGGCGCCGCACCGGACTCGGCAGCGCCCTCGACGTGCGGGTGGTAGTACTTGCCCCACAGCAGCCCGTGCTTCCACTTGGTGTTGTACTCGATGCCCTTGACGCCGAGGAAGCAGGCCGCGAACACCAGGGTTGCGGTGAGCAGGATGGCCAGCGCGCGCCGGCGTCCCAGCTGCGCGGCACGCACCGCCCACGCCATGGTCAGGCTCGAGCAGATCAGGATCACCGTGTTGAGCCCGCCCAGCTTCTTGTCGAGAAACTGGTCGGCCCAAATGAAGATCTCGGGATGGTTGGCGCGGTACATGGCGTAGGCGCAGAAGAGACCGGAGAAGAACAGCAGCTCCGTGGCCAGGAATATCCACATCCCGAGCTTGGCGGAGTCGGCCTGCTGCTCGGCGTTCTCGAAGTGGTGGGCGAGATGGGGGTCATGATGGCCGCTCTCGGACCCAGGGCTCGTGGTGCTCATGATCCGGCCCCTTCGGTCGCCGGCACCCACCCCTCGGCCCGGGAGACGAAGCGGACCGTGTCCAGGTCATACGGATCCCCCGCCGTCATCTCGTGCTCGAAGTTGTAGTACGGGGGCGGCGACGACGTCCGCCACTCCAGCGTCGCCGCACCCCACGGGTTGGCGGGCGCACGCTCGCCCTTGATGAGCGAGTGCGCCAGGTAGCCGGCCATGACGAAGAAGCCCAGGGCCAGGATGTACGAGCCGATCGTCGACGCCTGGTGGTACGGGGTGAATTGGGGCAGGTAGTTGTAGTACCGGCGGGGCATGCCGTGGCTGCCCATGACGAACTGTGTGAAGAACGTCAGGTTGAAGCCGACGAAGACCAGCAGCGCCGCGATCTTCCCCCATCGCTCGCTGTACCTGCGGCCGAAGAACTTCGGCCACCAGTAGTGGAGGCCGCCGAGGAAGGCGATCACGGTGCCGCCGAACATCGTGTAGTGGAAGTGGGCGACCACGAAGTAGGTGTCGTGAAGGTGCACGTCGGTGGCCAGGGCGCCGAGGAACAGGCCGGTCAGGCCGCCGATCGCGAACAGGAAGATGAACGCCAGGGCGTACAGCATCGGGGTATCGAAGCGGATCGAGCCCTTGTACATCGTGGCCAGCCAGTTGAAGACCTTGACGGCCGACGGGATCGCGACGCTGAACGTCAGCAGCGAGAAGATCATGTTGGCGAGCCCCGACTGGCCGCTGACGAACATGTGGTGCCCCCACACCAGGAAGCCGAAGACCGCGATCGCGATCGAGGAGTAGGCGATGAAGTTGTAGCCGAAGATGTGCTTGCGGCTGAAGACCGAGATCAGCTCGCTCTCGATCCCCATCGCCGGCAGGATCATGATGTACACCGCGGGGTGGGAGTAGAACCAGAAGAAGTGCTGGAACAGCAGCGGGTCGCCGCCGAGCGCCGGGTTGAAGATCCCGATACCGAGAGTCCTCTCCGCCACCAGCAGCAGCAGCGTGATGCCGAGCACCGGCGTCGCCAGCACCTGGATGATGGCGGTCGCGTACAGCGACCACAGCAGCAGCGGCATCCGGAACCAGCTCATCCCCTTGGGACGCATCTTGTGGAGGGTGACGATGAAGTTGAGGCCGGTAAAGATCGAGCTGAAGCCGAGGATGAACGCTCCCAGGGTGGTCAGGATCACGCTCGTCCCCGTGGTCACGCTGTACGGGGTGTAGAAGGTCCAGCCGGTGTCGACGCCGCCGGTCAGGATGGCCGCGAGCAGGAAGACCGCGCCGACGACGTAGAGGTGGAAGCTCGCCAGGTTGAGGCGTGGCAGGGCCACGTCCTTGGCGCCCAACATCAACGGCAGCACGAAGTTGCCGATCGTGGCCGGGATCGACGGGATCAGGACCAGAAAGATCATCACCGCGCCGTGCAGCGTGAACAGCTTGTTGTAGGTGTCCGCGCTGACGATCGTTCGCCCCGGCGTCCACAGCTCGGTGCGGACCAGGAGGGCGAAGACGCCGCCGAGAAAGAACGACGTCAGGACCGCCACCAGGTACATCACCCCGATCCGCTTGTGGTCGAGCGTGAAGATCCAGGACCGGAGCCCCTTCGCGTGGCTCAGGTAGCTGTCGCCGCCCACTGCGAGGGCCGCGGCCGCGCCCTCTCCGGGCGGGGGCGGGTTGACACTCGTCATCGACTCCTCCTCACTTCCCACCGCCGCCCTTGGGGCCGGCCGAGAGGCTCTTCAGGTACTGGATGATGCTCGTGATGTCCTCGTTGGTCAGACGTCCCTGGAAGGTCGGCATGACCGGTTCGAAGCCGGCCACGACCTTGGCCTGCGGATCGAGGATCGACTCACGAACGTAGTCCTCGTCGGCGGTGATCGCCTGGCCGGTGGAGAGCACCACCTTGTGTCCGAAGAACCCCTTGAAGGTCGGTCCGGTCTTGCCGCTGCCGTCGATCGAGTGGCACTGTGCGCACCCCCTGACCGTGTACAGGTGGCGGCCCGCGTCCACCGGACTCATCGTCTTGAGCAGGTTCGAGGCATCGGCGAGCCACGTGTCGAAGCCGCCGGGGCGGTGGACGATCACCTTGGCCAGCATCGTCGAGTGCCCGGTCCCGCAGTACTCGGCGCAGAAGAGCTGGTACTCGCCCGGCGTCGTGGCCTGGAACCAGGCCTTGTTGTAGCGGCCGGGAACGACGTCCCGCTTGATCCTGAAGGCGGGCACGTACAGGCTGTGGATCACGTCCTGCGACTGCATGACCAGACGCACCGGCCGGTTGACCGGCACGTGCAGGTCCTTGTCGACGTAGCCGTTCGGGTAGGTGAACTGCCAGGACCACTTCTGCGCCGTCACCAGGACCTCGTAAGCGTTGGCCGGCGGCGTCACGATATCGATGAACCCCTTGAAGCCGTATGCGAAGATCACCAGCGCCAGGGTCAGGGGGATGACGGTCCACGTCACCTCCAGCGCGGTGTTGTGGGTCGCCGTCTTCTCGGCCGCGACCCCCTCCCGGTAGCGGTACCGGATCACGAAGTACAGCATGATTCCGACCACGAGGAGGAAGAAGAAGGCCGAGATGCCGAGCACCAGGTAGAAGAGGTGGTCCACCTCTCCGGCCACCGTCGATGCCTCCCTCGGCATCAGGAAGCTCGGCTTCCCGGGCGCCGCGGTCAGGGCCAGGAGCGCGCAGTGCAGCAGCGTCGTCATCAGGTGTCGGTTCCCTGCGGGTCGGAGTCCGGCTGGTTCTTGTGCCGGCGGCGGTCCCGCACCCAGAGCGTCCCGAGAACAAGGGCCAGGCCAACCGCCGTGAAGCTTCCCCCCAGGCGCATGATGTTCCTGGCAACCGGCGTGTAGCGGCGGCTGGTCGGGTCGTACCGGCAGCAGTAGAGGATGATCTTGTCGATGGTCGAGCCGATCTTCCCCTGGGATGCTTCCAGCAACGCCAGCTTGAGCGTCTTGCTCGGGTAGTCGATCCCGTACAGGTAGCGGGCGATGTGTCCATCCGGCGTCAGCAGCGTGAGGGCCGCCACGTGGTTGAACTGCCCGGTCTTCTTGTCGAACCGGTAGCCGAAGCCGACGGCGTCGGCGAGCTTCGAAATCTCATCCTGGCGTCCGACCAGGAAGTGCCACCCTGCTCCCGCCGACGGCCGCTGCAGCTCCTTCATGTAGGTCTTCTTCTTGGCCTCTGCGAGCTGGTAGGTCTCGAGCGGGTTGATGCTGACGGTCACCACCTCGTACTCCTGGCCCGGGCCCCACGACAGCCCCTTCATCCCCTCGGTGAGACCGTTCAGCTGCAGGGTGCAGAGCATCGGGCAGCTGTAGTAGTTGAGGGTCAGGATCACCGGCCGGTCGGCCTGGAAGTAGTCGGCGAGCTTGACCGTCTTCCCACTCTCGTCGGTGAACTCGAGCGACAGCGGCACCTGTGCCTTGAGGTGCTCGGTAACGCCGACGCCCTTGAGCTCGTCCGGGACCGTGCTCGCCGAGGTGGCGGGCTGCTGGGCCGCGGCCGAGGCGGCAATGAGCATCACGGAAGCGACGACAAACAGAGATTTTGATTTAATCACAGTCTCATTTCCCGGTCGACATAACACACGAGCTCGCACTCGGATTTCCACTTACTCAGACTTGGAGGACTCGGCGACCACCAGCTTCATGGCGCGGTCGATCGGGATCGCGACGACGCCCGCCTTCTGGTCGATCCAGCGGTATGTGGTCAGCTGCTCCTCGTGCTGCGCCCGCAGCTGGCTCACCGTCATCGGCGGGCTTTCCACCTGCTTGCGGGCCGCCTCCTTGGTCTCCATGTCGTAGAACAGCGCCTGCAGGCCGACGATGATGACGAACAGGATCAGCGCGCCGACAATGCCGATGATGGCGATCTTGGCCACGTCCGGAGCATCGCGCTCGGTGTACTGGAGATCGGGGCCTGCGGAGTCCATGCTGCTCCCCTCCTCACGCATTCTCGAATGCCAGCGACTCGGCGAGACGAGGGTCGTTGACCGGAACCAGCGAGTGGCGCCGCATTTTCAGCACCCAGGCCGCAGCGTAGACGCCCCCCACCGCCAGCATGCAGAATAGGTCCATCAGGCCCAGTGAGACCTTGGACGGGCTCAGCTCCGGCACGATCAGCCAGTAGATGTCGACCCAGTGCATGAGGGCGACCCAGGCCGAGGCGATCAGCAGCACGTGGACGTTGCGCTTGGCGCCGCGGAAGATCAGGACCAGGAACGGGATCAGGAAGTGGCCGAAGACGAGCAGCAGGCTGACCCAGGTCCAGCCGCCGGTCTGCCGCTTGAGGTACCACTCAGTCTCCTCCGGCATGTTTCCGTACCACATCAGCATGTACTGGGAGAAGGCGATGTAGGCCCAGAAGACGATGAACGCGAACAGCAGCTTGCCCATGTCGTGGAAGTGCTCGATCGTCACCGAGTGCAGCAGCTGCTTGTGGTGCTGCAGCCAGTGGGTGACGTGAGGCAGCACGGCCAGAAAGCCGACGACGCTCGACGAGAACAGGTAGACGCCGAAGATGGTGCTGAACCAGTGCGGGTCGAGCGACATCAGGAGGTCGAAGGCGCAGAAGTTGACCGCAAACGCGTACAGGACCATCCCGGGGGCCGAGCGGCGGGTCAGCGTGACGGTCATGTTCGGGTCGCCGGTCCGGTCCTGCTCCACCGACCGCTTGAAGAAGTAGCGGCCGAGGAGCCACCAGGCGGCGAAGTACACCGCCAGGCGGATCACGAAGAAGGTCGGGTTGAGGTAGCCGGCCTTGCCGGCGAGGACCGAATCATGGGCGGTCGCGCCCGGACGGCTCCAGCTGTACAGATCGTGCATGCCGAGCAGGATCGGCACCGCCAGCACGGCGAGAACGGGAAACAGCACGGCCATCCCCTCGGCGAGACGTCGCACGACCACGCTCCAGCCGGCGCGCGTGACGTGGTGGAGGAGGACGAAGAACAGGGCGCCCAGCGACAGCGACAAGAAGTAGGTGAAGCTGACCAGGTACGACTGCAGGAACCTGCCGATGCTCTGGTGGCCGAAGACGACCAGCGCGGCCGCCCCAACGACACCGAGAACCGCGGCGCCCACGGCCCACCTCAGAAGGAGCGGGGCGAGATCACCGAGCTCGTGCCGGTCGATCGAGATGTCGCGAAGCCTCATGCTACTCCCCAGTCATCGCAGCTGCGACCGCAGGTCGGCTGGAACGTCATCGATGGTGGCGTGCTGGCTGCGCTGCAAAGCGCGAATATAGGCCACGATCGCCCACCTGTCGGCGACTGGGATCTGCGGTCCGTACGCCGGCATCTTGCGGATCCCGTTGGTGATCGTGTTGAACAGGTGGCCCACCGGACGGCTGCGGACGAGGTCGGTGTGGTACGAGGACGGCGGCGTCCAGGTGCCCTCCTGGAGCGCTTCGGCGCGCTTGGCGACGATGCCGTCGCCGTAGCCGGAGAGCCCGTGGCACGGCTCGCAGTAGATGTCGAACCGGTCCTGGCCGCGCTTCATGAGCGACATCGTGACCGGCACCGGCATGACCGTGACCCAGCCGTCACCGATCTTGCCGGTCAGGTACGCCTCGTCCTGCCGGCCTTCGCTGTGGGCCACCGTCCCCGGCACCGGCGGCCTCATCCCCCGCCGGTCGGCGAAGATCGGGTTCGCCGCCTGGGTGCGGATCTTCGGCTGGTTGTCCATGTTGAACACCACGTGCAGCCGCGGGCTGCGTGAGGTCGTCGTCCGCGCACGGGCAATGAACACCAGCGGCACCCACGACAGGACCACCAGCACGGCCACCGCGTACTTCAGCCAGCGCGGCACCTCCTTGATCAGGCTCACGCCTCCACCTCCTCGACGGCCACACTTCCCACGTCCTCGAGAAGCCGGCGCGTGTCCTGGGCGTCGAAGATCGGGTCAGAGGCCTCGATCGCGATGAAGAAACGGTCGGTCGTCGCACGGCGGAACCGCTCGCTCTTGAACAGCGGGTGGTGCAGACGCGGCAGGCCGTTGAGGCCGAGCATCCCGAGCAGCGCGCCGAAGGCGGCGAACAGGATCGTCATCTCGAAGGCGATCGGGATCGCCACCGGCAGCCCGAACAGCGGCTTGCCGCTGATCACGAACGGGTAGTTGACGCCGTTCGTCCACCACTGCAGGACAAGCCCGAAGATGCAGCCGGTGAGACCTGCAAGAAAGACGATCCTCGGCAGGCCGGTGCGATCCAGGCCCATCGCCTCGTCGAGGCCGTGGACCGCAAACGGCGCGTAGCTGTCCCACCTGGTGTAGCCCTCGTCCCGCACCCGCTCGGCCGCCCGGACCAGCGCCTCGACGGTCTCGAACTCCGCCAGCAGCCCGAACGGCGTCGCCGCCACGTCGTTCTCGCCGGTGCTCGGGATCTCGGTGCTCACGAGTCGTCCTCCTCCTTCTCGACGTAGGGGTAAACGTGCTGGTACGAGATCTCGCCGTGGTAGTCGCCCTGGCCGGCGTGCTCGCCGAGGTCGAGGTGGGCCTGAGGCATGACCGACTTGACCTCCGCTATGCCGACCATCGGCAGGAAGCGCAGGAAGAGCAGAAAGAGAGTAAAGAAGAGGCCGAAGCTCCCCGCCAGCGTCAACAGGTCGACCGCCGTCGGCTTGTAGTAGCCCCAGCTGGAGGGCAGGAAGTCGCGGCTCAGCGAGGACACCACGATCACGAAGCGCTCGAACCACATGCCGACGTTGACCAGGATCGAGCCGATCCACAGCACCCACAGGTTCCTGCGCATGGATCGGAACCAAAACACCTGCGGCACGATCACGTTGCAGGTGATCATGATCGCGAAGGCCCAGGCGTAGGGACCGAGGGCGCGGTTGAGGAGGGCGAAGCTCTCGAAGGGGTTGCCACTGTACCAGGCCATGAAGAACTCGGTGGCGTAGGAGATGGCGACCATCAGCCCGGTCGCGAGCAGGATCTTGGCCATGTTCTCCAGATGCCGGATGGTGATGACCTCCTTGAGGCCGAAGTACTGACGCGCCGGGATGATGACGGTCAGGACCATGGCGAAGCCGGAGAAGATGGCGCCGGCGACGAAGTACGGCGGGAACAGCGTCGAGTGCCAGCCGGGCAGGATTGCGACCGCGAAGTCGAAGCTGACGACCGAGTGCACCGACAGCACCAGCGGCGTCGCCAGGGCGGCCAGCAGCAGGTACGCCATCTCGAACCGGTGCCAGTGGCGGTTGGACGCCCTCCAGCCGAGGGCCAGCACCCCGTAGACGATCTGGCGGAGCTTGGTGCGCGCGCGGTCGCGCAGGGTGGCGAGGTCCGGGATCATCCCCATGTACCAGAACAGCAGCGACACGGTGGCGTAGGTGCTGACCGCGAACACGTCCCACAGCAGAGGGCTGCGGAAGTTCGGCCACATCCTCATCTGGTTCGGAATCGGAAACAGCCAGTAGGCGAACCAGGCACGGCCGACGTGGATGGCCGGGAACAGGCCCGCGCAGACGACGGCGAAGATCGTCATCGCCTCCGCGAACCGGTTGATGCTGGTGCGCCACTTCTGGCGCAGCAGGAACAGGATGGCGGAGATGAGTGTCCCGGCGTGACCGATCCCGACCCAGAACACGAAGTTGACGATCGCGAACCCCCAACCAACCGGGATCATGACGCCCCAGACGCCGATGCCGACCCACAACAGGTAGGCGACCATCGCGAACAGGGTGATGGTCCCCAACGAGGCGATCGAGAACGCGATCCACCAGGCCTTCGGCGGCTGCGGCCGCTCGACGATGCCGGCGATCGCATCGGTCACGCTGGCGAGGTCGTGGCCCCCCAGGATCAGCGGCGCCCGCTGCGTGGGATCGTCCCACGTATTGTCGAGCCCACTCACGTCGACAGCGGGTTCACTCATCGTCAGGCGGTCTCCTTGTTCTCAGCGGCCGCCGGGCCACCCGGGTTGCGCAGCCTGGCCAGGTAGTGGGTCCGCGGCCGCACGTTGAGCTCGGCGAGCATGGCGTACGCGCGGTTGTTCTCGCGCAGCTTGGCGACCTCGCTCTCGGAATCGTTGAGGTTCCCGAAGACGATGGCCTGGCTCGGGCACGTCTGCTGGCAGGCAGTCACGATCTCCCCGTTGCGAATCGGCCGGCCCTCCTTCTTGGCTGTGATGCGCGCCTCTTCGATCCGCTGTATGCAGTAGGTGCACTTCTCCATCACGCCGCGGCTCCTGACCGTGACGTCGGGGTTGTACATCATCTTCTGGACCCCGCTCACGTGCTCGTGGTAGTTGAAGAAGTTGAAGCGGCGCACCTTGTAGGGGCAGTTGTTGGAGCAGTAGCGGGTACCGACGCAACGGTTGTAGACCATGGCGTTGAGGCCGTCGGCGGTGTGCTGCGTTGCCGCTACCGGACAGACCTCCTCGCAGGGGGCGTCCTCGCACTGCATGCAGGGCACCGGCTGGAACGACATGCTGGCGGTCTCGGGCTCGCCCCGGAAGTAGCGGTCGACGCGGATCCACTGCATCTCACGGCCGTTGATCACCTGCTCGCGCCCGACGACGGGGATGTTGTTCTCCGCCTGGCAAGCGATCACGCAGGCGTTGCAGCCGATGCACGAGTTGAGGTCGATCGCCATCCCCCACTGGTCACCCTCGTACGTGCGTTCCTTCCAGAGTGAGAACAGCGGCGCGTGGTGGGCCTCGTGTTGGATGACCTCCGGATCGGCGAGGTAGCTGTCGAGGGTCGTCTCACGGACCAGCTCGGGCAGGCGGTGCACCCTGGCCTCGAAGCCGACCGCATCGATCGCGTGGTGGTCCTGGGTGCAGGCCAGCTTGTGCTGCCTTCCGGTCGGGGTCAGACGGGCGCCCATCACCACGTGCGGCGCCGCGGTCGTCCGGAGGCGGTAGGTGTTGGCGCCGACGCTGTCACCGACGACGCCGGCCGCCTCGCGGCCGTAGCCGAGGCTGACCGTCGCCACGCCGTCGGCCTGGCCCGGCAGCACGTACGCCGGCAGCTCGACGTGCGCTCCTGCGGCCTCGACCCGGACCAGGTCGTCGGTCTTGACTCCCAGCCGTCCCGCGTCGGCGACCGACAGCAGCAGGGCGTTGTCCCACGTCACCTTGGTGATCGGGTCCGGCAGCTCCTGCAGCCAGCCGCTGTTGGCGAAGCGGCCGTCGTAGACCTTGCGGTCCGGCACCAGCTGCAGCTCGAGGCCGGTTTGGCCGGCCTGGGCCGGCGGCGCCGCCGCGGCGGCGATCGCCGCCCCAACGGCGGCCGGCCGGGGGCTGGTCCGCACCGGTTCGGACGCCGTCTCGGCCACCACGCCGTTGTTGAGCGAGTCGTGCCAGAGCTGCTCGAAGCCGGCACCGGCGGGGGCCATTCCGCGCATGGTTGCACGGACCAGATCGTATCCGTTGGCGAGATCGTCGCCGAGGATGGTCGCCACCAGCTCGATCGCACTTCGGCCGTCGTACAGGGGCTCGATCAGGGGCTGCGCGACACTCAAGGTTCCGTCCCACGAGCGGGCGTCGCCCCACGCCTCCAAGAAGTGAGCCGCGGGCACGTGCCAGGTGCAGCGGCGGGAGGTCTCGTCCTTGTAGCCACTGAGGTGGATGCTGGTTGGAACGCCGTCCAGCAGCTTCGCCAGCCCCAGGTCGGCCGGAGCATCGTAGACGGGGTTGCCGCCGAGGATGATCAGGGTCGAGACCTGGCCGGCGCGCAGGCTCCGCGTCAGGCCCGCGATCGACTCCGGAGCCGGCGACTCCGCATCGGGGTCGGCGATGTAGTCGACCGTTGTGCCGACGCAACCCAGGGCGGCGTTGAGAGCCTGTACGAGGACGTGGACCTCGGCCGCCGCTCCCGCGCCCGCCACCAGCAGCGCCCGGCCTCGGTTGGCGGCAAGGTCGCGAGCCAACAGGCGAACGAAGCGCTCGCTGCCGGCGGGTGGCACGGCGCGCGACAGGGTTGCCGCATCGACGCCGTCCAGACTCAGCCCGTGGACCGACGTCAGCTCGCGTACCAGGGCCAGGATGAGCGCCGGCAGGGCGCTCGGCGCGACCGCGACGCGCTCGTCCGCGATGCCGCCGGTCAGCGAGTAGGTCGGCTCCGCGGCGTACAGCCGCATCATCTGCTCACCAGCTTCCGGGCGCCGTGCCTGGGCGTAGCCGCGCGCGTGCCGGAGAGCCGAGGGGTGATCGTAGATCGGATCGGCGGCGAAGCAGGCCACCACCCGCGCCCGGTCCAGGTGCAGGACCGGCCGCAGCCGACGGCCGAAGAGGCGTGCGACGCCCTCGGGCTCGGAGGTGTTGGCGCACGGTGTGTGCTCGGCCCACACGGCCTCCGGGAAGGCCTCGAGCAGGCGCGCCCGCAGCCGCGCCAGCGTCGGCGAAGACGAAGGCTCGGCGAGCACCGCCAGCCCCCGGCCCCGGCGCTTCTGGTAGGTCGCGAAGTGCTCGGCCGCGAAGGCCTTGAAGTCGGCCCAGGTCTTGGCGAACTCCTGCCCCTGCTGGCGGTGTACGAGGCTGCGGCTGCGGTCCGGATCGTAGATGCCGAGGATGGCCGCCTGGGCGAACGCCGAGGCCGCGCCGAGGCTGTCGGGGTGGTTTGGATTGCCCTCGACCTTGATCGGACGGCCGTCGTAGCTGGTGACGAGGAGCCCTTGCGCAGCTCCCCCGAGCTCCATCACGGTCGCGTACTGCTTCGGCACGCCGGGATCCGAGCCCTTCGGGCGGTGGGCGAACGGAACGATCTCCTCCGCCGGCCAGCGGCACGCCGTCAGGCCGGCGAGGGCGATGGAGGCGCCCATCACCTTCAGGAACTGGCGGCGCGTAGCGGGCGGAATTGACTCCCAGATCTCTCCGGGGAACTCGCGGCCCACCATCTCCTGGAACTCCGGAGTCTGGGCGAGGTCGTCGAGGCTCCGCCAGTACCGCGGTCCAGACGTCGTTTGGCTCATCGATGACATGTGATGCAATCCGTTGAAGGGTTGATGTGGTAGGTCTTGCGGAGCTGCCTGCCGAGAGCCATCTGGTCACCGTCGGGCTGCCAGTCCATCTTGGTGACCAGCGCCGGTGGCCTGAGGTACTTCTCAGGCGCCCGGTGACAGTCGAGGCACCAGCCCATGCTGAGCGGCTGCACCTGGCGAACCTCGTCCATCGTGTCGATCCGCCCGTGGCAGGCGACGCAGGGAACGCCCCGGTCGACATGGATGCTGTGGTTGAAGTAGACGTAGTCGGGCAGGTCGTGGACGCGCACCCACTCCACGGGCATCCCGGTCGCGTAGCTCTGGAAGACCGGCGTCAGCTTCTCGCTCTTCGTCCGCACCGAGGCGTGGCAGTTCATGCAGGTCTGGGTGGGAGGGATTGCGGCCCGCGCCGTCCGCTCGACCGTATTGTGGCAGTAGCGGCAGTCCATCCCCAGCTCGCCGGCATGAAGACGATGGCTGAAGGGCACCGGCTGCTGCGGTTTGTAGCCGACGTTGATCGTCTTCGGAGAGAAGCCGAAAGTGACAATTACGGTGACGTAGACGAGACCGCCGACTGCGGCGATAACTATTCCTGGTCGCAGCAGGTTGGTCCATTTTGGGAAAAGAAAGCGGTTAGGCGAGCCATCCCGGATCATGAGACAGAATCCTAGCTTCACTTGCTATCTTTGTCAAGCGAGATTCAGGAGTGATTCCTAACCTGCTTCCTGTCAGAGAGAAGGCGGTCAGCGAGCGTTCCACGCTGTGGAGCGCGCTTCGGCCGCGTTCTTCGGGTGGGTGGGGATCGTCTCGCGTCCAGCTTCTTGCGTCTTGCGCCCTGGTTGGGTGGTGGAACCTAGTCACCTAGTAACTTAATCACTTCATCACCTCCCGCGGGGGCGGGTGCTTGCCCCCCTCCCCGCGGGGGTACAATCGCCCAATGTCCAAGATCATCGATCTCCGCTCCGACACCGTCACTCACCCCACACCCTCGATGCGCCGCGCCATGGCCTCGGCCGAGGTCGGGGACGACGTCTACGGCGAGGACCCCACTGTCAACCGGCTCGAGGAGCGCGCCGCAGAGCTCTTGGAGCGTGAGGCGGCGGTGTTCGTGCCGACCGGCACAATGGGCAACCAGATCGCGATCCACCTTCACACCGTGCCCGGCTCTGAGGTCGTCGCCGAGGCCGGAGCGCACGTCTTCAACTTCGAGATGGGCGCGATGGCGGCCCTGTCCGGGGCCCTTCCCCGCCCGATTCCCACCGCGATGGGAATCCTGTCGCCCCGGCAGGTGGAAGAGGCGATTCAGCCGCGAACGGGATACCGAACACCAACCCGGCTGCTGGTCCTGGAAAACAGCCACAACCTCGCCGGCGGCCGAGTGACGCCGCTCGACCGCATGCGCGACCTGATCTCGGTCGCACGAGCCCACCACCTCCCTGTCCACCTCGATGGCGCACGCATCCACAACGCCGCAGCCTTTCTCGGCATCTCGGCGGCGGAGCTCGCGCGCGGCTGCGACACGATCATGTTCTGCCTGTCAAAGGGGCTGGCCTCCCCCGTCGGGTCGCTGCTCGTGGGCAACGCCGATACCGTTCTTGAGGCGCGCCGCATCCGCAAGATGTTCGGCGGCGGCATGAGACAGGTCGGAGTGCTGGCTGCAGCGGGCCTCGTCGCCCTCGACGAGATGCTGCCGCGTCTCGCGGAGGACCACGCGACGGCCGGGACGCTGGCCCGGATCATCGCGGCAGCGCCCGGCGTGGAGCTCGACCCGGCGACGGTGGAAACGAACATCGTCTTCTTCTCGCTCGCGGAGCGCGCCGCGCTGACCGCCCCGCAGCTGGTCGCCGGCCTGCGTGAACGAGGCGTTTTTTCCAACGCCCTTGGCCCGGCGCGGATCCGCATGGTCACCCACTATGAGATCTCCATGGAGGACGCGGAGCACGCCGGAGCACAGGTGGCTGACCTGCTGTCCTGAGCGGCATTCCACTCACCGACGGGTGACGGAGTGACGGAGTGACGGAGTCCCCCACCCACCCGGAGAACGCAGGGGGAGCGCGCTCGAGGAATGGTGCGCTCGGCGGGGCGTGCCATGCTTTGGGGTTTCCTGGAGGGCGGTCTCCGTGCCGACGCGTTGGCGGGAAACCTCAAGCTTGGTAACCCTGTAGGAAAGCGAGCACATGGCCGTGGCCAGGGGGGTCGTAGAGGGGGGCGGTTGGCCATACGGTCATCTCGCTTTCCGAAGGGAAACCGTCGCCAGAGGCGACGAGTAACCCACGGGAAGTGCGTTGGCCCGTGTGGCCACAGTCACGATGGAGGCGCCCGGTTGCCTGCCCGGAGCAGGCCGCGATGGCGGCTCGGTGGCAGAGCCCGTTGCCCGCTTCGGGCAGGCGGCGACGGGTGTCCGCAGAGCAGACGTCCGGGCGCCGGAGTTCCGGAGTGGCCCGGGCTCCCACGGTCCTTGGCGATCGGAGAACGGCTTCAGGATTGAGGGAGGAGGCTCGAGCGATTCTCGGCGGTCGCTGCGAGGCTGTGGATCCGTCCTCGTGCCAATGCGACCGCCGGGAATCGTGAGACGGGCGGTCGCCGCGCGACCGCACGGCCGCCGGAGCCGTGGAGAAGTCTCCCCAAGCCGTTCCACCATAGGGTTCCCGGTCCACTACTTGCGCAGCCCTACCCCCACCCAGAGCCTTCCTCGCCTGTGCTCCATTGGACTGACACCAGGGCGAGCTGGCATGTCCGAGTGGCAAGCGCCGGGCGAATCGGCGCGCCTTTCGGAGCCGTCGAGAAAGCGGTGCTGCTCTTCACGCCTCTGCAAAGAGGTGCCGGACACCATTTCGCAAGGTCTTCCTTTTCAAAACACTCCTGGAGCCTTGGCCGGGGGCACCGTTCGAAGCGAGATTCGCGAGACGGGCGTCAGATGTGCGTCTTCTCGCGCCGGAGCACGGCGCAGGCGTACCTGCAGGTACGTTGGAGCCGCGCGACAAGCGAAAAACGCACAGATGATCCCGTATCGTGAATCGCAGCCGAACGGGGCCCCCGGCCAAAGCTCCTCAGGGTGGCGGCAGCTGGATCCGCGACTTCGGCAAGGCCGGCTGCCCCTGCTTCGGACGCTCGCGCTCGGGAAAGCCGCCGCTCAGTCCGACCGTGATCGTCGGCCCAACGTGGCCCGGCGGCGTCGGCTGCGGTGTCGGCACCAGCCCCCCACCCGAGTGCCAGATCGCGGCCGCGAGGTTGGCCAGGTCGGTCATTCCGTGAGAGAGCGCGACCCCGGCAACGCCGAAGGTCACCGACCGATCGTCCAGGGCACGCCAGCTGCGAAGCCTCCCGGTCCGGTAGAACTCCTCCCCGATCAACGGGTAGAGGTTGCGGCTCCGCTCCATGGCCGTCGTCACCAGGCGATCAACCTCGCCTCCACCCAGCGAGACGCCTCGTCCTTGGCTGTAGTAGACGATTCTGAGGCGATCGAGGATGGAGTTCACGTACTCTTCGTAGGCACGGCCGTAGGACGGCTCGCGGTCGTCCAGGTGGGATACCGCGAGCGGGTCGTTGGCATCCAGCACCCGCACCGCCAGCACGCCCAGCTCCTCTACCAGCTGCTGCAGCGGCACCGGTCTCCTCAAGTCCTTCGCACACCGGGTCACCTGGTCAACGAAAGCGGGAGCCAGCAGGCCTGGGGGACCCGCCCTCCAGGCGGGCGGGGCAGCGAGACCGCGACGGATGCCCTCATCGTAGCGGCGATGGTGTTTTCTCACCTGGTGGGCGAGATCCGGAGGAAAGAACTGCACCGCGTGCCAGGCGATCGACCTGGTCGTGGCGGCGCTCCATCCCAGGCAGAGCGCGGCAGCGGCCATGATGGCCGCGACCCGGAGTCGTCGCTTGCACGCCAGGACGGGCATCGGCAAGCGGCTCACCCCGCGCTCAGGCACCGTCGTGAGGGGGTTCGGCGCTGTGCGGCTGGAGCAGGTTCAGCACCCGCTGCCGGATGTCCTGGGTGGTCCCGGAAGAGTACCCGATGTAGGCGTGGACGATCCTCCCATCCGGCCCAAGCAGAATGCTGGTCGGAAGCTGATCGATGCGGAGGTCATGGAGCACGCGCCGGCTCACCCTGTAGATCGGCACCGTGAGCTCGATCTTGTCGACAAACGCCCGCGCCGCCTGAGGGATCGTGTCGACGTTGACGGCGACCATCACGAACCCCTTCCCCGCCAGCTCGTTGTAAATCCGTTGCAGCTCGGGGAGCTCCTCCCGGCACGGCATGCACCAGCTGGCCCAGAAGGTCAGCAGGACCGGCCTGCCGCGGAAGGTGTCCAGCATCACCGTCTCGCCGTCTTGCAGCGACAGGAGAGGGATGTTCGGGAACTCGGGGACGTCCGCGGCTGCAGCGCCGGCCGCGACCGCCACGGCGAGGAGCCCGACAACGAGCGACAGCCGCAATCTCTTCTTCATCGCGTCATCATACGGTACCGGCCGGTTGCAGACAACGGCCGCAGGTGCCGGGACTTTCACCGGAATCACGGCGGCGCTGCGGGCGTTGCCTGAGAAACGGTATCATTCGATCGATGTCCGCAGTCGCCCACGACCCGTCCCGCCGCCACTGGGTCGGCTCGACACGAGCCCTTCGTCGCGAGCTGGCCGCCGAGCTGGATCACGAACGGTTACGCGAGCTGCACCGCAAGCAGCCCTGGAAGCACCTCGCCGTCGCAACCCGTCAGCTGGTCCTGCTGGTGCTGTGCACCTGGGGCCTGTGGACACTCTCCAACCCGCTGCTGTGGATCCCCTTGGCGCTCCTCCAAGGTCTCACCTTCTTCAACGGCACGATCCTCCTGCACGAGGTGCTGCATCACCTGGTCTGGCCCGGCACAAGGCCCCACGCCGAGCGCCGGCTCGGTCTCGCGTACGCCATTCTCACCGGGATCTCCCCCACTCAGTTCACGCGCTGGCACCTGGATCACCACGCCGGGCTCGGAGACGCCAAGCAGGACCCGAAGCGCCACCACCTGAGCCCTAAGCGGAACTCGCGCCTGCTCAAGCTCCTGTACTTCACGCCGGCCCTCTTTCCGATCTACTTCACCGCCGCCCGCCGCGAAACCGCCGGCTACCCCGAGCCACTGCGGCGCCGCATCGCCCGTGAGCGCCACGCCGCCATCGCCTTTCACCTCCTGCTCGCGTGTGTCATCTACCTCCTCGGAGGTGCGACCGTCATGTTGCAGGTCCACATCGTCCCGCTCCTGTTCGGCTTTCCGATCTGGTTCGCGATCAACCGCACCGGTCAGCACTACCGGATCGACCCCGACGACCCTGCTTGCTGGGGAACTCTCGTCAAGGGCTCGCTGGTGTGGGACCACCTCTTCCTGTGGTCGAACTACCACCTCGAGCACCACTACTTCCCCGGCGTGCCGTTCTACAACCTGCCCAAGCTCCACGGTCTGTTGCAGCCCTTCTACCGCCGCCGCGGCATGCGTGCGGTCGGCTACGGCGAGCTGCTGTGGGGGTGGCTGGTCCTCAACCGGCCACCGCACACCGACTGGGAGAGCGAGCTGGCGGGGTGAGAGCGAGACCCCGGCGGCCGGGGGGTCGTCTCCCGTTTCCCGTCTTCCGTTTCCCTCGGCCGGGTGGGCGGGACTTCCTCACCTCCTCACCTCCTCACCTCCTCACCTCCTCACTTCCTCACCTGCTCACTTCCTCACTTCCTCACCTGCTCACTTCCGAGCCCGGCGGTGGAACCTAATCACTCAATGACTTAATCACTTACTCACCTCCCCTGTTCATCGCCGCATTCACTTGTGGAAATTTTCACAAAGCGTCGACTCATGCTAGAATCCACCCATGAGCTGGGAACTTCATCACGTGTCGATCGTCGGCGCCGGAATGATGGGGCGCTCGATCGCGACCAAGGTCGCTCAGCAGGGGATCAACGTCTGCCTCAAAGAGATTTCGATGGAGCGCGCACAGGAGTGCCGCGAGACGCTCGAGACCACCCTCGACCACCAGATCGCACGCTTCAACATCACCCAGGCGGAGAAGAAGGCCATCCTGTCGCGCATCAGCTGGGTAACGCAGTTCGACTGCGCGGCGGAATGCGATCTCGCGATCGAGACCGTGCAGGAGGATTTCGAGCTCAAGCGTGAAATCGTGCAGGAGCTCGATCGCAGGATGCCGCCCGGACATCCGATTGTCATCAACACCTCGACCCTGTCGATTACCGAGATCGCCGCCGCCTCCCAGAACCCGGGCAGGGTCCTCGGGATGCACTTCCTCTACCCCGTGACGACGACCAGGGTCGTCGAGGTGGTCCGCGGCCAGCTCACCAAGGACACCGCCTACGAGCGTGCCGTCGAGTTCGCCCGCCTGCTCGACAAGGTCCCGATCAAGGTATTCGAGATGCCCGGCTTCGTGACCACGCGGGTCGTGCTGCCGCTCGTCAACGAGGCGATGCACGTCGTCATGGAAGGCGTCGCGACGGCGGCCGATGTCGACCTCGCGCTCAAGCTGGGCTTCGACTTTCGGACCGGCCCCCTCGAGTGGTCCGACCGCGTCGGCCTGGATCGTGTTCTGAACTGGATCCAGCACATGTTCCAGGAAACCGGCGAAGCTCGGTTCCGTCCCTGCCCGCTGCTCAAGCGTCTGGTTCGTGCCGGCCTCCTCGGCACCAAGACCGGCCGCGGGTTCTTTACCTACGACGTCAACCGTCGCCGCCTGGACCGGTTGCCGGACGACCGGCCCGGGCTGGCCTGACGGCTCGCACGGCTCGCGGAGGAGCATCATGAAGATCCTGGTCCTCAACAGTGGGTCCTCGTCGGTCAAGTTCCAGGTCATCGAGACCGACCTCGAGCGCATGAAGGCCCACCAGGACGAAACTCTGGCCGTCGGTCAGGTGGAGAAGATCGGCCTCTCCGACTCTCGTCTCGTGCTCCAGGTTCCTGAGCGGCACCCGTATCAAGACTACCGTGAGATTCTCGAGCACCGTGCCGCCATCGAGTGGGTCCTCCGGGTGCTGGTCGATGACGAGCATGGAATCCTCTCTTCGACCGACGAGATCGGCGCCGTGGGCCACCGCGTCGTGCATGGCGGCGAGGAGTTCGCTTCCTCGGTCCTGATGACACCCGACGTGGTCAGCAAGATCGAGGCATGTACCGTCCTGGCGCCCCTGCACAATCCAGCCAACCTGCGCGGATACTACGCTGCCCACGCCATCCTCTCCGACGTGCCGCACGTGGCCGTTTTCGACACCGCATACCACCAGACAATGCCGGCCCACGCTTTCCTGTACGGGATTCCGTTCCAGTTCTATACCAAGCACCATTTGCGCCGCTACGGCTTTCACGGTACCTCGCACCGGTTCGTTTCCTACCGGGCATCCCAAATCCTCGGCTGGGAACGGTCCGACAAGCGCTACATTACCTGCCACTTGGGGAACGGCTGCTCGGTCGCGGCCATCGACCGCGGCCGCAGCATCGACACGTCAATGGGGTTCACGCCGCTCGAAGGACTGCTCATGGGGACCCGCTCGGGAGACCTCGACCCGGCAATCATCCCGTGGCTGATAGCGATGGAGGAGATGACGCTCCATCAGGTCAACACCATGCTCAACAAGCACTCCGGGCTCTACGGCGTGTCGGGCGTCTCGTCGGACATGCGCGAGGTACTCGCGGCCCGCAGCGAGAATCACAAGCGTGCCGATGTCGCCTTCCGCATCTTCAGCTATCGGGTCAGGAAGTACATCGGCGCCTATGCCGCGGCAATGGGGGGCGTCGATGCCGTTGTCTTCACCGGCGGCATCGGCGAGCACAGCCCGGAGGTCCGCGAGTGGGCGCTCGACGGGCTGAGCTTCATGGGCCTCGAGCTCGACGCCGCCGAGAACGCCCGGGTACGCGGCAAAGAAGCGGAGATCACCACACCGGAGTCAGCCGTCAAAGCGCTGGTCGTACCGACCAACGAGGAGTGGGTCATCGCCCGCGACGTGGTCCGGGTCCTCAACGACATCATGCCGAGCTTCACTCCCCCGGAGACGGTCACCTGATCCTATGCGGCCTGCGGCCGGATCGGCCCAGCTTACTCGGGAATGACTGTGACAAGGCAGCGCTAGGTCTGACAGCGGCCCAGGTCCGGGCGGAGAGCCTGTTCGCAGCGAAATCCGTGAGACGGTGGTCAGATGTGCGTTTTCTCGCGCCGGAGCACGCAGCAGTTTTCGAGTCCGGGTTATCCGGACGCGATCGTAGCGAGAGCGGCGAGACGTCTGTCAGGGCTGGGATCTGAGTGTCGCACTGACGTAGGCGTACTTCCTGTCGTTGAGGACAGCGCGACGCGCAGAGCACAGCCCCGGCTGGCGTATCGCCGGTCGTAGTAGATCGCGACCGGATGACCCGGGCTAGATTGACACTGTCGCATCGCGGGTGAGACCATCTGTTGGATGAAAGGCAGTTACGATCTGTGGGTGCGCGGAGGCACGGTCGTGCCGATGGTCCAGGACCGCGAGTGGTTCCGTGGCGACGTTCTGATTCAGGGCGGGAGAATCAGTGAGGTCACGCGTGGGCCCGCAGCGGACGTGGCGGCCTCGCGGATCGTCGATGCGGCCGACGGGCTCGTGCTGCCGGGCTTCGTGCAGGGGCATGTGCACGTCATACAGTCGCTGCTCCGGCATCGGGCTGACGGTCTCGAGCTCCTCGACTGGCTGCGACAGCGGACCTGGCCGTACGAGGCCGCGCTCGACGCCGACGACGTTGAGGCGGCGGCCGAGCTAGGCATCGCCGAGCTGCTGTGCGGCGGGACGACCACCGCCCTCGATTTCGGAACCACCCACGACCACGGGCGCGTCTTCGAGGCGGCGGAGACGCTTGGCATTCGCCTGGTCTCCGGCAAGACGCACATGGACCTCGGCGATGATGGCGCCGCCGCGCTGCTCGAGGACCTGGACTCCTCGCTCGCAGAGGCCGAGGCGCTCGGGAAGCGCTGGCATGGCGCCGCCGGGGGCCGGCTCGGCTACGCGGTTGCGCCGCGCTTCGCACTGTCGTGCACCCGTCAGATGCTCGAAGGCTGTGCCGCCCTGGCGCGCGCGAACGGTTGGATGCTCCAGAGCCATGCAGCGGAGAACGCCGGCGAGGTCGAGGAGGTGCGCCGGCTGACCGGCCTCGGCAACATCGAGTACCTGCACCGCACCGGGCTCACGGGGCATGACGTGGTGCTGGCGCACGGTGTTCACCTGGCCGCCGACGAGGTCTCCCTCCTGGCCGGCACCGGCACTCGCATCTGTCACTGTCCGGGCGCGAACCTGAAGCTCGCTTCCGGCATTGCCGACCTGCCCGGCCTGCTGGCGGCCGGCGTACGGATGGCGCTCGGCGCCGATGGCCCGCCGTGCAACAACCGGCTGTCGGTTTTTCATGAGATGGCCCTCGCCGGAACCCTGCACAACCTCCGCCACGGTCCGAAGGCGATCGACCCGTGGACTGTGCTCGCCCTCGCGACCCGCGACGGAGCACGGTCGCTCGGTCTCGGGAAGGAGGTCGGTATGCTCCGGGTTGGATACTGTGCCGACCTGACCGTGCTGGACGCCACCGCCTGGGCGATGCAACCCGACGGCGACCCCGCATCACGGATCGTCTTCGGGGCGACGGCCGGGGACGTCCGGCACGTTCTCGTGGGGGGGTGCCCGGTGGTTGAGGATCGCAGGCTGCTGACACAGAACGCCGGCCGCATCACCGACAAGGTGAGGGTGGCAGCCCGGGCCGTCCAGGCCCGTATGGAGGAGTGCTTGGCATGAGGTTTTCTCTCTCACGCCCGAAGTTCGAGCAGCTCGATCACTACCTGGCGCGCAAGGAGTACGACAAGGCCCTTGCCGCCGTCGCCGAAGAGCTCAAACGTAACCCGAGCCAGTTCAACCTGCTGCTTCGCCAGGCCGAGATTCTCGGCCTGGCAGGGGACCGCGCCAAGGCGGTCGCTCTCTACCGCAGGCTAGCCGGCAGCTACGCCAAGGACGGTTTCTACGCCAAGGCAATCGCCCTCTACAAGAAGATTCTCCGTCTCGATCCGGAACTGGAGGACGTGCACGCGGAGCTTGCGCTCTTGATCGAGGAGGACAAGCGCACCCGCCTGCCGCTGGAGCAACGGATCGAGCTGCGGCAGCCCGCCAACGGAGCCGAGAACGAGGACAGCGGGGAGCACAAGCCGGCCGGCCCCGCCGCCGATCAGCTCAAAGAGCTCCAGGCGTCGGCGCTGTTCGCAGCCTTCGAGACGAACACGCTGCAGGAGATCCTGACCTCGACTACGCTACGCTCGTATGACAAGGGGGGCATCATTGTCACCGAGGGGGAGCCGGGATCCAGCCTGTTCCTCATCGTGTCCGGCACGGTCGAGGTCTTCACCAAGGGTGAGCAAGGCGAGCACATCCAGCTGGCCGAGCTCGAAACCGGCGACTTCTTCGGAGAGGTTTCGATGCTCACCGGAAAGCCCCGTACCGCGACGATCATCGCGAAGAACCAGGTCATCGCGATCGAGCTCGACAAGGGGTCGGTCGACCGCATTGCCACGCAGCACCCGGAGGTCCGCTCGACCCTCGAGGAGTTCTACGAGCGGCGCGCTCATGAAACTGTGGAGGCGGTGATCCGTCAGATGCGGGGAGAGTAGGTGGCCGTTCGTCCGATCCTGCTCTACGGCGATCAGAGGCTGGTCGCCGAGAACGCCGCAGTAGAGAGCTTCGGAAGGGATCTTGACGAGCTTCTGCTCGACATGCGCGAGTCATGTTGGGCGGCTCCGGGTCTCGGGCTCGCGGCGCCGCAAATCGGTATCAATCTGCGGCTGGCCATAGTCGATCTCTCGGCGGGAAGGGACCCGGACGGGGTGATTGTCCTGGCCAACCCACGGCTCGTGGCATCGGCAGAAACGCGACGCCTCGAGGAGGGCTGTCTCTCGTTTCCCGGTCTCTACGCCACCCTCTCCCGCCCCTCGCGTGTCACCGTGGCGGCTCAGGACGAGGCCGGCAAAGGGCGAGAGATCGAGGCCGACGGAACTCTGGCACAGGCATTCTGCCACGAGCTCGATCACCTCGACGGAGTCCTGCTGCCGGACCGGCTGCGCGGCCCTGCGCGGTACCTCTTCCTCCTCAGGGTGCGCTGGGCGCGCAGACGCTGGCCAGAGGTGCGTACCGTTTAGCCCGCGCCAAGGGACCGTTCTCTGCCCGCCAGGGACCGAGTGCGCACGCCCTCCTCTGGAGCTCCGGCGCCCGGACGTCTGCTCTGCAGACGCCCGTCGTCACCTGCCTCGGAGCGGGCAAGGATCTCCACCGGATCATCGCTCTCACGGCCCGCTCCGGACAGGCAACGAGGCGCCTCCATCACAGCTGAAGCCACAGGCACAATCGCCCTCCCCGTGCATTGCCACGCTCGAGGTTTCCTGCCAACGCGCCGAATAGGGACACGGATCTTCAGGAAACCTCGAAGCATGGCACGTGCCACCGAACGCACCCTGCTCCGGGGCGCGATACAGCCGCGTTCTTTGGGTGGGGGTCCCCTTACTCCTTCACTCCTCACCCTCTTGGGCGGGCGGGGGAGCGTTTCCCGTCTCCCGTTTCCCCTCTTTCCGGGTGGGTTCCTAGAGGTTCTTCGGGAGCTTGGCGCGGGGCTCCTCGGTGTAGAGGTCTGCAACCCTTCGCGCAACCTCCTCACCCACCGGGGAGACAACCCTCGGCACTACGACCTCAACCGTGTACAGGTGGTCGCCGTAGGCGCGCGTCTTGAGGTTGCGCACACCCTTGCCACGGAGGCGAAAGGTCTGTCCGGACTGGGTCCGCGGCGGAATCGTGGCACGTACGGGGCCGTGGATGGTCCCCATCTCGATCTTCGCCCCGAGATACGCTTCGGTGAAGGTCACCGGCACGGTCGTGAGGACGTCATCGCCCTTTCGCTTGAAAAACGCATGCGGCTTGACCCTGATTCGCACGTAGAGGTCACCGGCGCGAGCTCCAGCGGTACCCTCGGTGCCCTTGCCGGCAACCCGGACCTTGGAACCGTCCCGCACGCCTTCCGGGACCTTCACCCGCAGCCGCTCGGTCGCCACGACAACGCCGGC
>Ga0315542_1000365_pt1 | contig 28056 bp, 23 predicted proteins | sample SalMarSW160120MG_FD_202541 | JGI IMG/M metagenome (GOLD analysis project Ga0315542, IMG submission 202541) | Salt marsh sediment microbial communities from the Plum Island Ecosystem LTER, Massachusetts, United States - Salt Marsh Sediment SW1601-20 ... | reverse complement strand
ACCAATTTTAGCTTCTAATTCTAAGTTTAACTTTGGAGCACTTGGGACTGGTTTGGGTTCAATAGCTGGAAGTTTAACATCTGGTGATTCAATATCTTGATCTATAACTGGTTTTAAATCATATTCAGAAGCGGACCTAATGTCCGGCTTAGAAGTAGTAGAACTGGGTTCTTTTATTGGTTCAGTTTCTACAACCTTTATGGGTTTTACTTTCTTGATGGGTTCTTCTTTTTTAATGGGTTCACTCACAATGGGCTCTTCTCTAATCACTTTTACAGGTGTGGGCTCTTTTTCCATGAGGTCGAATGTAACTACAAAATTTTCTAATTTTTTACAATCGCTATTTAATAATTTTTCTAATTCAGCATATTGCTCATCTGTTGTCGGATCTCTGCCTATTTTCCTCTGATCAATTTCCCGAATACTTTTGATATCTCTTCCAATTATGCTTTTACCAACAGTGTAGCCATGTCCCTTGAGGGATTCGGCTTGCCTTAATGCAGTTCTTCTCGCTACTAAACCTTGCATGCTTCCATGCCATAACCAGACCACTTGATTTGATTCATCTAATATTATTATAGATCTCTCATTAGTGAGATTTTCTTCACCCCAACTTATCGGTTCACTAACCCCACCTTCTAAAACGTTAAACATTAGCGCGTACGAAGGAATAACTTTCTCAACTCTTCAAAAAATTGTGTAATACAGTATATTATTCAAATAGTTTTGACAAATTTAAAAATTGAGTTTTCAAAAGGGAAAATAAAAGATTTACTTTCTATTCAAAGAAAATAAAGAAAAAATTTATGAAGATTTGAGACATATAATAGTAAATATTTAGTGTTTTAGAATTAAGTATTAATATCTTATAGGTAATACTATATGGATTTTGAAAACCTTATCAGAGATTCGATTAAAAAATATACTGCTTTTGAACCAATAGAAAAGCAAGATGATGAAAGTTGGATAAGATTAGATACGAACGAAAATGCGTATCCCCCTTTAACTGAAATAATAGAGGATTTAAAAAATTCCTTAAACGATTTTCCTAATCTTAACAAATATCCAGATCCACTTGCTCTTGAGGTGAGAAAGGCTATCCTCAATCAATTATTAAGAGACAAAGAAACACTAACTGATCGTAATACTGTAGTTATTGGAAATAGTGCAGACGAGATTCTTGATATTATATCCAAAGTTTTTATTGACCCTGGTGATGAAGTAATCGTTTTTTATCCAAGTTACGGAATGTATAAAGTATTAGCGAATCTTTATGGAGCAAAAGTTAAAGAAATAAAACTTAATGAAGATTTCTCTATTCCAGACAGTGCATTTAATGTTCAAGGAAAGATAATGTTTGTTAATTCACCTAATGATCCTAATGGTAAATCCTTTCAAACAGATGTGATTGAAAGGTTATGCAACGCATTCTCTGGAATTGTTGTTGTTGATGAAACCTATGGAGATTTCTCAGAAACTACATGTTTACCATTATTACGGAAAATAGATAATTTAATTGTGTGCAGATCTCTTTCTAAGACATTTTCTTTAGCTGGTTTAAGTTTAGCTTATGCGTTATCAAATGCTAAAATCACCAAGGAAATGAACCAAGTTAAATTACCATACAATACTAGTTCTTTAGCTCAGCAAGCAGCACTCTCTTGTATAAAGCACCGAAAGAAGGTCTTTGAACAAAATCAAAAAATAATTAATGAAAGAATTAGACTTTCTGAGGATTTAAATAAATTCAAGGGAATCAGAGTAATGCCATCAGATGCTAATTTCATTTTTATAAAATTTGACGATCAATCAATTACTTTAAAATTTTTATGGGATCTCCGAGAATTGAAGATTATGGTGAGACATTTTAGTAAACCCAATTTATACAATTTCCTACGCGTCACGATCAGCACTGAGGAAGAAAATAATAAGTTTTTATCTACTTTTCACGAAATTGCAAAGAAATATTTATAGCATATTTCTTATATATTCAAGATAGAATATTTTTTTATATCAATTATTACTGGGGTTAAGTATCATTCCGAATTTTTTTTCCGTTCCAAAAGAAAATATTAAATGCAAAAACTGTGGTTATATCCTCGTTAGGCCGTACCCGAAAGATCAGCTTTGTCCAAAGTGTGGAACATTCATTCCTGAAATTAAGTTCAATTATTCAACTGAAGATGCCGATTCTAATGGTAGAAAAATTCCAAAGAAATTCGAAAAAAAAAAGAGCACAGTCTCGGATAAATTTGGGGATAAGATTCAAGTAAAGAAGGATATAGGAGTAAATCTCAATGAAAAAATTGAATTAGTCGGGATAACATCAAAAGATCGCACCCAATTATATTGTAATAATAATGGTTTGAAATACTTACTTGAACTGACAAATAATCTCGATTTCATAGCAACAAGCATACTAGGGGGAGTCTTGGACAAGATGCTCTTGATATCGGAAAAAGAAGGAGAAAAAAAATGCCAGTTTTATGTAAGAAATGATATTATTTATATAATTTTTGGTACATTTCCAGATATGCAAGCAAAGTGGTTTTTGGAGCAAATGGCTAAATTTTATGAAGAACTAATTGTTGGAAAGGATGTGAATAATTTAGATAAGTTAGAAAAACATGAGATCGATAGAAAGTTTGAAGCAAGACTTAATTACATAAATAAAGAATTTAAGGACTTGATAGATAATCAAGTTGTCTCTGATCAAGATTTTTCCTATGTAGAAGATCAGATTAGAGTAGATTATTTAGGTTTATCATCCATGTCAATTGGTGTAATCTCGCTATTAGTTGGAGACGAATTAGAACTTGAAGCCCCCGGAGAATATGATGATCCCGAGGAGGAAAAAGAGATGAAGGAATCTGCTCTTACTGCTAGGATCGAGGCAATTGCAGCCAATACATTAGGGAATACAGGTGCTTATCCAAGATGGATTGCGGTGAAGTTAGGATTTCAAAATTATAGATTTTTAACTTTTAAAAAGTATCCAAATGAATATTTTTTATACATACTCTCAGAAGGAAATTTGAAGAAATTAAGTCTATTAGAAGAAGAATTTGATAAGTATATCCAACATGTGGTTGATTCCCCTTTTTCTGGCACTTTAAAACCTTTTAACCGCTTAAAATCCACCTTTAAAGAGATGTTATTAAAGAAGAGAGTATACAAATGACCAAGTTATATTTAAAAGTAGATCAAGTTATTAATAAATACCTTCAGTTAGATTTGAGAAGGGCTGAAGCAATTAAATTCTTAATTCTAATTTTGGATAACTGTGATGATGAAAAGGAACGAGTTTCCTCACTGGTTGCTTTAGCAAATCTTGGAATGCATTCATCCAAATATTTTGAGCTATTAGAAAGAATAATGGTTACTGATTTGAATGAGAAGATCCGAAATATAGCGATTGTTCTAATAGGTCAAAATTTTCCAAAAAAGGCACTTCCATTGATGACTTGGGGAATTAAGTACGAAAAATCCTATTTTACGTTAATTTCTATTATAAAAATATTAGATAAAATAGCGAGTGAAGAATCTAAAAAATTAATTCTTACAAAATTATCACATGTTATTGATGAAAACAAGGAAGATTATCTAAATCGATATATATCAATGATAAAAAGATTAGATAATAAATTTGGATTACAAAACTTAACACATGCACAATTGTCGAGTATTTTAATAAATTTATTAACCATATTAAATCTTTCAAGAATATATCCAAATTTTTATTATGAAATTGATAAACAAAATTTAACTGTAAATGAATTAGATCTTTCAGATTTAGAATTAGAACCTAAAGGACTACCTTTTGGTTGGAAGAATAATATCTCAAATATTTCAGATGTAATTGGTTTAGTTAATTTAAAAAATCTTAAAAAACTCGATCTTTCCAATAATCAAATAGAGCATGTAAACAATATAGTGAACTTACAAAACTTAGAATATTTGAACCTTTCAAACAATAAGATAAAAGATATTAGCGAGATGAATTTTATAAACCAACTTTCTAATCTTAGAACCTTGGATCTCCACGGTAACCCTATCGTGAAAGATTTATTACCCAATAATGTCAAACCTTTATTAAAAGTCATATCAAAAACCTATTTTGAAGACGCAGAAGAAGTTTTTGAAAAATATTTTATTAAAAATTAAATTAAAAAAAGGAATATATTTAGACAGAAGTAAATTCTGTTTTCTTTCCAACTCCGAACAAACCTAAGGCAACTGCTAATTCTTTATGATCCTTTGCATATTCTCTAGCTGGAATTCCTTGCATTACAGCGTCAATTGCTTGTCTAAATGATTTTGCTCCTGCAATAGGTCCATCTGGATGAGCATGAATAGCTCCACCACTTCCAATCATTATGTTAGTCCCTAAATCAGCAACACATTTTTCAACAAGACTCTGTGTAATACCTCCACTTGGCATTGGCATTGTTCTCTTGATATGTGGGGCATTTCGCATTGGCATCACCATTTGTCTAGCAGTTTCTTTGAATCTATCTGCAGTAGTTGGAGCCTTTCCGTATGGAGCCGGGTGAACTATGAAATCACACCCTGCTAATCGCCCAAATTTACCAAGTACTAAAGGACTAGAAACACCACTCACAGGATCTTGATATAATGTTCCAGCGAAATCCATGTGCCCTAAAATTGGTACTTTTACAGAAGGATCTTCCGCTAATTTTCGTAAGGCAGAATATCCTACTGAGATGTGATTGACCATTATTGCATTCGCACCATGTTCTTGAACTATATCAGCTAGCTCAAACATTCTGTCTACCCTATCCGTTATGTTTACAGTATATAGAGTTTTTTCACCTTTTTCTGAATCCGCTTTATCTAATGCTTCCATAAAAGCCGTAACTCTCTCTGTGATCGGGTTAAATTCAACGTCAGCGATTAACTCATCGTCTTTTATAACATCACATCCTCCAACAGCAGCTTTATAAGCTAATTCTGCCCCTACTTTTGGATCTGTATAAACACAAGGTTTGATCATATTATTTAATAATGGTCGCTCTTTTACTCCCAAGATTTTTCGGATTCCCACATCTCCAAATTTTGGTCCTTTAAAATCTTTTAAGAACGCTTTTGGAAATCTAACATCTACTAATTTAAGAGGTCCTCCCATTGAAATGTTCCCATAGATTGTAGTGAATAACATGGGGAATTGTGGTTTGAAATTCAAGGGATATGCAATTTGTACGACGTACTGATACATCTTTGGACTACCGAAAAAATCTTCAGCACCTTCATATTCAAAATCAGGAAATCTCCACCATCCGATAACCTTAGCAACATGTTTTCTTCTTGTTTCTGGAGTTTCTGCTGGGACAGGGACAAATGTTCCCGTGGATTGCTCTACACAAACCGCTTGCATCATATAGAATGCATCCATTTTTCTGTGGAGCATTGCGGTATAAGTACCAATGATATGGTTCTCATAATCAATGTCTTCAGGTAAAGCATTAGGCTTTGACAGATTTTCCATATCAATTTCATCAAATTCTTTTGGAATTTTTCCTTCCAATGTGATCACGTTTAATTTTTATTGGTGGATTCATTAATGAACAAGAATTTATAAATTTCCCGATTAAATTAGAGATTTTTTTCTCTGATTTTAGAAAAACTTAAATGGTAAGCGTTTTATACCTAATTTATAGAGATTTGAAAAATTGAGATGCCTTTATTTGGAAAATAAAGATGATTATTATCAATATGCGCTTTATCATACAATCTCGGATTTTGCTGATTTATCAATTGCAGAAATCATCATCTTACAATTTTTAGCTCGATATTCAGAACCAGTGGTGAGACACGTTTTATTCACTGAAGTTAAGCAATTTATTGAGTTTAGAGAGCGTAAATCTCCAGTAGAACTTGAAGATAATCCTCAATCCCTTAAATTTCAAGAATTTATTACTGTGCCTAAAAAATTGTCAACCGGAAAATTCTATTATAGCCTTGACAAACTTGAAAAACGAGGGTTACTAACTTATAATGGTACAACTGGAAAAGTCGCAGTAAATCCTACTAATTACACTAATTTCATACCAAAATTATTGCTTAAATTCCTTATAAATAATAACGTTATGGAATCAACTGAATATCGTGAAAATTTCTTCAAAAAATTTTTAGATAAAGTTGGAACTCAAAATTTTAATAGAGTATTATCTATTTGGTTATCTGAATTTGTCCCACTGTCAATTCTAAATCAAATCTCATCATTTAGCAACGAGATTTATATCCTTTCAAAAAATGAAATTAACCAATCGAAATCTGCTATAAATAAGGGGAAGTATCGTTACAGTGAAATTGTAGGGGGTCTTTTTCGAGAAAGAGAAAATTTTTTCGATGCCACTTTTATACCAGTATATAAAAAAACTCCAAAGTTTTATGAAATGACAAGAAATGAGATCTTAAAGGAAGTTGTAAGGGTAACCAAACCTAAAGGATATATTATTCTTGTTGCTGTTGCAGATTTTCAAATGACAGATAATATCTTTATCAATGAGTTGATTAAGTTATATAAAGCAGCACTTATCAACCGTATTTATACATATGATGAATTATATTTAGAGATGAATAAAAACGGATTAAATAATATTGATATCTTTGAACATCAAGGTTTGCTTATAGGAATAGCTTCAAATCCACATTAAAATTAAAATAAAAAAGAAATATAAAATAAAAAAAAAATTATTCTTTTGCTTTTACTTTGGTTACTGATTTAGATTCTAAATAAGTATCTTCTAAAACATTAAGATATTCAACTAAAACTTGCTCTGCTTTCGACTTTTTTTCGTACTCTGCCTTAATTATGTTCAATAAGTATTTTGGAAAGATCAAATTGACGTAAAAATCAGATAATAAAGCGTAATATTCATTGTTAGAATCATCTTGAAATACTTGGATCATTTGGCTTTCCCAGAGCATTTTAAGTACGTCATCAACATCTTCTACTCCTTTTTTCTTGAGTTTTTCAAGATCATTTTTAGTGACAATAGCATTTCTAAGTAATTTCAAAGTTTCATATACTTGAGGATTTACAATGATATCTATTACTCTTAAATTATCTTGTTCCGATGGTTTATAATTCTGAAAGAACTTTTTGACTTCTACTCGATAATCCTCAGCTAATTGAGCAGGTAACCCTCGATCTGCGGGATCTTTTAAAAGCTGAACTGGAGGTGTCCTTAACATCATAATATCATGAGTGAGAAAGATCAACTCAGACGGCATTCCTTTTACAGATGCTTCCTTCACAAGTTCTCGTTTAATTAATTCAGTCAAGACTCCTTCTAAATCGACGAAACCTTGTTTATACTTATCTTTCAACCACACCATTAATTCTGATTTTGAAACAACACCTTCTTCTCTCAACCTGCTAATTATCATTCTCTTGATTTCATCTTGGTAAGTTATGGCAATTCTTTGTTCGTCATTGAGGGTGGGATAGATAGACAATCTCTGGAAGAGTGAAGGTATCATGCTTAGATAAGCTTCCTCCTCCAAATTCTGCAGAATGATCCTAGAAACATCAATCAAACCTCCCTCATATGAATCTGGGTCGTCGTCAAGGTTTAATAATAGTAGAACATAATATCCTTTTTCAGGTCCGGTATAGTATGAAGCAATATTTAATGATCCAACCATTAAACTGATCATACCGGAGTCACCACTATATTCATGTGTACTATAGACCTGCATTAGAGTTTTATCGGTAACAATTATCTCTTCTGGATATTTTGCTAGTATTTCAGTACCGACTCTTTCATCCCATTTCATCACAACTAATCCAACTGGCATTTTAATCAACACCTCCCTCATTTTCAGGAGTTTTTGGCATAGTTTTCTTTCTTTTCGTGTCAATTCCTAAAATACTTCCTAGTGATAAACCTATCATGTCCCATTTATCTCCTTGTTCTTTTAGGATATATTCCTCTTTACTTGGATACAATAGACTATCTGATATCGATTTGCGTCCTTTTATCTCTTTTTTCATCGCTCTTGTCCTCTTAACAAACTTTGGAATTCTTGCTTGTTGGATTGCTCGATATGCTACAAGTGAACCTACAACAGCAGCCACACCAACCACAATCAGTATGAAATAAAATGTTGGAACCCCCGGAAAGATTTCATTCATCTTTACATTGAGTGTAATTGTATTCTGTTCATTAAGGAAATTTGTCTTTTCAATGTGTAATTCAAGCCTGAAGAATTCAGGTACAAAGAATGGATCCGCCAGGGCAGGAATATCGAATTGATATACTCCATCATCTATTTCGTTTGCATCGTATCTGGTTCCACCAATCATTAAGTATACTTCCGCTCCAGAAACCGTAGCTGAACTATTATTCGGATCAGTTAAAGTTACTTGGAATTGCAAAGATTTTGCTGCGTCAATTTCTATTTCATTATCGATGCTCATTTGTATTGAAAATACTCGTTTTTGTACGGTTAAAGTCATAACAGAAGTTCGATATTCATAATTATCCTTGCGTAATGTAATCAAGATGGAATATTCTCCACTTGATAGTGATTCCGTGTCTAAATCAAGTACATAATAATTCTGAGAATTTTCAATTAAAGAGCCAGTAAAAGTTTCCCCTGAGATTGGGTATCCATTTGAATCTAACTTCTGAAGAATATAACTTAATTCATCAGCATTAGAAATCGGTGAGGAACTTAAGACATCAATGTATCTAAATGTAAAGTTATGTACATCAAGTATGTATATTTTTTCATTGACATAGAAAACATTACCCGTTGAGTTTAATTCAGTAGGCCTATCCATAATATTAATTTGAAAAGTGGTGTATGGTAATCCGTCTGTAAAGTTTTGCTTTGTCGCTATTAACTGGATATTATATACGGAAGTTTCAGTAGCGTTGCCCGTATCAAATAAAAAAGTATAATATCCATTTCCCTTGACAGAATCAGGTTGAATTACTCCAGATCCGAAGAACCAACTGAAACTAACTGTAGCTCCCTCAATATTCCAACCAGTTGCAATTTCAGAATATCTAATCGTAATATTGAATTGCTGATTCCAATATGTATTAATTACATATGGAGAATATTCGTTATTAGTTGTATAATTATGCACTGTAAGTTGAGTTAAAATAGATTGTACCTTGAATAATATCTGAAGCTCATGAGGTGCAGTATATGGAGATTTTCCACCTTTAATGCTAATGTAATAGGAATAACCCCCAACAAAATTAAATGCTGATGTGTTAAAGGTGTATGAATAAATTCCTGTTGCAATCTTGTAACCGAGTAAATTAATCTGAGTTCCAATTGGATTAAGGGAATCATAAAGGAATTGTAAGTATAAAGAATCTGGGTCACTTAAAATAGTTCCATTTGTTGGATCACTGGTAGTGAAATTGAATGTAACGGTTACCTCATCTCTCCAGTAAATATCATTAGAAAAATCAAGTGGGCTTTTGGAAATTAGATTTAATGATGAATTATAATCACTGATTACAAAATTAATCACTAAATTAATTCTCACAGTTTGACTAGAGTAATTCTGCTTCCCAAAAAAGACATCTATAATATACGTGCCATTTGGCTTTGTAGATGTATCAAATCCATCAAGATAATAAATTTTTTTGTTCGAATCATATCCAAGAGGAATATTACCAGAAGAAGATTCAGCATCACTGCTATAATTATACGATTGTATGTCAAGATCAGTAATTGATTGAGATGTTAATGAATCAGTGTAAGTGAATGTAAAATTAAAAGACTCAAATTGGTCTATACTTTTAAAAACTGTAGGAAGTGACAAGCTGCCATTTAATCTTGTTGGACGTTCTAAAATTGATAAGGATATTATTGCTGCTCTGTCTTCATAGTTAAATTTTTGAAGTGTTACGTATACAAAATAATCCCCTACTTCCATAACGTCAGTTCCAATACTTAGAAGATAAAGGTTGCTAGGTAGTTCAGTTAATACTCCGGAATCTGTCTCGCCAATTATAGGATTACCTGATTCATCTAATTTCTGCCAGAAGTAATTAACGTCATTAGCACTGTCAATCAAGCTATCTGAGTTTGTATCAGTATAATTGAATATGAAAGTTTGTGAATCAAGCGCATATACATTTTCGCTAATGTATAATACTTGACTTGTTCCATTAATTAAGGTGGGACGATCAAGTATGAATACATCGAAATTCACATTCACTTGTGATGTATAATTCTCTAATTCCGCTGAAACTTTGAACTTAAACAATCCCGTATTAGGTGATGAAGTGGTATCTATCTGTAAAACATAATACTCTTCATAGCCAGTACGCGTATCGCTCATGATTGAACCAGAACCGTAATCCCAATTAAAATTAAGAGTAGCACCCAACAGTGGATTATCTGTATTACTATTATTATACAATATAGAAACATTCATTGATTCTCCATAGTATTGAGATATAGAAGTTATACTTTGTGTTGGATTTGAGTAATTATAGAAAGTAAGACTAGTAGGAACACTATTTACCTGGAAACTCATTATAGCAGGATCAGGATCAATATAGCCAATTTTACTCCCATATACACTTAAAGTATAAGATAATCCTGCAGTCAATGAACCAGAATTAAGTGTGATTGAATAATTTCCATTACCTTGATCATCCATATCTCCGCTAAGCAAGATGGAACTGAATCCAACTTTTCTTACTTTATAGATTGCATAATCCGGGCTCGAAATCGCGCTCCAGCTATTTCCTCCGTCACTTGAAATCGTATAATTGACTTCAAAGCTCATATTGTCTCCCCAATCAGTGGATGTGTCCCAAGTTTGATTTCTAAACTCGGATAAGAAGTTATCTAAATTGATATTCATTTCAAATTCCAGAAGAGATGCCTTACTTAGTGTGTAGTTATACGAAGTAACAAAATCTCCTTTTACCCACTGATCTGAATAGGTAACATTAAATGGTCGATTTGGTGTACCATAAAATTCCAGCGAAAATTCATAGACGTCATTCAAATACCAAAAACCATAACCTCCTAAAGTTTGACCCGTGGCGATTCCATCAGGATCAGTAATAAGGCTCGTTATTAAATCCTTTGTAGAATTGTTTCGAACCTCCACGATGATATATTGAATAGGATCGGGAATTCCTGTATAATCGAATACTCTAATCTCTAATTTTGACATGTTGAGTTTTATAAATTGATTGCATGTTTGAGTGTATGTAATATTAACGGTACCATTACAATTTGCTGAAGTATTTAGCCATGATAATTCCATTCTCAATCCAAAAGCATCAGTAGCTTCAGTAACATTAATGTTAATGATATCAGAAGTCTCAGTGACATAATTTTTATAAAATATCTCATTTGGATCATAAAACGTAGGATCGTACTTATTGGAAATCGTGTAAATATATATCTCATGTAATCTCTCTAACATTTTGTCTAATTGGAACGTGGCATCGATAATTTTTGTGTTTCCAATCTCAGTCGAATTAGAATCACTCGTGTAATAGTTCTCATTTAATCCAAAATATGGTGCAACATATTCAGTCGCGGATTCATTTATATTTATAGTTCTTGTGAAGGTTTTAAAGTTATTAACGTAATTCGAGCGTAAGATGGTACTACTGTTCATTTTAGTTATCTGAGGAGTATAATCAGGATTATTATAGTAAATTTCATAGTAATATGATGATGTATTAAGCCATCTAAAAGTCTGTAAACCTGTATCAGGATTGATTGTTAAGTTATCAATCAATGTGTTTTTCGAATCAGTATCCCATATTTCGATAAAACCTTGATCCATTGGATCTCCATTCCAATCTTCCACTTGAAAATCAATCGCCCAAATATCTAATTCGATATAGACCTTATATATTAGTCCGTTAAAGGAGTATTCTTTTCCAATTTCACTGCTATTAAATACCATTTTTTCCACCCCGAGAGAAGATGTAAAATTAGCTGTCATATTATAATCTCCAAAAGGGACTTCAATAAATTCCACTAATCCTCTAGAATCAGTAGTTTGAGTTAAAAATGGGCCAGTTTCATTGTAAAGAGTCACTTCAACGTTTGGTACTATACGACCATCTACATCCTTAGCTATGACGCTTATTTGTGCAAATCGTATTTGTTCCTCGTTCAATGTAGTCGCTAATTCATAACCATTATATATCTGTTCTATTCTGTTCGCGTCCAAAGATTGTTCGAAAAAACGAACTTCATCTAAACTTCCTGTATAATAAAAGCCATTTCGATTTCCATCAAAAGTAGATGCTTCAGAACCATCACCAACGAATCCATAACGAGTCGTATCTCTTCCTAAAGCTAGCCCTGCATGAGCATTGAGATCTGTATTATCTAAAGAATCATTAATGTAGATTCTTTTATCCAGTCCATCGTAGCTAGCAGCTGCAAAATGCCATCTTCCATCATTTAAATGATCCGTATTACTAAAAAAGTCAGAAGTGACAGGTGAAGAGCCTTGAGCGGATGTTCCAAAACCAATACTTCCTTCTGTACAAGGAGTCGTTGGATTCCCTCCAGTTCCTGGTGTAATGAAGAAATTAAATGTTTCAGAACGATCAAAATCGAAAAATGCCCAATTATCCGTATATGAAGAGGAGGATGCTGCTGTCTTAAACCATACCATTACTGTAAGTGCATCTATTGTATTCCTACCTTCAAAATAAAGATCTTGTATGGCAATATAATCATTATTTGTAAAAGTTAAAGAATAGGCTCCAATCGCAGGATCAGATGAATCCCACAAATCAGCACCAACTGCATGAATAGTGGCATTGTAGTTCCCCATGCTATCAATTAAAATATTTCCCGAACCTTCTTCGCAATTGTACCAAATTAACCCATCTGGATTTTTAGCCATTAGTTTTGCATCAAACCCTATAGAGTTATTACCATAGTACATGTAGGTATCTTGTTGTACTATAGGACCGGCACTTACATTGACTTTAAACCAAACTGTTGCAATATCTTCGTTAGGAAAATCTTTTTGAATATAATATTCTTTTACTATTCCATTTTGAACTATTCTAACGTCTTTCAAACTATCGTTCATTTTACCCATAGTGACATATGTAGTATAGTTGAATGAAATCTTAGTGACGAAATCATCAAATGCTTCATTATAGGGATTAGTGATGTTTATCAGACTTCGATATTCAAAGTTTGTATTCCACCATAAATCATATCCAACATCATTTACATTCAATGTTTCATCATTATCTTCAGTTTGTTTTGAAACAACGTCCTGACTTGTTAAAGGAAAAATTCCTAATAGCAAGGGAATGTTTAATACGACAAAAAGAGTTGTTAAACCCAATAATTTGCGTTGTTTTTGACTTAATTTTTTTTGTATCATTAAAATTTCACACAAAAGTTTTTTGAAAATTCAATTTTTATTTATTTAAAAAGTGGGACTTTTTACCATCTATTATACAATTTTTCATATTTAACTCTTAGCTAATAAATAACAAATTGTATTTCATTGGATTTCAATAAAGATAAATCGCTCTTAAATCGAACGAGAATTAATTCTTGTTAAGAATTAGAAAAATTTGCCTTTTTTTTGCAGATTCTGGATTGTCTATTATAAAACCTCCTTCCAATGGAGTGGATTCAATAAAAATCTTCCCTATTTCCTTCATAATACTGTCATTTTTAGGATAAAATTGAAATATTGCTTTTGATGAGGGTTTTAATATCTTATAGACATCTGCAGCAAGATTTTTAATTAAGTTAATAGTAGTTTTCGAATGATAAATTCTGTGAAGCCATTGTAAAGATGAAATTGAAACTATCGCATCAAAAATGCGTGATCGAAAAGGAAGAAAACTCATGTCACTCTGTATTGGACTTAATTCTTTAATATCATAATATCTTAGGAAATCTAATAAAAGATCTATGGAAATGATTTTATATCCGAGTTCATTTAAATAGATACCCGCAAACCCTGGACCACAACCTAAATCTAAAATCAAGGCATTCTTATTGTTGAGTTCTAAAATTTCTAATGCCCTGATAGTTATTTTTTCTTGTATATTCATTAAACTTTTTGATTCCGCATATTTTGAAATCTCATCAGAATCATAATAGTCGAATACATTTCTATAAATATCTTCAGGTCTTTTACGTTTAATTTCGAATTTGTATCCGTCATTCAAATTTTAGTCACTTTAGTTGCATAATTTTAAGGATAGAAGGGTCTTTCGATTATCTTCACAAAGAATCAAAAATTTTATTATAATTTAAATATTTTATAAATAAACTGTTATAAGATTTGTTCAACTAATTGTGATTACTGTGTCTGAGAAAGAAGACAAGTTATTAACAAGAAAAGCAACCTTGAATTTAAAAAGAAAGTACGGAAGATCAAAGCAAATCAATATTGTAGAAAGAGATGCATTTATCCCTGGTGCTTTAGAGGATGAAATTAAAGAAAGCCTGCTGAAGAAAAAATCAATTTTAGCTTCAGATCTAGCATTAAAATACGATATACGGATTTCCACTGCCAAGTTATTATTGGAAAAGTATGAACAAGAAGGGTTAATAAAATTATTCGATCCTTCATTAAAATTAAAAATTTACATCCCTACTTCTAACTAATAATATAATTTTACACTTTTCTTATTTAAATAAAACTTCTACTATGTTTACTTACATCAGAAAAAATTATTATTATCCAAATAATTAAATTATTAAATACAATCAGTCAATTAATAATCTTTAAACTGCAGATGTAGCCTAGTGGTAAGACGCCAGCCTCGAGGAGTTTTTTAAAAACTTTGGAAAGCTGGTGCGTGAAAGCGCGCGGGGGTTCAAATCCCTCCATCTGCGTTATTTAGCTAATCATTATCAAAAAGCTTTGAATGACTTTAGTATGAGAAAAGAGATTGTGATTATTGGAGAATTACATCAAGATCTATACTATGAGAGTAATTTTTATCAAATTATTATCGAAAAATTAACATCTGATTTAGCTAATTTTATCAAATATAATCCCGATGATCTAAATTCAAAAGTCATAAAAAAAGTAATTACAAATGGTATTGAAAACATTTCTAAGAAAATAGAAGGTTCTAGCTATTTAAAGAGAGGTGGAAATGGAAATAACACTGCAGAAATTATTTCTGCATTAGGCATTCCCACGAGGCTAATCTCTGTCATTGGTCGAAGAAGTAATTGGATGATCGAAGAGTTAAACAAATTAAGCATAATTACTGAGAATATATACCAGATTGATGAACTAACTCCTGTAAGCACGATAATTAAGTCTCAAATTACAACAAAAATATACATTGCACCAAATTTGAAACAAAAAATGAATTTCAACCAAATTGAAATTAATGAAAGTATATTTGATAATGCAAAAATACTATTTTCAACTCCTTTTTCTGAAAAATATTCTAATTTATTCACAATTGGATCAAGGAAGGATCTAATTACTGTAGTTACAGTTGAATTTCAAGCTATTCAAACCTTGACGACTTTAGATGAATTAATTCAAGAGAAGAAAGATATTTTATTCATCAATTTTGATGATGCTATTAAAATATTAGGAAAGGCGTTAAAAGTTGAACAAGCTGATGCTTTATTGAAGAAATATGCCCAAATACGGATCTATACTGAAGGAAAGAGAGGATCTCATTTATTGACGAATGAGATACATTTAGAATTTTCAGTTATTGAAATTGATCATATTGTAGATTTAACCGGAGCCGGGGATGCTTTTGCTGCTGGATTTTTATCACAATTGTACCATTTAATAGGTAACAAAGAAGAATTTGATCGTTTATTTCTTCCAGAAAATGTTCAAGTATTAAAGAAGACGAGTTTAGACTGCATGAAATATGCGACATTTTCCTCCTTATATAAAATAACTCGTCAAGAAGCACCTAATAAACAAAAATTAGGTGAATTTATAAGATCACACGAAAAAGATCATTGAATTATCTGGAAAATGATGTTTTCCATCTGAGGTCTAGCAGATTCAATCTTATTCAGAATTTCTACAGTTTGTCCCAAGTTTTCTGGATCTTCTTCAATGACAAAAAGTAAGTAAAATTCCAATTCTCCATATGATAAAACTTCAATAAGTCCAGAATATCGCTCTCCATTATCGAATTTATCAGAGAATTCATATAACTTTTTATTTTCTGCCATAATTCTTTTCTGTACATCTAAATACTTATCATATATGCGCATTTTTTCTTTTAATTGCATGTGAGGTCGATAATATTCTCCGATCGTAATACCCATTGAATCAAATAATGCAATAAGGAGGGTATCGTAGTTTTTACTTATTTCTGCTAATAATTGAGAAACAATTTCTATTTTATCAAATAATAATGATAATCCGCTTGAAAAAGTGTCCATTACTGATTTAACATCATAAATAGACGTTTCAAAGAAAAAAATATCAAAGTCATTACTATACCTGGTCAAAGCTTGCTTTATCGTTAATGCCCTGCTATTTATTTCCTTGTCTTTTACAAGTTGAGGGTCAAATTTATGTAATAAAATTGCTAATGGGGGATATTCTTGCTCTTCTTTAAGATATATAAGTATTTTATCTAAATAATCTATGGTTTCAACATACCTATCAAAATCTTGAACGTCTATAACATAGAAAATTAGATCAGTACCTGAGATGTATTTTGTCGGATTCTTTAAGTATTCTTCTCTATACTGTGATTGGCCACCAAAATCCATCCTAATAAATTCTATCCCTAAGAATTTAAATGCATCTCTGGCTATTTTCCTAGTTGGGAGTAGATTCAAAACCTCCTCTTCAAATCCGAATCTTTTTGTAATTACTGTTATAATTGACGTCTTTCCTGCATTATCAAGACCCAGAAATGCTACTTTTTTCGTAAACGTAATTCACCATCAATTTAATTTAACATATAGGAAAAAGACTCTATAAATTTAATATTGAAGTTAAGACTAATAAATTCTTACTTTTCGAGTTTTAAGAGTGCAGATCTATATAAATTAATAGTGAATAATCAGCCACCAGCTATTGGAAAAGATAGGTAGAGCTTATCCCCCGCTTTCAATTTAGTTTTATAATTTTCCAAGTATGTAACGTTCCTACCATTCAACAAAACTAACATTTGAGGATTTAATTTTTTTTTATTTTTAGTTAATACTCCTTCTCCTAGATCTTCTTTATAATCAGTGATAAATTGCTTTATGATGTCCCCTACGGTATTTCCTTCATATTCCAATTTATCTTTTTTAGTTCTGAGAGCAAAAAGGTTAAACAGATTTAATTCGATCTTGACCATTTTATCTCAATATTATGCTCTTTAAATCTCAAAATATGCTCTCTTAATTAAATTTATTTTTTTTAATTTATAGGATTATATCATTCTCCACTTAACAATGAAATTGTTATTTTTTTCATTTCCTTCAATGCTTTGTTTACTAATGATTCCAAATCAAGACGCTTGAATGTTTCTATGACCTCTTCTGCTTGGAATATTTGATTTTGTGGTTTTAATTCGCAATAATTCAATCTTATTAACTCTTTTGATATCTTTTCATTTAATTCCTTTATCTCTTGCTGGTTAAACCCGATTAAAGGAGTAAAAATTGGAAATCCTGAAAACTGATAATTTAATTCCAAGGAATTCAAATCTATCTCATCGTAACAATCATTCATGTCATTAAAACTAACTCCATCAACTATTGCTCGAGTTTTTTGAAAAACTGGAATTTCTAAATTATCTTTTAACTTGTCTATGGTAGCAAACCGTAGTATCCGGCATAATGAACAAATTAAAGATTTGTTTTTTAATAAGGGAATTACCTCAGTTATGATTGCATGTAGATCAATAATATTTATTGTAAAGTTCTTATAAGGAGAATAAAGTCCAGCAAGCCTCCAATTCTCGATCCATTTTTTAATATATTTTGTGTCATCTCTCATTTTAAATAAGATCGGATGGATTTCTGATCCTCTTCTCATGATTAAAAAACCTGCAGTCAAATCATTCAATCTCCCAATATCAAGAATAAATAATTTCTTCCTCGATTCTATTGGTAATCCTCCCCAAGGTGATGTAATAATATCCGTGAAGATATAACTAAAATCATCTCGTACTTCTATATAAATTATTTTGTCTGGATTAGTTAGATTAACACTCAAATTTAAATAGCTTAATTTGTCATTTATCTCCTTCCCAACCAAACTAGCAAGCTCTATAGAAGTGAAATCATGGTCTCCTGAACGCTTTACTCGTACCGCAAAACTATCGTTCGGATTCATGATTTTCTTAGCTACTTCAATAGATCTCTCTATTATATTTTTTGCTTTATTTGAGGTCCGTAATACTGGACTAATAGAATGGATACCAAACACTCTTAAAATGACATTTATTGCATTAAACATATCTTCATTGTTAAAAAAGAAAAATACTCGGGATGAGTCTTTGCTCATTTGATATTTGTGGAATGGTACTTCTTCACGTTCTAGAGCAATTTTAATGTTGTTCATCATAGTTTTTAACATCCTAACCTTAACCTTTTGAGATTTCAACCAGATTTCAGCATAACGAATAAGAATAACATTATATTGTGGGAGAATCGTTGCATATTCCATTATATTATCTCTTGTAATACAATTTTATAGCTTACTATCTTGATATAATTATCGATGATACTTATTTTCCGCGTTTCTTTAATTGATTTTTAATCTATTATTAATTTTGCTGGATGTCCCCCATATAATTGTTGCTCTTCAAGAATTTCATCATAATTAGTATATGAGTGAGCAGCAAGTTTTGCCCCTCTCTTTATGTGGGTTCCAGGAAGAATTGAACATTTTGCTCCGATCAAAACCTCGTCTTCAATGAGGATTTTCCTGATAAAAAATTTATCTTGCTCGATTCCAAAGGTAATTAGGGTGCTGTTCATCCCTAAGATCACATTTTTTCCGACTTTTAGAAACTCTGATGATAACCACGAATTGTCTACGATACTATGTTTCCCAATCTTCACCCCAAAGAATCGTAAAGAAAACCTGTTTTTCCACCAAGGAAAGGGATTTGAAGAAGTTAAGTATAAAGGCCACTTTTTTATGATGTTTCGAATGTTCCAGAAAAGATAGTCTCTATCTTTTACATTTCGGTTGAAAATACCTTCTTTTGGAGCATGTATCAAATTAGTGATTTTTAAAATTAAACCCGCAATTATTAATGCACTCAACTGAAGGAGATGGATGATTATTACTAAATTAAATGGAAAGAGTAACAAAAAAATGAAGTAGTATGAATCTTGCCAAAATGCCAAAATGTAATAGTATTCGAGGATCGAAATGGGAAAAAAGCTTATTATAATGATGAGATAATACAAGGGTAGAATGGCTCTTCTAATCCTCTCATCAACTGGGACTGGTGATACTCCTTTCAAACTTGCGGGTTGGAACATTTAATCCTCCCCCTCTGTTTTTTCTGTCTTTACTCTTTTCACCTTTTTTTGAGAATCCTCCACTGATTGGAGTGGTAATTTGATATTAACGGGATTTCCAACGTGGATGAGATCACTCTCTAATTTCTGGTCAAAGTCTGTATAACTGTTAGCTCCCAATATTGCTCTATCTTCCATGATTGTCCCTGGAGATACAATTGTATGGGGCCCTACGACACAAGCCTCCCCAATGTGAACCTTTCGAATTATGACTTCATCGTGGTAAATTAAGTGAGAAAAAATACAAATGTTTAAGGAAGTCATCGTAAAATCTCCTATCTCCACGAAAAATGGATCTACATATCCCTCATATAAAACCACATTTTTTCCAATACGAACACCAAATAAACGATATGCAACAATATCTACCCATGGTATCGGAAGGGCTCTTGCCAACCATATTGGAAAATAGGCCGTCCAAAATCGCTTGTTCATGTACTTCCATTCTTTACTCCCCTTTTTGAATCTCCCTTCCCTTGGAGGGCATATCATATTTAGGATTTTGAAAATTATTACTGAAAAGGCAATTATGGTAAATGAAAAGAGAAATAACGTAGCATAAACGTTTAAGGGTATTAGAAGGATTAACACGATTCTAACCCATAATGCATCATGTATTGGAAGAGGAAAGATCACTTTTCCCGTGAAATAATAATATAAGTTGTTTACATACCACGAATGTGTTAAGATTACTATAAACACTCCCACAAGAAACTCGAACAACACTATTATGGAGAATGGTGTCTTCAATACGCCTGAAGTAGATATAAACGAGTTTTTTACTCCTCTCAAGTCTTTTTCGATTCCATTCCACTTCCTTTTTGCTTAATTAATATATATTTATCACCCTCAAATAAAAATTTAATACACTTTTTGATTTTTTCCTTTAATCCACATTATTGAATTTCACCATGATTTTTTGACTAATAGTCGTTTTTCTAAGATATTTACAATAAGGTGAAATTAAAAAAAAAAAATAAAGAGTTAGGATTTAATCTATGAGAAGTAATATTGCGCCAATAATGCCTATAATACCGCCTATCCAAGAGCCAAATATCAATAACAATATAGTTAATATTAATTCAATAATAGGAGTATATGGAATCGGATTTCCTGGTCTAAAAACAGATAATAATATCAATACTGAGACAATTAATCCTATAATTGAGCCGATCCACCCAAACCATCCCCATCCGAAAAAACCAATGATAGCTTCGATTAAGCCGATAACACCGCCTAAAATGATCAAAATCCTGCCAATTTCTTTATTTTCCATACTGCTCACTTATTTTTTCTATTTCATAATAAAAAACTTATTCAAAAAGATAAATAATAGTAAACCTACGGATTATATAAATTATTATAATTTACAATACGTCCTATAATTATCTTATTTCTCTGTAGATGAGCAATTCATGCTAATTGATCATCAATAAATACGTGCAAGATCTTAAAATTCCATCATTTTTTTTCTTTACGTTGAGAAAATTTAAGGCTTATTTTTAATTCATTAAAATTAAATATTAATTCTCTTATAGAATTCTTAATAATAATTATTAAAATATACAATTATACTAGTACGAGAGTGAGTAAAATTAGTATAGACTGGGCGTTAGCTGAAAGTAAACCGGAAAAGAGCCAAAAGGTTGAAGGAAGGTTTCTTCTTGACTTAAGGGCCAAAGTGAATGATTTAGAGCAACAATTAAGTGAAAACAAGAAGGAACTGACCCAAGTCCAAGATAACCTTAAAAAAACAAGTCAGGAATTAATGACTACTACAAATCAGCTTAATTCGTCAAAACAAGAAGTGGAGAATACAAAAGTAAAAGTAAAAGAATTAGAGCAACTTAAATCAGCCAGTGGTTCTGCGATTGAAAAAGCAGAACAAACAATAAACAGCCTTAGCTCGCAAGTGGATGAATTAACAAGTAAATTAGAATCTGCCAACAATAAAACAACTGAATTGGAATCAAAATTACAACATAAGGAAGGAGAATTATCTGCCTCGAAAGAAATGGTTGGTAATCTGAATTCTGAGATAGATTCATTGAAACAAAAGCTCGGAGATGTTCAAGGCTCTAATGAAGAGAGCCAAGACATGCTTAATCAGCTTAATTTACAACTTCAAGATGTTAATAGTAAGTTAGATGCATCCCAAGCAGAAAATCAAGAACTCAAGAATAAATTAGAGGAGTTAAATAACCAATTAACCCAAAAAGAGGCACAAATAGGCGAATTATCTGGGGAAATTGGTGATAAAGAAAAACTTATTGAAGCTCAGACTGCACGAATTGAAGAAACTGAAACAGAGTTGAGTGAATTAAAGCCTCCTGAAATTGGAGCGGGAGGTTTTGCTGCCGACGAGAGAGTGACCTGTCCCATGTGTGGCGCTGTTGGACATGACATTAAACAAACTGAAGATAAGTCTAAAGTGCTCTCTTATGTTGGTCACATTCCGATGTATGCCAAAAAGCACGTTTGTAAGAAATGTGGCTACGAGTTCTAAGACTTTTTTTAAAAAATAATTTAATTTAGTTAATTTCTTTTTATTATCTTTTTGGCTTTAAGAAGTTTTAATGAGATCAAGATAATTTTTCATAAATATAAAGAAAATGTTTAAACTATTACTTTTCTAAATTTTTCCACCAGTACGGAGCTTTCATTTCGAAAAACTGATTGTTATCGAAAACACGAAGCATCCTATCTTTAATTGTAAAGGCGAATCCTCCTAAAAATGGGATCCACTCAACAGGGGGTGGCAATCCAAACCATCCATATCTCAAGGCAATTATAAAAAGATCATGAGAAATATGGATATCCACTGCATTTTTAGGACCCTCATTTAGTTTATTCCATATAATTTCAGCAGCTTTTTTTGAATATTCTTGAAATGGCATGATTTCATCCGGGGAAAAATATCCTACTGCCCATAAATGTAAGAACCGCGTTGGATCAAAGGGTTCTTTTTCTTTAAACAAATCATCGAAAAAGTTTGGTGAAGCACCTATATCATATAATACTTTCAAACTCCCTTTAATCGCTCCTTTACCTGATTTTTTCTGAAAACCTTCTAAGAAATCTTCTGCTGTTTCCTGACATCGCCATACTACGCTATGATATAGTTGAATGGGTCTGTTTTTAGGTAATTCTTCACCAAACCTCTTAGCAATTTCATGACCTAATGGAGTTAATTTAAGCTTGTATAACTTTTCTGAACCAGTTGGTTCATTTCTATGGGAATGTCTTACTATCAAGATGACTTTCGAATCTTTTGGGAAATTTTGAATAGCACGTGTCATATCACGTGCCATCTTAGTCCAATCCCCTTCATTCCAGATTTTTTCTATATCCATCTTTGAGAAATAAAGTTATTAGAACTATAAAAAGGGAATCTAAATTTTTTAAAAAGAAAAAAAGAAAGGCAATTTAATATTATGCTTTTTTCTTCAAGGGAAACTTGAAGAAATTTCTTTTTTAATTCAAAATTCGCTTAAATATTTAACTAGAAGCATTATTTAGCAAATCTAAAATATTATTAACTTGAAATCCATAAGTTAGAGCTTGTATTATTAAACCAACTATACCAAGAATCATAGCTATGACTATTACCCAAAAACTCCATCTTGGCCATGGTTTATTCTGAAAATTATATCCCATCTTAAATCGTTCGTAAAAAGCGACTATTCCCCAAGTGATCATCGTTATATCGAACATCCACGTTGAAATTTCGATGATTTCTGGTGGATAATAGATCAACCACCCAACGGGATATCCAACTTCTAAAAGAGAAATCTCAGTTGGCGTTCGTACGACTAAAAATAAGAATCCTACATGTATAATTAAAAACCAAGATACCACAAGTAAATGCAAATTAAGCCATTCCCACGTTCTTTTTTGTAGTCGCTCTTTGAAGTAAAAGTTCTCTCTACTCCTTTCAATAATGACCACAACTCCAAAAACTGCTAAAGTTATAAATATAATTAAAACCATGATAAAGGGATCAACAGAGCCAGAAGCTAAAATAGGTAGATATGATGCTTGTATCAATGCAATTACACGCGCTACTATACTTTTATGATACCACGCTAGCCCTATGGTAAGATAACAAATGCTATACCCCCAATTATGGATATATAGCGGTTTTCCTTCTAAAAACGATATTGAAAAAGGCATGATATACCATATAAAATAGATTATCCCTAAGGCAACTAATCCAAGACCAGGTCCCACCAATCGATTGCGAGTACGTTCCTTTTGTTTTGATTCTTCCAAGTTTGTTTGTTCCTTATTCTCACTACTCATGCATTTATCACTTCTAATTTTATTGAATTATTGAAATCTTTTATCTCTTTGATATTTAATTTTATGTATTAAATTCTATTAATGTCTAACCTCATGTATGCAGTAATGATTTAATTCCATTTTTTAAATAATAGCCTCGATTTTTCTTGGGGCATTCCTAAACCCCATAGAAAAAGAATGAATATCCACTTGAATAATGTTGGAAAAAAACCAGATTTCTCGAAACGGCGAGTTGAAGTGCTTACATGGTTAATATAAATACGGGCAATACCGTTTTTATAACGGTGAAATCTTCTATCCGTTACGCTTAAATTTCGTGCAAATTTTTTCATTCGAAGACTAAGATCAAAACCTTCACAAATCCACATTTGACTAAATCCATTTAACTTATTAAAGATCTTTTTTCGCATGAATATACCATTATCCGCTGGGTATGCCAGAAAAGTTCTGGAGAGCAAGTTTCCAATACCTTGAAAGATAAAAACAGCAAACTTTATGAAACTGGAAGGGCTAAAATTTTGCGACCAAACCCATTTTTTTGAAAATGACCCTCCAATAAAGGTTGGATTATTAAGAAAGTGTACGACTCGAAGTAAGGAATTTGGTGGGAGAAGTGTATCAGAATGCAAAAATAAAAGATTATCGGATCGCGCTATTTTTGCTCCCATATTGCACTGAAGGTAACGACTAGGCGAAGTTCTAATTATTGTATCAGCAAATTTTTCAGCGACTTTTATTGTTCCATCGGTTGATCCTCCATCACTAACAATAATTTCAATGGGAATGCTTCTTTTTTTTGTTGGAAATTTTGCGGCTTGTCTCAAGGAATTTAAGCATTTTTCTAATGTATTTACTTCATTTAATGTTATTATTATAATACTTATCTTTGGAGTATCAATGAATTTTTTTTCGATGTTCTTCAAGATGATTTCCTTTTTGGGTAATCAAGTTATTTTGGATTTAAGGTCAAGTTGTTCATATAATTGTGATTCCTTGAGATCCTCTAATGTATCAATATCACCAAGAAGTGGTAATAGAGAATAACTCAGCTTTAAGTTTTTTACTGTGTTGAGAGTTTCTGATAAAACTGAATCTGTACTCCAATTTTTATCTTGAAATAGTTCAGGGTAACCTTTTTTCAATCCCATTAGATAATAACCCCCATCTTTTGCTGGACCAAGGACCACATCAAACTTTTTTAACTTTTCAAAAGCAAGTTCAATAATTTCGGAGTTTAATTCGAAACAATCGCTCCCTATTATTATAGCTAATTCATGTTGGGCTAAAGCAATATTAAATGCGGTTAACATCTTCTCTCCAAAATCATTTCCAGACTGTAAATACTTTTTATATGTTGTATCTTCCCAATCATCATTGAAATCGATAAAATCCGAATAAAATAATAAACGAGATGAGGCAATGCTACTTGTTATGTCTTGTGTATAATGAAGAAGCGATTTATATATGTTTAGCGCGTTTATATCACCTATATCTGCTGCTAATCTAGTTTTTACACAACCTAATATGGGATTTCGAATGAGGATAATGATTGCGCTTTTTTCCATCTTAGTTCACTATTGTAGTACAATTATTATTTACTCTAACCAAATCTTGTGAATCTGCTTTCTGCCAAATTAGTTCAATCTCATCCCCTCTAACCCAAGGACAATATTCATCATGAGAGTTCAAATTACCGCTTAAAGCTCTTCGGCTTGCACATCCCCCATGACATCGACAACTAGCAGCTACAGAAGGTATCTCACGGGCTAAATTGAAATAGTATGTATTCAAAATGGTTTCTCTTATTTCTTTAAGATCCTCGATCTTTGGTACAGAATTTGTGGTTGAATTGATTCCTTCCCAATATACACATGGTATAACCTCTCCTTTTGGATTAATTCGAATACTCTTATGTCCACAGGGTGAATAAACATCATTTAGTCCAAGAGCTGCTCTGACCACGGGTTCAGAACAAGAGATTAATTTACCTTTCTTAAAGAGTAATCGGAATCCTTCCCAAAATTCTTCATATTTTAAATGAAATTTATTTGAATTGACTGATTGGCATACACTAACTCGCAAGTTAAGCTCGTGTTTTCTGGCGAGATCTACCATTTTATCCATCTCTTTATAATTTACACTCATTAATGTTGTAAGAATCGTCGTTGGAATACCCAAATCCTTAGTCTTTTTTATTGCTTGATGGGTAAGATCCCAATTACCTGGACCCCTGAAATTGTCGTGCCTTTCTTTATCTGGAAAATCTATCGATATTTCTAGATCATTGAATAATTGAAGATAATCCTCCGCAAGAGATGTTAATGTGAGCCCATTTGACGCTAAACTCAATTTAATGTTTTGTTCCGATAAAAAGGAAACGATCTGTAAAAATTCTGGGTTTAAAATATTCTCACCAGTACCCAGTCCAATCGATTGAATGGGTAAAGCATCACACAATATCTGAATCTGTTTGAGTGTGATATTTGAGATTTCATTTTGATTTCGATAACAATGAGCACAGTGTAAATTACAATTATTTGTTAGACCTATACCAATTGAATATTTCATCCTTTTTCTTTCCATTTAAATGATTATGTAATTAAGCTTTAGTCCCTTTTACAAGAAAATATACGATACTTGCAAAAAATTTTCCTTCCTGAAGCCTTCCCTCAAGTTCGGAAATCCATGCTTTATGCTGATTCTCTGTAATTATGGCTGCTTCGAGAGCTCCAGATGCAGCACCAAAAATGGACTTGGTTAGAGAGTTATCATCATCAGTTGCGATTGTAATTACAGGCTTTATAATTATATCTTTAAGATCTTGTTCTTTTAATAAACGAAAAAGTTGTCTACCGCTCCAATTATTCCCATCTTTGTTATCTGTTCGCCAATGAATTATTTTTCTTGTTATTAAACGATTTAAATGATCTACTACTAAGGAATCATAATCCCAATCTGCTAATACTATACAACCATTTTCTTTGACAACTCTTTTCATCTCTTTAACAGCATGTTGGGGATCGTGAATATATATTAATAGTCGAGTTGCAAATGTTGCGTCAAAATACTCATCAGGATAAGGTAAATTCTCAGCATCTCCAACATCAAAATTAATGATGGATTTATACTTTAAATCTTGAACGTAATTGCGAGCTAATGCAATAAAGTGATTTGATATGTCAATTCCAGTAATGGATCCTTTTGGAAATAAGCTTGATCCAATTAAGCGAGTCAAAACGCCTGTTCCACAACCAACATCCAAAATTTTCTCTTCGTTTTTTGGATTTAACAACTTCTTTAATGCATAATTAACTCTCTTTTGATCTTTATACTGAGAGCGATTTTCAAAGTATTCTGCCATTTCTTTAGCTTTTTTTGAATCAATTTGTGAAGTTTCTGACCACGAAATTTTAGGTGTCAACTTTTAGCCAAGGACTTTTAGATTTCAAGCTATAATTACATAATATCAACCAGTTTACTATATAAATCTATTTGCGAAGATAGAAAAGTGAAAAGATTTTTAATCCTTGAATTTTGTAAAAAAATTGTAGAAATATAAAAGAAAAAAATTAGTTTTTATGGAGTTCTAGCTCGTTTTTCTTCATGTAATACGTCTAATCGCTCTTTCATTTCCCTCAGTTTTTGTCCATGTAAAGGATACTTATAGATTGCTATTGCAGCAATTACTAAAGCAATCGCGGGAAGCACAAACATTAAAATTTTTAATCCTATGGTAACATTTATACCCGGATTTGCAACGTATTCACTTTCCCATTCCGTTCCTGAAAATACGAGTCCTATGGCAAGGATTACAAGCACGTTGGAGAACCGTAAAACAAATGCGTTTACTCCATAATATCCTGCTTCTCTCCTCATACCCGTACTGAGTTCATCCTCGTCGACAATATCCGCTACTACCAGATCTATGATAAATAAGGAGCCTGATAAACCAATGCCAATCAAGAAAAATACGATTAAACCGCCAATAAACTCAGATATAAATAAAGTACCAGATAAAGCAGCGATCCAAATGATAAATGAAATGATCCATGCTTTTCGATTCCCAATTTTCCTAACAACTGGTCTCCAGAGAAAGGTGATGAATATGGTTGCTGATAAAAAAGTGGTTGCTAACAGTAGTGAAGTATTGAATCCGATAACATTTAACACTTCTCCAGCATACAAGGGAACAATAGTGGGAAGCATTCCATAGACGAACCACACGCAAGTTTCTGCTATGATATACCATCTAAATGATCT
>Ga0315542_1000364_pt1 | contig 28099 bp, 20 predicted proteins | sample SalMarSW160120MG_FD_202541 | JGI IMG/M metagenome (GOLD analysis project Ga0315542, IMG submission 202541) | Salt marsh sediment microbial communities from the Plum Island Ecosystem LTER, Massachusetts, United States - Salt Marsh Sediment SW1601-20 ... | reverse complement strand
AAATATATTTCAGTGAACTGAAAATTGAAAAATAAACAGGTCCGTCAACAAGGCCGCCCGGAACCTGTCCTCCTTTTACAACATAGGATGAATGTGAATTATCAGGGTAGTCACCATCAGCGGGCAAACCCACTATCATACTTGTGCCCCATGGATTACAGCCAAAAAGCCAGTCTCTGTGCGCAGCTTCCAGGCCGGCAAATGAGCTGTCTCCTGTTATCTCAGCATACAGATGTGCCTGTGTAAGTATAGCTGCGACAAGGTTATTTGAACACCATATAAAAGGGATGCCGATACGAAATGGATTCTTTTTTGCCTTTAGTTCTGTTAGTTCCAAACCTTCTTTCATGTAACCTGCAAATTCTTTTGTATCGTGGTCGTACTGTACCCGGGCAATTCCCGGATGTCCCATGTTGACAAAAGGATACCACTGGTAATGACGGGCAGTATCGGCGCCTATCCAGGGAGTTACGGGTTCTTTCCGCCCAAAACTGACAGCATAGTCAAGGTACATCACCTCTTCTGTAAGGTTGAATAATTCAATTGCTGCCAGTTCCATATCATCTGTCCAGTTTTCTTCTTCATAAAAATAAGGAGCTGTTCCGGGAGCAGTCTGGCACACTCCAGGATTCCTGAGTCCATATTTAAAAGCAGCTATTGCCTTATTTCGCAAAAGGCTTGCATAATCGGGATCTGCTCCACTGAAAACTTCCGCACCTTTTGCAAATGCCGATGCATACTTTCCTGCTGTTGAGGCAATGCCTGTTGTCCTGTTTTTATATTTAAACAGGCCCTGAGGTTTCCCGGTGCACAAATAAACAGGTCTCTCACGGCCTTTTCCATAATTGGCGCTATCCTGATCAGGATATCTGAATCCAATATGGTCACGGTCATCTGCTATCTGGTTATACATAATTCCGGGTGCCGGATTCATTTTCAGGAGCCAGTCAAGGCCCCATTTGCTTTCATTCAGTACGTCAGGAATCCCGTCTGCCCCTGGCAACCCGTTGTCCCGGTACATATCGCTGAACGAAGCAGGGTTCTCGGAATAGGCAAACAGCATCTGGTAGATGGCATTGGCAGATGTTGCAACATATTGAAGATAATCGGCCGCATCATGCCATCCTCCTGTGACATCAATATGAGCTGAGTCGGATTTTTTATCATATATTTCATAGCCATCTTTTGTATGACAGGAATCTCTTATATAAGGGTTATACCCGCATCTTTGCTGCCGCATATAATTAAGGAGAAAATCGGCCGCCCCGTCATATATATCATCACCAATACGAAATTCGGGAGACGCAGTATCATCTGCAATTACCCTGTAAGTGCCACTTTTTCTCAATCCTGTGAATGACAACCGGTAACAGCTGCTAAACTGGTCAAGTGTCTCTGCCTTTGCCGGAACTTTACCGGTGAATACAACCTTTCCCGAATTAGCATCAATCACCTGAAATGTATTTAAAACCAGATGTTTTGTACTCAGAAAAACTGCAACTTTGATATCGTTGTTCCTGTACCCCAGCTGGTTAATTCTTATCCATTCTTCAGTCTCTTTAGAGCATGATGATAAATAAATAATAATAAACACAGCTGAGAATATTATTGCATTTTTCATACTTCAGGCTTCAATTTTTTATCGCCTCTAAGATAAACGAAACTGAAAATAATGTTAAATATTTCTTAAACTTCTGTTCAGATGCAATAAAATGATACATAAAACTGTCATATAACATGGAAACTTTAAATAAATAATTAAAAAGAGACTGAAAGAAGGAAGGTAGCGAAGCTTAATTGACAAAAGATATCTCAGATTGCCTCCCTCCCGTAAATTGGTTTGATGAATTTTTTTAGGTTAGTTTTTCAAACAAGTCTTCAAGGTTAGATGGTTAGGTTAATAAATGGGAGGGATATCTTTAACGGGTGACAGAATACTCTGCCACCCGTTCCTTTTTTTAATCATATTAATCAACAAGTTTATTACTCCGGTTTTAAAGTGATTAAGGTTATCTCCGGGGGCATCCATAACCTGAATGGAACAGAAAGAACACCAAGTCCGCGGTTAACATACTGGTACTGGTCTCCCTCCTTAAAAAGGCCATTCCAGTGCGGATAGAAATATTTTGCCGGGCTCCATCTGAAATTTTTCGTCATTATACCCATCTGCATTCCATGTGTATGACCGCAAAGGGTAAGATTTATATCAGTCTTGCCCACCACATCTTTCTCCCATTCATTCGGATCGTGGCTGAGAAAGATCTTGAGATCAACTTTGTCGGTGTCCAGTCCTGAAATCGCATCATTAAGGTTTCCATGGATCATATGCGGATGTCGTCCTACTGTTATAATTCCTATAAGAGCAATTTTTGCATCTCCTATCCTCACTATTTTAAAATCATCATTCAGAACCGTATAGCCTGATGATTCAATCATGTGATTCATTATTAGCACATTATTCTCCCTGTCGGCTTCAGTGAAATAGGGATCATAAGTTCCGAAATCATGATTCCCCATGACTGCATAATTTCCATAGCGGCTCTTTGCTTTTACAAGAATAGTGTCGTTGCTGTCGAATTCCCTCCAGCCGATAGTAACAAAATCGCCTGTATTTAAAATCAGGTCAGGTTTATATGAATTTATTTGTTCCATTACTTTCTGGAGTACTTTTTTGTGATGATAAAAAGTGGAAAGGTGCAGGTCAGATATCTGTACTATTTTTAATCCATCAAGATCTTTATTTAAGTCTTTAATTTTTACAGTCACATTTTCTGTTTTAAAATTGAACCTTCCGACAAACGTTCCGAACGCTATGATTGTAATTATAAAAGCCATAAAAATCATTCCGGTGTTGGTAGCCCATTTTGAGTTACCACCGGTTCTCCTTTTTAAAAGTTTGCCTGAAAAATGAAATATAATAAGTATGATCCTTGGGGCAACCACTGCGCAGATCATGCCCCTGAGGTTCATCAGCATCCAGATATTGCGGGGGTTATCGTAGAAACTGTTATAGGAGGTTGTTTCAAAATAGAGGATCCATATCCATAGACTAAGGATAAAATGTATAAGGAGCGAGATATAATATAATGGTTTTGAATTGCTGTGGAAGCGCTGACGCAAAACTGCGAGAGTAAAAATCTCGGTCAGAATAAGAATTATTAATAATAGCATCAATGGAATATTAATGCTTAAATGTAGCAAATTATTATTTATCATGATTATTCTTACTTTAGCACCTGTTAACAGAAATAAAATGATAACCGAAGTTGAGTTTTTTGACCCTGAATATGAGCCTGCTGCAGCGCTGACCTATTCTGTAATAACGGCGCGATATGGAAATAAGTGGATATTTGTTCGTCATCAGCAGCGTGAAACATGGGAGATAGCAGGGGGGCATATTGAAAAAGGAGAGTCTTCATTTGCAGCTGCGGGACGGGAATTGATGGAAGAGACCGGTGCGATAAGATTTAAACTGCATTGTATTGCAACATATTCTGTTAAGAAAGGCGGTGAGACAGGATACGGAAGGCTTTACCTGGCTGATGTTTTTGAACTTGGACCAATACCCGATATTTCTGAAATTGCTGAAGTTATTTTACTCGATCAGATTCCTGAAAATCCAACACACCCCGATATTCAGCCTCATCTTTTCAGGAAAACCATGGAATACATAAATAAAAAGATATAAGGTTAGATATATTCAAAGCTCACGTTTTTGAGCCATTTTTCTTCGAGCAGTCTTGCAATTCTTTTCACAACAGTACGCCTGATCTCAAGTTCTACAGGCAGGTTTGGATCCTGGTGCGCAATATTAATTCTTGTTCCGATTACAAAGTGAATCTCATCACTTTCCATTACCAGCCTTACAATTTTGTCTGCCGGTCCCTTGCCTAATTTTACACTGTTATTGTATGTTTTCAGTATTTCATTTACTTTCTGCAGAGTAAGTATCCCCTCAGTTACGAGGTCGATTCCGTCAAGGAAACTTTCAGGCGGTAATTCAGGATCCTCAAAGATGAGCTCATCAACAATTGTTCTGTTTAACTCCCGGGCTACTATATCAGCAGTTGTTCCGCCACACAGAATTACCTTGCCTTTGTATGATGAAACTTTTGAAGCCAGTTCCTTATCTTTTTCCTTTTCATAGGGTGGCCCTGTACAGACCAGTAATTTACGCGGTTCGCGAAAGTATACTATTGCACAGCTTATATCATCCCTCGCTTTATATCTGTCGTACTTATGTGCCATTGTAACTATCTTCCCTGCAAGCATTATAGCAGAAATTGAAGCTTCGTTCGTTACCAGCGACGCAGCATATGTTGCCACATTATCTCTTTCCCAGCCAAAGGGAAATTCTTCACTGCCCATTCCACTTTGCGATACACCATCGGAGCAGAAAATGATCCTGTCTTCTTTTTCTGGTTTGAAAGAGCAGGTTTTAAGCACCTTGCCTGCATTCTTCCCTTTTTCCAGCACAACTTTTTTCCATGATGGATCAAATAACTGGTTACCCCGGAGCACAATGGTTGACGGGTTGTCATATTCAAGAATTGTTGCCCTTCCGGTGCTCTCTATATCTATGATAGTAAAAGTGGAATAGCTTATTTTCCTTTCGCTGCATACCGGCAGTGTATTCATGATTATCTCAGCGATCCGGTCAACCTCTTTATGTTCCCTTGTGAAATTCAGGGCCATAGTAGCAGTAAGGGTAGCAAGTATATTTGCCTTTACCCCGTGTCCCATGCCATCAGATAATACTGCTATAACCCTGTCTTCTTCTTTAATATAACGATAGAGGAAGACATCGCCGCTGATCCGCTCCCCGTCATAGTTTCTTTGATGACTGTTTATTTCTATGAAAAAGTTCCTGTTCACCTGAATTTATTTCCGGTTGGTTTTATTATTTCCTCTTCTGCTTTTGTACGATTCAATGATTGAATTAAGCATCTGTTCAGTTTCTGATGCCCCTTCTCCCAGAAGGAAGCCAATCTTCTGAACCATTTCAAGGTTTTTTTCAATCACCTCGCTCACCCTGCTGGTTACCTCTTCTCCCTGTACTTCAGGTGAATAGAGATCTCTGATTATTGCCCCGCATATCTTGTTCTTTCTGATGGGGAAAATTGAGATATTCAACATTTTTTCCTCAAAATGGACATCCTTGCTTAAGACAGGTTCATCTTCTTTAAGAACAAATGTGAACATGTTATATACATTAAAAGGAATAAGTGTTTTGATGTCAGCGCCTGCCAGTCCGGGTATCACGTCTGAAATGGCTCTGGCATCTTCCCCGATAATATTGATAAAGCTCTGATTTGAATGAAGGACCCTGAGATTATTGTCTACTATCACTACACCGGTAGGAAGTTTTTCAAGCATATTATTCATCATGTCGGAAGCACTTTGTGCAATCTCTTTTTCTTTCCTGGCAAGTTCTTCCGATTCCTTAAGAGCCTTTTTTGTGTCAGCCAGTTTTCTGTTTGTCTGTCTCAGTGTTTCAATATACTCCTGTTTGTTTCTCAGGTTGAAGGTATGACACATTTCAGGTATTGCCAGGCCTTTTGCCACTGTTGATGCAAATTCCCTGCAAGATGAATAGCCGCACGCACCGCAGTTTACTTCCTCATCAGGATTGTCTCTGCCAATTATCTTAAGTACTTCAGCAATTGCCTCCTCAGGAGGTTCCGGGATTCTCTGGTCGTTGGGCGTAAATTTCCTGGTAAAATCGAGCAAGGACCAACGCTCCATATCTTTTTGCCATGCGGTTTTGTCTAATTTGCCAACCCTCTTCTCTGCATATTTGCGAACAAGCGCCCGTCTTCTGAAACGTTCATTATGTTGCTCCATCCCTGGTCCAAGCATGCATCCGTGACAAAAGAAGAGGTTAAAATGATGATTTATGGTATCAATATATTTATCGAAATCATTAATTGCTTCCAGAATCTCCTCTTTCCCTGATGCTGTAATGACGCTGCTTGACACCATATCGCGTTTAATTCCGCCGGCCTGTACTATTCCTGCCGGAAGAGGATAAAGGGCTCCCCAGTTTCCGTATGGGGGATCAAAATCTGACATCTTTACCAGCCTCTCCTGAATTCTGAATTCATCAAAAAGCTGCCTGAGCTCAACGAATGTCAGGACCTCGTCAACAAGCTTTCCATCTTTATAGATAAGGGATTCGTCTTTAGCATCAATACATGGACCTATCTGTACAGCGGCTACTTTGGGTCCATACAACTCTTTTACAACCATCGCAGTTGCAATCATGGGTGAGACCAGTGGAGCCAGGTTGGGAACCAGGTCGGGATGAAATTTTTCAATAAGCTTTACTATTGAGGGACAGTTGGCAGTGATCAGATATTTTCCTTCTGCCCTGGAAAACAGTAAGGCATAGGCAGAGGCTATCAGATCAACACCAAATGAATCTTCATGAACATAATCGAAACCGAGGGATCTTATCATTCCTACAAACTTCCTGTAGTCGGTAATATCATCAAACTCGGAAGCAATACTGGGTGCAATTAATGCCGCAGTCTTTCTGTCGGACGATAATAGGTTCCTGACCACATTTTTCGAGTCGCGAAACTCTATTGCACGGGGAGAACAGGTTACATAACATAAACCACATCCGATGCATCTTTCGGGCAGTATAAACGGATGAGCCCTCTGGGGCCTGACCTCAATGGCATTGACCGGGCAGACGCGCACGCAGGAATAGGAATTTCTGCATTTTTCATCATTTATATAAAGAACAGGTTTTCTGTCTTGCATATCAGCTGGTTTCATGTTTAAATAAATCTGGCAAATTCTTTTTCCAGTATGTTCTCTATTCGGGAAAGTGTAACACCTTCAACTATAACACCGTTAATGTTGAGATTAGGTCCGTTGCTGCAGTGTCCCATGCAGCGCGCACCTTTAAATATCACTTTATCGTCAAGATGATTTTTCCTCAGATATTCCTTAATGAACATCACTACATCCTTATTACCTCTTGAAAAACAAGAGCTTCCAAGGCATATTTGCATTTCTATCCTCTGAGTCATTTTTTACTGTTTATAAATAAACAATAACATCAAAAGTAGTAATTTTATTTGATGTGGACTTATTCTATTCCAGCCTAAAAAACACCTTTAATGCTTAATAAATCTATGGAGAGTTAGTGGTAAAAAGCTGACAATGATTTTATCGCTTTAATTAAAAATTGTGTAAATCACAGATATTCAATGAAATACATGTAATAATAAAAAACGGTAAGTTTGAAATATTATTGTTAATAAAATAACAATGTTTATTTATTAACAATAAATTAAATTATCTTTGTGTTGATCTTTATATATTTAATAAGGACTGATGGATAAAGATATTGACATAATTCTTAAAAAATACAAACAGGGCAAGAGGGAAGATCTGATTCCAATACTGCAGGAGATACAGGAGGAACACGGATATCTTTCTGAAGAAGCTATTGTAAGAATTGGTAGTTTCGTAGGATTAAGCACAACCAAAATTTATGGTCTTGCAACTTTCTACGATCAATTCAGATTCATTCCATCAGGAAAGATTAATATCAGGATTTGTCATGGTACTTCATGTTTCCTTAATGGATCGCGGGAAATAATAAACAAGATAACTGAAGAGAAGGGCATATTGCCGGGACAGACTACCCGGGACGGGAATTTAAGTGTCGAAATTGTCTCGTGTATGGGAGGTTGTAACAATGGTCCGGTTATTAATGTCAACGGGCAATATTATACACATATTAAAGCTGAACAGCTGGCTGAACTTATTAAGAAACTGACATATGTTATTGAACAAGATTAATAATATTGGATTTGCAGGATGGAAGATCTGAAAACATTTCTCATTGAGAAGGTTCTGCTTTCTGAATCAGATACATTGTCGCCGGCTACTGAAAAAAAATTACAACAGTTACGGCAGGAAAAGCCTGATAATCCGGTAATTTTTGTCTCTTCCGGGACCAGTAGTATTATTTCAGGATCTGAAAAAACATGTTCATCTGTCGAATCTTATTTAAAAGAAAACAACCTTTCTGCCAGAATGATCCATGTAGGGTGCACCGGACCTGCAAATTTCGAACCACTGGTTTGTATTCAGTTACCGGGTAAAAACAAATTATATTTCAGAAACATAACAGAAGAGAAAGTTGAACCACTTTTGAATGGTGTTTTTCATAATGATATAAATGAGGAGGATCTTGCAGGTCAGACCGGCACCTTAGGCTTTGAATTATGGCCGGGAATTCCTTTTATGGATGAACATCCTTTCTTTGCCAATCAGAAAAGAGTAGTGCTGGGCAACTGTGGCTGCTATGATCCGGAAAGCATTGAAGAATATATTGCCCGGGGGGGGTACCGGGCCTACATTAAGGCAATCAGGCACTATACTTTCGAAGAGGTTTGTGATATCATTGAAAAGAGCGGGCTCAGAGGCAGAAGCGGAGGAGGTTATCTGACGGGACTGAAGTGGAAACATGCCCTTAACACCGCCTCCAATGCCAGGTACCTGATCTGTAATGCAAAAGAGAGTGATCCCGGGGCCTTCACTGACAGGACAATACTCGAGAGCGATCCCCATCGTCTAATTGAGGGAATTGCAATTGCTTCATACGCAATAGGATCTTCCAATGCGATAATATTTATGCGATCTGGTTCCGAACATGCTCTGAACAGGCTTCAGCAGGCAATAGCCAGGGCAAGAGAATATGGCCTCTTCGGACATAATATTTTCTCAAGTGGTTATAATCTTGATATAACGATCAGGAAAGAGCCCGGAGCTTTTGTGTGCGGTGAGGAAACTGCGCTTATAAATACTCTTGAGGGAAAGAGGGGAATGCCTCAGCTGAAACCTCCCTATCCTACAACTTCCGGGTTATTTGGTAAACCTACTGTTATCAATAATGTTGAGACCCTGATGAATGTTCCACTGATAATGCAAAACGGACCTGAATGGTTTCGTACCATGGGAACTGAAAACAGTCCTGGAACAAAGGTATTTGCTGTTACCGGAAAAGGCCGTATGTCAGGTGTGGTTGAGGTTGAGATGGGGACTAAAATACGCACTATCCTCGATGATATAGCCGATGGTATAAAAGAAGGCAGGGAATTTAAAGCAATACAACTGGGAGGAGCATCAGGTTCATTCATTGCCGGCGAAAACCTCGACCTGGCAATCGATTATGAGGTTCTAAAAGAAAATGGGATTGGCATGGGAGCAGGAGGATTTGTGATTATAGATGATAACACCTGTATGGTTGACCTTGTAAGGTATTATATGGAGTTTCTTCGTAATGAGAGTTGCGGAAAATGCATTCCATGCCGCGAAGGAACAGGTCGTATGCTTGAAATACTTGAGAGTGTTATCAGGAAACCCCTGGATGAGGAATCGGGGACAACACTGGAACGATTCAAAGGGGTCATGCAACTTGAGACAATCGCAAAAGTGATGAAAGATACATCATTATGCGGGCTGGGTCAGACAGCTCCTAATCCTTTTATGAGTGCTTTGCAAAATTTCAGGGATGAATTTGAAGAACATATTTTCGACAGGAAATGCCGCGCTAATATATGCAGGGGACTACGATCATTTTCAGTCGATATTGATAAATGTACAGGGTGCACAGCATGTGCAGCCAAATGTCCTGTAAATGCGATTTATGGTACCAGGTTACAACCATACTTTATAGTTGCTGATAAATGTATTGGCTGCGGTATATGTTTCGATATATGTAAGTTTAGTGCAATAATTGTAAAATAGAAATATGCTTTTCACAATACAGGTAAATAATAAAAGGATTACGGCTGAAAAAGGAGAGACGATTCTTTCAGCTCTAAATCGCAATGGAATTATTATACCAACTCTTTGCAGGATGAAGGAATTTACTCCTACAGGAGCGTGCAGGATGTGTGTTGTTGAGGTTGAGGGCAGAGATCGTCTTGTTACAGCTTGCTCTCAGCCTGTTGAAGAATGGATGAAAATAAAAACTCACTCTCCAAGGGTGATCACTGCCAGAAAAACAATAGTTGAGCTTCTTCTTTCAAATCATCCGGACGATTGTCTTTATTGCGACAGGAACCTTAACTGCGAACTTCAGCGCCTTTCAGAGGAATTGAATATCAGGGAGCGCCGTATTCGTGCAAGAAAGATCAAACCCCGTCTCGACCAGTCCAGTCCGGCTATTGTCAGGGAACTCTCCAAATGTATCCTTTGTGGCAGATGTGTAAGGGTGTGTGAAGAAGTAATTACCTCAACCTCGCTCGATTTTATTAATAAAGGACGTGAAACTCATGTGGGAGCAGCTATGGACAAGGATTTTAATTTTTCTAGCTGTATACATTGCGGGCAATGCGTTCTTGTCTGTCCTACCGGAGCGCTTCATGAAAAACATAATATATCGGAAGTCCAGGAATATCTTCATAATCCTGATATTGTAAAGGTTATACAATATTCCCCGCTGGTACCATCCGGGATAGCAGAGGAGCTCGGTATGAAATATACCAGGGAATTTGACAGGGTTCTGAATGGTGTTCTCAGGAAAATCGGATTTGACAAAGTGTTCAAAACAGGAACCGGCACAGATGTCTGTATTACTGAGATCTCGGATCAGTTGTCATATAATATTGAAAACAAAATATATACGCCTCTCTATATTTCTGCTTGTCCGGCATGGGTGAAATATGTCGAGCAGTTTATACCTTCAATTATTCCTCAGCTCTCAACTGTAAAATCACCCCAACAGATTACAGGAGCCCTGATAAAGACCCTTGTTTCCGGGCAGATGAGAGTGAAACCATCCGAAATTTTTTCAGTTTCCGCAACTCCCTGTATGGCAATGAAGTTTGAGGCAGGACGCGACGGAATGATTCGCAAAGGGATCAGTGATGTTGATTCCGTACTCACTGTAAGAGAACTGGCGCGACTTATCAGATTATATGGTATTGATACTTCCAGTATAGAACAGGAGCCGGCAGACGAGCCTTTGGCAGGAAGAAGTTCAACAGCTTTTCTGGCTGAAGTGTCAGGCGGACTCGCAGAAGGAGTTATACGAACCTTTCATTTTAAAAAAACAAAAAAAGACATTGATAAACTGATTTTTAAAAAGCTGAGAACCAGTGGCTCGTTCAGGGAAGTAACAGTTCAGGCAGGTGAAACTGAACTTAATATTGCGGTGGTGGATGGACTTACAGGTCTGGAGAAACTTAAAAATTCTACAGCTTCAGGAAAGAAATATCACCTGGTGGAGGTAATGACATGTCCGGGAGGATGTGTACACGGAGCAGGATTACATTTTGCAGCTTCAAAAGATGATATCAGGAGCAGAGCTAAATTGGTTTATCAGGCTGATGATACTGAAGCCATAAACCTGCCAGCCAAATCACCGGCCTGCATTAATCTTTATGATAAACTCATCAGGGAAAACAGCGAGATATCTGACAAAAAGATATTTTATACACACTTTGAAAAGAGAAACGTATTACTATGATTGTAAAAATGAATTGATATGCTGGTATATACCATAAAGGAGCTCTGTCGTACCTGCTATACCTGTGTAAGGGAATGTCCTGCGAAGGCGATTAGGATTGTTGGAGGCCAGGCTGAGGTTATTGATGAGAGATGCATAGCCTGTGGCAACTGCACAATGGTCTGCAGCCAGGGTGCCAAGGTTTTCCTGAATACTACCGACAGAGTAAAGAGACTACTGGAAGATAATACTAAGGTTGCTGCCATTATTGCCCCCAGTTTTCCGGCTGAATTTTCTGATATTGCTGATTATCATATTCTTATCGGTATGATAAAGGATCTTGGATTTGAATATGTTTCAGAAGTATCATTTGGAGCTGATCTTGTAGCTGACAGGTATAAAAAACTGGTGACTGAAAACAAGAATTTTTATATTTCATCCGACTGCCCGTCGATCGTTAACTATGTAAAATTTTATCATCCCGCTCTGGTGGATAATCTTGCACCTGTTGTATCGCCTATGGTGGCAATGAGCAGGGTTATAAGGAAAAAATATGGAAAGGATACAAAGATTGTCTTTATAGGTCCGTGTATTGCGAAGAAAGCGGAGAGTAAGGAGATTGACGAAGCCATCACTTACACTGAACTGAGGGAAATATTTGCTGAAAAGGGTCAGTCTCCTGATATATCTGAACCTGTCGATTTTGACCCGCCAGTTGGGGGAAGAGGCGCCATTTTTCCTGTTGCGCGGGGCTTGCTTCAGACAGCAAAGATCAGCGATAATGCTATTACCGGAAATATCATAGCAGCAGAAGGACGAATAGATTTTCAGGGAGCATTAAAGGAATTTGAAACTGGCCTTATCAAAAATCAACATATGGAATTACTATGCTGTGAAGGTTGCATTATGGGACCCGGATTATCAAAAAATGGCAAACAGTATAACAGGAGAGCCCTTGTAAGCTCCTATGCTGCCAACAAGATGCATAATATCGATTCTGATAACTGGCAGAGATCGTTTGATGAGTTCGCTGAACTTGACCTTACAATCAGGTATAAACCTGATGATCGCAGGATTGAAATCCTCGATTCAGATGAGGTGAACGAGGTGCTTATTAAGATGGGGAAGACAACAAAGAAGGATCAGCTCGATTGCGGTGCCTGTGGATATGAGAGTTGCGTGGAACATGCTATAGCAATAAAGAAGGGACTGGCTGAAGTTGAGATGTGCCTTCCCTATACAATTGAAAAGCTGCATAAATCGGTAAAAGACCTGGCATTATCGAATGAGAAACTGTCATCCATGAAACAAGCTTTGAAACAGTCAGAAAAGCTTGCTCATATGGGACAACTCTCTGCAGGTATCGCTCATGAGCTTAATAATCCACTTGGCGTTGTTATCATGTACAGTAATATTCTTCTTGAAGAATCAACTGCTGATGACCCTGTAAGGGAAGATCTTAAACTTATCGTGGAACAGGCCGGCAGGTGTAAGAAAATTGTTGCCGGATTGCTCAACTTTGCACGGAAAAACCAGGTTAATCATCAGCTGATAAGCATTAAGGACCTGGTAAATCACAGTCTTGCAAGCCTGATTGTTCCGGAAAAAGTGAAGATCAACATAACCGACCTGACAACCAGTCCGGAAGCAATGCTCGATTCAGAACAGATGATGCAGGTTCTGACTAACCTGGTTAAGAATGCTTTTGATGCTATGCCTTTGGGAGGGCTGATAGATATCAGGCTGGAAGATACCCTCAGCGATGTAATTATTACATTAAGCGATACCGGTACTGGCATTAAGGAGGAAGACAGGGCCAAGATATTCGAGCCCTTCTTTACAACTAAAAGCATTGGACAGGGAACAGGATTGGGACTGGCAACTGCGTATGGCATAGTTAAGATGCATAAGGGACAGATAACTGTTGATTCCAATAATGATCCGTCGAAGGGTCCAACGGGTACAAGCTTTAAGATTGTTCTGCCCCGTAGGAAAGGGTAGAAGAAGGAAGGGGAGAAGGGGAGAAGAGGAGAAGAGGAGAAGAGGAGAAGAGGAGATAAGAGGGGAAGATTTGAATGCAAAACGTGAAACGTTAAACAAAATCATATTTCTGTTGTTAACAATATAACAATAAATCATATTTATCATATTAACTATTTGATTTAAAGTTTTTTTAGAAATTTGTGGAAAGATGAACAAGAGTGACTTTACGATACTCGTTGCAGACGATGATCCGGATTATCTCTATCAGACGGTATTTAGCCTTGAGAAAGAAGGTTACAAAACGATTGCCGTGGAGAGCCAGGCAGAAGCCGAATCTGTTATTAACCGTATTAAACCAAGCCTGGCAATATTCGACCTGATGATGGAAAGCGATGACAGTGGTTTCATATTGTGTTACAAGATTAAAAGGAAATATCCCGATGTTCCGGTTATTCTGGCAACTGCTGTTTCACATGAGACAGGTATGTCATTCACTATTGATTCTGAACAGGAAAGAGCGTGGATAAGAGCAGATGTATATCTTGAAAAAGGCATCCGGCCCGAGCAGCTTGATCAGGAGGTAATGAGACTGTTAAAACTTTGAAATGGCTGTATTAAAAGTACTGGTAATTGATGATGAACCGGGAATCCGGTCAGGAGTATCGAGGATATTGAATAATTTTCATGTCACCTATCCCTTTATGGATGAGGATTATACTTTTGAAGTTACCGAAGCAGCAACAGGGGAAGACGGGATAAGGATTCTTGAACGCGACTTACCCGATATACTTTTGCTCGATAATAAGTTGCCAGGTATGCAGGGAATCGATGTTCTGGAGTACATTCGAAAGAGGAACTATGATATAGTAGTTGCTATGATAACTTCTTACGCTTCGCTCGATGTGGCAATCAGAGCAACGCGCGATGGTGCCATCGACTTCATACCCAAACCTTTTACACCGCAGGAACTTAAATCAAGCATTGAAAACATAACCAAACAACTGTATCTAAAACGGATTACCCACAAGATGAAACAGGAAGGGAAGAAAATCAGGTATCAGTTTCTTTCTGTACTGTCTCATGAGTTAAAGGCGCCACTTAATGCTCTGGAAGGTTATCTGAGAATGATGCAGGGGAAGCAGTCAGGTGAATTGATAGATGACTATGCCACCCCGATTGAAAGATCTCTTCAAAGGATACAGGGGATGAGGAACCTGATTATGGATCTTCTTGATTTCACAAAGATACGTCTCGAAAGAAAGGAGGAAAAGATTCAGGAGGTCCGACTTTCAGATATAGCTTCTTCCTCTATAATAACGGCACAGCCTTATGCAATTCAGATGGATGTAAGCATTAATCTTGATATAAGGTCCGATGCAATTATTATGGCCGATCCCGATGACATTGAGATAGTATTTAATAACCTGATTTCAAATGCAGTAAAGTATAATAAGCCTGGAGGAAAGACTGACATAATAATTGAAAGTTCTGAAATTGAAGGAATACTTATCATATCCGATTCAGGGATAGGAATATCGAAAGATGACACCGAGAACCTGTTTGCCGAATTTGTGAGGATCAAAAATGAGAAGACCAGGAATATTTCCGGAAGCGGACTTGGATTGTCAATTGTCAAGAAAGTTGTTGAACTATATCACGGAACAATAAACGTCGAAAGTACACCCGATGTTGGCACAGTATTTACAATCAGATTACCTAAAAACCCAGTAAACGTTACCTGAAAAACATGATGAAATGTCTTTAAACAAAAGGATATATTTCATCATAATACTAAAATCAATTCTCCAATGATGAAACTACCAGGAAAAACAGTTGAGAGGCTAAGCGAGTACAGAAGAACTCTTCTGGAATGCCTCACTGAAAACAGGAACTTTATCTTTTCTCACGATCTGGCTGCCCGTCTGCATATCACTGCCGTCCAGGTCAGACGCGACCTGATGCTTATTGGTTATTCAAGTGTTCTCAGAAAAGGATACGATGTAAGGGAACTGATCGATACCATTGGAAAGATTATCGATTCAGAAGAAAGTATGAATGTCGCAGTAATAGGCATCGGTAACTTTGGAAGAGCTGTAGCAGGTTATTTTAAAGGCAAAAGATCAAAACTTAACCTGGTGGCATCTTTTGATAATGACCCTCAGAAGGTGAACAAAGTAATTTCAGGTGTGAAATGTTACCCTTATACTGAAATTGAAAAGATGATCAGTGAACTGAACATAAAGATAGCCATTCTTACCGTTCCTCCCGATGTGGCCAGGGAAATAACTGAAGAGCTGGTGCTATTTGGCATAAAGGGGATCCTGAATTATACCACAATTCCGCTTAATGTTCCCTCCGGTGTATACCTCGAGGAATATGATATGATCACATCCATTGAAAAAGTAGCTTATTTTGTAAAGAAGAATAAAAATTAGGGCATCGGGTTTAATATGAATATCTTCAATGGTTTTGATGCTGTAAAAGGTATAAAAAGTCCTGTTGTGACAACCGGCTCCTTCGATGGGGTTCACATTGGGCATAAGACAATACTCAACAGGCTTAAGAACCTGGCTGAGAAAATCGACGGAGAATCAGTACTGATAACATTTGACCCTCATCCCAGGAAGGTTTTATATCCCGAAACAACCGGCAGAGACTTTAAACTTATCTGTTCCAGAGATGAAAAACTGGAATTGCTTAAGAAAACAGGCCTGAATAATGTGATCATTGTGGAATTCACCAGAGAGTTTTCAAAAATTACCAGTGAACAATTTGTTAAGAATTACCTTCATGATCAATTGCATGCCAGGGTAGTGGTAGCAGGATTCAATCACCATTTCGGATTTAACAAGGAAGGAGACTACAGGCATCTGTGGGCCTGGCAGGAAAAGTATAGTTTTGAGGCTGAGGAAATACCTGAGCAGGAAGTATATCACGAAACAGTAAGCTCAACAAAAATACGTCAGGCGATAACTGAAGGTTATATTCAGAGAGCTAATGCTTACCTCGATGACTACTTCCTGATTATGGGCATGCCCCAGGTTTATAAACCTCAGGGACATTCTTCATTTCAAAACCTTGTTAGGATCCCCATAACAGAGGAATGCAAACTTCTTCCGCCCTTTGGCATATATGCTGTTACTGTACGATCGGGTGCACTGAATTCAAAAGGTATGGTAATAATTCAAATGAAAGACCGGGATGAATCCGATGTGTTACTTGATGTTTTTGATGATACAACCCTTCATTCCGATCAAAATATATCTGTCTTATTTCATAAAAAGATACATGGCGCTATTGATCTTAACAGCGATAATGCCTTAATGAAAATCAGGTCCGCAAAAGATGAGATTTCCGAACTTATTTTCTGATAAGAATCATTTTCTGAGGGCTATTTATTGATTACCTTTGCACGTTAAACCAAATAAATGAGTTCATGAGATTTTCTCCTGAAAAATTAAACATCCCTGATCTTAGGATGAAGCCATTCATTGATCCTGAAGAAATCTGGGGTCTGATCCAGAAAACGAAACCGGAAAAACATCGGGTAAGGGATGTTATTTCAAAATCTCTTGATAAACAGCGACTGACACTTGAAGAGACAGCAGTGCTTATAAATGCTGTTAGTACAGATCTTGTTGATGAGATCAAGGAAGGAGCACGGGAGCTTAAAAAAAAGGTTTATGGAAACCGTATTGTACTGTTTGCTCCTCTCTATGTCGGGAACAGATGCGTTAATAATTGTAAATATTGTGGTTTCAGGGTATCAAACGCCGACGCTATAAGAAAAACGCTGAGTGATGATGAAATTATTAAAGAAGTTGAGGCACTTGAGGATAACGGACAGAAACGACTTATTCTTGTTTATGGTGAGCACCCCGACTATTCACCTGAATATATAGCTCATACAGTAAAGATCGTTTATGGTGTAAAAAAAGATCACGGAGAAATAAGAAGAGTGAATATCAATGCTGCGCCACTCGACATTGAAGGATTCAGGACTGTCGGCAAATCGGGTATAGGTACATACCAGGTTTTTCAGGAAACATACCATCCGGAGGCATATAAATGGTACCATCTGGGTGGTAAAAAGAAAGATTATGATTATCGTCTGACCTCCCTCGACAGAGCCCAGGAGGCGGGAATAGATGATGTGGGCATTGGAGCTTTGTTTGGATTATACGACTGGAGATTTGAAGTACTGGGCCTCGTGCGTCATGCAAATCATATGGAAGCCTGCTATAATGTTGGCCCTCACACTATTTCTTTTCCCAGGATTAAAGATGCCACCACCCTGAATATGGAAAATAATTACCAGACTAACGATGCAGAATTTAAAAAACTGGTAGCAATACTCAGACTTGCTGTTCCGTATACAGGCCTTATCCTTACCGCCAGGGAATCTCCGGATGTAAGGAGGGAAGTTCTGCAATTTGGTGTTTCACAGATAGATGGAGGAACAAAGCTTGAGCTTGGCTCATATTCTGACACAAAAAATGAGGAACAAAACCTTAATAGGGAACAATTCAAAATAAATGATGCTCGATCGCTGGCTGAGGTGATAGATGAACTGTTGTCGAATGATTACCTGCCGTCATTCTGTACATCATGCTACAGGATGGGACGTACCGGAGAGCACTTTATGGAGTTCTCGGTACCCGGGTTTATTAAAAGGTTTTGCACTCCAAATGCCATACTCACACTATCGGAATACATTTGCGACTATGCTAAAGGTGAAACAGTGGATAAAGGATGGAAGGTTATTGAAAAGAACCTGGAAAAACTTGATCCTGCTGTTATTGCAAGTACGCAGGAAAAGATTGAACGAATTAAACAGGGGGAGAGGGACCTTTATTTTTAAATTAGAGGGGGAGAGGGGGAGAATGGGAGAAGATGAGAAAAGGAGAATTGAACAAAACCTATAACCATGATAAAGGTACTCGGAATAAAAATCATCGACAGGATAAAGGAAGCTGGACTGACACAGAATATCCTTTCAAAACATGCATCTCTTATAACGACCCGTCTGGGTTTTCATGAGGTTACCGATGAGGTATGCAGTCGCGAAGCATATATCATTCTGCATCTGAATGGTGATCCTGTTCATTCTGAACAATTTATTTCTGATCTGCAGGCTCTTGAAGGAATTGATCTGAGAGAAATGAACTTCACATCCGAAAAAGAATCCCTGAATATTCAAACGGATAATAATTCAGTAGAGATACTTGGCATTCTTGTAGAAAGAAATCAGGAAGTGATCAAAAATGTACAGAAGCTTCTGACAGCTTATGGCTGTAATATACGCACCAGGCTGGGTGTTAATGAAGTATTTTTTGGCGAACCGGCAGGTCTTATAATACTGGAACTGAAAGGTGACAAAGAACAGCGATTCCTCCTTGAAAGAGACCTGAAGGCACTGGATATGGTCCATATAAGAACAATGATGTTTTGATTGAGAACGGCGCAACGGCACAATGGCTTAACTGCTTAACTGCCCTGACGCCTGCAGCCTGGCGCCCAAAGCCTATTGTCTGCTTCCAAGTAACTGGCCGAAAAACACCGCATTCATAAAAACCTTATTTGTGCCATACCAAATGGCCCTGAAATTTGTATTGTCGTAGATTGAAATAATTCTGCTGCCATGTACACTTACAAATGAAGTACCTTTAATTCTGTCGATATTTTCCATGGTGCAATAACCACTGAGCAACGGAGCTGATGTATAAGTTATCGGATTATTATAGACATTTGCATCCTTTCTTATTGCACTGGCACCAGATTTAAAAACTGGCAGAATGTCGCTATTGTAACCATAGCAAAGGGGATGGGTAAGGTCGAGTTTTGTTTCGAATATTGATCCTGGAATAAGCTTGACCTGGCTATCTGCTAACCTGTTAAGGTAGACCCCATTTTTAACTTTTGAGGGAGAAGCAGGAACATATTCTATGTCTGCAAGCTTATTTTTTGAAAGCCATTCATTTCCGTCCTCATAAGCTATAATTGTACCTCCATTATGGTTCCATCTCTTTATGATATCAATTCCGGCAGAACTGACGGCTGGTGACCCGGTTATTATTAGAACATTGTATTTTGACAGATCAATATTTTCAAACCTCGAAGCAGTGATCATAGTAACAGGAATATGGAAGCGTGTATCAAATATATTCCAGATCTCACCAGCATCGCTGCTGCTTATTCCGTCGCCGACGAACATTATGACCGAGGGTTTCTGAAGAACTGAAAATCCGTTGCTCCCCAGGTCTATGCCTTTTGGTGTGAGACCGGTATTTACACCATATATTGTCACTCCGCAATCCCCCGCAACATATTGGAGAAGCTTGAACAATTCACTGCGACTGATATTCTGGCCGTACGCCGGGATTAAGATTGTACCATACGAAAACTCCTTCTTCAGATTTGCATCATCACAGGTGAATTTATCTGTAGCGACTCTGGTTATTATTCCTGCATCCTGTAGTTCATACAAGGCCCTGGGCGTAAGGTACTCATTCCATTCAAAAAGATAGGCATAGGCATTTTCTGAAGCTATTAATTTTCCTTCAGCTAAAGGTGGCTGAAGGATCTCTTCCCCTGTCAGACCTGCCATCTCTTTAATTACGTTTATTTCAGTATAACTGATGTTAAAAGACAAGGGCAAGATCCATGTTGATATATCATAAAAAATACTGTCGGTAAAGTCTTTTACAGGTTCAAACAGGCTTCTTATGAACCTGTATTCATTTTGTTTTAAAGGTACTATGTAACTGTTGGCTGCTTTATATTCCACTCCGTTTTTGACTATACTCCGTGCTGACCTGTAAACTTTGATCTGGTGCTCCAACAGGTTTTTGATAAATGCATTAAGCCTCCCGTTATCTGCCGGTTCAGTAAAAATATAGGCTTTAACAGGATATTTGTCAGCCTCATTCAATGCCTCTTTGTAAAAATTCTTCTGGCTTTCCAGAAGTTTTACCCTCATGTTAAGTCCCGCTTCGAGGGTTGAAAGAGCTACAGTAAACTGATTTCTTATTGCAAACGGGAAAGAAAGCAACCCTCCCGGGATCTCTTTCAGGTGGCCCTTAACACCGGCCTGCTCAAATAATATCCCTACAGAACCGTGAATATCGGGATAGGAGGATCCTTTTCCCACATAAAAATCATCAAAACCCTCTTCAGTATAATAGAGACTGCCGATGGCATCAAGGTATTTCTCATGGTACCTTCCAATTTCAGCCGTAAGATATTGATTTTCAGAGGGTGTAAGCGGATTATTCCGGCTTTGTACTCCGGGCTGAAAGAAGAATGTGGAATTAGCACCCATTTCATGATGATCGGTGACGATATTCGGCCTCCATCTGTAAAAAGAAGCCACACGTCCCACTGATTCGGGTTGCTGAAGCATAATATAATCTCGGTTAAGGTCAAACCAGTAATGATTGGTTCTGCCCCCGGGCCATGGTTCTCTGAACTCCCATGAGTTGGGATCCGGATTATTATTAAGACTCCTGGTGGAGTTTACCCATGTTGAGTAACGTTGCATGCCATCGGGATTAAGTGAAGGATCAATAAGAATGACAGTGTTCTTCAGCAACTCGTCAATTTTTTTTCCTTCTCCGGCTATAAGGTAATAGGCCGTAAGCACCGACGAATTAGGCCCGCTGGCTTCATTACCATGAACTCCATATCCAAGTTTAATGAAAATCGGCATGTTATTAATATCAGAATTATCAGATTTTGAAGGGTCGCAAAGCTGAAGATGCTGTTGTCTCAATTGCTCTATATTTTTAATATTTTCGGGTGAACTAATTATTAACTGGCCAAGTGGGCGAGCTTCATAACTTCTTCCATATTCTTCCCAGATTGCCCTGTCAGATACTCTGGCAAGTTCAAGCATATAATAATATAATTTATCGGGGGTAATATGCCATTCCCCTGTTTCATATCCGGTAAACTGTTCAGGTGTAGCAATCTCTTTATTATATGTTATGTCCTTCGGAAGGAAATAGTCGGGATCAATCTGTGCATCAACAACATTTGCTGTCAGAAGTACAGCCAGAACAAGTAAGGTTTTTTTCATTTTCATTTTTATTTTTCATTTTTCATTTTTCATTTTAAATCTTGCCCTCAGCCTTCAGCCCTCAGCCTTCAGCCTTCAGCCCTTAGCCCTCAGCCTTCTTTTAGCATAATGTGCAGTATCTCCCCATTCTCCATATACAACTTCCGAATCAGCCAGGTTTACCCTGGCTTCCAGACAACTCTGACAATCCTCTGCGGAATCGTCTGTGCAGGGTTTATTATCATATAATTTGTAGCTGTCGCGATACATACCCGGAGTAATATTAGGCATAATGATATTTGCGCCTATTCTGACAGCTTTCTCCCTTCCCATGGGATCGATAGCCTGAAGAGCTGTGGCAGCAACAATATTTATATCTTTCATCATTATCCTTAGAATGGCAATCATCTTAAGGGTCAGATCGAATCTTTCATCAAGTGGCAGTAATTTTCCTGAAGTAATTGTCAGGGGAGTGTCAGCATGTTCGATATAGGGGCCCATCCCACACATGTCAATATCGAAATCTTTCATGAAGATGAGGTCACCTGCCAGGTCATCCATAGTCTGGAATGGCAACCCGATCATTACACCTGTACCTGCCTGATATCCAATATCCTGTAAGCTTTGAAGACAGTCAATCCTGCGTTTGAAATTGTGTTTTAAATCGTTCGGGTGAATTTTACGGTAAAGTTCCTGATTAGTGGCTTCAATTCTTAACAGGTACCTGTGTGCTCCAGCCTCAAACCATCTTTTGTAGACTTCAGGTTCTTGTTCTCCAACCGAAAGAGTTATTCCCAGCTCCCCATTTGAAAGCTCTTTTATTTTGAGCAGAAGATTTTCTATACGCGAAGCAAAATGGTTACTTTCAATTTCACCCGATTGAAGTGCTATTGAACCGTATTTGTTATCCCGGGCAAATTTTGCTGCAGCGATTATCTCTTCATCAGAAAGGTTATATCTTTTCAGGTTTTTGTTACCTTTTCTTATACCGCAATAAAGGCAGTTCTTCCCACAGACATTTGAAAACTCAATTAATCCCCTGAACCATACTTTGTTACCGATATATTTTTTTTTTATTTCAGCCGATTTTTTGAACAAAAGAGTCATGTCCTCTCCCTGAGCTTCAAGAAGCGTTACTAAGTTTTCCCTGCTAAGATCCTCATTATCCAGTATCTGTTTTGTTGTCAACCTGTTCTTTTTTTAAATCAATCTTCAAAGATACAAAAACCCTCATCATCCCCTCTCCATTTCTCCCCCTCTCCATTTCTCCCCCTCTTTCCTCAAAACCCTCTTCCGAACATTCCCCACAGGGTAACTTTCATCTCTTCCCATCTTTTCATAGCAGCTTCTGCAAAACTGTCAGTATATGCCGTGACATAATTTTTTGCCTCTTCGTTTTTTCCAATTTTTACTAATTCAACAACCTCCTTTTCAACTGATGGTATCTCATCAAATGCCTTATCTTCAAATTCCCTCACTGCAGGCTCAATAAGATTCCTCCCTCGTGCCCAGTTTACTGTAGCCAGTCTGTTGGCCTCACGAAACGACCATATTGCGGCATCTGTCCTGTAGCGGTGCTGTCCGCAGATACTGAAAGAGTAAGGCAGACTGAGAACTCCTGAGAAAACAGGAATTCTTGGGCTTTCTCCAGGATTGTCAAATGCAAACCATGCTATGGCTCCTACTTCATCGGGCAACCACGACCGGCATTGTATTACATGTGAGTATGAGCACCCTGCTATTGCTATTGTTCGCTGCCGTTCAACTATGCCAGGTTGAATTTCATTAAACAAAGAGCGGAGGTCGTTGCTCATCCAGTTATTGACAACAGGCGTTTTTACTTTTTTTACTGTTACTTTGCCATCTTTATCTTTTTCGCTGACTGTTACAAGAAGATTCTTTGTCATATCCCATTGTGTACCTTCGTAGGTTTCTCTGAAAAAACTCATAATATCACGTGGCGAGACTTTCTTTTCCGGTTTCACCGAAAAAGGAAGCTCTTCAGCATCAAATGAAAGATTCAATGATGGTGCCAGGGTACTGAAGATGTAGTATTCTCTAATGGCAAAAGGTTTCTTGTTGTTTATTACCTTCCAGAATTTAAAAGGTTCCTTTCCATCCCAGTATCCTAGTTTCTTAGCAACATTTTGCAGATCAGTACTATACATGAAATAGTCTGGATTATTAAAATCGATCCCCGATATCCTGGGAATATTGGCGCAGATGCCTACGTTACTGTCAGGTATTCTTTCAGCACACCATATTGCTGAAGGCTTGCCCTTGCCTGATCCTGCAATTTCAAGCTGCCATACCTCCCGGGGATCGGCCAGGGTTATGCATTCTGCAAGGTCTCCGTAACCATATTCTTCCGCCAGCTTTCCGATTAGGGCAATACCTTCCCTTGCGGTTTTGCATCTCTGAAGAGCAATCTTTTCAAGTTCTTCAATGAGAAACATGCCATTTTCATTCACAAGTTCCTGCCTCCCGTAAATTGTGGTTTCACCTATTGCCAGTTGTTTTTCATTCAGACACGGGTATGCAGTATTAAGGAATGCGTAGGTCTCTGCGACTTCCGGTATCTCTCCCTTTTTTGTAACGTTTGTCATATCCCAGGCTTCTTCGCTATGGAGCATCCCGTCATAAACCGGGTGCATTGTTCCATTATCATATTTCTGATGAGGAAAGATTTCAAGCCAGGTTCTGTAATTGCCATCACAACTGTGGGAAGTCATAACTGACCCGTCAGTGGACGCCAGCCGGCCTACCATAATTGTTGTGCAGTTCTCTCCATAACCAGGACCATCGGGATCAATATCAGAGTTTTGTGCCCGGGACAGTACTGAAAAGGCTGATAACAGGATAAGGGTAAACAATTTGAGGTTAAAGACAAGTTTTTTCATAGGAGTTTTAATATGACAAATAATCTGTTCAGGGTCATTTCACAAATGTAATTTTTTATTAATAATTTTCTCTGATACCTATGATGGTTATCTTGTTTTATGCTGTTTATTTTTATTATATTGCCTTTATATTATAAACAAAAACCGTGGATGTAATCTTTTATATATCACAAAATTATTTATTTGCTGTTGCTCTGAATGTCGGTTTTCTCAAAAGGTTTGCGGGTCTGTAGGTTTATATTTGGAAAGTTATTTGAATGTCATAATTCATTACTTCATCATTACAGACTATTATGATAAATGAGAAACTTATAAATCCGGAAAGCATTGTTATTATCGGAGGATCTGATGATCTTTTTAAGCCTGGGGGCAAAGTCCTTAAAAATATAATCGATGGAAAGTACAAGGGAAACCTTTATGTAGTTAATCCCAAACAGGATTTAGTTCAGGGTGTTAAATCGTACAGGGATCTGAATGAAATTCCGGAAACCGACCTGGCCATTATTGCAATATCAGCTAAGTTATGCCTGCCGGCAGTTGAGATTCTTGTCAACAAAAAAAATACCACGGCATTTATTATTATTTCCGCAGGCTTCAGCGAAGCAGGTGAAGAAGGTCGAAAACTTGAAAGAGAGATAGCAGAAACTATTGATAAAGCGGGAGGCTGCCTGATCGGACCCAATTGTATTGGTGTAATAACTCAGTCGTACCAGGGTGTTTTTACATCGCCTGTACCAAAGCTCAACATCAGGGGATGCGATTTTGTTTCCGGATCAGGTGCAACTGCTGTATTCATTTTTGAGTCGGCCATGCCGAAGGGTTTGAATTTTTCCAGCGTATATTCTGTTGGTAACAGTGCCCAGACAGGAGTTGAAGATGTGCTTGAGTATTGGGATAATACTTACATAGGTGGAACCAGTTCTCCGATCAAACTTATATATGTTGAAAGCATCCAGGATCCGGATAAACTTCTTCACCACGCATCCTCGCTGATCAGGAAAGGGTGCAGGATAGCAGCTATTAAAGCAGGTACCACCGAAGCAGGCAGCAGGGCTGCATCTTCTCATACAGGAGCAATGGCATCATCCGATTCAGCTGTGGAAGCACTCTTCCGTAAAGCCGGTATTGTACGGTGTTCCGGGAGGGAAGAGCTGACAACAGTTGCTTCCGTCTTTTTCCACAAGCACCTGAAAGGCAGAAACATTGCTATCATAACACATGCCGGAGGACCGGCTGTGATGCTGACAGATGCCTTATCGGCCGGTGGCATGAATATTCCAAAAATACCGGGTGAGCACCAGGAAAAACTTCTTGCTATGATGAATAATGGTGCATCAGCCATAAATCCTATTGATCTGATTGCCACTGCGACAAATGATCAGCTTGATAACGTTATAGAGTATGTCGATAAGAAGCTCGGCCTGATAGACGGTATGAGTGTCATATTCGGAAGTAACGGGTTAAATGATATGACGGAAATATATGATCTTCTTCATAAAAAAATTATGGAGTGTAATAAACCGCTGTATCCTATATTGCCTTCCATTACAAGTTCTTCAGAAGAACTCAGGTATTTTCTTGATAAGGGACATGTTAACTTCCCTGACGAGGTTGTTCTCGGCCGGGCACTGACCAAAATATCGAATACTCCTCACCCTGCTGAAGAGAAAATCTTTCTTAAAAATATTGATGTACCACTGATCAGGCAGATAATTGATAATTCCTCAAATGGCTACCTGGAACCTGCAGTTATACAACACCTTTTAAATGCCGCACATATACCGGTTGTGGCGGAAACGGTTGTGGATTCAAAAGATGACCTGCTGTCGGTAGCTGAAAAAACAGGGTTCCCCATCGCTTTAAAAGTAGTAGGGCCGGTTCATAAATCGGATGTTGGCGGAGTAACTCTGAATATTAAATCTATGAAGCACCTGGAGGCGGAATTTAACAGGATGATGCAGATACCTGATGTTAAAGCTGTGCTTGTTCAACAGATGCTCTCCGGCACTGAGCTTTTTATTGGTGCAAAATATGAACCACGCTTCGGACATATAATATTATGTGGATTGGGCGGGATATTCGTTGAGGTGCTGGGTGATGTTTCCTCGGGACTTGCTCCGTTAACATTCAACGAAGCTGAATCAATGATAAGAAGCCTTAAAAGCTACAAGATCATAAAAGGAACAAGAGGAAAACCTGGTATTAATGAGTCAAAATATGCTGAAATAATTGTAAGATTGTCAAGCTTATTGCGATTCGCTACCGAGATAAAGGAAATGGATCTTAATCCTCTTATTGGAAGTGCTGAAGGCATAACCGCAGTTGATGCAAGGATAAAAATTGAAAAGTAATCTTGGCAAGATTTTTTATCACAAAATTATTTTTATAGTTATCTTCGAACTTTCAAAAAAATCATTAAAGTAATAAATAATTTATAATCAATAAGTTATCAATTTTTCTGTTTTAAATGACTGAATTTCCGATATCTCCTGATATAGTTCATAAACTGGCAAAGACTCTTGGCATTCCGGCGCTGGGGTTATCATCAATAAGAGAAATTGTTCATCTTACTGATAAACTGGAGGAACTGACAGGGACAAAATATATTAGATTGGAGATGGGGGTGCCGGGTCTTCCTTCGCCTTCTATAGGAATTGAAGCGGAAATTGAGGCCCTGAAGGAGGGGGTAGCAGCTGTTTATCCTGATATTAGCGGTATCGCACCTTTAAAGAAGGAATCATCAAGGTTTATAAAGCTGTTCCTCGATATTGATCTTGAACCGCGCGGGTGTATTCCTACCGTAGGTTCAATGATGGGAGCAATGGTAAGTTTCCTTGTTGCAAACAGAAATGACAGAACAAAGGAAGGAACTCTTTTTATCGATCCCGGCTTCCCTGTCCAGAAGCAACAGGTTAAGATGCTTGGTCATAATTATCATTCATTCGATGTCTATAACTTCAGGGGAAAAAAGCTCAGGGAAAAACTTGAATCATATCTTAAGACAGGGAAAATATCTTCGCTGCTTTTTTCAAATCCCAATAATCCGTCATGGATATGCCTTACTGAGGAAGAACTTGAAATTATCGGCGAACTTTCCCGACAGTATGATGTTATTGTTATTGAGGATCTGGCTTATTTCGGTATGGATTTCAGGAAGGATTATTTAAATCCCGGAGTTCCGCCTTTTCAGCCAACCGTTGCACGTTATACAGATAATTATGTGATACTTATTTCAAGTTCCAAAATTTTCAGTTATGCCGGTCAGAGAATTGGCATAATGGCAATATCGGATAAACTCTTTGAAAGGACATACCCGGATCTTTTAAGGTATTATTCGACGGATAAATTTGGACATTCATGTATCTTTGGTGCGTTATACGGATTATCAGCCGGTGTTTCGCACTCTGTTCAATACGGGTTTGCCGCTTTGCTTAAAGCGGTTAATGATGGGAAATACAGGTTTCGTGATGATGTAATTGAATATGGGGAAAAAGCCCGTGAGATGAAAAGGATGTTTTTGGAAAATAATTTCAAAATTGTGTATGACAGGGATCTTGATGAACCATTGGCGGATGGTTTCTTCTTTACTATTTCATATCCCGGAATGTCGGGTATTAAGTTACTGGAAGAACTTCTTTGTTACGGAATAAGCTCCATATCTCTCGATATTTCGGGAAGCGACAG
>Ga0315542_1000363_pt1 | contig 28101 bp, 23 predicted proteins | sample SalMarSW160120MG_FD_202541 | JGI IMG/M metagenome (GOLD analysis project Ga0315542, IMG submission 202541) | Salt marsh sediment microbial communities from the Plum Island Ecosystem LTER, Massachusetts, United States - Salt Marsh Sediment SW1601-20 ... | reverse complement strand
GAAGGCTGGTCCGAGGAGCGTATTGCAGCCGTGCAGCACTGCATCCTTTCCCATCGATTTCGAGACGATAGCGAGCAGCCTCAAACCCTGGAAGCCCGGATCCTGTTTGATGCCGATAAACTGGACGCTATCGGCGCCATCGGCGTGGCCAGAGCCATCGCTTACGCTGCCCGGGATGGGCAGCCGGCTTTCAGCCAACCCTCCGAGCACTTCCTGAAAACCGGGGAAAAAGAGCCCGGCGAAGGCCATAGCTCCTACCATGAATTTCTCTTCAAACTACAAAAGCTCAAGGAGCGCATGTACACATCCAGCGGTCGCATACTTGCCGATGAGCGCAATCGCTTTATGAGCGAGTTTTACCAGCAACTGCAAGCTGAACTACGCGGGGATCGCTAAGGATCGAGACCGGCCTTACAAAAATGTTGTTTGTCCTGGTCCTGGAACGCGGCTACAATTGGCTGCATGAATGTTCCCTACGGCCCGATTTTGATCGTTGAAGATGTTCCCAATATCCTGGAATTATTGAATGTAACCCTGAATTTCAAGGGTTATCCGGTTGTCACCGCCGCGAATGGGCAAGAAGCGCTGGATTTGATCGCCGGGGAGCATCCGGCACTGATCATCACCGATATCCTGATGCCAAAGATGGATGGGTACACTCTGATCCAAAAGCTGCGCTCCAACCCAAAAACCAGCCAGATCCCGATTATCGTCTTGACTGCTACTTATATCACTCCGGAGGATAAAGCCTTTGCCTTAAGCCTGGGAGCGGTCCGTTTCATGGAAAAACCGGTGGACACTGAAGAATTCCTGCTGACGATTGCCGAGGTGTTGACGACAGGCTTTCCCAAGATTCCTCCGCCGATGGGTGAACATGAATTTTATATGGGTTATCGTGAGCGCCTTGAGAATAAGCTGCGCCATAAAAATACCCAGATCGCACGCACAGAGAGGCTCCTGGACACACTGCCTGCGGTACAAAGGCCGGCCTTCGAAGTCTTATTGACGGAAGCACGCACCCAACTCGCAGAAATCCACCAGGATCTGGATGATCTTTACCATCTGTTGGAGCGGTATACTTAAAAAATCGTGTCTTGTTCTGGTAGCATGGCTAGCCGAAGGCATTGCCTTCGGCTAGCCATGCTACCCGTGAGATAGGGGGGAGTTTTGTGAGGAAAGTTAAAAAATGAAACCTGCATTATCCGAAGTTGAATCACTCGCTCGCCAGGCGGGTGAGATTTTACGTGCCAGTTTCAACCAAAGACCGGGATATGGTCATCATCTAAATGTTGATTACAAGAGCCTGATCGATCCGGTGACAGATGTCGATCGCCAGTCAGAAGCTCTTCTGTTGGATGAAATCCGCAGCCGTTATCCTGATCATCGCATCATCACCGAGGAAAGCGGCAAGATTGCCGGACAGGATTGCTGTATCTGGTATATCGATCCCCTGGATGGCACGGTGAATTTCACCCACGGCGTGCCCATCTTCAGCGTCTCAATCGCCTTTGCCCAGGATAACCGCCTGGAGTTAGGCGTGGTCTACGATCCGATCCTGGATGAATGTTTCAGTGCTGAGCGTGGCCGCGGGGCATGGTTGAATGGCGAGCCAATCCACGTCTCGGCAGCCAGGGATCTGGATCACAGTTTGCTGGTCACCGGCTTCCCCTACGATATCCGCACCAACCCGGTTAAAAACCTGGATAATTACGCCCGTTTCACCCTGCGCTCCCAGGGGGTCAGGCGCCTGGGCTCTGCAGCCCTGGATCTGTGTTATATCGCTGCCGGACGTCTGGACGGTTATTGGGAAACGGTTCTGTTCGCTTATGATATGGCTGCCGGCGCGCTGATTGCAGAAGAAGCGGGCGCGGTGGTCACCGACCTGTATGGGGGAGCAGACTACCTGGCGTCACCCCAGTCTGTGCTGGCGGCGAACGCCGTTATTCACGGTCAAATGTTAGCTGTGCTGCAAGAAAAATAAAACCATACGATCTACATACCAGCAGGTCAGGTTTCCTGCCTGATGGGATCGGCGGCTAGGAAAGCCGCCCTACGTAGGTCAGTATTTAAGCATTGCGCAGTTGCTGATCGAAATCTTTCAGATCAATACGAGAAGTCAAATCCAGGCTCAAGGGCGTGACTGAAACAACGTGCTTGACGCGCACGGCATAGACATCTGTGTCGATATCGTCTTCGCTGGGGTCGCCTGCCAGGCGGTAACCCACTCGTCCAGGCACATCCCACGAGCGGCGCAGCGGAGCAGTAGGCTCATAATAGCGCTGGTGTGACAGGCGTGTGATCTCCCAGGGAGTGTCCGGCGTGGCATCGGATGGCACGTCGATTTTCAGTACGCTCACGTCTGCTGGTAGTTGCCTGCCGAGCAGCATGCGGCTGAAGTAGGCCGTAAAATGGGCGGCTGTCGAAAAATCCACCTCTTTAGAATAAGAAAGGTGGTGACTGGGATCCGTTTCCAGGGATACTGCCAGAGCAGGCAGGCCCATCGAGGCGGCTTCTAGGGCGGCGCCCACCGTCCCCGAGACGGTGACCCCGGTGCCCAGATTCTCCCCATAATTAATGCCCGAGACGACCAGTACGGGTTTTTCTGGGATGATCTCCAGAACGGCATGCAGGACGGTCTGAGCGGGGGTGCCACCGATGGCAAATACCTGCCAGGTTTTACCGTTGACATCCATCTCCTGTGGATTAATGATGCCGTCCGTCGTGATTGGCAGGCTGCGTCCGGCTCCGGAGTACTGATCGCGGGGTGCGGTTACGTTTACGAAACCGATTTCCGAGAGCGCCTCAGCGGCAGCCCATAAACCTGGAGATTGGATTCCATCGTCATTGGTCAGCAGTATCTGGGGTTTCTTCATCGTCCCTCCTGAATATATTTAGGTGACAGAGAGATTTTACCGCGATCCTGATGGCGTGCAACCTGGTAGGGAAAACCCTACCCCCATGGAGGGGAATTCCTTATTGAATGTTTGCCTACCCGGTATTATAGTTGTTTGTGGATAGAGACAACCACATGGGGGATATAGAAAATGGTTGGCAGGGGTTTTCGGGGGTTAGAATAGAGATTGCGACATAACACTTGGGGCGTAGTTATTACCGGTGAGGGAGTAACTGCAGCCCCAAGATGCTTAAACCAGAAGACATACAGCCGTTCATACATAATAGTATGAGCGGCTGTTCTTGATTCATTTGGCTCATTATCCTGCCGGTTCAGGGTGTAATCCCACAATTTCGACTGGAGTCCCGGGTGTCGGTGATATCGATTTCCTGGCGTTCCAGGAGATGGGATGTGAAGTAAGTGCGATTGGGGAGCATCTGCAGGTTTGTCCCGAAATAGGCGTTTAAAACAACGCGGAAAGAGTTAACCGGTGTGATCGCCGGGTAGAGCAGATTCTTGCCCCCTTCCGGAAGGTAATATGCGTTCAGAATCCCCGTTCGCTCCCACAGGCAGGTGCGATTAGGTGAGCGCCAGTTCAACAGGCTTCCGGGTCCATGGTCTCCCTGGATGATGATGACCGGTGGTTGAGATGACTCTGCAAGCAAAGCATCGATTGCCTTTTCGAGCATCTGGTTGTCAAACTGCACCTGTCCGGCATAACCTGCACGATATTCCTGCAAGTCTCCCTGGTAGTCACTGCCATCATTCATGCTGTAGGTGCGTGGCGGTTCAACCGGGTCCCCGTTGGTTGTAAACACGAAAGGGGGATGTGGGGAGACGATATGGGCGAAGACAATTTTCGGACCGGGAATCTTCGGAAGATTCGCCAGCTCGCTGAATGTGTAACGCACACGCTCGCGATGTCTCTGGTAATCATCTTCGCTGACCGTGCTATTCAGCCCTTCAACCAGGTTTTCTACAGGTGAATCTGCCAGGAGAACGCCCTCGAACTCGTTGAGTTTTGAATTCGTGGATAGATAGGTATCTACATCAGGATGGTTGGTGAAATAAAAGCCGGTTTCGAAAGCCACAGTCTGGTAGCCGCACTGTTTCAACAGACGCATGATGCGATTATCACTGATCAGACCAGTGAAATAATCTGTACCCTCAATTCCCTTCGGAGGTGGGTTGATAAACTGGAAGTTCAGAGTGGAGGGGATGGAGAAAACAGTTTGAATATAATTTGTGTAAGCTCGATCGACTACATAGAATCCTTTACCCCGCAGATATTCCAAGATAGGTTGGTTGTCTACCCCATAAAATTTCTGGAGGATATCCGAGCGTCCATAAGCATCCAGGACAATATAGTAAATATCGGGACGATTGCTGCAGTCGAGCAGTTGTGAATCCAGCTCTTCACCCAATGATGTATCCGGCAATGTCTGGGGACTTTGAGAATTATTGTAAAGTTGAATTGAGGCTGCCGAAGCCGGGCCTACCAGAGCCAGCGCCAGCACCAGATTGAACAGCGGGGTAAACCACTCTTTTCTCCCAAAGTGCTCCCATAGGATCTTCAAGCCCAGGAAATACAGAAATATCCCCCAGGCCAACAGGAGCAGCAAGGAGAGCAGTTCTTTGTCCTGTATCTGCAGCCAGTTTTGGACCAGGCGGTTGATATGGCCGTACATGAAAAAGAACACCAGCGCGATGAAGACGAGATAAGCAGCATATTGCCAATCCCTGATGAAGAAGTACAACAGCAACCATCCTGCAACGGACAGGGACAGCAGGATAACCAACGGTCGCAATGCTTCGACCGGGCTGATCTGCCCCAGGTTGTAAGCCAGGGGGTTCAGAACCACGTATAAAACGAACAAAAATGGGTAAAACGCCGATCGCTTAATCATGGGAGATGTTTACGAGTGCAGGAATTCGTGAGGCGTATCACCCTCCCGCCACCTTTTTATGATTATAGACTCTTTTTTGAAATGAAATCAAGTCCCTTTTGGTTAAGGTTGGGCGTACTTTGTAGGTCACACCAAACGATTCGGGTTTCGTACCAAAAAAGAAAGGGGCTTTCGCAAGCTGGAAGTGAGATATGAATTGGTTTAGCGGGGTAAATTGGGGAGCTGCCAGTCGATCTCCGGCAGTCCGGCTTCACGCAGTGCGGCATTGGTGCGTGAAAAAGGTCGGCTCCCGAAGAAGCCGCTCGAAGCTGAGAGCGGTGAGGGGTGCGCAGACTGGATTACCACATGGCGGGTCAAGTCAACCAGGCTGGCCTTACGGCGAGCAGAGGCGCCCCATAAGATAAAGACGACGCGCTCCTGGTGGTGGTTGACCTCCTGGAACACGGCGTCTGTGAACTGCTCCCATCCTTTCCCCTGGTGAGAGTTCGCCTGTCCTGACCGCACGGTCAGAACAGTGTTGAGCAGCAGCACCCCCTGGCGAGCCCAGGGCACCAGGCAGCCATGATCTGGGGGCGTGGCGCCCACATCGTCTTGAAGCTCTTTGAAGATATTGCGCAGTGAAGGCGGCAGGGGCACGTGTGGGCGGACAGAGAAGCTGCAGCCATGTGCCTGGCGCGGGCCATGATATGGATCTTGCCCCAGAATCAGGACGCGTACCGCCTGATAAGGAGTGTATTCCATAGAGGAAAAGACTTCGGATTCTTTTGGGTAGACGGTGTACTTCTGGCGTTCAGCATCTACAAATGCTTCCAGCTTCTTGAAGTACGGCTTTTCGGTCTCATGTCCAACGACATCCTGCCAATCGTTCGGTAAGGTAGTTTCCATTGACTGCATCCCTTAAAGAGTTTCCTGTGGCGTTTTTTCGAGAAATCCAAACCACACTCATTATCTGAACATGGCTGCTGCCCGGCAGCTTGCGAGTGGGTATTGTCCAATTGCCGTTTCATCGGATAACACAAATCCGCTGTAACCCTGGATCAGCGCTTCGTATAGGTAACACACCTCCGAACGAGTTGGGTCAGGACTGGCGCTCATGTGCTCCAGCACCTGCCCTGCCATGAGAACAGGCCGTGCCATCCTCGCCGGCAATCCCGAGAAATGGTGCACAGCTTCTGCCATAGCCTGAACACCCAATTCTGCCCCAAGATCACCTCGGCACAGCCACAGTTCATCCGCCAATTCGGCGATCAGAAGTGCTTCATCGACAGCCGACTGGCGCTCGATTTTGGCAATCAGGTGCGCGCCAGACCCAAAAAGTGCCCGATAGCCTGCCATTTCAGTGCCGTCTTTCACGTAGGAAATGGCGTAGTGAATGTAATCAAGCTGCCTGGTTTGTTCCAGGATCGCCCGGTCTTTCTCGTTCAAAGACTCCTGGCGGTAATTTGAGGCGCTAAAAGTAATCCCTTTGCGGGGTAAGATCGAACCGCCCTGCATGACCCTGGCTTTCAACGAGCCGGAGTTCATCGATTCGATGTGCATCCGGATTCTGGCGTCATTCAGTACGATTTCCTGACTGGACGAGGGGGCTGCCTGAAAAAAGTCGGTATGCGGCACTGGAAGGGTTTGCTTCCGATCGGTCGATGGGCTGCAAACAAGCTCAATCCGCTCTCCCGCAACAAGCTCGAAAGGGGCGAATTGGCCCAGGCGCCATTTGCTGCCTTGTAGATCGAGCACCAGCGGGCACTTTTCTTCCAAAGTGCTGAAGAACTTGCCGGTTCGTTCCAACCAGTCTTGAAGCTGCCCCAGGGTGAGGTGGGAGGTGTTCAGCCGGAAGGCGGACACGCCCGCGGCGAGCATCTTTCGCCAGATAGCTTCTTCCGCGCTGCTAGGGCCCAATGTAGCAGTGATCTGGTATTCCATGATCTACAATTATACCCACACCCCAAACCCTGCCGAATCTGGTCCGATCGAGGATCAACGTCTCAGGTTGTTGCCTCTGGAAATTCTCAATGCGCGGGATTAAAATAGGCGTGGTGTTGGTCCAATCAAGCCGCATTTATCACATATTTTTGTCTTTGATGGTATTGTTTCGTGCCGGTAGGCGCGAAGATGAAGAAAACAAAATGGTTGATAGCTTTTGCCGGTGAAAATCCCTGTTTGCACTGCGGAGCCTGCTGCGCCCATTATCGGGTTTCATTTTATTGGGGTGAAGCGGATCCCACTATGGGCGGTAATGTCCCCCAAAAATTGACGGAAGAGCTAACGGAGTTTCGGCGCTGCATGAGGGGCACCAACCAGAATCATCCGCGTTGTATTGCATTACAAGGGGAGGTTGGTGAGGCCGTAAGCTGCAGCATTTATTCTGCACGGCCATCTACCTGTCGTCAGGCCGGCTTCACTTACAAGGCAGGCGTGCTGCACATTCGCCCAGAGGAGTTCGAGCGCTGCACCCAGGCCAGGGCTGCCTGCAGCCTGCCTCCAATCCCCGTACTCAAAACCGGATTGACCGTAAGCCGGCATCTGCAACCAGGCAAAGCCAAACGACCTCACCGCAGGCGTCCTTATGCGTGAGAGCCCTGGCTGTTAAAATCCTGGTCGATATATTTTCTGATTTCTTCCAGGTGCCCGCTCGAATCCAGGGCTTTCAATTCTGCTTCATAGGCCCTGAGCCTGGCCTCCAGGGCATTGATATGGCTCAGGCTGTGCCTGACCAACTGCACACGCCGCTCCAGATCCTCTGCCAGTTCCAAAAGATCCTGCCAGATATTCAGCAGGCTGCGGGCTTCTGCTTCGTTCGAGATCGCAGTTTGTGCGGCCTGGCGAGTCGATTCCGCCTGCTGGCGAGACCAGTTCGCCTCTTCCTGGAGGACGCCGATCGATTGTTCGGTTTCAAAGCGCACTTCTTCCAAAAGGGCGCGATCCAGGTAAAGCCGTTCCAGGCTGCGCGCGATCTCCCTATTCGATGGGCGGATCAGGCGTTCGCCTCCCTCTTCTAGCCTGAGCACGGCAATGCGATGGGCTGTTTCCAGCTCTTGCTGAATGGCCTGTCCCTGGTAAAGTTTATCGCGAAGCAGGAAGAATTTATCTTTCGTGATTTCCCCCCGCCCGTACATAAGCCTTAATTGTTTGCCCATCCGTTCATCTGGGTCTTGCTGGCGCAGATGATCACGGTAAAAATCTTGAAGTTCTTTATAGATCGTTTGAATCAACTCCTTTAGCATAACTCATCCCCTCAAGCTGCATCACTTTCCACCCTCCTTACGATAATTTTATCATGCCAGACCGTGCATTACCATCTTCATAATACAAAACCTCTATGCCGTTTTGATGATCAACAAGCCAATCTCCTCAAGGTTGATGGTCTTCGCCCGGTATTCGGCTTCTGCTACTATTGTCTTCGAGAGACGCTCACCCAGTTGGTCGACCTGTTCCCTGGCTGCAACTTGCACGCTGTGCCAGGCTGCAGGTTGGTGTAGGATATATAAAGCCACAGTAAAAGCATCGAAGATGCGCTTCTGTGCTGCCAGCAAGCGAGAACCCTCCAGGCAAGTCGCCAGTTGCAGAGGGAGTAAACCCAGCTCCCGGGCGATTTTTTCGGTTTGTGTCAGCCAGTCCTGTGCCAGAAGTAAATCCCCTTGATCCAGATATATCTGTGCAAAATGCAAGCCCGTATAAGCAAGTTCGCGTTGATTTCCAGTTTCACGGCTGAGGGCGGCCGCTGACTGGAGCCAGTTAAGAGCAGTTTGCAGATTTCCCTGTTGCCGGGCCAGGGTGCCTGAAATGGAATACAGGATGGTCTGATGACGCGAGTTGCCCACGTGTGATTCGAGGTCCATGGATTCCTGCAGCAATTTATCCGCTTCAGCATAACGTCCCAAAGTGATATACAGGCGGGCCAAATTGCTGAGGTCGATGGCGACCGAACCATGCGCTTCTGCTTCACGGGAGATGGTGAGACTCTCGAGAAAGCAGGATTCGGCCTGTCCATATTCTCCCGTCCGCCAGAGCAGCAAACCCAGATTGTTGAGCGAAATCGAAATTGGGATGGGGGCACCCAGGGCGCGTTTGATCTCGAGACTGCGTTCCAGTGCAGTGCGGGCCTCCGGGTAGCACCCGGTAAGTTCGAGAACGCTGCCCAATTTTGCCAGGGTGTTCCCGATATGTCGCCGGCTGTCAAAGTTTTCATAGATCTGCAAGGATTGTTCGAGATATTCGCGAGCTGCAGTCATATCTCCAGAATCGGAGCCCACTCCTGCCAGGTAGTATAAGCAGTGGGCGCAGGAAAGTAAATCATCGGTTCGCCGGTACTGCGCCAGGCTTGATTCAAGAAGAATACGTGCCTCTTTAAACCGGCCCCGGCGGAAAGCGAAGAAACCGATAATCATCTCCATTTCCGCTTGCAAGGGATGTGGGGCGGAGGCAGTGCGTATTTTCTTCCAAACTGCATTGAATGCTGCCTGACCGGCTTCATATAAATTGCGATCGTCATAGAAACCCCATAATCCCTTCACAAATGGCCTGGCAAGCTGTGGAGCATCTTGACTGGTCACCCAATGCCAGGCGCGCAGCAAATTCGCAAGCTCGATCTGAATTTTGTCCAATGCCATGGTCTGTTGGGCGGTTCCTAATAACCTCTCGTGTTCCTGCAGAAAAGCTGCAAAGTAATGAGCATGGCTGTCGCGGCTGTTCTTCTCCATGTCTGTATTTCGGGAAAGCCGTTCAGCGGTGTACTGCTGTACCAATTCGTGAACTTGAAATCGATCTCCGCCTGATTGGTTGATCAGGGACTTCCGGTTCAAGGTATTGAGGATATCCATAGAAGCCTGTGCAACTTCGGATGCGGCCTGAGCGGTAAAGCCTCCTTGAAAGACCGCCAGGCGCGCGAGAACCATGGCTTCCTGGGCCGTTAGCAGATCCCAGGTGTAGTCGAAAACTGCCCGCATACTGCGCTGGCGTGCAGGGACATCAGGCATTTGGGTCGTCAACAGATCCAGGTTGGCGGCGATCGAATCGGCGATCATCCTGCACGAAGTGGTGAGGGTTAGCCCGGCGGCCAGCTCCAAGGCCAACGGCAATCCATCCAGGATGCGGGCAATGCGCCCAAGATCTTGCAGCTCGGCATAACCGGGTTCAAATTCGGACGCTAAGCGCCTGGCAGCCTGTAGAAATAGCTGCGCTGCTGGGTATTCAATAACTCGCTGCCCGGATTCTGGCGGGCATGCCAATCCTGAGATATGTAGCACCCACTCCGCTCGCAAGTTGAGAGGCTGGCGAGAGGTCACCAGGATTTTAAGGCCTGGCGCAGATTGCAACATATCAAGCAGCAGGTCAGCGGAGGGCACCAGGTGTTCAAAATTATCCAGTACCAGCAGCATTTCTTTCTCACCCATCCGCTCGATGAGCTGCCGGCGGGCGTCGCGTGCCCCAGTAATCGATACTTTGGTCTGAAAGGTAATCGCGGAGACAAGTTCTGCTGAGGTCTCCACTCCGGCCAGCGGGACGAATACGACGCCATCCGGATATAGCCCGGCCCGCCGTTGGGCCACCTCCACGGCCAGGCGGGTCTTGCCCACGCCACCCATTCCTGTCAGTGTGAGCAGCCCACAGGCCGGGTTATCCAGGCGCGCGTTGGCCGCATCCAGGGCTGCCTGGCGGCCAAGGAAAGGTGTGAACTGGCGTGGCAGGCGTAAGGGTTGATCTGCAGGCGGATGGATGTCGGACTGCTGCGACTTGATTTGTTGGTATAAGCGGATCGTCTCCGCGCCAGGAGATACCCCCAACTCCTGATTTAGCAGACGAGAGAGGGATTCGAATTGGCTTAGCGCTTCACTTCGCTGCCCGCGGCCGGCCATCGCAGCCATGAACTGGCGGTACGCCTGCTCGCGCAGCGGATCCATTTGTATCTGTCGCCAGGCATAGCGAGAGGCGCGCGCGTAATTGCGGCGTTGGAGATCGTATTCGGCCAGCCAGTTGAGAGCCTGAAGGGCATACCTGCGCAGCGTTTCCCGCATGAGCATGGACCACTCCTCGAATGGGGCGCTGGATTCCAGGAAGAAGTGTTCCAGAAAATCACCCCGGTAGATTTCGACAGCCTGCTCCAGGTGCTTCATACAAGCCAGGCAGCCCGTGGGGTGGGTGTGGCGATGGTTTTCGACAGCCTGGATGTTGGCATAGAAATCAGATACGTCCAGGTGATATGCGCTGTTTGTTTCGAGTTGGATTTCTTGCCGGTTTATGCGTAGAAAAGGACCCATCTCTACATCATGGATGCTTTTACGCAGATAGAGCAGAGTCTGGCGCAGATTGTGACGGGCGCTGTCCTCCGGCTGTTCAGGCCATAGTAAGCCTACCAGGGATGAACGACGATGAGACTTATGATTTTCGACTGCCAGATAAGCCAGCAAGGCTCTTGCAAGATCAGTTTTAAACGTAGCCGCTCGACTCCCGTGGTGCGAGTCGTTCAGAATCACCTGGAATTGTCCAAACAAAGAAATATCCAGGCTTACCATGGATTTGCCCTCCTGGGTCTTAGATATGACGATAATATGACGATAATGATCTATTATATAGGATATATTCTGGATGAAATGTGAAAATCTGATGACAATTAACTGGAATAGCGAGCGAGCGTGAATAAACAGCCTTATTACTCCTACCTGCTGCGCATGCAGAGGATCCAAAACAACGGGACTCCGGTTTGGTTGTTCTCTCTGATCAGCCCTGCCAGCGGCGAACCATTGCATATTCTCGGCCTTGATGCGCTCGTGGATTTTCTTGAACAACAGATGGAAGTCGGCGCACAGCTACCTCAGGAGCCGTTAGAGGGGGATTAATAGATTGAATTCATTCGCTTTGGCAATCAAGTCTGTTTCGGTGGCCGATTAATTTAAGGAGGTAATGATGGTCAATCGAGTACTTAACCTTCTGGTTCTATCTACCCTGCTGGTCCCATTGGGGTTAATCAGAACGGTTTTTCCCCAGGAGACGCAGGTCGCGGCTGAATCATCCCCGGCTACGCCGATCCAGGCCGGTATGCCTGCTCAGGGGGCATCAACCCGGATTTCTCCAGACCTGGCGGTTGCGGGTCAGGTGCCCAGCTTTTCTTTATCCAAAAGTCCTGCTGGGAGTTTTTCAGCTCCGCTGGCGCCCGTCAGCACTCGTGAAATCATGAACGCATTACCGGCTGTATTGCCCGATTCTGCACTCGCCACCTTGAAAGAACAGGACTTATCGAAATATCTCGATCCGGCTGCGCTGGATTTACAGGACAATTCGAATGACCAGGCGCTGGCTTGCATCATTACATTGACAGCGATTTTCTCTGCCAGTTTTGGAGCTTCTTTCGTGCCTGGAATCGGTGAACTAGCAGATTACGCCGCCTGGGCGGCTGACCTGACTTTGAAATACTGCATCCCCTATTTGCAGACATCTGGGAATGACATCGTGCTACAACCGATTGGCAAGGCTTGTTACGCAGACTATAACCTGCCGATCAATGATACGAGCCCTTCCAGTAATGAGCTGGAGGGGGAGTACAAGAATTTCTTGGGCTTTCCCCTAACGCCGGCCGGCTTCGGTGTCGATTGGGGCAATTTGATCCAACCTCCTGAGGTCGTCCATTACAACTCGAATGTGCAGGTCAAGCTGGAATACCCAGGCCAGCGTATCGATAACCAGACCGTTCGCCTGGGAGTTGGAGAACACGAACTGGTTTGGAAAGGGGATACGCTGATCGGCTTGTTGGACAAAGTCTATATCTCGCTGCCAAGCCCGGGTTATTCGAAAGAGGAATTGAAGGAGATGTCTCGCAGTGAGTTTTTCAAAGAGTTTTTGATCGAGGTTCTCAAGCATCTCAGTCAGGAAGGCGCGACTTACGGTTTCAATGATCTGCTCGGAGAATATCCACACGGGACCGAGAATCTCCAACGCCAGACAATGACGGTGCTGGACCTCTACCCTCCGCAGCTTAACGTTGGGGCCAATGAAGTTACCGTGGAAGCCACCGAGCCGGGAGGCATCAGCCGGCTGGCGTTCTTGCCTGCCTTGCAGCGCAATGTGAGTGCCACAGATAACTGCGACACCCACGTTCAGATTACGGCCAGTGGTCTGCCGACTTTCGTTCCGGTAGATAGCACTTATACTGTAACCTGGCATGCCTTTGATCACGGCCCCAATGCTAATTTTGAACGCAACGAAACCACCGCCCAGCAGGTGATCCACGTGGTAGACACCAAGCCGCCGGAGATCGTCCCGCCTCCCAGCATCGTAACTGAAACCGTAAATCTCCCTGCACATCTCTCCCTGGGACAACCGCAAGTATTCGACCTGGTGGATATGAACCCACAGGTGAGCAATGATGCCCCGGCGCAATTTCCGGCCGGCGTGACCAAGGTTCACTGGTGGGCCACGGACCAATCTGGGAATCAATCTAAAAAGGTAACCCAGGTGGTAAACGTCAAACCTTTAAACACCAATCACGCTCCGGTAGGCGAGGGCCGCACGGGTGCAAATGCCTATCAGGCTATCTCCTACGAACCGATCACCATCACAATCCAGGCCTCGGATCCGGATAGCGATCCGTTATGGTTCAATGTGGCCGACGAGCCTCAGCATGGGGTTTTGGTTTCACCGTTGCTGCCTTATTTCATCGAAGATTACCGGGTGGAAAGTCACGAGACCTTCCAGCAGGTGCAGACTGAACATTGCCAGAGTTCCAATGAACATTTCCAATATCCGACTCCCTGGGATGCTTCCTACGTCGCGGTAAGCGATCAGGGAGAAACCTTTGTGGTCGATAAAGGCTCAATGTACTGCCAGTTCGGATCTTTAGAAACATTCGGTCGCATAGCAATCTTCGACAAGCATGGGAGCTTGAAATCAACGCTTGAATGGGATCCGGCTCCCCAAGCCATCTATATCGACCAGCAGGCTGGAATCTTACTGGTGACGGATCACGACAGCGGTGGAAATGGCGTGGTGGTGGTTTATGATCTAAACCTCAACCAGATCGGGCGCTACCGCACCGATTATGCCGATGTTCCCCCAGGCGAGAATCCACTGAACCAGCCAACCGATGCTGTTGTGGACCGCCAGGGAATCTTGTACGTTACGGACACCAATGTCATCCGGGCTTATAAGACTGAGACGGTGCCGGGCGGATTAGCCGATCAGCCGGTTCTGCTGGGATCAATCTTAAAATTTTCTCCCAATTGGATCGAAAGCCTGGCTGTGGATTCGCATAACAATTTATACGCCTCGCTGCGCGATTCTGATCGCATCTACAAATTCTCTGCCTCCATGTTCGACCAGGATGGCACCTTTCACCCGGGACAATTGATCGGATGGATGGGTAAATGTGATACCAATTTGGTGGCAGATGGAGATTTGCACTGCGATGAAGCCAACCACCGTTCATTTGGGTTCAGTTGCACAGATACGACCTGCGGAGTTGTCAACGCGCCCAACCCTGATCCGAATTTTTGCCAGCCGTCCCAGGTCTCCGGGCAATGCACACCGGGTTCAAAGCCCGGGCAGTTCGACGAACCCTTGGGCATCGCGGTGGATCCGAATGATGTGCTTTATGTGACAGATTACAATAACTTCAGGGTCCAGCGTTTTTCCCCGGATGGATTGTTCGCTGGCCAGGCAGTCTCCACCTGTGACGGGACCTGTTTCATTTTAGGCGATTTCGGCAGGCCGCGTGATATTACCGTCAACTCGAGCCATTTCTATATCCTGAATCGCGATACCAATTTGCTGCATGTTTCCCAGACTACGCCGATCAAACCTCTGAGCGACTCGACCGCCCAGGTAGTTTACCGTTCGAACAACAACTGGGTGCAGCCCGACAGTTTTAGTTTCACTGCCAGCGATGGCCTGGCGACCAGCGCGCCGGCGGTGGTGGAATTCGATGTCAGCCGGAACCATCGCGCTCCGACTGCTTTAGCAGGGCTGGCGTTCAAGACAGATGAAGACACCCCAGCCAGCGTAACCCTGGGCGGCAACGATCCGGATGGGAGCCTGGACACGCTCAGCTTCGCGATCAGCAGCCCACCAGAACATGGCAGCCTGAGCGGCAGCGGTGCCCAGCGCACTTATACGCCCGCTTCAAATTACAACGGTCCGGATGTTTTTGCCTATACCGTCAGTGACGGCCTGTTCACTTCACAACCGGTGACGGTGGGGTTGACGATAAACCCAGTCAATGACCCACCTGTCTTGTCCATGGTTAGCGATATGGATTTTGGGTTAGGGTTCGATACGGTCTACACGGCTACCTTTAGTGACCCGGACCTGCCGCCCACCCATACTTTGACGCTGGATTGGGGAGATGGAGTAGTCGAGACTCAGGGAGAGATTCAAGCGGATGGAACAGTCACCGGCCCATTGCTGATAGAGGATGGCTTGGGGCAAGGGACAATCCGCGCGATGCACAGCTATACATCACCAGGTAACTATACGATTAGGTTGTGCGTGCAAGACATGGACGGCGCGAAAAGCTGCGGAAACACAACCGCCCACGTGCGGGCGATGACTCAGCTTCATATGGAAGTCCTCCCTTCTGCCAATCCTTTAGCGCAAGGCCAGGGTTTGAGTTACATGTTGAAGGTTGCAAACCAGGCTCCGGATGCATCCTCTGGTGTGTTGGCGAACGATCTGGTAGTGACCAGCACTGTAGGAACTTATCTGACGTTGAAGGGGTCAACACCCAGCCAGGGGAGTTGTTCCCTGGTAAGCGGGATAAACCTGCGCTGCAACCTGGGCTCTCTGGCAGTCGGTTCAGAGGCTAACATCGATGTCCAGGTCCAGGTATCGTCGGATGCCGGGGCGGGATCGGTGCTGGAAGTGCAGGCAACTGCCCAAGGGTCAGCCGAGGATACCGGAGGCGATCAATACGGTGAAAGCCGGATCGAGATTGTTCACCCCGGTGATTTCCTGGTCAACAGCCTGATGGACCAGGGTGACCAGACACCTGGGGATGGGGTATGCGCAGACCAGAATGGACTGTGCACGCTTCGTGCAGCCGTGGATGAAGCCAATGCTTTACCCGGACAGCAGATCATCTCGCTGTCTGCCCAGACTTATCAGCTTGGAGCGCCCGCCCAGGCGCTGCGTTACATGGTAACGCGTATGGCCGCCCATGCACCGCAAATGGCTTTGCCCGCCGCGGGCAGTGCTCTGAATATCAGCGACGATTTGATCATCCAGGGTTTGGGAGCAAGCCGCAGCGTCATCTCCGGACAGCAGCTTGACAGGGTTCTGATCGTACAGGCAGGCAAGACTGTGAGGCTGCGCGATCTGGCCATCACCGGCGGGATGACGGATGGGAATGGGGGCGGGGTGATGAACTCAGGCGACTTGACGCTGGACGACACGATCGTTAGCAATAACCAGTCTGCGAGCGGCGCGGGTGTATACAGCGCGGGTGGAAAACTGACGATCATTGCCAGCCTGATCACCGGCAATAATGCCGGCGGCGATGGCGGTGGCGTTTACGTCGCAACCGGCACTGCTAATCTGACCAATACGACATTGAGCAGCAACCAGGCAGCCGGTTCCGGTGGTGGGCTGTTCACCTCAGGTGAAACCCGGTTGACTTACGTTACCCTGGCTAAAAACCGGGCCGATCAAGGAGGTGGTTTGCAAAGCTCAGGGGGTGTAACGATGCTCGACAGCCTGCTTGCTGAGAACACGGCCTCATCCGGCCCGGATTGTTCTGGGAATGTGGCTTCCAGCGGGCATAATCTGGTCCAGGACTCCACCGGCTGTGGGATCGGTTCTGGCTCTGCAGATTTGCTCGATATAGATGCCAGGTTAGGTCCGCTCGGACAATATGGTGGTGATACGCTTGTTCACAGTCTCTCCGGCAATAGCCCGGCGATCGACGCTGCGACCTGTGCTGCCCCGCTGGACCAGCGCGGGGTGAGCCGGCCCCAAGGGCCTGGCTGCGATATTGGGGCATTCGAATACGAGCCACCTCAGCTGTTCTTGCCTTTGGTGTTGAGACACTAAGGGTTGCTTAATCCTGGATTGGAATCGTAAAGGAGAATGTGCTGCCTTTGCCGGTGCCCTGGCTTTCGACCCAGATGCGCCCGCCATGCGCTTCAACCAGATGCCTGGCGATGGTCAGGCCGATGCCGCTGCCACCTCCGGAGCGCGAGCGCGATTTGTCGGCCCGGTAGAAGCGCGTAAAAAGGTGCGGCAGGTGTTCTGGGGAGATTCCGATGCCGGTGTCGGCGACATCAATTTGAATTTCACCATGGCCACGGGTCGCTGTGACGTTTACACTGCCGCCCGAGGGTGTGTACTGGAGCGCATTGCCTACCAGGTTGAGCAGTATCTGGCCCATACGGTCCATATCAACACTTACGGGCGGCAGGTCTGGTGAGATATGGGTTGTTAAAGAAACGCCTTTCTCTTCGAATTGGCGTCCGAGATGAGAGGTGGTTACTTCCAGCAAATCATTCACGGAGATCTTTGAAAGCGTAAGCTCATAAGCTCCTGCTTCTACCCGGCTCAATTCCTGCAGGTCGTTTACCAGGCGCTGGAGACGGTCCGCTTCATGGTAAATTTGCGAATACGTTTCTTCATTTGCCGGCAGTACGCCATCGATTAAGCCTTCCATATACCCCTTGATTGTTGTCAAGGGCGTGCGTAGCTCATGGGTCACATCGCCAATCAATTGGCGGCGCATCGTTTCGGTCCGCTCCAGGCGGGCGGCCATCTGGTTGAAGCTGAGCGCCAGTTGACCAAGTTCGTCCTGCTCTCCTTTTTGGATGTTCCCGCCGACCTGAACGCGTTCATCATAATTCCCCTCGGCAATTCTGCGGCTGGCATTGGTCATGGCCTGCAACGGAGAGACCACCTGGCGGCTGATCAGCAGGCTGACGATAATAGCAGTTACCCCGGCGGCTACGGCAGCCAGGCGCAGCGCTTCATCTACCGCCGCGCGGAAGTTGTTGAACAGGCTCTGATCTAATCCTTGAACGGATCCTCCCATCATATTCGACATCATGGAGCTCATCACTGCCAGATGGCGTTGGAAGGCTGTTGGAACGACCAGCTCCGCGGTGGTTGAGAGCACAATACCGCCGACCAGGATGACCACCAGGTAAGAAAGAAACAGCTTTAAAACCAGATGCTGGCGAATATAACTGATCATCTTATTGTTTCAAACCTCTATTCATTGAATACCCGATAACCTACCCGGCCAACCCGGACTTATACGATTTCATCCTCGAAACGGTATCCCACGCCGCGCACAGTGCTAATCAAAGTATCATCGCCCAATTTTTGGCGGATATGTCCCAAATGAACGTCAACGACCCGCATTTCTCCGAAATAATCGCTTCCCCAGACATGTTCCAGGAGTTGTTCCCTGCTCAACACCAGGCCGCGATGTTCGGCCAATGTCTTCAGCAGATCGAATTCGGTGCTGGTCAGCTCTACCAGGCTTTCGTCCACCCACACCTGGCGGCTGCCCGTGTCAATACGCACGTGCTTGAAATTAAGCACCTGTGTCTCTGCCGGGCCAGACCCGCTTTGCAGGCGGCGCAGGGCGGCTTTAACGCGCGCCACCAGCTCGCGTGGGCTGAACGGCTTGGTGACGTAATCATCTGCCCCAACCGAGAGCCCTACGATCTTATCGGTCTCTTCGGTCTTCGCGGTCAGCATGATGACGTAAACATCCGACTCGCGCCGCAGACGGCTGAGTAGCTCGATGCCATCCATCCCAGGCAGCATAATATCGAGAACGATCAAATCAGGGTGATAAGCCCTGGCAGCATTCAATCCGGAGGGACCATCAATAGCAGTATAAACTTCGTAACCCTCAGGACGTAAATAAGCACTGACCAATTTCAATATGCTTTCTTCATCATCGATAACCAGGATTTTGGATTTTGCCACACGTACCTCACACTTACAATTCGTTTGAAAGGAAGGGCCGATTCGTGCCCTTCCAGTTTTTGTACACAGGGATGCCAGCGGTTAATCTGATATCCCCGATTACGCAGCCCAACAGGAATATACTAACATAAAGCCTTGATTTTCCGTCGCTGTCCTCCTGGCTTCAGGAATTAAAGATTCTGTTCGGATGATAAAAGATCCCGGTGTGTTCATCACCGGGATCTTGACCATCAGGTTGCAATCGCTTCAGTTGATATCCTGCTTCATGATCTCGAATTGTTCGCGAGTGATTTCGCCGCGCGCATAACGCTGCGCCAGGATCTCAGAAGCGCTTTCGTTTGCTTTTGGCGGATTTTTCGATGTTGAGCGGTCCCCGCGACTGCCAGGGAAAATGACCTTCACAAGCCATACCGCCAGCAGGATCAAGCCACCCCAAAAGAGTACCATCAATAACAATCCAATCAAGCCAAATCCTGCTCCAAATGCCATCATCTTAACTGCTCCTGGAACTTCCTATCTCAACTGATATCTGTAAGCATCTGTTGGTATTCTTCTCGGGTGATCTCGCCGCGCGCATAACGAGCTTGCAGAATTTCACGTGCCGTCCCCATTCCCGGGTTTTGAGCGGAGGATACGAGCGCTCCGTGCTGGTTATGTGTAAAACGGCGGATCGCCCAAACAGCCAGCAGAACCAAGCCGACAATTATACCGATCGTGAGCACCAGGTTAATGATCAAACCGATCCATCCAAAACCACCGATGCCCCCAAAGCCCCCATAATTATTCCAGCCATATCCTGGCATCATAGTACACCTCCAAAACTTTTGCCCTTCTATTCAGGAACAGAAGGAATGTCCTTGATTACAAGGAAATCATATCAAGCTTTGAAGAAGATTCTGTGAAGCAAGTATAAAGTTTTGGTAAAGAATAACCGGGCTACGCTTGGATTGGGCAACAGACACCGAGCCTCTGCGAGAAACTCGGTGTCTGGAATTAACGCAGAGACTGCTTACAGGATTTCGCCCAGGAAGCTGGTGCCAATCTGTGGCGGTTCGAGCTGGAATACTTCCGCCAGGGTCGCGGCGACGTCGGCGAAGGTTTTGCGGACCCCCAGGTCGGTGTTGGATCGCACGTTTTGGCCGAAGACGAGCAGAGGGATATTTTCGCGCGAATGGTCTGTGCTGGGCGTGGTGGGGTCAACCCCGTGGTCGGCAACGATCATGGCGATATCTTCCGCCCGCATGCGCTTCAACATCTCGGGAATATGCTCGTCGAAGGTCCGCAAGGCCTGGGCGTAGCCCAGTGGGTCGTTGCGATGACCGTAGATCATATCGAACTCGATCAGGTTGGTGAAGAGCATCCCCTCGAAGTCTTCTCGAAGGAAATCCAGCATAGCCTGGGTACTGCTGATGTTGTCCTCTGAGTGGCTGCTGCAGGTGATGCCGCGCCCCCCGAACAGGTCGTCGATCTTGCCGGTGGCATATACGCTTTTCCCGGCCGCTACCAATTTATCCATCATCGTGGCAGAAGGGGCCATTAACGGGTAATCGCGGCGGTTGCTGGTGCGTTTGAAGTTTTCAGGAGTGCTGCCCAGGAAAGGCCGTGCGATCACACGACCGACAGCGTGTTCACCGCTCAGCATTTCTCGAGCTGCCAGGCAGATTTCATACAGTCTATCGAGTGGGATCACTTCCTCGTGGGCAGCAATTTGGAAAACGGAATCCGCCGAGGTGTAGACAATCGGCTTGCCGGTGCGCATATGCTCGAGCCCCAATTCTTTGATGATCTCAGTCCCGGAGGCCGGTTTGTTACCCAAAACATCCAACCCGGTACGCTTCTTGAATTCCTGAATGACATCCGCAGGGAACCCATCCGGGTAAGTCGGGAAGGGCTTGGTGAGCTGGATGCCCATCAGCTCCCAGTGCCCGGTGACCGAGTCCTTCCCGGCCGATACCGGCTGCATTTTCCCGTAAGCACCGCTGGTTGGTACGAGTGGGGCCACTCCCTGGATAGGAGTGATATGGCCCAACCCGATGCGTTCCATATTCGGCAGATGCAGCCCACCGATCACCCGGGCCGTATTGCTCAGCGAGTTGCTGCCAACATCGCCGTATTCAGCCGCGTCCGGGGCTTCCCCGGCTCCAACACCGTCTAACACAACCACGATCACACGTTTCACGTTCACCTGATCACCTTTTCCCTCTTTCTGTTAGTAACTGTTTTGGGCCCCGATCCACTGCTGGAATGCAGCGCTTTCCGCTGGCGATTTCACAGGATGATCTTCCGGATCCCCAATCATAAGTGGTTAAGTAATCTCATAAGGAGATTTATCGGTGTGATTTTATCGCATTTCTTAGGGATTGGGCAAGCATCACAGTAGGGCGGGATTCTATCCCGCCGCCTTTTTCATTTGAGCAGTTTTTCCAATTCAAGCCAGGCCAGTTGCTCCTCATCGGCAATGTGGGACAGCAAGGTGTTTACATCTCCGAGTATTTCTTCGGGGTCATCCGCTTCATAAGCTTGTTCGAAGAGTCCCGCGGCTGCCTGCCACATATCGCCAGCGGTGTGCATGCATTTGCTGATTTCGTTTAACCTGGGCTCACTGCCCAGCTCGGCAGCCTCTTTCAGGAAGCGGGCATACATATAACGGAAAAGCCCGCCCCCCGTGCCGCCGCGGGCGTCGATCATGATAGCGGTGTTGATACAGGTCTCGCGCAGTTCCTTCTCATCCATTACTTTCGGCCAATTGCGGATGCGCCCGGCTGCTTTAGCGATGCCATAGACACCGAAATTGCTGATGGGCGGGTGCAGCATGGCGCTGGCAGACTGGCGCATGGCGATGCAGATTTCTTCGGTCGCTGGCGGGTGCTTATGGCTGAAATCGAATCTGTACCAGGCATGCTGAGGTGGGAAAGGCTTATACTTCGAGCCGCGCGCCTTCTCCAGGGTTTCCAGGGAGACCGGATGCAGCGCTTCATCTCGGTCGGCGAGCAGCACCTGGCCGGTTTGCGGATCGTAACCGCAGGCAACCACCACGTGGTAGCCGAAGTGATATTCCTGTCCACCGAAATCGAAGTAAGGTAAAAAGCCCATGTCCAGAACAAGCATCACCGGCTGGTTCGCTTGCAGCATCTCCAGTAGTGTCTTCTGCGCTTTACCGGCACTGGTCGTGCGCAAGGCTTCGACCCCGACCCCGCACCGGCGTCCGAGCGCTTTTTCCAGGCCTTCGACACCCGGGCGCTCGATATTGGCACGCCCGCCCAGGAATGGCAACGTTCCCTTCATATGCCAGTAAATGAACCCTACGCCCTCCCCCAATCCCAGGAGCATCTCCTCGCTGATGGGATATCCGTAGAACTCGTAGATATGTCTCAACGAGCCGGTTACACAGTGATGGCTGGTGAAATGTTTGAAGCCAGGCAGGGGCTGCATCATCCCACCTCGCGCTCGATAGGGTGCCGCAGCACGGTCTTCAATTTCTCGGGGGCCGAGCGGCGCGGATCGCCTATGTAGATTTCATGATGCCTGCCCCGGTAGCGATAGCCGTTTTCATTGGCAAATTCTTCCATCCTGGCTAAGGTTGCCGGTTCCGAGGCATACGGTCCAATGTGCATGATCTGCATGCACAACCCCTCGTGGAAGGTCTCGAAACGCAGCCCCTTCAGGTCTAGCTCGGGCTTTTTCTTCTGCAGTTGTTCCAAAGCCTCTTGAAACATGGCTGCGCTGATATGCTCGGGCTGCATGATCATCGCCGTCCAATGCCAGTTTCCAGGTTGGGAGATATTGAATTCGCCTTGCTCCACCCACCATAGCCCTTCCAGGGCCATGACGCTGTAGTCGATGGGATTCTCTTTTCGGAGCTTGGACATGAATTTCAAGGTATACGAGATGCCGTAAAGCACTTCCAGAGCCTGCTGGAAGGCCGGCGAAGAGCTGGGCCCGTGTCCGGGTTCGATTTGGCCTTCGATCATGGCAAATTTGAAGGTCGGTACATCGACCACTTCGACTTTCTTAGGCGAGGGTTTGTAAAGATGCTTGTATTGTTTGCGCAGGTCAAGATTTTCCATTTCAATTACTCCTTACTTTTGTTTACATAACTGTAGCGCTGTGCGACATCCCGCGCCCATTTTTCAACCATCTGGCGCAATTCTGGCGGATCAAGCACTTCGACGAGTGGGCCATATGCCAGAGCATAACTGGCCGCCCATTCCAGGTCAGGCGCAGCGAATGAAACAACTACCGATCCGTCATCCTGCTCTGCCAGGCTTTCCCAGAAGAAGCGGCCTTCGTATGCAACCTGCCTGGCCTCAGGGATAAAGCGCATTCGAGCAATTACTCGGGGTTGAGCCTGAGGTTCATTTGCCAGATAATCCTGCAAGTTAAATCCAGCGGGCACTGGAAAGATGGTCTCCAGCAGGCTCAGTTCGTGGATCCGATCCAATCGAAATGTGCGCATGGCTTCTCGCAGATGGCAGTACCCGATCACGTACCACCAACCCCAGCGGTGGACGAGTGCGTAAGGATCCAATTCTCGCAAGGTGGCTTCCGGCTGGCTGCGGCTCTGGTAGCATATGTGCACCCGGCGGTGCTCGTGGATGGCTCGGCGAAGCTTATCCAGGACGGGAGCCAGGGCATCCAGGTCAGTCCGGTGCATGCCGGTGGCAAACAGAGCCCTCTTTGCCCAGGCGATTTCCTGGCGCTGCTCGTCAGGAAGCACGTTATCCAGTTTGGCCAGTGCGCCATGGGCGGCATCCCGGTAAAGCCGGCCCCACATCTCATCCACCAGGCTGGTGCCCAGGTAAACTGCCACAGCCTCTTCAGGGGTGAGGACCAGAGGCGGCATACGGTAACCTTTGACCAGGGAAAAGCCGCCATAAGGACCGCGTTCGGAATAGATCGGGATGCCCATCTCATCCAGCATGGCAAAGTAGCGGTGCAGCGTGCGTACAGAGACCCCCAGTTCCGCCGCCAGGTCGGCGGCCTTCTGGTTAGGCTGGCGTTGCAGTAACATTATCAGGCTGATCAGGCGTGTGGCTGTTTTCGACATGGCTTTTTCCGTCATCTAACATAAATCTACCCCAGGTTTATGACAGAAACCGTCATAAATTCGAGTTTCAGGTTTGGAAAATCATATAAATGTCCATGGCCTGTTTGACGGTTTCGCTCAATTTTTCGTGGCTGAATGTATTCCCGGAAGTATCAAAATGGGACAGGCTAAAGACATCTCCGCCAGCATGAATTACAAGCAGGCGGGTTTGCGCCAGGCGGCGCAGGATCGATTCGTTCAGAAAACGGCGTGTGCTCGCCTCATCGCTCGAGGTGAGTAGATAACGCTCTTGAAATTCAGGAACTTCGGGAAATTCCAGCGGGGTACCTACTTTAGAAATGAACCATTCCAGCACTTTGTTCGCCAGGTTGGTGACCACACCATCGGTATCCGCTTTTGGGAAAATCATGAAGGGTGGAAGGTTCAGGTAATGGGAGATCACAGCTACGGCTTGCTGTTCGGGGTAGCTGTCATCGTTGCCGGAGGTTTCCACCAGATCGAAGAGGATCATTTCGCCATCTGGCAGGACTTTGCGGAACACGTTGCGCAGCTCATGCGTTTGAGTTGTTTCTCCACGCTGGTAGAGCTGGCTGATGCACATGGTCAAAACTGCATCCGGCTCGATGGGGGTAAAACCGAGCGATTGGGCAATCTGGCGTTTTTTGTCTCTGTTCCTGCGGTTAGATACGATCAAAAGATAAACAAAAGCGCCAAAGATCAGTAAGAAACCCAGAATAATGATAAGACCGAGATTGTCCATGGTGCCTCCATAATTATCAGGTTATGTTCAGCATTAAATCACGCTTCATAAAGCATTCGCACCTAAGAGTCTGTCCAGTTCTTCTACATCTGTTTGCCAGCTTTTGACGATGGCTAATTGCTCCTCGCGTTGTTGGGGGTCTTTGACATATCCTTTAGCCATGTCATAAAGATAGACGTAGAAATTTACCAGGGATGCCAATGGCGCGCACGTGGCAGCGAGTTGGACGGAATCCTGTTTTTCGAGGTTAGTCTCGAGTTGGTTCAAAGTCTCCAGCCATTGTTCAATGGGCATCTTCGCCCGGTTCCGGAAAGTACGGATCATCCACTGCTTCTCGAACACAGAGCGTGCTTCCCAGCCGGCAGATTGCTCGGCCAGCGTCGAGCGAACGCGACGGCAGAGTTCCAATGCCTGGGTAATTTGCTCCTTGTTGATTGCCAGTAGATCCTGGACCTGGGGAGTGTCTTCCAGGGAAATACCGGCATCTATCAAGGCCTGGGAGGAGGAAATTTCCTGGCCACGGTAGCGTTCGGCCAGGATAACCGCTGCGGCAAAACCTGCTCCCGCGGCTTCAACGGATATTTTGTACTCGTTTACGATTGTAAACATTTCATCCGTGCTCTTGTCCATCAGCGCCGCCAGGCGATGAATAGAATCGAGCGCAGTCTGAGTTGGCACGAATCCGGGGCCAATCGTAAACGCCGATACTCCGGTCCCTTGAAGCTCTGCATCCAGCGTATTTCCCAGATGAACCTGGGCAGCCTTGAGAGCTTCGTATGCACCCATGAATGCTGTGCCCAACGATGAGACGCAGATAAAAACGCCCGAGTTTCTCGCCAGCATGCCTGGCAAAAATGAGCGCGCCAGAAGGACCGGCCCGCGCAAGTTGACCCGATAGCTGCTGTCCCAGTCTTGAATCGGCGTATCCCAGACCGCGCCTAACGGCGCCAGGGTGGCGTTGTTGATCACAATATCCACGCTGCTGAGGTGAGAAAAAACCTGTCGCCTGAGACGCTCAATGCTGCGTCCGTCACCTACATCGGTGTGGATAAAAAAGGCCCCACCGGCGCCAAATTCCCGGCATAAGCGTTCTTCAGCCAGTCGCCCGTTTTTCTTATTGATCTCAGCGATAATGATTTTGGCTCCCAGCCAACGCAAGGAGCGCGCCGCTTCGTATCCAATTCCCCCGCCTGCTCCGGTGATGACGACAACTTTGCCAGCCAGGGATTGGCGATCAAAGGTTCCGGAGGCGATTAACAGCTCACCTGAGTTTCCATTTTTGCTCATGGAATATAACTCCCGGGTAGATTTCGTAATTAGGTTAATAAAAGTTTGCCACTGGAAAGAACTGTTTCGTGAATATTGTAGCAAGTTTTTGATGCTTTGGGGACTTCTGATTAACAAGGAAGGGTATGCAGGTAGATCAGTTAACAGAAGTGTAATCAAAATTCAATCTACCCTGCTTGTCAATTTAGGATGATTTATTTAGAATGGATGCATTCAAGTTTGGGGCGCGTCATTTCCAACCGGTCGCGCCCCATCATTCGGGATTTTTGTGATGAAAAAGAACCAAATTAGCAGAGAACTGATCCTGGTCTTGATGATTTTTCTGATCACATCCGTAGCCTGCAGCCCGGCCTCGGCGCTCACACAGCCTGCAGAAGAATCTGCCACCACGATGACGCCTGTCCCAACTGCAACGCAAACGGCTGTAATTCTCCCCACTGCAACTGCCAGCCCATCTCCAACGTGTCTGCCAACCGCGACCCCGATCCCCACACCAACACCCACACTCACACCTACCCCCATCCCCACCTATACTGTACTGCGCGGGCAGGTGCTGGTGCGTTCTAACTGCCGCTACGGCCCTGGGGCAGTCTATCTTTATAAGTATGGTCTGGTTCCTGGCAGCAATCTGGATGTGATCGGGCGCACCGATCGGGGTACCTGGATCCTGGTACAGGCCATCGGTGGGAACAACCCATGTTGGGTTAAGGCATCTTTGATGGAAATTAAAGGGGATGTAATGAACGTTCAGCCGACCTATATCCCGTTACCTCCCTCGCCATACTACCGGCCGCCATCAGGGGTGTCTGCTGTCCGGGATGGCGATGAAGTCACCATCTCCTGGAATCCGATTTCTTTACGCGCAGGCGATGATCAGGCAAGCCCGTCTTACGTGGTCGAAGCCTGGGTATGTGTCGCTGGGAAACTGGTTTTTACCCCCTTGGGTTCCTATGTGCCGGTCGTTTCGGTTCAAGATCAGACGGGTTGCAGCGAACCTTCTCATGCTCGCCTGTTTGCTGCTGAAAAGCATGGTTATACCCGGCCGGTGGAAGTCCCCTGGCCAGCGGCGCAATAAGTTTAGCCTGTCAGCGTGCAAAGTATTTCTTCGGTATGCCTGGCGAGCAGGGATAGATGACCCTCTTGTGGATAAAAACGAACGATGCTGTTTGGGATCTGCTCGGCCAGGTAACGGCCCATAGCAGGGGAGGTGCTGTGATCAGCTCCCCCATACCACAGGTGAACCGGGATGGAAATAGCCTGCGGATCGAAATCCCACTGCCCGAGCATCAGGGCGGTATCCCACTGAGCACCACGCGCCCCATGGCGCATGGATTCCCTTACAGTGCCAAGCAGAGTCTGTTGCACCTGGTCCTGCGCGAAGATTTCCCGGTCTACATCTGGCAGTTGCGAGCGGAAACCGGCCAGGAACAATGCCGGGAGACGCTGGGCTGTCCATTTAACTCCCCGCTGGATTTGGCGGTAGAACCACGGCAGCCGGCGTGACAGATACAGATACCACAACGCGAGCGGGGAGATGCTATCCGTAAGCCCGGGCAAGTAATAAGGCCCATCCCCGGACACTACCCCTACTCGCAACAGTCTGTGGTGGATTTTGAATGCGCAGGCCAGCGCATACGCACCACCGCTCGAATACCCTAGAACCGAAAAGTGCTCCAAATTAAGCGCATCAGCCAGGTCGATCACATCCTGAGCCCAATCCAGAAACCGTCTCCCAGGCTGGAAGGTCGAATGGCCCATCCCTGGCCGGTCGACTGCGATCAGTCGAATCCCCAATTTGTCGATAATGGCACCGTTTGCGAACAGCCCCCAATCCAGGCGTGACCCGGGTGTCCCATGGAAAAAAAAGACCGGCAGGCCATCCTGGTTTCCGTATTGATCGTAACTCAGGACCCGGCCGCCGGGTAATTTTAACTGGTTTGTGTCATCCCTCTGCATGCCGGTTGATCTGTCTTTGAGTGTTTTGGGCCACCCTGGCATACTTTCTCTGCAGCATACTGATCAACCAATAGCTGGTCAAAAATACTACCGATAGGAAGGTGCCGGCGTATAGCCATTGAGTTACCCACAGAGATGAATCTGTACCTGAGAAAAATCCATGCACCGCGGCACCCAGAAAGGCGACCAGGCTGAGTGTATGGATCGATCGGAACGTCTTAGATCCAATCCGGTTGCGCAGATAAAAGGTCACCGTCACCAACATGGTCAGGTAGAAAGCGAGCACACCGATACCGACCCACAGCGGGCGGTAAGGCGAAAGGAACGGTACCAGAACCTGGGC
>Ga0315542_1000362_pt1 | contig 28145 bp, 19 predicted proteins | sample SalMarSW160120MG_FD_202541 | JGI IMG/M metagenome (GOLD analysis project Ga0315542, IMG submission 202541) | Salt marsh sediment microbial communities from the Plum Island Ecosystem LTER, Massachusetts, United States - Salt Marsh Sediment SW1601-20 ... | reverse complement strand
GCTGCTCTCCAGATACTATCGGTACACGTATGAATATTGGCTGACGCAGGCAGATCCCCTGGAATGGTTTATGAGTGAGATAGCAAAATCAAATAATAAAAATATATTGCAGGATATATTTAAAGACATTTCGCATGATTATCTGGAGCAATGCCTGCAAGAACTTGAAATGAAGTGCGATGCTCTCCGGGAAGATCCCCATGCCGGGATGGAATGCCTCCTCGCTCTTCCCGGGTACGGAAAAATTGTGACCGGATATCATGAAATCCCGCGAAAACTCAGGATCGCCGGCGGAGATGGAGAGCAGGGAGACGCATGGAAACTCGTATTTCTCCTGCATATCATGGAAATTGAGGGGCTGTCAGGTATCCATGAGGAAGTGCTCCGTGATATCAACCGCACAATAACCCGTATTATGGAACACGGGAAACCGCTCCAGATACGAGATTCTCTGAAAAGAACGTTTTCCATTCTGGAAAACAGCATGGAAAAATTTCCCCTGACCGCTCTCCACTGTGTGCTCAATATGGGACAGGGAGTATATCGGACAGATGACAGTGACCTTGTTGATTTCTTTTCTGAATTCCTTGTGTCATTAGGCTTCCAGGCACCCGGGTTGAAGGGCATCGGCGATGATTGGCAGGTACGCGCAAATCCCGCGCATATCCAGAATATCAGGACATGGCTTCAACTGGTGGAACTGCATCCCAAGTGGTCAAAAAAACTCCTTTCTTCGCTCATCATCCACCTTTCCATCGGGGGAGTATTTATCAAGGATACCGACCTGTTTCCCCGGGATATCACGCGATTGCTGAACAGTGAGATTGCCCCTGTCTATAACCTTGTCAAGCAGTTGGTACGGCTTTTTCCGGCGTATTTCAGCGAGATCGGCGCCGAGGGCCAGTTGAGGGACATCTCAACACGAATTGACGATATCTGTCACCGGAAGGACCCGCTTGTCCATTTTCTCAGGAAACAGAGCCACGTGGAGAGCAGCAATCGCGTGACCCGGCTCATGGAGGCCATACTCGTTTTCTGGAAAACCGGAGAAAAAAACGGATTACAACCTTTTCTTCCGCCGGCTGTCTATGAACAGGTGGAAGGAAAAGGCCTCTATGTTGACGGCGTGCACAAGGTTTTAGCAAAGCTTCTTGACGGACAGAATGGCGATGATGTCAGCGTGCTTTTGCGCATGAGCAATAAAGAGGCAAAGAAGCGGTTGTCCGGCATCTCCGGGGAAGATGAAGTTGATCGACAACGGGTAGGCATGGCGGTGGAACTCTACAAGCTCCTCTACCAGAAATATCACTTGAGCTTTATGGATATGGAGCGTCATCTGTCTCAGCTCCAGGCCACGGGTCTTCCGGAACTGAGGGAGCTCAGGGAAGCTCTTGCCCAAAGAGGTTTGAGACAACGGATTTCAAGCTTGCTGCAATATCTTGAAAAACTGAAAAATATCATCCTTTCCCCGGAATCCTTCGAGGTGAAGGAGGATATCTATCGGAAACGGCATTTCACTGTCGATATTCCATCCATGTATGGAAGTTACCACGAAATGAAATTTGATGCCCTGGGTCTCAGTCTGCGGATTGAATCCCTCCTCAACATCCTTCTTGGCGAAATGGTGGGTGAGATAGAACTCGCCCTGATTACGCGGGCGGCGTTTTCCCGGATCCTGGATTCCCTGAGACTGTTCAAACGGGCCCTGAACCTGGACGGCATTGTTTCGTTGGAGATGGAACGACACCTTGAGCTGCTCGCGCATGCCCTGGAAATCAAAGGATTCAGCTCTACCCAGTATCTTGATATTTTTCGAGGATTTTCACAGGCCCTGAGCAATATTGTTCATGATTTTTTCAACAATATTCATCAGGCGAATATTTTGAAGATCGTCCCAAAATATCCTGAAGGAGAACTGCTTCCGAAATTTTCCGCGTCCGAGGCTGAAAAGGATCCGGAAAGGACGGTACACCGTGTAACCGAAATTTTCCTGCGGGAGCGTATTGCATCCTCCCTTGGGTTGCAGCAGCTGGATCAATTCCTGGGCAGGATCCTCTCGACCCTTCACCATCAGACGGAAATGCTCCCGAAAGAAAAGCTGCATCTGCTGCTGGACTATGATCCCAAAAAGACCATGACCTCTATCGGGTCCAGTAAAAAGGTAGTCAGCGATATTATCCATCTGGGGAATAAGGGCTTGAACCTGGTGAAGATGAAGAGTCTCGGCCTGCCGGTTCCTCCGGGATTTATTATTACGACGGAGGTCTTCCGTTGCCGGAACATTATTGAAGAATACCTCCCTGGGCGGCGTAACTTTGAGGACCAGCTCTTCAGGATGATAGGAGAATTGGAACGGCAAACGGGAAAATCATTCGGGGACCCACGGAATCCCCTGCTCCTCTCCGTGAGAAGCGGATCCGCCATCTCATTGCCGGGCATGATGCATACGTTTGTGAATGTGGGCATTAACGAGAATATTGTCCAGGGGCTCATAAAGAATACCGGCAACCCGTGGTTCGGCTGGGATACCTATCGTCGTTTTTTGCAGTCCTACGGCATGGGTCACGGGTTTGAAAGGGACGCCTTCGACGATATTATCGCCCGTTTCAAGGAGGATCTCGGAGTTCCGTATAAGAGGGAGTTTTCAGGGGAGCAGATGAAGACCATCGGACTGGAATACCGGTCATTCCTGGAAAAAAATGGACTCAGCATGCACATGTCCCCCAGAGAACAGGTACTGGTGGCCATCAGGAAGGTATTCGAGTCATGGTATTCCCCCAAAGCGGAGACCTACCGCAGGATTGTGGGCATTTCAGATGATTGGGGCACGGCCGTCACGGTGCAGGCAATGATTTTTGGAAATTTTTCCGCCGGCGCCGGCTCAGGGGTCTTTTTTACGCATAATCCCCGATGGTCAGGGGATATGGTGGTTCCATGGGGCGACTTCACCCCCGGAAACCAGGGAGAAGACGTGGTTTCGGGTCTTGTGCGGACCCACCCCATTTCCATACGGCAGGCAGAGGCGGAAAACCGGCAGCCCGAAACCAGCCTGGAGACACTCTTTCCCGAAATCTATCATTCCCTGCGGGAGTGGTCCAAGGAACTCGTATATGAACACAGGTGGAGCCCGCAGGAGATGGAATTCACCTTTGAAGGCCCGCGGAAAGAAGACCTCTATTTTCTGCAGACCCGGGACATGGGCATGCGGGAAAGAAAAAGGGAGTCTTCCTTTAAGCTTGACCGCGCATCTCTTCCTCCGGTTCTGGGTCACGGTATCGGGGTAAGCGGCGGCGCCATGTCCGGGAGGGTTGTGTTCAGTATCGAGGAAATTACGAAATGGCGGAAGGCGGAGCCTGAAACGCCGCTCATCCTGCTCAGGAACGATACGGTGCCCGATGATATCCGGGAGATTCACGCGGCTGACGGCCTTCTGACGGCGCGGGGGGGGGCCACGTCCCACGCTGCCATTGTTGCTCACCGCCTCGGAAAGACATGCGTCGTCGGTTGTTCCAGACTGAACTGTATAGAAAAGGACCGGGTCTGCATCATTGGAGAGGAGAAACTCGGACCTGGAGACCATATCAGCATTGACGGCAGGAAAGGATCTATTTACCTGGGAGAAATGAAGATCAAGGAGCGTGAGGAGGTGTAGGGCTATGCAGTTGGGCGTGAACGGACTCGGCAGGATAGGGAAGTTGACCCTGTGGCACCACATCGGGCGGAAATATTTTGACGACATCGTGGTCAACATTGGCAGGGATGTGGGCATGTCCCTGAAAGACATCGGCCACTACCTGGAAAGGGATTCCACTTACGGGTCTCTTGGGAGTTACCTGTACGGCCACCGGTCTGAGGAGGTCCTGGGAGAGGTAAATGAAAAGACAAAGACCATCACTGTTGACGGAACCAGAATCCATTTTCTGCAGAAGACGAGAAATCCGGGGCAAATTGAATGGAAAGAGAGGGGTATCCGGCTGGTGGTGGACTCAACGGGAAAATTCCTGGATCCCACCGTGGCACCGGAGAATTCAAAGGACTCCCTGAGAGGGCATCTGGAGGCCGGGGCCGAGAAGGTTATTGTTTCAGCGCCATTCAAGATCCAGGACAAGAGCCTGCCCATCCCCGAGGATGCCGTTACAACGGTCATGGGAGTGAATGAACATGATTATGATCCCAGGACCCATCAAGTCATTTCAAACGCCTCCTGTACCACGACCTGCCTGGCGCACATGGTAAAGCCCCTGATTGATTTTTTCGGATCCCAGCGGATTCTTACCGCTTCCATGGCCACCGTTCATGCGGTTACCGGCTCGCAGCAGGTCCTTGACCGCCTTCCAAATGCAGGGGCCACGGATTTGAGGAAAAACCGGAGCATCCTGAATAACATCATCCTGACCACTACAGGCGCAGCAAATACTCTCGCACTGGTCATTCCGGAAATGAAGAGGATCGGGTTTATCGCAGAATCCGTACGGATACCCAGCAGCACCGGTTCCCTGGTGATCCTGGTGATCAATCTGCAGGAAGAGCCTTCCGGAGAGTTCATCGGGCGGGAAGTGATCAACACCATCTATCGGGATGCCGCAAGGCAGGATGCGAGAAAGTATCTCCAGTACACGGAGCAGCAGAATGTTTCAAGTGATATTATCGGGCGCCCCCGGTGCGCGACACTCATCGAGGGCCATGAAACCCATACCAGATCCGCTGAAGTGGAGATCGATCTGGGAAAATGTGTGGTGGAAGAACAGGGAAAGCGTGCGGAAAATGCTTCCCATTTCGGCAGGATTGCCATCACCCAGGCGGTTATTTACGGGTGGTATGACAATGAACTGGGCTGCTATGTGAACATGCTGGGAGACCGCACCGTATCCATCGCCGAGCAGATGTGAGCCGGTACAATGAATAATATCAGGATCCTTGCCGAAAATGTGGCATGTCAGATTGCCGCAGGAGAAGTGGTTGAGCGGCCGGCCTCCGTAGTGAGAGAACTGCTTGACAACAGCATAGACGCCGGGGCCGGGCGAATAGTGATTGCTGTTGAAGAAGGAGGAAAACGACGAATCAAGGTAAGTGACGATGGATCCGGCATGTCAAAGGACGATTTGCTTCTTTGCGTCGAACGCCATGCCACCAGCAAGATCAGGTCCGTTTCTGATCTGTTTGCCGTAAAGACCCTGGGTTTTCGCGGAGAGGCCATGCCGAGCATTGCCTCGGTATCCAGAATGGAGATCACCAGCCGGCCGGAAAAAGAGCTGTCCGGGCACACCTTCAAACTGGCCGGGGGTAAGTTTATTTCCATTGATGAGACCGGGAGCCCGGCCGGTACGAGCGTGGTGGTGAGAGACCTCTTTTACAATCTGCCTGCGCGGAGGAAATTTCTGCGAAGCCCCCGTACCGAGATGGAACATATCATTGACACCGTTTCCAGATGGGCGCTGCCTTTTTCAGGCATCGAATTCAGACTTGACAGCCAGGGAAAAATGGTCGTGCACTTTCCCGCTACCGGAGACCAGGTAGTCCGCCTGTCCAGTCTCTTCGGAAGAAAAGCGGCAGCTTCACTGCTCGAGGCAGGGGAAAAAGGGGAGGGGCTTGAAATCAGCGCTTACATTGCCCCGTGGGAATTCTCCCGAAGCCGGGCGGACCGTCTTCTTGTGTACGTGAACCGGAGAAACATCCGGGACCGCTTCATCACCAGGGCTGTCCTGGAAGGGTATGGACGGCGTCTCATGAAGGGGCAGTATCCGCAGGCCGTCATATTTATCGACATTGATCCGCTGCAGGTGGATGTGAATGTCCATCCGACCAAACAGGAGATCAAGTTCCGTGAAGGACGGCTGGTGTTCCGGAAAATCGTCTCTGCGATTGAGAAGACACTGTCCAGGGAATTTCAGGCATTCGTCGAAACGGAATTTTCAAACAGGGATTCATTTACCCCGCTGTTCACGCGGGAACCGGCCCAGACAGCATTTATCGCCGCACCTCATTTTTCAGAACAAACCGCGGAACCTGCGGTGGGCACTGAAAAGAAAGAGCCGTTGATCATCGGGAATTTGGGGAATACCTACATACTCTGCCAGGCAAGAGAAGGCCTCCTCATGGTTGACCAGCACGCGGCTCATGAACGGGTCGTGTATGAAAATCTGAAGAGAAGTTTCAGGCAGGGTACGGTGCAGACGCAGGTCCTTCTGGTTCCCCTGAAACTCGAGTTTCCTTTGAAAGAGGCAAAAATTCTGGCCGAGAAGGGGGAGTTGCTTACCCGGTTCGGCATTGCACTTGATCACTTCGGTGGCAGCACTTTTCTGCTGAGAGAGGTGCCGGCATCAGTTTCACACGTAAAATGGGAAGAGTTTCTGTCAGAAGTCATTCCCGAACTGCAGAAGGGTGTGCTGGAAGAACAGACGGCTGTGGATGAGATGTTTATGCTCATGGCGTGTCACAGCGCGATCCGGGCGGGACATTCCCTGACCCATGAGGAAATGTCGCACTTGCTGAAGCAACTCCTGGAAATGGACCTTCCGTCCAACTGTCCGCACGGAAGGCCCATATTTCGGTATCTCACGTATCATGAGATAGAAAGGATGTTCAAACGGATTCCCTAGATTGTCGGAAAACGCCCATCTGCTGCGTTATCCTCATCCCGCGTCACTGCGGCGTACTTTTCGGTATGCCTCATTCCTCGGGATTTCGGATGCTCCCGAGACCGGGATTTCGCAAGCTCAACTTGCATATGAGTATTTTCCACCAACCTCAAAATTGCCTGTACTCCGACAGGCTCCTGCAGTTTCCATCCAGAAATGAGCCGAAAAATATCTCATTTCTGGAATGGGAACTCACTCAAGCGTGAAATTGAGACGCTTTTTATGGGAGGGAGACAGCCAGCATTTCTCATGCCAAAGAAGAAAAACCAACTCCCCAAACTTATCGTCATCGCCGGTCCCACCGCCAGCGGAAAGACCGGTCTTTCCATAGAGCTTGCACACAGGTTTGACGCAGAGATCATCAACGCCGACTCCATGCAGGTGTACCGGTACATGGATATCGCGACCGCCAAACCCACCCTCGAAGAACGGGAAGGGATTCCCCACCACCTTTTGGGCGTGGTCGATCCTGATGAGCCATTTAATGCCGCCATGTATCGAAGGATGGCTTCCGCTGCCGCCATGGATATTATCGGGCGCGGGAAGCGGGTCATGGTGGTGGGGGGAACGGGTCTGTACATCAAGGGCCTCCTGGGAGGGCTCTTCGAGTGCCCCCCGTCGGCACCGGAACTCCGGCAGTCCTTGATAAGGGACTGGGAATCGTCCGGTCCCCGGGTACTCCACGAAAGGCTGCAGCGTGTGGACCCGGCAAGCGCACGCAAGATACATCCCCACGACCGGGTGCGGGTGATCCGGGCGCTTGAAATTATTTCTCTGACCGGCAGCCTCCCCTCCGCCTTGACTGGTCGCCATGCCTTTTCAGATACCACATTTAATGCCCTGAAGCTTTGTCTCAATGAGGAAAGAGAAGCACTCTACCAACGTATCAACAGCAGAACATTGGTGATGATAAAAGCCGGACTCTTGGACGAGACGGAAACACTGCTCCGGAAAGGCTATGGCCCCCGGCTGAAACCCATGCAGGCTATTGGGTATAAGCAGGCGGTTGAGTATCTGGAGGGACGGTACTCCATGGAGGAAATGATCGTGAAGATCCGGAAAGAGACGAGACGGTATGCCAAGCGGCAGCTCACCTGGTTTCGTGCAGATTCCGGGTACACCTGGCTGGAACCCCGGGAGGTCGAAAAATTCGCGCAAAAGATAGATGCGTTTCTGGGATGAGCATTTCCCGGCACCTCGCGCCTTGTTTTCTGTGAAGTTCGATGGTAAAAGAATAAATTGCGGGTCTTCAAGTGCAAAAAATATTTCATTTGTGGGTTGGAAACTGACTGGTTCCTGGAATCCGGCTGTGGACCTTGGCCGGCCGGACAGTTGCTGGGTGCATTCGCGTGGATATACAGGGAGGACAGTGCATGAAAGACACGCTGCGGCGCAGAATGCTGCTGGTTTTTCTCGGGGTTCTACTGTTTCCGTCTTTCTCAATGGCCGCAGTCTATGAGGAAGACGTGGAAGGGGGAAAAATAGATTGGTCCAACGGTATCGTGGAGGGTGTGGGAATCGGTCTTCCCCCGAAAGATGCGGTCAGCCGGGCACATGGCCGTGCGCTGGCTCAGCAACAGGCGGCACTGCTTGCCAGGAGCGATATCCTGCAGATTCTTGGAAACCTTCGTATCGACTCCAGGCATCTGGGAAAAGATATGTGCGCGAAGTACAGTTCTTGCGGTGAAAAAATAAGTGAGCTGCTTCCCCAGGTTGAAGAGACGGAAACATACTTTCTGCCGGGGAATAGGGTGAGGAGATGTGTGGCGGTCTGTATCAGGGGACCGCTGGCAGATATCCTGTTGCCGGCGAGTGTTCGTGAAATAGAGCATATCAAGGGCGGAGTCCCGAAAAAGAAAAGCGAGTCCCCGGGCGCAGCGGTGCAAAAGGCATTTACAGGATTGGTGGTCGACTGCCGGGGATTAGGAGTGAAGCCTGCCATGGTCCCCCGTATCCTGGACGAAGATGGGAATGAAATCTACGGACCTGCTACCGTCAACAGGCGATATGCCGTAAGGAACGGAGCAGCCAAGTATATAAAGAAATTCAATGATGCACTCCATGATCGCAGGGTCGGAGAAAATCCTCTGATAGTGAAAGCGGTGAAATCAAGCGGTCCAAATTCTTGTGACATTGTCATATCGAATTCGGATGCCGCCAAAATTATAGGGACACCTGCCAATCTCAGCTTCCTGGAAGAAGCAGGTGTCATTATTGTTCTGGACTGACCGGAAGGATTGAGTTCGCGGGAAAAAGAGTATTCAGCCCCATTATTGGAGAATTGAATATGCAGAGGCGAAAAAATTGGAGGTATTACAGTTTCTTTGTCACCATGTGTTTTTTTCTCCTTTTGGCAGGGTGTGCCCCGGAGCATACCCGCCTGGAGCAAATTCTCGATACGCCCGCGCACCACGTATCCAACGGCTTTACATTCCTGGACCGCGGCCGCGTGGAAGACGCGCAACGCGAATTTGAGTCTGCCCTCCGGCTGGACGGCTCATTCGCCCAGGCCCACTGCGGCCTCGGCCTCGTTGCCGGCAAGAGGAAGGATTTTCAAGGGGCTTTTCAGTCCATGGAACTGGCAAAGAAATATGCGAAGACCGGTGAGGATCGCGCAATGGTGTCCGTGGCGGAGATGCGCCTGTATACCATGAAAAAAGGAGAAGGCTGGCTTGACCATGTGAAAACCGGGTTCGATCATGCGGTGGGGAGCATGGCAGATTGGCCGGAAGCCTACTATTACCTGGGTGATGCCTATACACAGGCCTACCGGTTTCTTGATGCTGAAAACGCATTCAGGAAAGTAATTGATCTTCATTCCAGGCTGGTTTGGCAGGCTGAAAATAAATTGAAAACAGTAAAAAAAATCATCAAGGCGATGCCGGAATCTTCGGCCGGCAAGAGTATTGCATTGAGAACCGCAATAACAAGGGCCGATGTGGCGGCACTCCTGGTTGAAGAGTTGAAACTGGACAAGATTTACCGGAACATGGCGCGCCATGAAAAGACTTCCCCGTTGATGCCGGTCGCAGACAGGAAATCTGCACTTCCCGCGCTCCCTGCCGATGTGACGGCACATCCTCTGAGGGGTGATATTAGGGTCGCTCTTCAGCTGCGCGTGAAGGGCATGGAATGCTTTCCCGACGGCTCTTTTGGACCCGATCAAACGGTAACACGCGCGGAATATGCAGTGATCATGGGCAGTATCCTGGCGATTGTCCGAGGGGATCCCACCTTGAACACCAGATTCAGTGGGAAAACGTCTCCATTTTCCGATGTGGGGAATGAAGAACCATTCTTCAATGCGGTGATGCTTTGTACATCGGAAACTTCTATTATGACGCCTCAGGAGGGGATTTTCAATCCCGCAGGTACTGTTTCCGGTGCAGATGCGGTGCTTGCTCTCCGAAAGCTCAAAGAAGAATTGGGGATTTTTTGAACCACATATATTGGTTATTCGCCGCAACATCACCAAGATCAAGAGGTAACAACCATTGAAGCAATCAAAATACTTCCGTTTCGTCCTGTGTGGATTGGGGCTCATGTGCACATTTTTTTTCTCTTTTCCCCGCGTTTCTTCAGCGGATAAAAAAGTGACGAACGAAATTCTCGTACTGGGATCGAGCAGGGTAATCCAGGGGAACATGGCGGCAGCGAAATCAGAAGCTATTTCAAGTGCCATGAGAAAGGCCATCGAAGAGTATCTGATCCTTCGCTTCGGAGAATCAGGAATGATCAACAATTTCGAACGAATGGTCAAGGAAATAGTCCCCGCCTCCAGTGAGGAGATAGAAAGCTTCCATATTCTTGCGGAAAACCTGAGCGGAAGTGATTATCAGATCCTGGTGAAAGTGAAGGTGAACACGGAAGTCCTTGATGAGAAATTGAGATTCAGCGGGATAGCCGTAGAAGAGGCTCCGCAGAGCAGGATCCTTTTCATGGTCTCTGAACTCCGGGGCGGCAGCCTCCAATACTGGTGGAAAGGTCCTGATTTTTACTCGGTTATGAATCAGACAGAAGTCCTTCTCTACAGCATTTTTCAGGAACGCGGGTTCATACCGATAAATCATACCTTTGGTATTGGGGACCGGGCTCTGTCGCAGGATATGAAATCAGAAGATATTACTGATGCCGATGCCCTGAAATGGGGGAGCATGCTCTCTGCCGACTTTGTCGTTATAGGGAAAAGCGTTCTGCAGGATGACACCGGCGCAACTCTCCGGTTGCGGGTGCTTTCGGTAAAAGACGGGCTGATCCTGGCTGAAGGGTCAGAAGCAGAGCAAAGAAGTGCAGGCGAGGAAACGGATGAGGGAAAAAGGGAACTCCTGGAAAAGGCGGCGCGAAAGCTCGCTGACAAATTGATCCCATCTGTTCTCTATCTGGGGAAGGGAACAGCGCCCGGCATACAACACATACAAGTGACGGTACAGGGGCTGCGGAGCTACAGGGACTTCAAAGACCTGCAGGAGTTCCTGAAAAAGGATGTGCCCGGTGTGACAACCGTCCGCCAAAGCCGAATGGGCCGGGGTCTCCTTACCCTGGATGTAGCATTTGCCGGGAGCGAGGATGAACTGCTTCACCGGCTCCTCAATCAGGGAAAACTGCCCGTGAGATTGGTTCTCCAGAGCGCAACGGAAACAGAGATTAATCTGCTTGTCTCCCAATAGCTTTTAAAATGACACTGCCGAACTTGATAACATGCCTGCGGATCATACTCACTCCCATTTTTGTTATCTATCTTATTCGTGAGGATTTTCATGGTGCGCTGGTTATTTTTATTATCGCGGGGTTGAGTGACGGTGCTGATGGACTCATTGCCCGTCTGTTCAACCAGAAGAGCAGGCTGGGTTCCTTTCTCGACCCGCTGGCTGATAAGATCCTCCTGGTGGCAGCCTTCGTGGTGCTCTCGGTGCGGCATTTCATTCCACCCTGGTTGACCGTGATGGCCATCAGCAGGGATGTTCTTATCCTGCTCGGGGTCCTTATACTGTTTCTCAACCGCATGGATGTCGTTTTTCGTCCTTCCATCATCAGCAAGATCACTACCTGCCTGCAGCTGGGAACAATTTTCATGGTGCTGTCGAGAGATTATCTGCCTCGATTCTATCATTTCAATACTCCTCTGTTCTGGCTCACCGGATTGTTTACGATCATATCAGGACTGCATTATATGTATTACTGGTTCAAGGTAATAGGGGAATCTGTTCCTGATGAGCAATAACGGCGTTTTCACGGAACCGGGACAAGGAACAGGCCCTGAGCAGAACCAGCGCAGCTTGAGTTTTGCGAAATCCCGCCTTGGCGGGAAGGTGATATGTTAACGACGAAGGGTCAGGGTGTACCCAAATCCACCGTCGAAATTGGCGAAAGTCCTGATCATCATCGAGGTATCAGATGCAAGACGCCGAGGAGCGACGACGGAGGCGTATGACCAATACGTCGCAGGGAGGAGCGATCGAAGGCAACGCAGCAGATGATACCTCGATGATGATCAGGTGTGGAATAGCACTTGACAAGCGCAAAGCATATTGCTAATAGTTGCACTCCTTGGAGGCACGTAGCTCAGGGGGAGAGCGCTACCCTGACACGGTAGAAGTCGCGAGTTCAAATCTCGCCGTGCCTACCAGAAAGAAATCAAGCGAAGGGGTTACGGATGGAGCCGTGACCCCTTCGCGTATGGAAAGCCGGTTTTTTCGCTTGCATTTCATTATGTTATTGTTTATAAAACGAACAATTTCATGCCTCTTGCTGATGCATCATCTGCAAGCTTGAAAAAAGAGCCTCTTTTTTCACTTTGAGATCACCACAAGGTGTGGATTTTATACCGGTGAAAAAGAGGATGGAAGGCGTTGAAAATCCAGCCGAAGGGAAAACCGGAGTTTGAGTGTTCGATCAACAAGGCATCTGAGGAAGAGACTTGTTTACTTCGGATGCCTTCTTTTCTTTCTGTTTGACGAGTGAGAACGAGGACATGATCACTGATCACCAGACAGGATCGGCGTTGGAAAACATTGAGGAAAAGATATTGACTGCGCGCGAGACCCTTGAACAGGCACATGCGAAATCAATGGATCGGATCATTGCCGTGAAGATCGACGGTGTGGCACGAGACCTGTTTGCTGAAGTGCCGGAAGGTGCGCAAGTCGAACCGATTTACCTGGATTCCGACGAAGGACTGGAAATACTGCGGCACAGCACTTCTCACGTGATGGCCCTGGCGGTAAAAGAACTCTTTCCCGGGGTCAAGGTAACCATCGGTCCGGCTATCGAGGACGGCTTCTATTATGACTTCGATTATGAACGGCCGTTGAAGGAAGATGACCTTCCTGCAATCGAGGACAAGATGCAGGAGATTATCAAGGCGAATCTGCCCTTTGAACGAAAGGAAATGTCGTCGGAAGAGGCTGTTCGCTATTTCGGAAAGCAGGGAGAGGACTATAAAGTCGAATTGATTCGTGATCTGGGTGAACAGAGGGTATCTCTTTACACTCAGGGAAGTTTTACAGACCTCTGCAGGGGCCCCCATATCCCGAGCACTGGAAAAATAAGGGCATTTCACCTCACCAAAACCGCCGGAGCGTATTGGAGAGGTGATGAAAACAGGCCCATGTTGAGCCGGATCTACGGTGTTGCCTTTGCCGACCGAAAGACCCTGAAGGCGCATCTTCAAAGACTGGAGGAAGCGAAAAAGCGAAATCACGCCAGGCTGGGCCCGCAACTGGGCCTGTTCAGCACCCACGAAGAGATCGGTGCTGGTATGATCGTATGGCATCCGAAGGGCATGATGCTTCGGTATCTACTGGAAGACTTTGAAATCAAGGAGCATCTCCGCCGGGGATACGAACTGGTAAAAGGACCTGAGATCCTCAAGACCGATTTATGGAAAAAATCGGGGCATTTTGAGAATTACCGGGAAAACATGTACTTCACCATGATTGATGAGCAGTCTTATGGAATCAAACCCATGAACTGCCTGTCGCATATGCTTATTTACGGATCAAGAATCAGAAGTTACCGTGACCTGCCCAAGAGATATTTTGAATTGGGCACCGTGCACCGTCATGAACGTTCGGGAGTCCTGCAAGGCCTGCTCCGGGTGCGTGAATTCACGCAGGATGATGCCCATATTCTCTGTGCGCCCGAGCAATTGAATGAAGAAATCAAGGGAGTTCTCGATTTTGTCCATGACATCATGGACGTGTTTCGCTTTGACTATGAACTGGAAATAAGCACGCGTCCCGAAAAATCCATCGGGTGTGACGAAGATTGGGAAATGGCCACAAAGGCCCTGATGGAAGCCATGGATGAAAGGAAGCTGGCCTACGAGGTAAACGAAGGTGACGGCGCGTTCTACGGGCCCAAGATCGACGTGAAACTCAACGACGCCCTAGGCCGCAAATGGCAATGCGCAACCATCCAGTGTGATTTTACCCTCCCGGAAAGGTTCGACCTGACCTATGTGGGAAAGGACGGTCAGAAGCACAGGCCGGCCATGATTCACCGGGTGATATTAGGCGCCATTGAACGGTTTATCGGCATTCTGATAGAACATTACGCGGGGGCTTTCCCGGTCTGGCTTGCACCGGTCCAGGCGATCATTCTGACCGTGACCGACCGGAACCTGCCCTTTGCAGAGAGGCTGCTTGATTCCCTCAGGAACTCGGGAGTCAGGGTGAAAGCCGACTTCAGAAATGAAAAACTTGGGCTGAAGGTGCGCGAGGCCCAGATGGAAAAAATCCCCTACATGCTTATTGTGGGAGACAGGGAGAGTGAAAAGGAAGGAATGACCCCTCGCCTGAGAAGTGGTGAGAATCTTCCGTTCATGACCGCGGGGGATTTTACGGGGAGAATCAGCGAAGACGTCAAACAAAGGAGGTAGGACCATAGGCAGTAAATTTGATCGCGTCAATATCAACGAGAATATCCAGGCAAGACTGGTACGGCTAATCTCTGTTGATGGGAAACAACTCGGCATCTTGCCCGTGCAACAGGCGCTCCGGGTGGCAAGAGAGGAAGGGTTTGATCTTGTTGAAGTAGCTCCTGATTCCGATCCGCCGGTGTGTCGAATTATGGATTACGGAAAATTCAAGTACCAGGCGAGTAAAAGGGACCAGGAAGCACGAAAAAAAGGACGGACGTTCCAGATAAAGGAAATTAAACTCCGTCCCCATACAGGTGAGCATGATCTGAGTTTTAAGATCAAGAACCTCAGAAAATTCCTGGAGAAGAAAAACCGGGTGAAGGTTTCGGTTTATTTCAGAGGGCGCGAACTGGCTCATATGGAAATGGGCAACGAGCTTCTCCAGAAAATTGCTGAGGAAGTTGAAAATGAGGGAACGGTTGACCAGCCTCCGAAACAGGAAGGCAGAAACAGTGTCAGTATGGTGATCGCGCCCAAGTAGCCGAGTGGTTCACCTGAAGCAACAGGATGTGGGTTGGAAAGAACCTGCTGTTTCCGAGTACACACTCTGGATCGACCTCTTTTTGGTGGAGGAGATTCCGGGTTTTATATTTGCTTGTTTCCGGTTCAACCGGATGAGGAAGGGAGGAAGTATTCATGCCGAAGATGAAGACCAACCGAGGCGCTGCCAAACGGTTCAAGATAACGGGTTCCGGCAAAGTTGTACGGAATAAGGCATACTCGAGTCACATACTGACAAAAAAGAGTACCAAGAGAAAACGAAATCTGAGAAAATCAGGGTTGGTACACAGCACCAATCTCAAACAGGTTTCCAAGCTCATGCCGTACCGCTGAATTCCAAGCGGTATGAGCACTGCATTCTGAGGTGGAGAGAAGAAAATGCCGAGAGTAAAAAGAGGCTTCAAGGCCAGAAGAAGGCGAAATAAGATTTTGAAGGCCGCAAAAGGGTATAGGGGTGGCCACAGCAAGGTGTTCAGAACCGCCAGTATTGCGGTGGACAGGGCGGGAATGTACGCCTACCGGGATCGAAGGAACAGAAAGAGAGATTTCCGCCGACTGTGGATCGTCCGCATTAATGCTGCTGCCCGTGAAAACGGTCTTTCATACAGCAGATTGATGGACGGCCTTCGAAAGGCCGGGGTTGAATTGGATCGGAAGGTTCTGGCTGACCTTGCCGTGAGGGATCCATCCGCCTTTTCCGAACTCGCCAGTATTGTTCACTCCTGAAGGTTCCCTCCTCACAGTCCCCCGATGGCGTGGAAGGCCTTGAGAGAAGTGGCGGAATCAGCATGAGAGAGAAACTCCTCCAGATAGAAAAAAAGGCAATTGCCGAACTCGAAAAGATTCACGGCAAAGAATCCCTTGAACAATTCAGAGTATCCTATCTCGGGAAAAAGGGACTGCTGACCTCTATTATGAAGGGGCTTCGCGATCTGGATCCCGGCGAGAGACCCGCCATAGGAAAACTGGCCAATGAAATTAAGCAGAGGCTCACCGGTCAGTTCCAAGAGGTGTTGGAGAATATGAGCAGGGCTTCTTTCGGAGAAGGAGATTCGTTTGACGTAACCCTTCCGGGAAGGCAGCCTGTGTACGGGCACTTGCATCCCGTCACCCAGACAATCGAGGAAGTCTGCCACATTTTCGAAAAAATGGGATTTCGGATCGTGAAGGGTCCGAATGTGGAGCTTGATTACTACAATTTTGAGGCCCTCAATATTCCCAAAGATCATCCTGCGCGGGACATGCAGGATACATTCTACATCTCAGAAAACGTGGTGCTCAGGACTCACACATCGCCTATGCAGGTCCGTGTTATGGAGTCCCAAAAGCCTCCGGTCAGTGTCATTGCGCCGGGGAAGGTGTATCGAAGGGATTCCGACGTGTCGCATACGCCCATGTTTCACCAGGTAGAGGGACTACTGGTGGATAAAGACGTGACGTTCGGTCAGTTGAAAGGCACTTTGACCGCCTTTGTCCGGGAGATGTTTGGCAAAAAGACAGCACTGCGTTTCAGGCCCAGTTTTTTTCCTTTTACGGAGCCCAGCGCAGAGGTCGACATCGCATGCGTGATTTGTGGAGGAAAAGGATGCCGGACCTGCGGGCAAACGGGCTGGCTGGAGATCCTCGGCTCCGGCATGGTGGATCCCGAGGTGTACGGTTTTGTGGACTATGATCCTGAGATATATTCGGGATTCGCTTTCGGGGTGGGGATGGAAAGAATTGCCATGCTCAAATACGGAATTGATGATATCCAGCTTTTTTTCAGAAATGACATGCGGTTTCTCCGGCAGTTTTAACCATTCCATTTCATGAGAAGTGACGATGAGAGTTAGCCTGAACTGGTTGAAGGAGTATGTGGACATAGACCTCGCTCCCGCAGCTCTGTGCGATGCTTTGACCATGGCGGGGCTGGAAGTTGAGGGCCTTGAGCCGGTTGCGGATGGATTGGGGCATGTTGTAGCCGCGAGAATCGTTCGGGTAGAACCTCACCCCGATGCCGATCGTCTGTTCCTCTGTCACGTGGACACGGGCTCTGAGACATCGCAGGTGGTATGCGGCGCTCAGAATCTGCGGGTGGGAGACATGGCGCCGCTCGCATTGCCCGGTGCACGCCTTCCCATAGGAACAACCGTCAAAGAAAGCGCGATCCGGGGACAGGCTTCACGGGGGATGCTCCTGGCCGAAGATGAAATGGGGCTGACCGACGACCACACGGGAATCATGGTGCTGCCGGGGGAGGTCTCCGCTGGAAGAGAGGTAGCCGCCGTCTTATCTCTTCCGGACTGGGTCCTCGATATCGGAATTACTCCCAACCGGGCTGACTGCGCCTGCGTCATCGGGATCGCAAGAGAAATTGCGGCAATCACCGGATCGCAACTCAAATTGCCGGCCATAGCGGTGAACGAGGATGGCCCGCCGACAGAAACCCTGACAAGTGTGACCATCGAAGATCCGGACGGGTGCCCCCGGTACACGGCAGGGCTCCTTCAGGGCATAGAGCTCCGTCCTTCGCCATTCTGGATGAGATATCGGCTTTTCCAGTCGGGGGTGAGGAGCATCAACAATATCGTTGATGTCTCGAACTATGTAATGCTGGAAATGGGACAGCCTCTCCATGCCTTTGACTACAACCGGCTCCAGGAAAACCGCATCGTAGTCAGAAAGGCGTCCGACGGCGACCGGTTCACGACGCTTGACGGGCAGACCCGGGAGCTCAATGGGGAAACCCTGATGATCTGCGACGGGAAACGATTTGTGGGTCTCGCAGGAATCATGGGAGGTCTGAATTCCGAAATTTTCGAGGGAACCACCAATGTGCTGGTGGAAAGCGCTTTTTTCGATGCCGTCACCATTCGCCGCAGTGCAAGGCGACTGGGTCTTTCAACAGAGGCGTCCTACAGATTCGAAAGAGGCATCGATATCGAGAGGGTCCCCTGGGCTCTCAAGAGGAGCCTCAGCCTCATGCAGCAATTGGGAGGCGGGACGCTTGCATCAGGGATCCTGGATAATTATCCGCGGCCTTATACGGCGCCCGAAATACCTTTCCGACCGGAAAAGGCAAACGCACTGCTCGGAATCGACCTCTCCAGGGAGACCATGATCCGGTATTTTCAGTCTCTGGATATGGCGGTAAAGGAGGACGAGGACGGGAAAATCCGGGTTGTTCCCCAGTCATTCCGCCTTGATATCCGGCGGGAAGTTGATCTGATCGAAGAGGTTGCGCGGCTGCATGGATATGACAGCATTCCCGTTTCGTCTCCCGCAGTGCGGCTGAGTGATGAGAAGGATGCGCCCGCGCTGCTGCTGCGTGACCGCATGAGATCCCTCGCGAGTTCTTTTGGATTTACGGAGGTCATTACTTACAGCTTTGTTTCCCCTGAGGCGCTTCAAGCCGCGGGATCACCGGGAGGATATCATGAGGACCAGGTCGTAAGGATCATGAATCCCTTGACAAACGATCAATCGGTCCTGCGGACGTCTCTTGTGCCCGGGCTTCTGACCACCTTGAAAATGAATATTTCACATGGGGAACGAACGTTGAAGCTTTTCGAGTGGGGAAAAATATTCTTCAACCGGGGGGAAGGAATCCAACCCCATGAAAGGATTTGGCTTGCCGGTATCATGACCGGACCTTACAGAGCGAAGGCATGGTACTGTGCTGAGCGGGAGGTGGATTACTTTGACGCCAAAGGTGCCCTCGAAGGCCTGCTGGAAAATGTGGGTGTGAGGAACCCTTCTTTTCAAAGAGGTGCCCAATCCCCACCCTATGATCCTGGTTTCTCTTCCGCGGTCTTTGCGTCCGATGTTCTCCTTGGCAACGTTGGACAGGTCTCCCCGGTGGTCATGAAGGCCTTCGACCTGGAAGACGAGGAAGCCTTTTTGTTTGACCTTGACATCCAGGCGCTCCTGGGCGTTCTGCCCAGGGCAAAGAGGTTTCAGCCCTTTGCCAAATACCCTGCCGTATACAGGGATATATCTATGATTGTCAGTCGCAAGGAGGAAAGCGGCAGCATACTGCGGCTCATCCGGGAAGAGGGGAAGAACCTGGTGGAATCGGTGCAGATTTTTGATTCCTACGAAGGGAAAAACATGGATCGGAACGAAAAGGCCCTGGGATTCAGAGTCTGTTATCGCTCCACCGAGGGGACGCTTGACGGAACCACCGTAAATGAATTGCATGAGGCAATTATTGCGCGAATTCGTCGTGATACGGGAGGAAGACTCCGGGAGGGCTAGTGAGTGAACTGGATACCCGACGATAAACGTTTCTTCCGCATTGGAGAAGTGAGCCGGATTATCGGGGTTGAACCGTATGTATTGAGGTACTGGGAGACGGAATTTCCGGAAATCAAACCCCGGAGAGCCGATTCCAACCAGCGTACGTACCAGCGAAAAGAGCTTGAGACCATCATGGAGATCAAGCGGCTCCTATATGAAGAAAAGATGACGATCGAAGGTGCAAAAAGACGGCTGAAGCAGAAGAGAATGTCGGCCCATTCCATACAATCCGTACTCTCCCATGTGGAGCAAGAGCTCAAGGACATTCTTCATATTCTTTCATAACCAGTTATCTTTTCTTCATTTTTGCCGCACAAGAAATTTCTTGCACGTGAAAATGAATGAAATCACTTGTCCCTGTTATCATCTTCATCGGACTCTCTCTCCTGCTCATAGTGAGAGGATCTCGTCACAAAGACCCAGGCCTTGAATTTCCTGACCGGTGCATGTCCTGTCATCATGTTTCAAATGATCCCGGCAGATCTCATGCTGTCGCGGCCTTTGGTTGTGCCACCTGCCATCTGGGAAATCGCTATTCTCTGGATGAGCGGAGAGCCCATGTGGGCATGGTCAGGAACCCGGCCGACTTGCGCGTGGCGGAGAAGACCTGTGGGAAACCCTCATGTCACCCGGGAATCGTTTCACGGGTGAAACGCAGTGTCATGGCGACAAACCGCGGGATACTGCGGTCGATTCAAACGCACTGGGTCGGATTGAACACTTCAAATACAAGTGTAGCGGAACTTCTCGGTCCCTCTCCGCCAACCAACGCGGCCATCGATCATTACCGGAAGATGTGCGGAGGATGCCATCTCTGGAAAAAACGTGGAGATCATGCAGGTGAGATCGGACTGCGTGGCGGCGGCTGCAGCGACTGTCATGTTCCTGATTCCGACTCGGCAAAATCAGCACCGGGAAACAGCGGGATCCATCCCGATATTACCGTCCATATTCCCTCTGCCAATTGTCTGAAGTGCCACAACAGATCCGCACGAATAGGCCTTTCCTATATGGGTCGCTATGAGTCGGCAGGCTACGGAACCCCGTATGAAGGGGCAGGGCTCAATGCCAGGCGTCTGTCTGGGCGGCGTTTTTTCCTCCATGTGGGTGCGGACGTACATTTCGAAAGAGGAGGCATGTCCTGTATTGACTGCCATACGAGTACCGGTGTCATGGGGGACGGGAATGAATATGAAGAGATGTATCACCAGCTGGACATAACCTGCCAAGCCTGCCATGATCCAGCCTTCCGGAAGGACACCGGTCCGGAATCCACGGCATCCATCCTGTTGTCGGCAAATGGCCATGTTCCCCATTCAGCGGAAACCCTCATGGGCTTCACCAGGAAGGGCACTCCGCTTTACAACCTGCAGCGGGTGAAGGGAAAACCCGCGTTCTTTCGCAAGAAAGACGGCAAGCCCATGGATCTGCATATTGTTTCCGGAAAAAATGCCTATCACTCTTTCCCCGGGCACGAGCGCCTCTCCTGCCAGTCCTGTCACAGCCAGTGGGTACCCCAGTGTTACGGGTGCCATATCACGTACGACCCTGAAGGATCTCAAAAAGACTGGCTCACCGGAAAGCCCCGGAAAGGAATGTGGCGGGAAGCCCGATCCTTTATCAGGTTTCTCAAACCGGCCCTTGGTGTCCGCAATGGTTCCGGGATTTTCCCTATCTCTCCGTGCCAGGTGTTTCTGCCCCGGGCGATCACACCGCATGATCCGGAAGAAAAGGGGTCCCGGAAGATCTTCACGGTTTCGGGTTTCGATCCTCACACCACCTCGCTTGAATCAAGAACATGCAGGGATTGCCATGGCGATCCCAAGACTCTGGGTCTGGGAGAAGGAATTCTGTGGATGAAAAACGGCACCTGGGCATTCAGGCCCACGTATGATTCAGCATCCTCCGGCCTTGATATTTCTTTTCCTTTGGACGGGCCGGCAGCCCGGACCCGGAAAAACGATGAAAAGTTTCCCGTAAACGGAACGCGACCGTTCAACCGGCAGGAAATAGGGCATATTCTCTCTGTTGATGCCTGTCTCGGCTGTCATAACCGCTACGATGACATCATATTTCGGAATTTTACCCGCAGCCTGCAGATGTTCAGGAATCGACCGGATCTCCCGTGCAGAAAATGACGAAAAATATCCCGTATATCCTCCTGATACTTCTCCTTTTTCCCATGTCTTCCATGGCGTATGGAGATGTGCCGCAGGGACGCAGCGACTTCAGCAATTGTCTCGAGTGTCACAAAGGCATCCAAACCATCAGCAGGAATCATGCCACGCTTTCCTGTGCGTCCTGCCACGTAAAGCCCGAAGACAGGCAGGATACCGGGCTCAAAACACATGCCGTCATCATCAGGAATCCGTCAATGCCTTCCGAGGCCAGGACCTTCTGCGGAAGCTGCCACGAAAAGGAAATTGAAAGGGTTTCCCCATCTCTTCATTCAACGCTCGCCGGCATGATCAACCAGACCCGATACCTGTGGGGGGCACAGAAGAGCGCGGCCCCGGCCATTTTCGGGCTGGGAGAGGGGTTGCAGCCGTTGCCGGTACCGGACAAGGATACCTACCCGGACAGACCCGCCCTGCTCGTGGACGATTTCCTGAGACGTCGATGCCTTCGGTGTCATATCCATGGGGAAGGGGACCATGAAAGAGGTCTTTACCGGGCCGGGGGCTGTGCCGCGTGCCATGTGCCGTATGCTGACGACGGCCGGTACCGCGGAGAGGACCGCGCCATGCCAAAAGACAAAGGGGGATACCCGGTTACTCATTCGTTTACCACCCGCATCACCAACACCCAGTGTCTCCATTGTCATAATCATAACTATGCAGGGGCGGACTATGCAGGGCTTTTTGAGCACGATTACAGCTCCACGTATGACTCGCCCGTTGTTGACGGGAAACCTGCCTCACGAATATATGGGATGCATTATCACCACCTGGCAAGGGATGTCCACGCTGAAAAGGGACTCTGGTGCATTGATTGCCATCAGGCGGAAGATGTCATGGGAGACAGGAAGATTTACAGCTACGAGCTGGAAGCACCCATGCGCACCTGCAGCGCATGTCACGGAGGGTTTGGAGGAAAACGGCCGCGCTCCGACAGGGCTGTCCTGCGTTCAGCCGACGGAAAAAGACACAGGATACCGCTTTTTTCAAAAAAGCCGGTTGCGCACGGCATCCCTGAACACGAGCAGGTGCGATGCAGCGCGTGCCATGCGCAGTGGGCGTTCCAGGATTTCGGTCTGAGCGTGGTCCGTGAAGATGCATCGCAGGGGTACAAGTGGTATGGTCTGACCGCCCAGGGTGACCCCTCCCTTGAGCGGATACTGACGGCATCCATGAAAGCTCCCCCAGACACCCCTGTCTTTTCAAGGGATCTGATTACCGGAGAGACAAAGCAGGGCATATGGTCACAGGGGTGGCGATTCAGACGCTGGGAATTGTTCTCCCTGGGCGTTGACCAGGAGAAGCGATATACTGTTTTTCGGCCGCTTCACCAGTATTTCATCAGTTACATTGACCGTCTGGGAAATACCGCTCTGGACAGTGTGGTTCCTGAAAGGGGGGATGGGAGCGGGAGGGGATGGGCATGGGCCCCGTATGTGCCCCATACCATCGCTCCGGTCGGCCGTCAATGCGATTCGTGCCACAAAAACGCCGTTGCCGTCGGCCTTGGTCCTGCAAAGAAAAAAAGCCGGGATCTTTCCCTGTTTGTCCCTTCTCCACCTCCTGTTTCATCCATGCGCCTTTTGACAAGGGATGAAAGAGAGAGACTCCTGCATCCGTCGAGACGCTGGGGAAAAGAGCGCCTCAGATCTCTCACTGTACGATAAAGGTCTGGGGAGAGAGGCGGGTAATGGTCCGACTGCCGGTTTCCGTGACAAGAACGACATCCTTGATGCGCAGGCAATAGTGATCTTTGAGAGATTTTTCCGAAAAGAGGGAAAGGACCATGCCCGGCTTGAGGACCTGTCGGCTCCCGTCCGCAATAAGGGGAGGTTCAAGAAGCTCCAGGCCGATGCCGTTTCCGATCATCCAGCTGGGGTTCGTTCCCTGCGGCTGATTATTCGGACCGATGCCCAGGGCAACGGCTTTTTCCCGGGAGATATTGAATAGCTGGCCCGCACGTACCCCGGGCTTGATCTCGGCAAGGATTTCCTGTTGCAGCGCCATGAGGTCCTCTGCTTTGTCTTCAAAAGGCGGATCCGGGGGGCCGATTGAGAAGATTCTTGCCTCATTCACATGGTAGCCGTTCAGAAAAAACCTCGATTCCAGGGTGACAGGATCTTCCCGGTTCATTCTTTTTCTCGGCTCGATGACCAGACAGTTGCCCTCCCGCAGGGATGGGAAGTCGATCCCTTTTCCCGTTTCCATCCCCGCCGCGGAAACGTGGGAAAGGAGAAGCCCGCTTTTCTGGTAATCTCGTATGCGCAGGCCCGCCCCGTGCCCAATGGACCTTGCAAACAATTCGGCTCGGGAAGAGATCTCCACATCCGTGTCCCCAGCACGCATGTGTTTGCCGATGAAATCAAAAACCCGGGAAGAGTTTTCAGCCGCATTTTCCATCTGGGCCAGTTCCCAGGGTGATTTTATGGAGCGGACCGCATGGATTGCAGGGGAACCGTCCAGGCATTTCGCACTCGGGAAGAGCCGTTCGTAAAACCGGAAATCCCGTACCGGCATAACGTCCCACTCGAAACCAATCCGGTCCGGGACTTTTCCCCGGTAATCAGTGATCAGTCCAGGGATTTCCTTGATGGATTGTATCTGAATAATGCGGTCCAGAGGTGATTCCGCCAGGGCCCTGGGATAAAATTTCTTCACGAGCAGCAGGGGCGCACCTTCGGCCGGGATAAAAACGCATCCATTTTGTGCGGTTCCCGAGAAGTAGAGGACATCTATTCTTTGGATCACAAGGAGTGCGTCCACGCCGCGGGCCAACATTTCCTGTTGCACCCGATGTACGCGCCACTCGATTTCCCTTTTCGGAACCTTGCATGAAAAGATATTTTTTTCGTCTTCCATCGCTTCCGGTTATGGTGTAGGATAAAAAATCAAAAGAGAAACGGTACAGCAGAAATCATTCCCCTTTTCCCCGCCCGCTCATGAGGCGCATCCGGTTGCACACCTCCAGGGTTACGGCAAGATAACCGGGCGTGGTTGAGAGGGACACGGGCTGCCGGGGTAATCAAAAGCATTGAACCTGATAAAAGCCTCACCGAAGCATTGATCGGAAGGAAGAGCATGGTAACCGAAGAGGGTATAATTGAGAACGTTTTCAGGGATAAGGCCACCGTCCTGTTCAGGAGGAGCGCGGCGTGCGCCCACTGTGAGTCTCAGGGCGCCTGCGAGGTGGCGGATGAGAAGAACATGCACATCGTGATCTCAAATGATCTGCATGCCACGGTAGGAGATCGTGTCGAGATCAGCCTGCCTTCCCATTCCCTGGTAAAGCTTTCTCTTGTGGTCTATTTTCTTCCTGTTGTCGCGTTAATCCTCGGGGCCACCATGGGAGATGCCTGGGGATCTTTTTTTCAGGTAGAACCCATCACCGGGTCCATCATTGGGGGAGGAGTCGGCCTCGTGGGCACCTATTTTCTCCTGAAGTGGGTGAACCGTGGCGCGAAGAAAAAGATGGAGTATCGCCCACGGATGACCCGCATTATTCGTACCGGACCCCCTCAACCCGACGATAGCAGATCAACCCGCACTGGAGACATCTCCGAGATTCATTCAACGCCTGTTCCTCGGTCAGACCAAGAATAACTTCACGAGAAGGATCATTGATCCTTTCAGATGCAGGTATCTCCTGCATCTTCTGCCGTGGAAACCGTTTTATCGGTTCCAGCGCCTTAAGGTTCAACACCTCGGTGAACTTTCGAATCAGGTTTTCCGGGGCTTCCACCGGCTCCCCGGTGAGAAACCTATGCACTGAATTGGCAGCTCTTCTCCCTGATCCGATCGCCTCAACCACAGCCCTGTAGTCGGCCATGGCCTCTCCCGGACGAAAGATACCCGTATCTTCCGTGGCAAAGGGCCCCGGATACGGGGTGAGGGTTTCCCAGCTGAGGAGTGCTTGCGGTGCTTCTTCCTGTTCCTCGTTTTCAGGGGCCTGAGAGATGTAAATGAGTTCAGGAAACCTGCCCGCACCGGTCAGCAGGAGATCAACGGGGATCTCTTGCGGTGATTCTTCTTCCTGGTCGAGGCGGGTGACGGCAACCCGTTCCAAGTTATTTCCCGCACCCATCATCTTCATGACGGTGCTTTGAAACAGGAATTGAATGCCTTTGTCTCGGGCGCTTTTGATCACATCTTCCGGGTAGGAACTATCCCATTCAGAGCTCCGCAGAACCAGGTACACTGTTTTTGCTCCCTCATTCATGCAGATCTCCGCGGCTTGCAGAGCTGCTTTTCCCCCGTCCAGGATCATGATGTTTTTCCCGGGTTGAGGTTTTTTCCCGCGTCGATAATCAAGAAGGAAGTCAACCAGGATCCTGACGCCCGGAAGCGGGTTCAGATCCTCATCCCGCTGCTTTTCCCGGACAAAGGAGTCCCATCCGCCGGTTGCAACGAATACGGCCCTGAAGCCCTGCTCCAGGAGCGATTGTACGGTTATATCTTTTCCCAGTTTCTTGCCTGTCTGTGCCTCAACTCCCGCCTCAAGAATGCCCGCAATATCCCACTCAAGCACGTTCCTCGGGAGCCTGGATTCGGGGAGTCCCAGGTGAAGAATGCCCCCCAGGTGATCTTGTGCCTCGTAGAGCGTGACGTCATGCCCCAGGCGGTTCAGGGCGTATGCGGCGGTCAGGCCTTCTGCGCCTCCTCCGATAACGGCGGCACGGCACTGGGTTTCCGGTGCTCTGGGGACCTGGACGTGCCGGCCTGATGCCATTTCCTGATCCGTTGCAAAGCGTTTCAGGCTGTTTATGCCCACCGGTTCATCCACCAGGTTCCGTCTGCACGCCTCCTGGCACGGTTCAACACATATCCGCCCGCAGACGCTCGGGAAGGGGTTCGTCTCCTTAATAATTCTTACCGCCTCAAGATAGTTGCCGTTGGAGATTTCCTTGATATATGCGGGGATATCGATTCCCGCGGGGCAGTTGCGCTGGCAGGGCGCGGTGCATTGATCAGTGGTATACTCCCGCTGAATACGGCGCGTATTTGACGTAAGGGTAATGATGTGCCTGGGGCAGACCCGTTCGCAGGTTCCGCACCCCGTGCACAGGTCCTTGTCCACCACGGGAAGATGATCCGGACCCATGGACAGGGCGCCGAACGGACAGGCCCGCACGCACGTGCCGAGCCCTATGCATCCGATGGGGCAGACCTTCGACCCGCCGTTCAGCAGCATGGCGGCCCGGCAGTCCTGATACCCGTCATAAATGTATTTCAGGTCTGCTTTTTCCAGCCCGTAGGTACATCCCGGTTTGGCGATATCCGGTTCCCGTTCGTGGATTTCCATTCCCATGAGTGCCGCGATGTGCGCATGCACTTCTGGACCGCACGCCACACATACGTTGGGAGGGGCCTTGCCTGTGGCAATTGCCTGAGCCGATCCGCTGCAGCCTGGATATCCGCATCCGCCGCAGTTGGCGCCGGGAAGGGCTTCTTCGATCTCGAGTATCTTCGGGTCTATATATACGTAAAATACTTTAGAGGCAATGGCGAGGCCGACCCCCGCCACCAATCCAATTCCTCCGATAGCCAGTAGGGCTGCGAGCATTTTTTCGTCTCCATTATTTTTGTAGCATGTATTCGTCTACACAAGTGATGATTCTGATTGTTCCGGACGTCGTTTTCCCGTTACTGCACCAGACCGACAAAGCCGAGGAATGCAAGAGCCAGGAGTCCCACCGTCACGAGCCCGATAGAGGTGCCACGAAGGTGGACCGGAATGGGGGCGACTGCCAGGCGTTCCCGGATTCCCGTGAGAACAATAAGCGCCATGCCGTATCCCACGCTTGAGGCAAAGGCAAACACGAGCGTTTTCACAAAATCATATTCGTCCTGCACGGCAATGATCGCGATGCCCAGCACGGCACAGTTGGTGGTGATCAAAGGCAGATAGATCCCCAGTGCCTGGTAGAGTGCGGGAACGGACTTCTGCAAAAACATCTCGACAAGCTGTACGAGGGCGGCGATGACCAGAATGAAGGCGATGGTTTCAAGGTATTGAAGGTCGTAAGGAACGAGGATATATGTCTCAACGATCCAGGTGGCGCCGCTGGCCATCACAACAACAAAAACTACCGCCATGGCCATGCCGATGGCGGTATCGATCCGCGTTGAACAGCCCAGGAAGGGGCAATTTCCCAGGTATCGCGCCAGGATGATATTGTTCACGAATATGGCGCTGACAATCAAGAGCAGGTAATCAGTCATGGCTTAATTCCTTCTTTTCATTGAAATCTCAATGTCCTTTTTGCCTGGAACTGATAAAATTCATAAACCCGAGTATAAGCCCCAGGCACAAGAAGGCTCCTGGAGGCTTCAGCATGATGCCGAACGGTTCGAATGATGACCACATGACGGATGCACCGAAGAGAGTTCCGTTTCCGATGATCTCGCGGATAGAACCCAGCACAGTCAGTGATATGGTAAAACCGAAACCCATGCCGAGGCCGTCGGCAATTGAAGGCAGAACGCTGTTCTTGGAAGCGAAAGCCTCCGCGCGTCCAAGAATAATACAATTGACCACGATGAGCGGGATAAATATTCCAAGAATCTTATACAGTGGATAGAAATAGGCCTGCATGACCAGTTCCACAATAACCACAAAGGAGGCAATAACCA
>Ga0315542_1000361_pt1 | contig 28148 bp, 18 predicted proteins | sample SalMarSW160120MG_FD_202541 | JGI IMG/M metagenome (GOLD analysis project Ga0315542, IMG submission 202541) | Salt marsh sediment microbial communities from the Plum Island Ecosystem LTER, Massachusetts, United States - Salt Marsh Sediment SW1601-20 ... | reverse complement strand
GGGCGTGGGCGTATGCGTGGGGCTGTGGGTGGAGGTGGGTGTGATGGTGCGGGTGTACTGCTCTGTGGGCGAAACCGTCGGCGTGGGCGTCGCCGTGGGAGTCCAACTCGGCGTCGGAGTTCCTGTGGCGGTGGCGGTTCGGGTCCAGGTCCGGGTTGCGGTGGGGGTCCCTGTCCGCGTGGCCGTCGGAGTCCAGGTTTGCGTTGCAGTCGCCGAGAAGGTGCGGGTCGGCGTAGCCGCCAAGGTGGTTTCGTCCGCACCGATGTCCCAGGCCGAACCATAGGGACGGCTTTGCAGATCCACGTCGTCGCTGAAGGGCAGGGCCGGGTCCGAGGACAGGTCGGTTCCATAATCCCGGGCGGCGGCATCCGTGGCGGTCAGATGGAAATTATCATTGGCTGCGTCCACGAAGAGGGCGGAGACGCCGTTCCGGGAATGCGCGCCCGGCGCGTCCCCTCCCAAGTCCGAGGCATTGTAATCCGAGGCCGCGGTGAACGTGCCCGCGAACCCGTTCGTGCAGCCCTGGACCAGATTGTTTTTGGAGACCAAGGAGCCGACGAGCTGTTCCACGCCGATGAGGCAGCCTTGGACCGTGTTGTTGTAGGCGTACATCGTGGTTTCGGCGTCGTCCAGGTGCAGGCCCGAGGAGGAGGCGATGCCGTTGAAGTCGTACACCACGTTGTTCCACAGGCGGATGGTTCCGGAGCCCGCCGTATAGGCGGCTATGCCGTAATGGTACCGGTAGGTGGTGGCCCCCACGCCGCGCACCAGGCAGTCGGAGACGCGGATGTCGATGTTGCTGAAGGCGTCCGTATTGTTGATATTGATGGCCTGCCGGCCGTCCGCGCTCACGGCGGTCAGGCGCAGCTGGAGGCCCTCCACGCGCAGGCAGGCGATGTCCACGTCCAGCGCCACGGCGTTGTTCACCTGCAGGCGGTACCCGCTCGTGCTCCAAACGCCCGGGTGGCGCTGGGAGTTGCCCGCCTCGGAGGACGAGGCGGGAGTGAAGATGCGCAGATAGTGGCTGGCGTCGGTGTTCCAGCCGCTGAGCAGGACCGCCGCCGTGTCCGCGGCGTCGTTGTAGCAGGCAATATTCCAGATCCGGTTGTTCGCCACCAAATCCTGGCCGCCGCTCCAGGTTTCGAAATAGCGCACCGCGGGGTCGATGCCGGTGTTCTCCGTTCCGCTTTCGGCATTGGCCAAAGAGGTATACGCCCGATAGATGGCCCAGGTCGAGGTGCCTCCCGGCACCGTGGCCGTGACCGGCCCGCCGTCTGCCCTGACGATGCTGAACGATCCCGAGCCGAACCGGTAAGAAATGAACGCTGCGGCATCCACCGAACCATTGCCGTCCGAATCGTACTGGATGAGGTCGCCGACCCCGACCGTGTCGGGCACATTGACATCGAAGCCCAGCGTGGCCGCGCCGATGTAGGCGAAGTTCGAAGAACTTCCCGTGGCCAGCGGCAAGGTGTTGCCCGGGCCCACGGAGCGGTAAATGACCGTGGCCGGAAAAGCGGCCGCAACCAGGATGAGCTGGCTTGCCAGCATGAGCAACCCCGCCCCGATGGTCCCGTTCCGGCTCATAGGTCAAGCTCCTCGCGCAGGGATGCTTGTATCATACCATCGCCCGGAAACCCGCTCAAGCCGCTGTCGCATCTTCGTGGACCCGTTGAAAAACCGAGCCGGCATTTCGGCTATTCGCGCAGGTAGGAAGCCAGGGGTTTCCAGGTGATTTTGCCGCCGGGAGCAACGGCATATTCCAGAAGCATGTAACCGTCAATATGGCCGTCATCGAAATTCGCCAAGACCCAGCGCGGCGTCAGAATTTGAATATTGTCTTCCGAGTAAAATCCCATGTTTCCCCCGAGCACTCCGGGATAAGGAATCAGTTCCGGATGCCGCATCAGATCCTGCGCCAGGGCCGGCACGGGATCCGCCAGTCCCAGTTCTTGCAGCCGCAGTATTTCGCCCGGGCTCAAGACGGCCGGGGCGTTTGCCGGGGGAAGCACTCCGGACGCCTTCGCCCCGTGACGCGCCGCGTCCAATTCCCGGTGTAAATACAGGCTGGTCGCGCCCGCCAAGACCGCCGCAATCAGGAAAAAGGCCGAGGCCATGATCCACAGGGTCCGCTCCCGGGCATTCGCCCCTGAAGAATCGCGGTTCTTTTCCATCCCCGTCGCCTCCCTCCGGGAAAATATCACTTCCGGTATATTTTCATCTCCTCCGCCCCCACGGGTTCCGGAGTGAGCGTTACTGATTCCGGTACCACCGCGCCAGGCGGTTCGGGTCTACGCCAAGAAAATATCCCCACAGCATGCCCTGGTTGACGAACGTCGTGCGCCACGCGCCCAGCCTGACCCAGCGCCGGGCCGAGGTCGTGACCGCGGCCGGCACCGTCACGATTCGACCCAGGCGGCGCAGCCGCCGTACCAGGGCCAGGTCCTCCAGGATGGGCATGTCCGGGAAGCCGCCGGCGGCGAAAAACTTTTCCCTCCGCATGAACAGCGCCTGGTCCCCATAAGGCAGGCCCAGCCAACGCGAGCGGCGGTTGGTCCAACGCGCAATCCGGGCATACCGCCGGCCGGGAGCGTCCAGACGCAAACGAAACGCCCCGGCCGCCACTCCCGGCTGACTCAGCGCGTGACGGACGGTGATGTCAAAGCCGGCGGGCAGGCGCGTGTCCGCGTGGAGAAACAAAAATATTTCCCCCCGGGCCCGCGTGGCGCCCGCGTTCAGCTGGCGGCCCCTGCCTCCCGTCTGACGGATGATCCGCGCACCTGCCGCGCGGGCCCGGGCTATGGTTCGATCCGTGCTGCCCCCGTCGGCGAGGATGATTTCGCTGCTGGCTCCCTGGCGCGCGGCGGTCAGGGTCTCCCGGATTTGCTTTTCCTCGTTGAGGCTCGGAATGACAATGGAAATCCCCAAGCCGCCGGGATGGTGTCCCCGGCGCGTCCTTTCCCTCTTCCAGGTCTCCAGATCTTCGGGCCGGTCAATGTCCGCGTAAGGTTTCAGGAGAAGCGTTTCCAGTTTCTCCTGCTCGGCGCGCTTGCGGGTTTCCGCCAATACCGAGGAGGTCCCCCAGGGAACGTTGTGAAACAATGCCGGTTGCGGACGGGTTAACCCGAGTAAATAATAGCCACCATCCCTCGCCGGTCCCAGTACCAGTGTATGCCGGATGAGGCCGCGAAAGGCCTCCCGCAGGCTTGAGGCGGTCAGGCTCGGAATGTCGGTCCCGACCAGGACGACGCGCCCGAAGCCGCGGCGAAAGGCCCAGGCGAAAGCGTTCTCCATTCGCGGTCCCAGGGATCGCCCGTGTTGCCGGAAAAAAGCCAGGTCCGGTCCCAGCCAGTCGCGCCAGAGCCGGCGACCGCTGCCGGCATAGCCGACGGCCAGCAGAAGATCTTCGTCCGCCGCCGTTTTCCTGGCCTCGGTCAGGGTCCGTTCCACCATCAGGCGATACCAATCCGCGGCGGCTGCAGCGCCCACCCGGGACGCGAGGCGGGTCTTGACTTGCCCTATACGGGGATGCCGGGCAAAGACGAGCAGGCAGCCGCGGGCTTTCATCTCCCCGCGCGGCCTTGAGCGGTCATGGGTCTACGGCCCGGGCCGCACCGCGCCGCTATCCTGAACCGTACTCCGGAGTTCATGGCCGGGGTTCTTCCTTTCTTGGTGACAAGCGGTGGAGGTGCCGGTGGGCGATCTGCGTGATCAGCACGGCCGCGCCCACGGTGGCAGCGAGTCCCAGCCAAAAAAACACCTGGACCAACGGGTTGTCTTCCGGCCAAAATCCGCTCGCCGCTTCCGCAAGCGAACGCATGGCGCGTCCGGAATAAACCAGCACAACGGTCTGCGGCAGCATGCCCAGGAAAGTCGCCCAGACGTACTTCCAGAACGGCACGCCGCTCAACCCCAGCGCGTAATTCAGGATATTGTAGGGGGTCACCGGACTCAGGCGCAGCAGCAGCACCAGCTTGAACCCGTGTCGTCCGATATCGGCATCCAACCCGGCCAGCATGGGGTAGCGATTCTTCTGTCGCAGCACCCAGGCGCGCGCCAGGCTTCTTCCCAGAAAAAAGGTCAGGCAGGCTCCCAGCAACCCACCCGCCACGACGGACGCGACACCCGTCCCCAGGCCGAACAGGAAACCCGCGGCCACGCTCAGGATCCAGCCGGGAAATAGGATCAGATTCGCCAGGACGTACAATCCGGCCAGGACGACCGGGCCCCACGCGGCGTGCTCGCGGCACCAGTCCAGCAGCGTCAGCAGCCAATCACTGAGCGGCAACAGCGCGAACCCCGCGAATACCAGCAGGGCCATAACGGGCAAGAGGAGAAGTTTGTTCATGATCCGGCATCCGGCGGCGTAAAAATTTTCCTCGGCTCCCCAAGCAGGAACGGTGCGCGGACTGCGTCCCTACAATTTCATTGCCAAAGCGGATTATCTATTTTATACTTTTTTCACCCCTTGCAGGGTTAAAAGTCTTTCAAACTGGCCCGGCATCGATTCCGGGCAATATTAAGGAGGCTTTCTTTCGTGCACAAACTTATCGCTTTATGGATGTGTCTTCTCGCCGGCGCGGCCGCGCTGACGATAGCCGGGTGCAGTTCTGCGCCGGCTAGGAGCGATGAAACGGCCATCACGCAGGGTTCAAACGGAGACGAGGGCTCGGAAGCCGACGACAGCGACATGTCCGGCGAGGATGAATCCGAAGAATCGCCGGATATGCAGGAATAGATCCTCCATATAGTAGCTTGGAAAGATTTGTCAGCGTCTGTTGCAGAAGCGGGACGGGTAAAACGCCGTCCCGCTTCTTTCGTTTTATCGCTGCAGGCTCTCCCCGGCTCCCGGTTTTTAGGCCCTTTCGGATGCCAATGTCCGCAGTTTGAAAAAAACCGCGAGGCATGCCCCCTGCAGCAGTAGAACCATCAGGCCCAGGGCTCCCCGGGAATAGCTGTATAAAATCCCTATGGCGGAGCTGCCGAGCAGCCAAGCCAGGCCGTAGGCGGTGTTAAAAATTCCATAGGCGAACCCGCGCCGGGCCAGAGGCGCCAAATCCGCAATCGCGGCCCGCATGACGGTTTCATGAATGCCCATTACCGCCCCCCACAGCGCCATTCCGGCGACCACCCAGGAAAGATGCCGCGACAAGGACAAAAACGGCAAGACCGCGGTCAAAAAGGGGATAAAAATCAGCGCTTTCAAGCCCACCCGGTCGTAGAGCCTGCCGATGAGCAGCGCCACGACCGCATCCACGCCCATGGCCACCGCGTACAACAAGGGGATCACGGCGTCCGAAACCACCTGCTGGGTTTTCAAATGGAAGGCGATAATCTGAAAGTTGACGAAGCCCGTTACGGAGAAAAAGATGAACAGCGTGTACACCCAAAAGCTGCGCGGCAGGCTCTGCGGAGTCCGGTCCTGCGCGCGCTCCATGGCGGTCGACTCCAGGTTCTCGGGCACGGGGACTTTCCGGCGGGCGAAGAGCAAGATGCCAAAACACAACAGCGCCGGTATCCATAACAGGGAAAATCCTTCGGAATAATTCCCGTGAAAGAAAAAAACGGTGGTGAACAGGAGAGGACCCGCGACCGCGCCGATTTGGTCCAAGGCTTCATGCAGGCCGAATCCCCAGCCGCGGCCGACCTGCTTGGTGGCGTGGGACAGGATGGTATCCCGCGCCGGACTCCGCACCGCCTTGCCGATGCGTTCCAGAATAATCAGCAGCGCGGCCAGCGGCCAGTGGCCCGTCAGGGCCAGCAGCGGAACGGACACCAGCAGGCCATAGCCCAGCAAGGTCAGGGGCCAATAGGCCCGGGTGCGGTCGGCGAAGTAACCCGCCGCCAGCCGCAGCGCATACCCCAGAAACTCGCCCAGCCCGGAAACCAGGCCGACGACCACCGCGCTGGCTCCGAGCACCGCCAGGTATGGGCCGGTGATACTGCGTGCGCCCTCATAGGTAATGTCCCCGAACAGGCTGACGAGGCCCAAGAGCACGATGAATTGATAGGCCGTTCTTTTGCCGGACTTCGCCTCCATGGTGCAGCCTCACATGGAATCCCGATGAAATAGGGCTTTGGCCTGGCCCGCCCAGGAAGGCGCGGACCCGCCGGATCTCCCTGTCTCGCAACTTGGAATGCTGGCCGCCTTCCCGCCGGACTGTTCGTGCATCCGGCATCCGGCGCCGCGGTATTTCACCCTAGCCGTAAAACATTTATCTGTCAAGTTCGGATGTGGTCCCCCGCCCGTGACGGTCCGAGCGGGGATCTCACGGAATGAAGCCGACCGCGCTGCGCGGAATCCAGCCGTGCCGGTTGCCGCCGAACCGCACTTCCACCCATTCCTCTTCCTCCCGTTCTATTTCTACGCCCGTGCCTTCGGTTACGGTATATAAACGGTCGGCTTCTTTGTAAGGCCGCCCGCGCACGCTGGTTTCCGCAACCAGGACCACTCCTCGTTTCCACCAGCCGGGTTCAAAGGTTCGCGCCGCCGTCCAAGCGCCCAAGATTCCCAGGATCATGGCGGAAACCAGCAATCCCCGCTTCAACAGGCGGCTCCAGGTCGGCTTCAGGATCAGGAGAATCAAGACGGTCAGGAACAGGAAATAAAAACCCGAGGCGGTCCAGGCCAGTTCCGAGGCCGTGAACATCCGGTATACGCGCAACGCCCCGGAGCCTAGGCCTGGTAATGCTTCCGCTGCCCGGGCTTCGGACGTGCGCGCGGTGACTTGCGCCAGATTGTAGCGCAAATCCGCGTCCCGCGGGGCCAAGCGCAATCCGCGTTCGTAGGCTAAAACCGCCCGCCCGATTTCTCCCAGGCGCACGTACGTGTTGCCCAGATTGTAGAACAGGTCGGGATCGCTGACGCCAAAGCTGAAGACCTTTTGATATTCCGCCAACGCCGCCTCGTATTGACCCTGGTCGGCGTAGACATTGCCGCGCATGAAATACAGCTCCGCCTCTCCGGCCCGGGCCGTGCCGGCCAGCCCCAGACAGGCCAGCGCGAGGGCGACGGCCAGGCCGGTTTTTTTCCTCCCTCCGGCCCGTTTGCGCCAAAAGCGCTCGAAATCGTTGAGCGCTCCGTGCAGATCCCTGTACAGCGACCGCATGTCGTGCGCCGGCAGTTCCACGGCCGCATACCGGACGTACTCACAGGCCGTGAGCGTGACCTTGAACCTCGGCTGAAACGCGCCCGGTACGCCGTAACGTTCAAAATACTCGGGAAGCCGTTCGGCGATGATGGAGGAAGTGGAGAGCCCGAATTTCGCGGCTAAATACTCCGATGCGATCCGGGCGATGCAATCGTAGAATTTCCCCGTTTCTCCGCCGCGGATATACCGGGCCGCTTCCTTCATGGCGCGCTTGGCCGTCCGGTAGGCCCGCCGGGCGCGCACGGCGCGGGGATCCGCCAGCGTCTGGCGATACCAGCGCCTGCCCAGCAGCGCAAGCAGCACCATGGCCATTCCTCCGGCCTGCAGCAGCCAAAAACCCGGACGGGCCACCGGAGCCGGCCGGTCGCGGCGCAGCCGCTCGGGGCCGGTATGATTGGGCCGCAACCGGATGGCCGCCGGCATCCCGTGCGCTGCCGGAGTTTTCACTTCCAGGACCTGCACCGGCGGCAAAACACGGATCTTAGGCACTTGAACCTGCGCCCAGGCCCATTTTGCGCCCTCGGGGTCAAAATACCGGACCTTGACCGTCCCCGGTTCCAACCACCCCGGTTTGCGTGAGATCAATAAATATTGGTAGAGCTTTTCTCCGGCCACGGCGCTGTGCGAGCGGTCGATTTTTTCCTCTTCCTTTTCCAGCTGCAGGCGGTAGGCACCGCTCGCGGGCCATATCGGTTTGGGGGCGGAGCGGATGTTCCCTTCGCCCTGCAAGCGGATTTGCAGCAGGACGGGGGTGCCCAACGGCGCCTCTTCCGGGACCACCTTGGCGCTTAAGCGGTATTTCCCCACCAAGCCGCTGCGGGTTTCGGGGTCCGGCTCCTCGGGATCCGGGGGCAAGGCCTTGACCTCCAGGCCAAGGGATTCGGTGGCCTGTTCCCGTTTGCGCATCCATTTCAGGAAAGTCACGCGGGCCGGCCCGATGGTCAGCGTTCCGGGATAAAGCGGAAACAAGGCCGTCCGGTACGTCTTCTCCACGTAGCGCTGGCGTCCCCCGGAAAGGCTTTCCTGCGTCTGCATCGTGGATAACTCCTCCGAAAGCAGGCCCGTCAGGAGCGGCGGAGTATAGGTTACCTTGACGCCGCTCTCAATCTCATAGCGCAGGTGCACGGACAAAATAACTCTCTGGTTGACGAACACTTGGCTCGCATCAAGACGGGCGCTGAATTGGGCTTGTCCTTCCTGTCCGGCCTGCTCGGTGTCCGGCGCTGCCGCCAGAATGCGCGGCTGCTTGCTCGTGCCGCCGCTAAACTGGCGTTGGTAGGCGATTCCCGTCCGGGGCCCCTCCACTTCCAAGGTCAACGGTTGGGTCAGGTAGGTCTGGCCGCGATATTGCAGCCGGGCCGGGGGAACGGTGAATTTGCCGGGCTGCAACGGCAGGAACACATAATGAAAGGTCTTGACCTGCAGGATGTTGCCCTCGGAGTTGGTGCGCGTGTCCGCGTGGTAGCTGTTGATCAGATCGAAATTCGGCATGGCGGGCGGCTTGGGCGCGGATAGTCCTTTTAAATCCGGGCCCGCGACTTCCAGGGTCAGGGTAAAACTCTCGTCCACGTGCAAGGCCGCGCGGTCCACTTCCGACCGGAATTGCAGCGGGGTCCCGGCGGCGCCGCGGGCATCCCCGCCCCACAGGGGTTCGGTTGTCAGTTCGCGACCCGACAGCGGGACCCGCGGCAGGTCAGGGTCGGAATATCCGGATGCGGGCGCGGATTGCGACGGTTCCGCTCCCAGGGCGGATACGCTGAATTGTTTTGCATCCGGGTCTGTCCTGGAGGAGCGGGGCGGTGCCGCCGGGATGGGCGTGGCCCGGTCCTCTTCGGATCCCCGGAGCGGCTCCGTGGCAACCTCCACTTCCGGCAAGGGATTGGCCCGGGGCTGGCGCGAGGCCCTCTGAAACACCCGCCCTTGGCCGCCGCCGTATTTCCGGAGCTGGGGTTTCCACCCGTAAGGAAATGGGTCGGGTTCCTCGCGACGCCGGGCCGTTGCCCGCCGTGTGGCCGTGGGCTCGGGTGTGGCCAGGAGGAGGGGTTCGGTCACCAGTTCATCGCCCTGAATTTCCGCCTGCGCCGCGGCAGGGTGAATTTCCCCCAGCAAGGCCGCGACGAGCAGGCAGCAAATCAGAATTGGACGCACAGGCCGTATCACTCGCATTTCTCCGTTGCGGGCCGGCTTCCGCCTTTGGTCCGTGCTGCGCGGGTCCAAGGCGGCCTCCGCGGATTTTATTATACACCCGTCCGGCTACCAATAAGGCCCGTGGTACTCGCTGGGCGCCGATTCCGAAGGCGGGTGACGCTCTTGCAGGTCCTGCTCGCTGGCCTCCAGGGAGCGCAGGGCGCGGAGTGCGTCTTCCTGGCTCGCGCCTTTTTGTCGCTTGCCCTGCCGGTCCTCCGAGGTGCTGGTTTTATTGCCGCTTTTCTGCCGCTGCTTGCTTTTCTCTTGTTCTTCGCGGGGCGGAGCCTGGTCGCGATCCCGGCCTTCCGAGCGCATCCGGTCCGTTCCCGGCTTGTCGGCTCCTCCGCCCGGCGTTTCGCCCCGGTTCTGCCCTTGGGACTGGTTTTCGCGCCGCGCGGCCTGGCGCGTGTGCTGTTGGATTTGCCGCAGGATCAACTCCAGGTTGTATTTGGCGTCGTGATCCCGCGGGTCGAGCAATAAGGCGTTTTCAAACGCTTCCGCGGCCTCCAGCCAGCGTTCCGCCTCGCCCTGTTGCACGCCCAGGTAAAAGGCCGCGTAGCCGAGGTTGTACCAGGCATCTTGCCGCAAGCGCCCCCGGGCCGCCGCGGCCGCCCGGCCGAATGCCTGGTAAGCCTGCAGATACTTGAACTGCGCCAGCTGAGCGCACCCCAGGTTGTAATTGACCAGAGGATCCTGGGGTTTTCGTTTTGCGGCGCGCTCCAGCCAGCGTTCCGCCTCGGGCAGCTTGTTTTGGACGTAGGCTTGCCGGCCTTTTTGGACCAGCCCGCGGGTGGTGGCGGCACCGGCAGTCCATGGCCAGAGGCATACGGCCAGCAGAATGAATATTCGGGACAGCCATTTTCGCCATCCTCCCTTGACCGGCGGCAGGCCCCGTCTCCGCCCCAACAACCAATCCAAGCCCAACAGCAAGGCCGCCAGGCCCGCCAGCCAGGCATAGCGGTCGTCCCAGGTGATCCAGCGGTTTGAATAGAGAATGATTTTTTCCAGGCGGTTGAGCTCCTCGACGAGGTTTTCCTCTTCCTGGCCGCTGTCGCCCAGCCGGGCATAGGTGCCGCTGCCGAAGAGCGCCAACAGGCTCAGGTTCTTCTCCTGCAACGCGGTTACTTTCCCCCGGGGCGCGGCGGCGTCCTCGCCGGGGGGCGGGACCGGAGCGCCGTCCGGGGTCCCCACGCCCAAGACATAGATCCGCACCCCTTCTTCCGCCATTTTTTTGGCCAGCGCGAGCGGCTTGGTCCCGAAATTTTCCCCGTCACTGATGACCACCAGTGCCTGGTTGCGCACGCCTTGGTGCGCCCGGCGTTTAAAAATCTTGGCCGCCAGTTGCACGGCCGCGCCCAGATCCGTGCCCGCAACCGGCAGGGCGGTGGTGTCCAAGCCGTCGATGAGCAGTTTCAAGGCGCTGATGTCTTGGGTGAAGGGACACAGCTGAAACGGCACACCGGCGAATTGCACCAGGCCCATACGGTTTCCGGACAGGCGTTCAACCAGATAAAACAGGGCGCGTTTGCTGCGAACCAGTCGGCTGGGCTGAATATCGGTGGCGGCCATAGAGCGAGAGGTGTCCACCGCAAACAAAATGTCCAAGCCGCGGCTTTTTCCGGTTTCCGTCGCCAGCCCCACCTGGGGCCTGGCGAGGCTCAAACACACCAGGGTCCAGGCGGTCAACTGCAGCAGGCGTCCCAGCCAGGCTTTCCAGTCGCTGTTGCCCGCCGTGAGCCCGGAGGCCAGCCGGGATCCTACCAGGACATGTAATTTTTTTCTCGCCCTGCGTTCACCCCACCACCAGGCCAGCAGCAACAGGGGCAAGGTCCCGAGCAGGTACAGCATGTGTGGAGCCGCAAAGCGGAACATGGTTTCACCCGGTGACATGCATGCGCGGATCCGGAAAGGCCCGGCCGCGGCTCTAGGGAATGGCCCGTTCCCGGGTTTGGGCCAGCAGCCATTCCAGACCCAGCAGCAGCCAGGCCAAGGCCAGCACCCCCGGTCCTGCGTCGCGACGGGTGCGGAAGGTCTTGGCCTTCAGGCGGCTGCGTTCCATTTCCGCAATTTCGTCGTAAATGGCCTGCAACTTTTCCACGTCCGTGGCCCGGAAATATTTCCCGCCCGTCAAGCTGCCGAGGCGTTTCAGGATGTCCTCGTCCAGCTCTTCGGTATGGACACTGCCGTCCTCGTTCAGCAGCACGGTGGGGCCGCGGGCCTCATCCTGCACCACAATCGAGCCGCCGCCCGGCCGTCCCATGCCGATGGTATAGATGCGCACCTTGAGCGCCGCCGCCAGGCGCGCTGCGGTTTCGGGATCCACTTGGCCCGTATTATTCCGCCCGTCGGTCAGCAGGATGATCACCTTGGATTTCGCGTCCGAGGACTTCAAGCGGTTGAGACCGGCCGCGATGGCCATGCCGATGGCCGTCCCGTCCGTGGTCATTCCGATCTCGAGGTGGTCCAGCAAGCCAACCAGCACTTCGTAATCCAAAGTCAGGGGACAAACCATGAAGGCCCGGGCCGCGAAAGCCACCAGTCCCAGACGGTTATGCCGTTCCTGGGTGATATAATTCCGCAGGACGCGCTTGGCGGCCTGCAGCCGGTTCAGGGGTTCGAAATCACCGGCTGCCATGCTACCCGAAATGTCCAGCGCCAGGATGACATCCAAGCCGCTGGAGGTGAGTTCCTGGTCGGCGAGAAACCATTTGGGGCGGGCGGCCGCCACGATCAGCAGCGCGATGACCGCCAGGCGTAGAATTTCGGTGAGCCCGCTGCCCGGGCGTCGGCCGCCTTGAAACGCCCCCTGCACCGAGCGCGTTTCCGGAAAGTCGACCGCCGCCGGCCGGCCCCAGCCTCGCCGGCGCAGAAAAACGGCCAGTGGCAGCAAGCCCAACGCCAGGAGAACCCACGGATGTTCAAACACGGCGCCTGTCCTCCCGGGCCTTCGTTTCCGGTCTCTGCAGCGTATCCAAAATGAATTGTCGGGCTTTTTTTTGGGCCTCGGCGATTTTAGGAAAATCCACCTCCGCCTTGGCAAATTTGACCAGGTCGGCCTGCTCCAGCAGCCCGTCAATGACCGCCAATGGTTCTGGACCCAAGCCGGCGTCTGCCAGGTGGCGGATAATCTCGGCGCGCGGATTTTCCAGGGCGGGAAAACGGTACCTCCGGGCAAGATAACGCCTGAGGATGCGCGACAAGTCAGTATAGTAGTGGTCGATCCGGCCCTCGGCAACGGTGCGGGACTTGCCCAGCGCTTCCAGACCCGCGAAAGCCTCCACGTGCGGCGGGCTGACCGCCGCAGCCCGCTTCGGGCGCGGACGCCGGCGCCAAACCAGCACGAGGCCCGCCGCCGAGGCCAGCAGGACCGCGTACGGCCACCACGGATTTGCGGCCTTCATCGGCCGCGGTTTCTGCAGCTCGAAATTTTCCGCCGGCTCCAGGCTCAGAACGCGCACGGTCACGGGCTGCGAGACGGCGGTACGAGTGGTCCCGTCCGGCCAGGAAAAGAAGACTTTCTGGGCGGGCATGATCACCCGTTCAAGGGCAAACGCGACCAAAAGATATTTGCCCTGCCGAGCCGTGTACCCTTCGTGCCTTTGGCTGACATCCTCCTCGGAATACTTCACCAGCCGGCAGCCCGGAAAAATCACGTGGGGTCCCGGCAGCCGCACCGCGGCGTTCTTGGCGCCGGCCGTCAGCACAAAACGGAAGGGATCGCCCACGTATACCGTGTGCGTGCTGGTCACGGCGTCGAGCCACACTCCGCCGGCCTCCGGGAGGACCGCGGCCCGCGCTCCGGAGGCCGCCCCCAGGATCCCGATCACGAGGCATATTTTCCCGGCGCAGACCGGGATGCTTTTAGGCATGTGCTGTTCTTCCCTGGGCATTAGGCGGTACGGCCCCTGCCGCTCATCTCGCGATTTTGCGCATCCGCTTCCGGAAAAAACCCATCAGCGGCTCGACATAGGAGGCGCCGGTGAACAGGTCGATGGCATCCACCTGTTGGGCGGCAAAATAGCTCATCCGCGCCTTGGCCCGGGCTCGGGCAAAGCGGGCGTACTCCGCGCGTTTGCGCGCGCGGCGGGTGTTGACTTCCACTTCCGCGTTGGTTTCGGCGTCGGTGAGGCGCACCCAGCCCAGGTCCGGCAATTCAAATTCCCTGGGATCATTCAGGATCAAGGCCACGCAATCATGCTTGCGGTTGGCGACTCTCAGCGCGGTGGTGAAGTCCGGGGAGAAAAAATCGGATAGGAGAAAAACGATCGCCCGCCGCCGCAGGGCGCGGCTCAAGAACTCCAGGGCGCAGTTAACGTCCGTCCCGCGGGCCCGTGGGCGGTTGGCCAGCACCTCGGTGATCACGCGCAGACCGTGCTGGCGGCCTTTTTGGGGCGGCACGAATTTTTCCCGGTGGTCGGAAAACATCAGCAGGCCCACGCGATCATTGTTTTTCAACGCCGAGAACGCCAGGAGCGCGGTCAATTCCGCCGCCAGCTCGGCCTTGCTCTGGGATCCAGAACCGAAGGCCATGGAGGCCGAGGTATCCACGGCCAGCATCACGGTCAGTTCCCGCTCCTCGCTGTACCGCTTGACGTGAAGATGACCCGTGCGGGCGCTGACGCGCCAGTCGATGGTGCGCACGTCGTCTCCACGCAGGTAGGGACGCACTTCATGGAATTCAACGCCCAGGCCCTTAAAAATACTGTGGTACGCGCCCGAAAACACCTCGTTGACGACGGCCCGGGTGGCGATTTCGATGCGCCGCACGCGCTTCAGAATTTCCTGGGGGGTGAATTGTTCCGGCGCGGGTACGCGGTTCAAGGAATCTCGACCTTCTCCAAAATCCGGCGAATGATGTCCTCGGTCGTGATCTCTTCGGCCTCGGCTTCATAAGTCAGAATGATGCGGTGCCGCAGGACATCCGTGGCCATGGTTTGCACGTCCTCCGGCGCGATGTAACCCCGTCGCTTCAAAAACGCATGCGCGCGCGCCGCCTGGGCCAGGGCCAGCGAGGCCCGCGGAGAAGCTCCATACATGATGTGGGGGGCGATTTCCGCCAGCCCGAACTCGGCCGGCTGGCGGGTGCACAACACCAGGTTGACTAGATAGTGCTCGATTTTTTCGTCCGCGTAGACTTCGCCCAGCAGCTGCCGCGCCAGCAGAATCTGCTGTGGCGTGGCCCGGGGTTCAATTTTCCAGGCCTTGGGCAGGGAATGTCTGCGGACGATGGCCAGTTCCTCGTCCTTGCCCGGATAAGTGATTTTAATCTTCAACATAAAACGGTCAATCTGAGCCTCCGGCAGGGGGTAGGTTCCCTCCTGCTCGATGGGATTCTGCGTGGCCAGGACCAGAAAAGGTTCTTCCAGGGGATAGGTCTGCTCGCCGATGGTCACTTGTCTTTCCTGCATGGCTTCCAACAGGGCGCTCTGAACCTTGGCCGGAGCGCGGTTGATTTCATCCGCCAAGATGAGGTTCGCAAAAACGGGCCCGCGCTTGGGCACGAACTCCTGCTGTTTCTGGTCGAAGATCAGCGTGCCGATAATGTCGGCGGGCAGCATGTCGGGGGTGAACTGGATGCGTTGGAATTTGGTGCGGATGGTGGCGGCCAGGGTCTTGACCATCAGGGTCTTGGCCAGGCCGGGCACGCCTTCGATCAGGATGTGCCCGTTGGCCAGGAGGCCGATCAGGAGGCGCTCGAGCATTTCCCTCTGCCCGACGATGATCTTGTCCATCTCGCCGAGAATGTCCGCCAAAAACGCGCTTTCGCGCTTGATGCGCTCGTTGAGATCGCGGATGTCCTTATTCATGGGTTTCTCCGCCGGGTCCGGGCCTATTGGCCGGTCTGGAGCAATTTTTCCTTGATGCTTTTCAATGCATCTTTGGCTTTGGCGTGATCCGGTTTCAATTTGAGTAAATCCTCGAACGATTTCAAGGCGTTGCGTAATTCGCCTTGGGCGTACAGATCGACGCCCTCCTTGTATAGCCGGTCGACCTCCTGGTTGAGGGCGCTTCTGGCCTTGGCGAGCAATTCGGTGGCCTGTTTATGTTTGGAGGTCAGTTCCAGCACCAGTTGCAGGTTTTTAATTGCCGTGGCGTAATCCCCTTTTCGATAGGCCGCTTCGCCGCGTTCGTAATATTTGCGAATGAGTTCCTGGACCGAAGACTTGCTGTCTTCCGCGCGCGTCTTGGCTTCCTGCGCTTCCGCCGCTTCGGCCTCGGTGCGCGCCTTGGCTTTGGCCGACGCCAGGGCTTTCTGCGCCGCCCTGTAGTTCGGTTTGACCTGCAGGGCCGCCTTGTATTCGATGATGGCGTCGATGATCTGCCCGTACCGTTCGTATTCCTGACCCGCCTGGAAATGGTATTGCGCCTGCCGGTCCGTGTCCAGGGCGATCCGCCGGCTTGACTCCCGCTTGGCTTCCTCCAGGCGTCGCAGAGCGTCTTGCAACGCCTCCGTGTCCGCCACGGCCGCCTGGAGTTTAGGTTGCGGGAACGGTTCGGCGCGAGGCGATCCCAAAGCGTAGACGAGGGTGGCGCTGGCCTCGGTCCCCAGGTCGCCCCGGCCCACGAAGGCCAAGTCTAGTCCAAAACTCTGCAGATTGAATCCCAGGCCCAGGATCAGTGATTCCACGGCTGCGTCGGCGGCCCCGAAAGGCATTTTAAAACCCGCGCGCAGGTCGAACCATTCCCACAGCCGGAATTCGGCGCCCAAGCCGAAGTCTGCCGTGGTCCGGGAAAACGGCACGTCCAATTCCACATCCATCAGGAGCCGCCGTTCGAAGGCGCGATAGGCGCCCGCGCAGCGCAGGCTGGTCGGGAGCCCGAAACCCTGCTGGGGGGCGCCGAGGCTTTTCACCACGGCGGCCACGGAAAAATCCTCCCCGGGATCCCAGGCGCCGCCCAAGTCCAGCAGCGGACCCCCGTGTTGGACGGTACCCAGGTTCAGGCTGTACATTCCGAGACTGGCTCCCAGGCGCCAATGCTCGGAGAGCGGCATGCCATATCCCAGGCCGTAGCGTCCTTCGTTCAGGTTCAGGGATTGCCCGCTAAGTTGTCCGCTTTCATCCCTGCCTTCCAGCGCGCCGTAGAACCAATATGCGATCACGGCACCCAGGCTGCCGGGCCCGACGGGAAAACGCGCGGCCAGGCTTTCTTGTTTCACTCCCATGGCGCCGGATTCGTGCTGGAAGCCCAGACAGGCCGCGCTTTCCAAACCCAGACCCGCCGGATTATAGAGCTGGCCGAAAGGCCCCTCGGCCACGGCGGTAAAGCAGTCTCCCATGCCGGTGGGCCGCCCCCCCGCGCCTTTTTGGACAAAGGGGGCGATCACGTTTGTTTCGGGGCGGGCCGGAATGACGATCAACAATGCCCCCAAAGCCAGGAAGACGACGCGACGGGCGCGTTTCATCGGGCGACCACCAGTTTTTCGGGAGCGATTTTTTTATTTCCCACAGTGACCTCATAAAGATAGATGCCGGGGGCAATGTCCGAAACATCCCAAACTGCTGATCCTTCCCCGTTGGGGGCTGCGGCCGAGATTCTTGCCACCAGGCGGTAATTGCTATTGTACACGCGGATGACCCCTTCGCCCCGGCCCTCGCTGGAGCGGAAAACAAAGGTCACGCGGTCTGTGGCGGGTATCGGAAATGCCGTGGCCTGGTCCGGGCCCACCAGGCCGCCCAGCGCCGACGACCACGGCGACGGGGTGGGGGTCGGCGTGGGGGTCGGCGTAGGCGTGGCGGGAAATTGCCAGACCTTGACATAAACTTGTTTCGCAATGCCATTGTCCTCGCTCCAGGCCACGTAGATGGCCTCGGCAGACACGGCGAGGTCCGGCGTTGCGGCATTTCGCCCCGGATCCAGGTTCAGGGTCTCGGGGGGTTCCCAGCTCAAGCCGTTGTAGCGCCTGAATAAAGCCAGATTTCCCGGAGAAGTCATTTCAAACCACGCAACACACGGCTGATTGTTGGCAATGGCGATTCTTGGATTATAGGCATCTACCGCAATCTCCCGGTTCAGGCTGCCTCCCAGTGAAGTCCAATTTCCGCCGCTGAAGTATTTCACATATACCTGCGAAACCGGCGTAAATTCAAACCAAGATACAAACGGGATTCCGCCCTGCAGGGCAATGCCGCCGCGGCCCACGGAAACGGCGCCGGGGGTGATTTTCAAGCCTCCGCCCACCCGTTCCCAGTGGCTCCCGTTGTACCGCTTGATTGCGATATCCCCGGCTTCGATGAAATTCACGTAGGGAGTGGCGCCGGTAACGGCAACGGTTGGAAAATAGCCGGCGCTGGTGGTGTTGATTTTTCCATCCAGGAACTGCCAGGAGCCGTTGTAGAACTTGCTGTAGAGAACGTCCGTCGGGTCGTCTTCGGAAAAAGCGGTGTAAATGACCGTGCCGCTTAGCGCCATGCTGGGCCTTTCGGCGTTATTGCCGGGATTGTTATTCAGGTATCCGCCCGGAATCCAGGCGGTGGAGTTCCATTGGGCAATATAGACCCGGCTTTGCGAAACGGCGACATCTTCCTGCCAGACCACGTATAGGAGGCCGTTGCCGCCCGCCGCGACGGGATAACGCGCATGCTGGTTGGGATCCACATTGAAGCTATGTCCCATGAGAATCCAAGCGTTGCCGTCCCAACGCTTGGCCCAGAGATCCAGATGCGCGGTGGCCGTATTATTCTCGGACCAAATTACGCAAGGCTGGTTGTTATACAGGGTGATGGACGGCGTCTGCGCGTCTTGCAGGGAATTAAAATTAAGGCTGCCGCTACCCAGCTGCACCCAGCCGGCTTCCGCTGCAGCGGACGGCAGCCAGGCGCCGCAGAGGAAGAGGCAGGCGGCCGCCCAGGGCCAAGCCTTGGACCGTGCGCGTCCCTTTTTCATTTCCGGTTCCTCCCGGGACCTGCATCCGCGCCCCCGCGGCGGGAACACGCTTCCCCCGGCTCTTCGCTTGTGGGCACGGCGCTCCCTGGCGGTGTTTCCAGAGAATCCCGAACCGGTTCCGCGGATTCTTCCGCCGGCGCTAGGTTGTACAATCCGCTCCTGCGCTCAAGGTGTGGCGTCGGCTTCCGCTGTTGGAGGTTATTCATTGATCACGTTTTGCTTTTTCGTGGCTTGCTCGATGGACTCCCTGGCCTTCTTGTGGTCCGGATCCAGATCCAGCACTTGGTTCCACATCCGGATGGCGTCCCGGTAGCGGCCTTGGGCATAGGCCGAAACTCCGTTTTTATAAATCTCCTCGATGTCGTCGGCGCTTTTCACCTTGGCTGCCTGGTAGGCCTTGCGGGCCTCTTCGTCCTTGGGGTTCAACATGATGGCCTCGCGCAGGGCGTCCACTTCGCGCAAATTATCGCCCTGAGCCTTGGCTTCTTCGGCGCGCTTTTTGGCCGCGTGCACTTCCTCGGCCATTTTTTTCCGCGCCTGCTCGGCTTTGAACTTCGCCTGACGATGCTCCGGGTCGAATTCCAAAATCAATTCGAACTCGCGGATCGCCTCGGCGTAGTCCCCCTGCTCATAGGCCTGGGTGCCGTTGATGAGGTGTTTCTGAATGGCGCGGTCCATGGAATCTTCCGCTTCCGGGGCCGCGGCTTTTTTCGGACGCTTCACCTGCAGGGACGACAGGACTTCTTCCTTGGCCGCGGTTCGGGGCGCCGGAGGGGTCATGGGTTCAGCCGAGGGCCGGGTAATCACTTTTTTCCGGTTTTCCCTGGCCTGGGTTTGCACCCGTTGCAAGGCCTTGCGGGCTTCGGCGTATCCGGGCATCAACTCCAGGGCGGTTTTGTATGCCAAGGCCGCATCCAACAGCTTGTTTTGGCGCTCCAGTTCCTGCCCTTGTGTGTAGTACGTCCTTGCTTCCGCCACGGCGTCCCGGGGCGAGCGCGGTTGCGGGCCGCCGCTGAGTTGCCTCCGGGCGCGGTCGCGCTTGGCCCAGGCCAGCGCACGCCGTGCCCGTTTAAAGGCGGGATAGATCTCCAGCGCTTTCTTATACTGGTCGATGGCCAGGTCATACTTGTGTTCTTGATGCAGGTCGCGGCCGCGCAGGAAGTACCGGATGGCCCTTTTGCGATCCTCGGGGGAAACTTGTATTTGACGCGTGCTCAAGGTCGGCTGGGATGGCTGCAGCAATTGTTCTTTTTCGGGCCGCAGTCCGGTTTCCGGCGTGGGGGTCGGCAACAGGATCGCCTTTGCGCTTTGTCCCGCGGGCTTGGCCGCTTTCCCGGATCCGGGCGCAGGACCGGCCCGCGGCGATTCCGGACCGAAAAGATACTGCAGGGTGATACGATGGGCTTCCGCCATGCTTCCCAGCGGCTGATAGGCGTAATCAATGCCCCAATGAGCGAAGGCAAGTCCCAGGCCGGCCGAAAAACCCTGTAGTCCGTCGGCCCCTTCGGCCGGCGCCGCGCGATAGCCCGCGCGAATGGCGAGGATCTTGGCCAGTTTGACTTCCGCGCCCATCGCCAGCTGAAAAACACCCGAAGCCAGCGGGACCTCCCCGTCGAGTGAAACCAGAATCGTATTTTGCCAAAGCGCGTACGCGGCGCCGGCCGAAAACAAAGACGGCAGGCTGTACCCCGACAGAGGCGTCCCCACGTTCCGGAGGACGGCGCCGATTTTCAGTCCGGTCGGGCGCCAAAGGTATTGTCCGCCCACCGTCAGCGCCAGGCCGAAAGCGCTGGTGTCGGCAAGGCTTTCGTTAAAAATGTTCAGTGCCGCCCCGGCGTAAACATCCGGACCCAAGCCCGCCAGGCTATACCCGCCGCTCAGGGCAAAATCGCTCGGCGACATGTCGTTCCCGGTCGGATTCCCCAGATCGTCGCGCCGTTCCACCGTGCCGTAGTTCATGTACGTAACTCCCAGGCCCAGCACACCTTGGCTGAGCGGGATGGCGGCGCAAATGAATTCCTGACGCATATCCAAGCCCCACTCGTTATGCTGAAAGGCCACGGCGGGCGCGGTCAAGGCGTGCAAGCCGGCGGGATTATATTGCAAGGCAAAGACATCATCCGCGACCGCGGAATAGGCCCCGGCCAGCGCTGCCGGCCGACTGCCGGCGGAGACGGATAAAAACGCCGCGGACGTGTTGGTGGAAAGCGCGAATACGGAGGGAATGGCAGGCCCGGCCGACAACACGGCCAGCGCGGCCAGCCGCACCCAAAACCTGGTCATGCTCTCCCTCCCCGATGTGTACTCCCTGCGAATGCCGGCTGCATGCCGTGATGATCTGGCGTTCCGAATGGGTCGCGACAAGCCGAATCCGCCCCGACCCGCCTTCAGTTTACCATTGCGCCCCGGAGGCGTCAATCGCCCATCGCGATTCATCGTACGCGTCCGGTTCCGGGATTCCGGACTTTACCCGCGCCCGCCCTTGGGCTACAATGCGGGTGACTCGGAGGCTGTCCGCATGAAATCTCGCGCGCGTTTTTTTCTTCCCTTGGCTGGCCTCGGCCTTTTCCTGGCCGCTGGCTGCGCCGCACCGTTGCTCCGGCCAAGCATGGCACCGCCGACGGGTCTGGCCGCGGCAACCGCCCCCGCGCCGCCGCCGGACGTTACGCTCTTGGCCGGAGGGGATGTCCTGCCGGGCGCCTGGTTAAATCCCTACCTTTCGCGCTTCGGTCAGGAATATCCTTATCAGGCGATTGCGCCGCTATTTTGGGGAGTGGACTTGGGTTTGGTGAATTTGGAATGCCCGCTTTCCCTGCGGGGCCGTCCCTTTCGCGGAAAAAAGTTCACTTTTCGGGCCTGCCCTGCGGCGGCGGCTGCTTTGCGCAACTCGGGCATTACTGTCGTTTCCTTGGCGAACAACCACATCCTGGATTACGGGGCCGAGGCTTTACGCGATACGCTTGCGGCCCTGGAAGAAGCCGGAGTCGCTTTCGCGGGCGCCGGTGAAAACCTGGCGGCCAGTCGCCGTCCCGCCGTCCTGTTTATCCCTCCGGCAACCCGAGTCGCGGTCTTGTCCTATTCCAAAACCTATCCTGCGGAATTTTGGGCCACCCGGGAACGCGCCGGGACCGCACCGGGCGAGGACGCCTTTGTCGCCGCCGACGTCAATTCCGCCGCGGCCTGGGCCGACCTGGTGATTGTATGTTTCCATTGGGGCGGCGAGCTGCTGGAGCGGCCTCGGGTTTACCAGGAAAATTTGGCGCATACCGCCATCGACGCGGGAGCCAGACTGGTTCTCGGTTCGCATCCTCATGTTCTGCAGGGCCTCGAATGGTACCGGCACGGTTTGATTGCATATTCCCTCGGGAATCTGGCTTTTGGGGGAGGACGCAGCCGGAAAGCAACAGAAAGCGCGTTGATTAAAATTCGCGCCCACCCAGACGGGCAGTTGGCGGGCGCCTGGATCATTCCGCTATCCGTTGACAATCTCGCAACGGAATTCGTTCCCCGGCCCGTGACGGGTACGGCCGCCGCCGCGGTATTCCAAAAATTAGGTGAATTATCCCAAAAATGGCGAACCCGGATCGTGCCGGACGTGAACGGGGGGGCGGAAATTTTTCCGCCCCAGGAAACTTCGGACGGAAAAAATTAACCGCGGTTTTGGAGCCGCGGAGTACTTTCAGGTCTCGAGATTTTCGTCGATTTTGTCGATGTCCCGCAATAATAAATCCAGGTCTTCCCCGCCGGCCACGCGCGGCTCTTCCGGAGACGCGGTTTCCTCTTCCCCGTGACCGTGCATAAACGTGGAAAGGTCGAATTCCGAGGCTTCGGCTTTTTCGTGTTCTTCGCTCTCCGTCTCGCTCCCGCGTTCCTCGCTCTGACCCCGGTCGCGCGCTGAAACCTCGGCTTTGGGGAGTTGAATCGCTATTTCATTGCCTTGGCCGGGCAGACCGGAGATTTCAATACTGCCATGGTGGGCGTCAATAATGCTTTTGATAATGACGAATTTCAACCCGCTGCCGCTTAATCCGGGCGTGGATTCTTCGGCGCTGAAAAAACGTTGAAAGAAGTCGTGCGTCTGGTCTTCCGTCAAGGAGGCTCCGCTGTCCAGGAGCTTGATCACGACCCTTTCCGGTGTTTGCGAGAGCGTGATTCTGATTTCTCCCCCAACCGGCGTGTTTCGGATGGCGTGCTGAACCAGGTTGACGAATACTTGGCCCAGCCGGTCCCCGTTGGCTGGAATTTGCGGAAGATTCACGGGGGTCTCCAGATTGAGGCGGATTTGCTTGGTGTCGGCCTGGGGCTGTGCGTTTAAAATCACGTCCTGAAGCATGGCCGTCAAATCCGTCGGGTTGAAAAACATGTGCGCCGTTTCGGATTCCAAGTGGGAAAGATCCAGCAGGTCGTTAATTTGCCGTTCCAAGCGGGCACTTTTATTGATCACCACGCCTAAAAATTCCTGCTGGGCGTCGGATATTTTTCCCTCCTCGGAGGAGAGAATGGAGGAGATATAATTTTTAATGACCGTCAGGGTCGCCTTTAAATCCTCGGACATGTTTCCGATGGCTTCAATGCGAATGCGGCTGGCCTCGGCCAGGTTTTCCGCATTCATCCCGGCCGCCGGTTCCGCCGGGACCGCGCCTTGGGTATTTTCCCTCAAGGACGCATTTTGCTTGTTCGCGGCGTCCAGCTGGGAGCGAAGCTCCTGGTTTTCCGCCTGCAGATGCTCCCGTTCCTGATGCAATTCCACAATCTCGCCGTCCAGGCGCTTGAGCGCTTCCGTCCCCGCCCGAGGAACGTTCCCGGCTGCCGGGGGCGCCTGGTTCATGCGGTCAATGAGAAGATTAACCGTTTCGGTTAATTTCCGCCATCCGCCGCCAAAGGAAATGGTCAAAGCCGGCAATTCCGGGCCTTCGTTCTGCAAAGTTTCCTGCAATTCCCGGGTCAGTTTGCGCAGCGGGACATTCGATCCTCCTCCCAGCAGCAGGGCCAGGAGGAGACCGGCCAGCAGAATTACGACCAGCCCGCCCACGATGACCGGATCCCAGAATGTTTCCGAAGTGCCCGTCGTCTCAACTAGTTTTTCCAAACCGGACAGCTCCAGCGGGGTATATACCCATATTCCCTGAACCCGCGTGGCCGCCAGGCCAACCACAAAGGTCGTTCCCGACCATGCGGTTCTAAAATAAGGTTTCGCGTTGGAGAGGAATTTTTCCATGTCCCCCGGACTCTTGTCCGCCAAGACGCCCATGGAATTGGTGAAATCCTTTATCGGCGTGGGGGTCAGGAAGCGCCCGTTGTTTTCCCCCAGGATGCTCGTGACGCCCGTCTGCAGCAGGATTTTTTCCTGGGCGGCGGCGGCAAGTGTGGCTCGGGTTTGCAGTACCCCGAGGAAGGCGTCATTCTCTCCGACCACGGGCACGGTCAGGATCAGATCGGGATTCTTGCCCGTTCCGGGTGCCAGCTGGATGCTGGCTTGACCGCGTGTGGCGGCCGCCTGGAAGGCCGGGCTATTTTTTTGAACTCTTGGAGAAAAGTTCTCGGAACGGGCCATAACATTGCCGGCGGCGTCGGTCAAGGCATAACCGTTCCAGGCCGGAACGTTGCGGATGTACTTTTTGAGAGCGGCGATTTTACTCTTGCGCTGCACGGCGTTGAGGGCGGGCCGGCGCAGTGCCGGTTGCGCGGCGAGGGCTTCGGCCTGGCGCTGTAAATCGTCAACCCACTGATTGAAGCGGACCGCCACTTTTTCGGCGGTGCCCCCCGCTTGCTTTCCTTTCTCTTCCTCCAGATACTGCTTTTCCATGGACTGTAGCTTGTTTTGCAGCGTCACAAGGGAATCCTTGCGGAGTTGGTGGAAATAATAAAAAAGCGCAACCGTCGCTGCCATGACCAGCAGCACGGCCAACATGGCGCCCCAGCGGCCCCGCAGCGTCATCCCGCGGCCTCCTTCCCGCCCAGAGAGTCAATGCCCTCTTCCGCCTGGCTGACCACGCGCGCCACGGCCGCGAGCTTTTCCTTGTCGGCCAATTTAATCAGTCGTACTCCCTGGGTATTGCGCCCCACCACCTTAATGTCCCGAATGGCGGTCCGAATGATCGTCCCGGTGGTGGTGATCAGCATCACCTCGTCACTCTCGGCGACGGCCTTGATCGTCACCACTTCCCCGTTGCGTTCCGTGGCCTTGATGTTGATCAGGCCTTGACCGCCCCGGCTCTGGGTCCGGTATTCCTCCAGCCGGGTTCGCTTGCCGAACCCCCTGGTCGTTACGGTTAAAAGGCTGCCGGTGTGCTTGAAGGCCTCCATGCCGATGACTTTATCCTTGGGGCGGATGGTAATGCCTTTGACGCCTTGGCCGGTGCGTCCGATTTCGCGGATTGAGCCGACTTTGAAACGAATAATTTTCCCAAGCCTCGTGGCTAAGAACAGGTCCAGGTCATCGGTCGCCTCCAGGACCTGAAAAAGGCAATCTCCGGGAGTCAGGGTCAACGCAATGATGCCTCCGGCCCTGGGATTGGCATAAGCCGTGAGACGGGTTTTTTTCACCAGCCCCTTTTCCGTCGCCATGACCAAATACCGGTCCTCGCTGAATTCCTTGACCGGAATCATGGCCTCCAGGGATTCACCGGGCTGGAGGCGGATCAAGTTGACGATGGCTTTGCCCTTGGCGGTCCTGCTGGCCTCGGGAATTTCGTAGACTTTAAGCCAATACACGCGTCCCTGATTTGTGAAAAACAGGATGTGATGATGGGTGGAGGTGATAAACAGGTGCTCAACGAAATCGTCTTCCTTGGTGACCATCGCGGCCACGCCCCGCCCTCCACGTCTTTGGGCTTTGTAGGTGGAGACCGGCAGGCGCTTGATGTAGCCCTGATGGGAGATGGTGATGACCATCTCCTCTTCTGCGATGAGATCTTCAATGGAGATATCCGCCGGCGCGGCGATGATTTCGGTTCTGCGGGCATCCCCGTATTTCTTTTTAATTTCTTCGAGCTCCTCCGTAATCAAAGCCAGTACTTTGCGCTCGCTGCTCAGAATGGACTTGAGGCGTTCGATGGTTTGGATCAGCTCCAGATATTCCTCTTCGATTTTTTTGCTTTCCAGGCTGGTGAGCTGTTGTAGCTTCATTTCGAGGATGGCTTGGGCCTGTACGGGGCTCAAGCCAAACTGATGCATCAGCCCTTGCTTGGCCGTTTCCACGGTGGCCGAGGAGCGGATCAGCCGGATGATCTTGTCCAAAAACTTGAGGGCGATTTTAAGGCCTTCCAGGATGTGCGCCCGTCGTTCCGCGCGATCCAATTCGAAACGCGTTCTGCGGGTGATGACCTCTCGGCGATGGTTAATAAAGTGCTCGAGAATTTGTTTCAAGTTGAGGGTTTGCGGTTTGCCGTCAACCAGGGCCAGCGAGTTTACGCCGAAGGTCGTGCGCAAGGCCGTGTATTTAAACAGCTGGTTGAGAATGACCTGCGCGTTTTCATTGCGCCCGACTTCGATTACGATGCGCATTCCTTCCCGGTCGGATTCATCTCGCAGGTCCGTGATTCCCTCGATTTTCTTGTTCCGAACCAATTCGGCAATGTTTTCGATTTGTTGGGCCTTGTTGACTTGATACGGTAGCTCGGTCACGACGATGCGTTCTTTGCCGGTTTTGGATTCTTCGACTTTGACCTTGGCCTGTAATTTAATGGAACCGCGGCCGGTGCGGTAGGCGTCATAGATGCCGTCGCGCCCCAAAATATATCCGCCGGTTGGAAAGTCCGGACCTTTGATATGATGTAAAAGTTTTTCCACGGTCAGGGTCGGATCCTGGATCAGGGCCACGACGCCGTTGATGACTTCGGTTAAGTTATGCGGCGGAATATTGGTTGCCATGCCCACGGCGATTCCGGAGGCTCCATTTACCAGGAGGTTCGGAAATTTTACCGGCAATAAAAGCGGCTCCAGCAGGGAGTCATCGTAATTCGGAACAAATGGGACCGTGTCTTTTTCAATATCGGACAACAATTCGTTGGAAATATGGGCGAGGCGGGCTTCCGTATATCGCATGGCCGCCGGCGGGTCCCCGTCAACGGAGCCAAAATTTCCCTGGCCGTCGATTAAGACGAAGCGGAAGGAAAAGTCTTGGGCCATGCGGACCATGGTCTCATAGATCGCGGCGTCTCCGTGGGGATGGTAATTCCCCATCACCTCGCCCACGATTTTCGCCGATTTTCGATAGGGTTTATTGGCATGCAATCCCATGTCATGCATGCCATAGAGAATCCGCCTTTGCACGGGTTTGAGGCCATCGCGTACATCGGGCAGGGCGCGTCCGACAATAACACTCATCGAATAGTCGAGGTAGGAATTTTTCATTTCCTCCTCGATCAATATCACGATGTTTGACTTTTTATCCTGTGTTTCCATGGATGCGTTTCCTGTCTGGACGCGTTGCTTGAACTTAAATCCGCATGGGCATGATCACGCTGAGATAATGGGTTTTTTCATCTTTGGGCCTGATCAGGCCCGGATTCAAATTCGAGGTTAGTTCAAAAACGAATTCTTCCGAGCCAATGTTTTTCATGACATCCAAAATATATTTTGCGTTATAGGCCACCGTCAACGTCTCTTCCGCGTAGACGATTTCAATTTCTTCCTGCGCTTCCCCGACTTCCGGTGTGTTAGACATAATCATCAGGGTGTTCTTGTTAAATGTGTATTTCACGGAATTGGATTTATCCGAAGCCATGAGCGCAACGCGGCGGGTGGCGGCCGTAAAAGTTTCTGAAAGCAAGTTGATTTTTTTCTCCGATTTTTTGGGAATGACCTGCTCATAATTCGGGAATTGACCATCAATCAAGCGTGACATTAAAACGATCGTGTTGGTGGAGAAAATAATCTGACTGGCAGAATGAGGCCCCTTGTTTTCATTGAGTTCGTTCAACTGGATATTGATTTCCCCCTCGCCTTCCAATACTTTGTTCAATTCCTGCAGGGCTTTAGCCGGAATAATGTGGTCAATTTTCTGCGTTGCGGTCTTCCCAATTTCGTTTTCAATATAGGCCAAACGGTGTCCATCCGTAGCGACCATTCCGACTTTGTTCTTTTCGATGAACAGCAGAACGCCATTTAAAACATACCGGGTCTCATCGGTGGATACGGCAAAAATGGTCTTTTTAATCATATCCTGCAAAATTGCCTGCGGTAAATTGATGCCGCTGTCTTTCTTTACTTTGGGAAGCACCGGATATTCATCCTTGGGAAGGCCGTTGATTTTGAAAACCGAGCGTTCACAGCTAACCGTAACGATGTGATTATCCCCGGTTTTAAAAGAAACCTCTTTGTCCGGTAGTTCTCGAACAATATCGAGAATTTTTTTGGCGGGAATGGTTATGCTTCCGGATTCCTCGATTTCTGCAGCCACGGAACAATGAATGGAAACCTCTAAATCCGTAGCGGTGAGTTTTACGGCGTCGCCTTCCGTTTCCATCAGAAGGTTAGACAAAATAGGCAAAGTGTTTTTGTTGGAAACAGCGCTGAATGCGGTTTGAATGCCATGAAATAAATCGGCGCGCTTACATACGAATTTCATATACTTTCCTCCTTAGAAAAAACAGTAGATATAGAAGTAGTAACTGTGAAAATGTGAAAAAAGCGAAAAACACCCAAAAAACAAAACAACCACAAAAGAAAAGCTGTTAAGAACAAAAGAATAAAAGAGAAGTATTCCGCACAACCCACAAAAATGATAATATCCACGATGGGTCTTGACATCTTAACATGATTTCACGAGGTAATAAACAAACAACCAACAGGATATTATATTGATTTTTCCTTTAATTGGCGCATGAAATAATTGACCATATTCCGCAATTTTTCATCATGGGACAATTTTTCTTTTATTTTGTCATAGCCATATATTACGGTCGTATGGTCTTTCCCGCC
>Ga0315542_1000360_pt1 | contig 28176 bp, 25 predicted proteins | sample SalMarSW160120MG_FD_202541 | JGI IMG/M metagenome (GOLD analysis project Ga0315542, IMG submission 202541) | Salt marsh sediment microbial communities from the Plum Island Ecosystem LTER, Massachusetts, United States - Salt Marsh Sediment SW1601-20 ... | reverse complement strand
GGGCGAGCCCCCGCCGGCCTCGCACCGGGCGATCAGCGCAGGGTCTCCCAGCCAGTCGCAGCGACTACTAGCTTGAGCCGCTGGTGCGGCGACGGCACAACAGCCAACGGCTACAAGGGCAATAAGAGCGACAAACCTTGGGGAGCTCCTCATGGCGTGCCTGGCTTGTAGACAAACGGATTCCGGAACACTTTTGAGACCAGCCAAGCTCCAGATGGTTGCACCCGGAACTGGAGTGACCACCCTGCTCGTCTAAGCGTGTCGGTCTGGCTACCGTCGCTGCCCCTACTCATCACCGTGTCGCCGTATTCGATGGTGTTACTCACTACTGTCGGAGACTGCTTGGGGTTCTGTTCACCAGCAGCGAAATCAGCCTCAACAAGCTCGAACGTCTCGGTCAGTCCCTCGTAGTGGGCATCGTGATCGAGCAGGTCACGGATCTCGTCCAGCGTGACCTTCATTTCCGGGCTTCCCGGTTCGATGACCGTTGCCAGGATGGCCTCGGTGGCCTCGTCGGGATGCTCGAGCGCCCAGTTCCGAACGGCGAAGTAGCTCAGCACGAGCGGGATGAAGTCGTCGATGCTGTCACCGGCGGGCACCATGTCGACCGTCGGTGCTCCTGAAGCGACCACCACCGTGGTTGTTGTGGTAGCGGTCGTCGTGGTGGTGGTTGTGATGACGATCGTGCTGGTCGATGTCGTGGAAGCGGTCGAGGATGGAGCAGGGGGAGTGGTTGTTGTCGGTGCCGCTGCGTCGGTGCTGCACCCGGCAGCGAGCATCAGCGCTACTACGCAAGTGACTCTTCGCACTGCCCCTCCTTCAGCCAGAACCTAGCAGTAGCTGCCATGTCGTGCCACCGTCTATGACTTTAGTCTCGCCAAACTACTGCTATCAACCCTTATACAACGACTCCTCGATCTTCGACCCACAACCACCCGCTCGCCGGTACCCTCCTCATGTGTTGGTGTGTCCAGCCTGTGGTGCCGAGAACGCCACCGACCACAGATTCTGTATGTCGTGTGGCGGCTCCCTCGCGCCGACGTGTCCATCGTGCGGGGCGACCGTGCCGGCCGGGGCGCGCTTCTGCCCCTCCTGTGGCTCCCCCATGGAAACCCAGCCGACACCTTTGAAGCAACGGCACGGCGCCGAGGAACGAAAGGTCATTTCGGCGCTCTTCGCCGATCTCGTCGGCTTCACCGCGCACACGGAACAGTCGGACCCGGAGGATGTCAGGGCGAAACTGACCATCTACCACCGCCACATCCGGGAGGACGTGGAACGCTTCGGCGGCAAGATCGAGAAGCTCATGGGCGATGGGGCGTTTGCTGTGTTCGGGGTGCCGACGACCCACGAGGACGACCCCGAGAGAGCCGTGCGTGCAGCACTCCGCATCCAGCAGTCGCTCGGTCGGCTCAACGAACAGAACCCCGACCTCGCGCTTGCCGTTCGGATCGCGGTCACCACCGGACGGGCTGTTGTGCAGCTCGACTCGGTGGACCAGGATCGAGAAGGGATCATCGGCGACGTCGTCAACACGGCTTCGAGGCTCCAGTCCGTAGCGGCGCCCGGAGCGGTGGTCGTCGACGAACGAACCTACGTCGCGTCACGCACCGCCATCGCCTACCACCCGTTGCCGGCCGTGTCGGTCAAGGGCAAGGAGCAGCCCATCCCCATCTGGGAGGCGGCCGGAGCGATGGCCCGCTTCGGCGTGGCCGTCGACGACGAGTCCACAACGCCGTTCGTGGGGCGCGCGACCGAACTCAGCCTCCTGGTCGACGCGTTCGACCGGTCTGTGAAACAGCGCGCCGTGCAGCTCGTGACGATCACCGGTGAGCCGGGTGTCGGCAAGAGCCGCTTGCTCAGGGAGTTCCGTGGAGTGATCGACGAGCGACCCGACCTCGTGTGGTGGCGGCAGGGCCGCTGCCCGTCCTACGGAGAAGGCATCACCTTCTGGGGTCTTGGCGAAGTCGTCAAAGCCCAGGCCGGCATTCTCGAGTCGGAAACCACCGGAGAGGCGCTCGACAAGCTGAAGAGTGCGGTTGGGGCGCTGGTGGACGATCCTGCACGCGCAGAGTGGATCGAGGCACGTCTAGGTCCGCTTGTCGGAACGGGTGCTTCGGGCGATGCAGCCGAGCAGGCTGAGCTGTTCAAGGCGTGGTTGCAGTTCTTCGAAGCACTCGCAGCCCGCAACCCCCTCATTCTGCTCATCGAGGACGCGCATTGGGCCGATCAGCCGATGCTGGAGTTCCTGGAGTACCTGGTCGACTGGGCAGTCGACTCGCCGATTTTATTGATCCTCACGGCTCGCCCCGAGCTCCTTACCGATCATCCGGCATGGGGCGGTGGCAAGCGCAACGCTGCAACGATCGCGCTCTCGCCGCTGTCGGACAGCGACTCGGCAGCGCTTCTCACCGCAATGCTTCCGCGAGCGGTGATGCCCGCCGAAGCTCAGCAGATGATTCTGGAGCGCTGTGGTGGCAACCCGCTCTACGTGACAGAGTTCGTCAGGTATGCGGCGGACAGGGGCCTCCTGGACAACATCGGGGCCGGACAGGAGATCCCTCTGCCTGACTCCGTGCAGGCGCTCATCGCCGCGCGTCTCGATCTGCTCGACAAGAACGACAAAGCGGTGCTTCAAGCGGCCGCCGTCGTCGGGAGGGTGTTCTGGACGGGTGTGCTTTCGTCGATGCGACCGGATCTGGATGTTTCCCCTGCGCTGCGCCGGCTCGTGGCTCGTGAGCTCGTTCGGCCAGTCCGGGAGTCTTCCATGCGGGGACAGGAGGAGCACAAGTTCTTTCACTCGCTGATCCAGGATGTGGCGTACGGACAGATCCCGCGGTCGGAGCGTGCATCTCTCCACGAGGCTGCCGGTCGCTGGCTCGAGGCGGTGAGCGGCGGGCGGGCAGTCGACGTTGCCGAACTCCTTGCTCACCATCTCACCGAAGCCCTCAACCTCGGGGGCACAGGCGCGGATCTCGGTGAACGTGCCTACCGGTATCTCATGCTTGCCGGTGGGCGGACCAGAGAGCTGGATGCAGGTCGGAGCGCGGGCTACTACCAGAGGGCAGTCGACATTGCCTTACGAGACGATGATCGGGCCCGGGCACTGCTCGAACTCGGGAATGTGACGCAGGACCGAGACCTGTTGGAGGGTTCGCTGGAGAGCGCATTCTCGCTATTCGAGGCACTTGGAGATCAAGAGGGGATGGCCCTCAGTCGAGCAAGACTCTCCCGCGTTCTCTGGTGGCGGGGTGACGCCGAGACTTCGGACAGATTGGCAGCAGAGGCGCTGGACCTGGTCGCAGATCGCGCCACCTCTGCTGCGAAAGCCGAGGTCATGACCCGCTACGCATCGAGTTGGTACCTTCGAGGCAGATCCGTTGAGGCACTCGATGCCGCCGAGAAGGCGCGTTCGGTGGTCGACGCCGCGGGGTCAACACACGACGAGATCACGCTGCTGTTCGCCAGAGGCGGGGCACGATGCAATCTTGGCGATCGTGGTGGTCTCGAAGACCTCCAGGCAGCGCTTCGGCTGGCTTCAGAGAGGAACCTCACGAAGATGGCGCTCACGGCGGGGAACAACCTGGCGACGTTGGTGGGCATGCTGGATGGACCGACGGCTGGACTGCGCTACATCGAGAACACCATCGAAACGGCGGACGAGCGCGGCTACGTCTCCAACGCAGATTGGGGTCGGATGACCAAGTGCGAACTGCTGGTTCCGGCTGGTCAGTGGGACGAAGCCCTAGATCTCACCCAGATGGTCCTCGTTCGCGACCAGGAGATCGGCGGGAGTCAGGCAGGCAACATGGCCAACTTCCACAGGGCGCGGGTGCTGTTCTACCGGTCAGATCAGGAGGCCCGACGGTTGGCTGCCGATACGCTCCGGACTGCCCGGGACATCAAGGACCAGCAATCGCTCACTCCTACACTCGCGTTCTCCATTCTGGTGGTGTTCGACGCGGGGCAGATTGATGAAGCTCGGCAACTCATCGACGAGTACGAAGAGGTCACCGCTGACGCGCCTGTATTCCGAGCGCTGACGATCGGCGATGTTGCTTCTGTCCTGGCGGTGATCGGCGACAGACCCGTCCTCTCGCGTCTGATCGAGGGAGCGAGAGGAGGTGGAGTGACAGGCGAAGCCTCTCTTGCGATGGCGCGTGGCCATCTCGCAGTACTGGACGGCAACGCTACCGAGGCGGTCGTCGAGTTCACTCGAGCGGCAACGGTGGCCGAAGGGGCCGGCGCTCGCCTTCCCGAAGTGGTCGCAAGGATCGCCGCCGGCCGTTCTCTGGCGGAAGAAAGCAGGATCGACGAGGCTCAACGCTGTCTCGATGCAGCCAAGGCCATTGCCGAGGCCATGCGTGCCAGCAAGCTCCTGGCTGAGATCGACGAGATCGAGGGGCAGGCATCGGAGGACGCAGCTCATGGCTGATGGAATTCACGAAGAGAACCCGTTCGCAACCCCTCCCGAGTTGCGCGACCCCGCGCGGCGTTTCAGAGGGCGGCTGACGGCCGGTGTAACGGTGCTGACAGCCGGCACGCTGCCCCGAGCTGCCGGACTGACCGTTTCGTCGCTTCTCGTGGCCGAGGGTGCTCCTGATCGGGTTCTTGCCCTCCTGGACCCTGAGACGGCCGAGGACGTTCGCGCCGCGAGCCGTTTCGTCGTTCACGTTCTGCACAAGGGAGAACAGGCGCTCTCGGATCGATTCGCAGGCATCAGACCCAGTCCTGGGGGGCTCTTTGGGGACATTGATGTCATCCAGTCCTCGTATGGTCCCGTGCTGGCACAGATTCGTACGAGGGCGTTCTGCACGTGGGAGCGTGATGAGGAGGCCGGATATCACACGCTCGTCTCGGGAATCATCGACAGGGTGGAGATCGACGACGAGTCCGAGCCGCTCGTCTACTACCGAGGGCAGTACCGGGGACTCGAAGGCAAATCTACCTAGTCTCTCGGTGATGGTGTCGTCACGCCGGGCGGTCGCAACCGCCTTCCTGCTCCATGGAGTGATGGCGGGCACGTTTGCTGCCCGAATTCCGGCGATCCAGGAACGGCTCGATCTGTCACCGGGCCGGCTTGGGCTCGCGCTCCTCATGATCGGCGCCGGATGTGTCACCACGATGCACGCGGGTGTGCTCCTCGGTGATCGGATCGGCAGACGGAACGTGCTTCTTGGTGGGTTCCTTGTGTGGGCGATCTCACTTCCGTTCGCAGGACTGGTTCCTGGATTTGGGTGGCTTCTGTTGGTGATGTACGTAGGCGGGGTGATGGGCGGCAACGTCGATGTTGCAATGAACTCACTTGGTGTGTTCGTCGAGCGCGCGGCCGGCCGATCGGTCATGGCGGGCCTGCACGGACTCTGGTCGGTGGGTGGGATCGTCGGGGCAGGCGTCGCGGCCATTGCCGCACACATGGGGATCTCGCCTGCTGCTCACTTCGCTCTGGCCGGCTTGACCGTTGCGGTCATCGCTGTCTTCACTCGGAAGGATTGGCCTGCCCGCGTGACTTCGAGTGGGGCCGGCCACCTCACATGGCCCGGACGGCGCGTGATCGTTGTGGGTGCCATCGCGTTCATTGCCGTACTCGCGGAGGCATCGGGGCAGGACTGGAGCGGTGTGTTCCTGCGTGACCAGACCGCGTCCAGTCAGGCAGTAGCCGCCCTCGGGCCGCTGATGGTCGCAGCCTCGATGGCGATTGGCAGGCTGCTCGGTGACACCGTCGTCGTTCGTATCGGATCGTCGGCGACAGTTCGAATCGGAGGTCTCGTCGCAGTGGGTGGTGCTGCGGTCACCATTGTGGCGCAGTCGCCGGCTGTCGGGCTGCTCGGATTCTGGCTCCTCGGCTTCGGGGTGAGCGTCGTGGTGCCCCTCGCGTTCGCGGCCGCGGGCAGAATGGGTGACGATCCCGGGCACCACATCGCGGCGGTGGCAACGCTGGGGTATGGCGCGGGCATGGCGGCGCCCGCGATCGTCGGCACAATCGCCGAGTTCTCGTCGATTCGAGCAGGCTTCGGGGCGATCGGCATCCTGGCGTTCATGATCGTGTTGCTGGCCGGGCGACTCGACGCGGCCGTGTAGCCGCCTCCGACAGATAGGCTTGCCGCCATGCGCAAGTGGATCGTCCTTCTGGTCGTCCTCGTCGTCCTCGCCGGCGGTGGGTTCTACATCTGGTTCAACAGCTCCTCTACTGAGCCGAGCACCCAACTCACCGCAGCGACAGTTCCCCAGACGAGTGCGGGTGCGACAACCTTCACGATCGACTCCTCGTCGTCCACCGCCTCGTTCACGATCGACGAGGAGCTTCGCGGCTCACCCAAGACGGTTGTTGGCACGACGAGCGATGTCGCCGGTCAGGTGAGTCTGGATCCAGCGGATCCCTCGACGGCACAGATCGGCACGATTGAGATCAGCGCACGTACGCTCGTCACCGATGAGGGTCAGCGCAACAACGCCATCCGTCGTTTCATCCTGTCTACCGATCAGTACGAGTTCATCGATTTCGCTCCAACCTCGATCACCGGGCTGCCGGCATCCATCTCGATCGGCACTCCGTTCGACTTCACGGTGACGGGGGATTTGAGCATCAAGGGCACCGCCAAGTCGGTCACTTTCGACGTGACGGCCACGTTGACATCGGATACCACACTCGAGGGGAAGGCAACGACCAAGGTCACACGGTCTGATTTCGGGCTGACGATCCCGTCGGTTCCGTTCGTGGCGAATGTGTCCGATGATGTCGGTTTGGAGCTGGATTTTGTCGCCACTTCCGGTTGACGTATCGAACATATGTTCGATACAGTGTCCTTCTTGGAGGACACGACAACGCCGCTGCTTTCCCTTGAGCCGGGGAGGATCGTCGCGCTGGATGGCGCACCCGGCACAGGGCTGACTCGCCTTGCGTTGACGCTCCTCGCCGAACCGTCGAGGACGGCTCCGGTTGCCTGTGTGGACGTCAGAGGCTGGTTGCATCCACCTGCAGCCTGGGAGGTCGGGATCGATCCCGACCGGTTGATCATCGTCCGCAACCGTGACCGTCTCCAGTGGCCGGGAGTCACCGCTGCACTCATCGAGGGGCTGGCAGCCGTGTATGCGGAAGTACCCGGCAGGGTGCCTGATCAGATTGTGCGGCGTATGGCGGCGCTTGCCAGATCCCGTCGAACGGCGTTGATACTTCGACCGCTTTCGACACCACTGCCATCGGGCATCGCCCATCTTCGAGTGAAGGCGGCCGGTGTCACGTGGGAAGGGACCGACGCAGGGCATGGGCGCCTGTCGAAACGCAGCCTCCTCATCGAAGTGTCGGGCAAGAGCCTTCCCGAACAGATGGTCGAGGTCGACGACGACGGGAGGGTCACAGCTCGCGTTGCGAGCGGCGACCGTTTGCTTTCCTCAGGGCGTTCCGAGACGAACACCGTTGGGGGGAACGGCCCCCTCCGACGTCAAGCATCGGCGTGACGTCACGTTCCCCAACACTCGGCCTCGCGAGGGGAGGAGACAAGAACGCCCCACGGTCTCTTCCTCCGGTGTGGTCGTGTCTTCGTCGGCTGCCGGCCCGCTGAGGACTGATGACTGACGACCGACGACTGCGGCTCAGCCCGCCTCTACGGAATCGGATCGTGCCAGGGACCGTGTTCACCGATGAGCTTGTCCGCCGCCTTCACCGGACCCCATGAGCCCGACGTGTAGACCTCCGGAGCCGTGTTCGAGCGTAACGCCGGTCCGACCACCTTCCACGCACTCTCGACCGCTTGTGAGCTGGTGAACAGCATCTTGTCGCCCTCGATCGCCTCTCCGAGGAGACGCTCGTACGGCGTCATCTCGTCCGGGTTGTCTTCGCGGACCATCAACTCGGCGCGCTCACCCGAGAAGTCGGGACCTGGTGCTTTCACGTTCAGGGCCAGGCCGATCTGGCCGGACGGTGTGAACCGGAAGCGAATGGCGTCCCTCTCTCTGCCCCGGTGCTGCTCGGGCAACACGTGAAGTGGTGGTCTCCGAAGCCTGATGTAGGCCTCCGCCACATGTACGGGCAGGTTCTTGCCGGTCCTGAGGTAGAACGGCACACCCGCCCATCGCCACGTGTCGATGTGCAGTCGCAGCGCCGCGTACGTTTCGACGGTGGAGTCCTCGGCCACTCCGTCGATGTCTCTATAGCCGTCGAACTGACCGCGCACCACCGACCGTTTGGAGATCGGGGTGATCGCTTTGAGCACCTTCTCCTTTTCGATCTGAATGGACTCGTTGTCCATGATCGGTGGCTCCATCGCGAGGAGGGCGACGAGCTGAAGCATGTGGTTCTGGACGACATCCCGGATTGCCCCAACGCTGTCGTAGAACTTGCCGCGGCCCTGGACTCCGAAGTCTTCCGCCATCGTGATCTGGACGCTCTCGATCGTGGTTCGGTTCCACAGTGGTTCGAACACCGAGTTGGCGAACCGTGCATACAGGACGCCGAGCACTTCTTCCTTTCCGAGGTAGTGGTCGATGCGATAGATGGCGTCCTCGGGAAACACCGACTTGATGGTTGCCGTCAGTTCACGGGCCGAGGCGAGGTCCCGACCAAACGGCTTCTCGACGACGACACGTGCATTGTCGGCGAGCCCGGCCTTTCCCAACGACTCGATGACAGTCGGGAACAGGAACGGTGGAATGGCGAGGTAGTGAACCGGCTTCGACGCCCCTTTCGAGTCGAGCTTGCGTTTGATGGCTGCGAAGGTGGTCGGGCTCGCGTAGTCGCCGTCGATGTAGTCGAGGCTGTCGATGAGCTTTGCGAACGCCTTCTCGTCGTCCTTCGTGTTGATGCCGCCGCCGAATGTTTCGATGCTGTCGCGGGCACGTTTCTGGAGGTCCTCGAGGGTCCATCCGGACAGTGCGATGCCGAGGACGGGAACATTCAGGTTTCCGCGCTTGGCCATGTTGAACAACGCCGGGAATGTCATCTTGTGGCTGAGGTCGCCGGTGCAGCCGTACCAGCACAGGATGTCTGAGTTTCTCATCTGGTCTCCAATCGTGCACGAATCTCGTTCAGAAGCTCTGTGTGCGAGTCGAGAAGTGCGAGGATCTCCTCGATTTCGAGTTCTGCTCTCTGGTTGATCTCGTAGTCGTTCTTGGCTTGGAGGCGGTCCAGCTCGGAGGTGCGGTTCTGACTCATCATGATGATCGGGGCGGCATAGGCGGCCTGAAACGACAGCATCAGGTTGAGCAAGATGAACGGGTACGGGTCCCAGTGCTTGATCCATCCGACGATGTTGAGGAGCAGCCAGACGGCCAGAATCACGGACTGGGCGATGATGAACCGCCACGATCCGATGGTCAGGGCGAAGGTATCTGCAACTCGTTCACCAATGGTGAGCTGCTTGTCGAACTCGCCGATGATGTCTCGAGTCCTTGGTGTGGGCGTCTCTCTGCGCCTGAGACGGAACCGCTGGAGGCGCTGCTGAGGTCGTTCCGATTCCATCGTGCTCCTAGTGATCGATAGGGCGGCTGGCACGCGCAGCGGGATCCTGCTGATAGAAGCCCGACAGGATGTCGTACAGGTCGGGGAGCGCCTGGCGCAGGGGGAGGGGCGTGTCGAAGAATGCCTCTGTCGCAACAGCAAACAACTCGGCCGGGTTGGTGGCACCGTACGGATCGAGGGGCGATCCGTGTCCCGTCCTGAGCCGATGCAAGGTGTGTGCCATCACCCGCTGCCATTCCTGCTCCGCGTCGCGGTCTCGTAGGGCCGGCATTCCATCGGCCGCTCCGTCGAACATGTCGAGCGTGTGCGCGAACTCATGGAAAACGACGTTGTGACCGCGTTCGGGGTGTCTGGCCTGGTGAAGAGCCATGTCCCACACGATGACCACAGGCCCGTGGAGGCGGGCCTCGCCCGAAAGGGGGAGGATGCGGTCGTCGATGACTCCGTCACCGATTCCCCGGGCGCCCTTGCGAACGATCGTCGACGGGTAGACGATCACGGATGTGACGTGACGATACCAGTCGGCGTCGAGACCCAACACCAGCAGGCTGGCTTGGTAGGCGATGACTGCCTGGATCTCGTCGGTGATCTTCAGCCCTCCCGCCTCCTCGAACCGAGTTGAGGCGAGGAACAGCCGGGTGAGGTCCTCGAGACGGGCGTGCTCGCTGCCATCGAGGTTCTCATACCAGGACAGCCGATCGGCGAGGAGCTTCCGCCACTCGTCGGGGAACGGCGTCGACAACGCCCGGCGCCGTCTCATCGGGTGTCCTTTGCGGGTGCCTCGATCATGATGGTGTAGTTGGCGCCTTCCCATCGATCGGCAAACCGCAGTGTGAACACCACTGTGCTGCCGGCGGGCAGCATCGATACCGGGAGCGTCGCGGTGTGGACGCCTAGCCCGGGGTCGATGGTGTCGTCATCTCGGATCGTCGCCCAACCGTCGTGTGTCCAGTGGACGGTACAGGCCTCCGGGACGATCACGCGCAGGTCGAGGCCCGCCGGAATGCTACGCCACTTCTGGGATCTGCTCCACGCAGCCGTTCGGGCCGGAGTGGTGGCACGCACGTAGCGGTCGTAGGTCTCGGTCGGGATATCGAACACCACCCCGTCGCGAAGGGAGCGCTGGACGCGCAAGTACTCCGCGTGCGCCCAGCACAACGGCATGGCCGAGCCGCTGGGGCTCCCGTGGACGAGTTCGCGCTCGGGAATGTCGTCTCCATCCCAAAGCTGTTCAGGAAGCAGCAGATCGAACGACGAGTTGCGCATCGTTGCAGCGAGACGGCGTGCCTCCTTCACGTGTCCTGCGGCGAGCTCGTAGTGGGCGCGTTCGCCCGTCAGTAGCGGCCACACCCTGCCGATGCCGGTCCCGTCGAACGGTGAGCCGTCCTCGTGCTCGCCATAGCCGTCCTCGTCGTACCGGTGCCAGACGGGACCTTGCGGAAGATCGGTCTTGAGGAGGGCATCGATCACCTTGACGGTCGAGACCATCCTCGGATCATTGGCTGCACGCAATCCGAATCGGACGAGTGCCAGTGCGTCGGGACTGACGATCTTCGACGGCGGGGCCAGGCTCTTGGTCGGGGGCCGGTTCTTGATCGGGATCCAGCCTTCCTCGGGGTTCTCACTGTCGGCGGGCGAGACCCGCACGTAGTAGCCGTCAACTCCCACCTGCGACGACAGGTCTGTGTCGGTCGCGTACAACCACCGTTCGATATGGTCGTTCCACGAGTCGGCGACCTCCCGCAGCAGTTGCGCCGTTTCGTTGCTGCCGACCGTTTCGGCGATCTTCGCAGCGGACAGAAGAGCGGCGATTTCGGCGGCGAGGGTGAACGGTGAGTAGCCCGGATCTTCTTCCCAGCGATCTTCCGGGGAGACAGGTCCGTTGAGGACGATGTAGGCCGCCGCACGCTCGATCATCGGCCAGTACTCGCGGACGTCGATGTCGATTCCTTCCCGGCCGGCGAGGTCAACGGCGAGGATCGGTAGCGCAGTTTCATCCATCTGGATACCCACCCAGTGCGGGGTTCCGTCCAGCCACATGTTCTGTGGCCAGTGTCCGTCGGGCTCCTGAGTTGCCCTCAAGTATTCGAGCACACGCCGTGCAGCTCGCGTTCGGCCCGCCGACAAGAGGCCGCTTGCGGTTTCGACCAGGTCGCGTGCCCATACGAGGTGGTAGCCGCCGATATCGTCGTCGCCTTTGGAGAAACCCCACGGGATGGACAGGGAGGCGATGAACCCGCCGGGGAAGCCGACCGACTCGTGAACCTCGAGCACCCGGATGGATGCGGCTTCGAGGTCGTCTTCGACATCGACGTCGTCGACGTTCCATCCGGCTGTGAACTGTCGTTGTGTTTCGGCGAAGCTTCGCGAGAGGGAGGACCGAACCTGATAGCCGGCTTCGGCAGCCGATGCCCCGAAGCCGAGCCCTACGACGAACGGCTCCTCATTCCATTTCAGTTCGCCGCCGAGTGCGACATTGCCGCCTTCTGCGAGGTCCCACTGCCAGGTCATCCTGCCGTTTCGGTGAATGTCCTGCCATGCGTCCGAAACACCGACGAAACCGACCGATCTGGCCACCCACGGGACCGTCGCCGCCAAGGCGATTACCGTTCCCGACCCGCTCGCGAACAGCATCGGAACGCCCTTGTAATCGCCCAGCCACGCCGTGTTGTCACTGCCGCGGTTCACGAGGTGTGGAGCGACGAGGACCGCCAGGTGGTAGTCGCCGTCGTCGGGTGGGGTGTAGTGGACACGCTGGAGAAGGCAGTCATGGGAGGGATCTGTGAGCACCGTCTTGACGATGCGGTGTGTGCCGGGGAAGTCGTTGGTGATGGTGAATCCGGGGGTCAGACGGTCCAGCCATCGGCTGCTGTGCGTCGCGTCGCGTTTTTCTTCGAGGAACAGCCCATCATCCGTTGAGATGATGAACCCTGCATCGCGAGTACAGGCGAGATCGAGACGGGGATAGTAGATCTCGTTGACGATTCCGTGGCTGGTCGTATACCACACCCTGCCACCCCTGGCGGTCCCGACTCCGGTCTTTGCGCTGGACGTCCATCTCGAAGGGATGCCGGGTTTGCCGGGTGCGTGGCTCATTTCCGCACAGATTAGTTGGGTTCCCCTGGGAGCCGAACGGGGCGAACATATGTTCGATATACTCGTGATGGTGGGGCGGACACTGTGCGTTTCGTTTCCTGAATGGTCACTCCGGCATGCGCCGGAGGATGGACCTTGCCTTGTGGTGGATGAGGACAATCGAGTTGTCGCAGCCAACGCTGAAGCGGTCGCCGAAGGTGTGAAGACGAGGATGCGCCGCGGTGAGGCCGAGGCGCTTTGTCCGGGCGGTATGACGCTCGAACGGGACCTGGCTGTCGAGGTGTCCGAGTTCGATCCGGTTGTGGAGGCCGTCGAACGGGTGGTACCTCGAGTTGAGGTTGCAGCTCCTGGTCTTGCGTTTGTGAGGATCGAAGGCGCCGTCCGCTACTACGGAGGAGAGGAGACGGTCCTCTTGGAGGTTGTTACGGCCGTCGAGTCGATCGCCTGCGGCGGTCGTTTCGGGATCGCGGACGGCCCATTTGCTGCACGCCTTGCCGCTGTCCCTCCACCGGGACGGATCGTGACCGATGACGCTCGTTTCGTCGCCGACCTGGATGTGGGGGTGCTCGGCATGGATGAGCTGGTTGCGACGTTCCGATGGCTCGGCGTGCACACACTCGGGTCACTGGCGAACCTGCCGAGGGAAACCATCCTTTCGAGGTTCGGGAACAACGGTGCCCTGGCACACAGGCTCGCTTCCGGTGAGGACAGGACACCGACACCGAGGGCGATCCCCGAGGACCTCGTTGTAGGGGACACGTTCGATGAGCCGCTCACCCTGATCGAACAGGTGGGATTCGCCGCACGATCGCTTGCACATCGGCTGATCGAGTCGCTTGGCGGCATTGGGCCGCACCGCATCGAAATCTCCGTCACCGCAGCGGACGGAAGCGAACGTTCCAGGGTATGGCGGGGTGCCGACCCGTTCGACGAGACGACGATCGCCGAACGTGTGTGGTGGCAGTTGCGTACGTGGATCGAGTCGTCAGGCGTTCCTGGGGGAGTTTCGTCGATGTCGATCACACCTGCCGACCTTTCGTCGGAGGGTCGGGCGTTGTCACTGTTCGAGAACGTCACTGCTCGGTTGGAGGCCGAACGCGCACTTGCCCGTGTGCAGACGCTCGCCGGAGTCGACTCGGTGCTTCAGGCGACCCCGCGGGGTGGTCGAGGTCCTGCCGGTCAGGTTCGTTGGCGGCGTTGGGGCGAGGATCCTCGACGCGAACAGAAGGCGCCCTGGCCGGGAGCTACCCCCTCACCGGCTCCGGCGCTGGTCGTTCCCGAACCGCGTCTGCTCGATGTCGACTGGGACGGGGCGGTACCGGTACGGGTGCGTCTTCGTGCGAGGTGGGAGGAGGTGCTCTCATGGGCGGGTCCGTGGCGGGCGACAGGACGATGGTGGAATGGTGAGATTGCTGCGAGCCGCTACCAGCTCGTCACGTCGGCCGGGGCATTGTTGTGCGAGGTGCGGGATGGGAAGACGTATCTGACCGGGGTGTACGACTGATCAAACCTCGAGAGCACCACGACATCGATCTGTTCGCGGTTGCTCCCGACCTATCGAGCATCGACAGGTACATCACCGACACTGGCACTCCCGAGATTCCGGAAAAACGGTTCGCTCACAACGTTCGAGCGGCAGGGGGTCGTGATCGAGACGATGCTGATTGAGAGGCCTACGGCCTGGTCGGTGAGTCCGGCCGCGGCAAGTCGATGACGGTCTACGCCGCGCTCGGACTGCTGGCCGAGAACGGCAGCGTCAGCGGCGCACGCGCCCTGGTCGCCGGCCAGGAGATCACCGCGATGTCGAGTTCCGCGCTGCAATAGGACACGGTCACTTTGACCCAGTTCCGCGTCCTCGTCGTGCTGACCGGCCGAACCCCCGCGAGGTTGGTCGAACTCGCCCATCGGCTCGGGGTGAACTCCTCGACCGCGCAACGTTCGGTGGAACGGCTGGTGGCCGCCGGTCTGGTCGAACGGCGGGAGAACGCCGTCGATCGCCGTGAAGTGGTGATCGAACCGACTCGGACCGGTGCAGACCTGGTGCAGGAGGTCACCAAACGGCGCCGCGAGGCCATCGACGCGGGCGTTCGGTCCATGCCATCGACGCAGCGTCGACAACTGATCGCGGACCTCGAGGCCTTCGCCCACGCGGCCGGGATCTGTCGCGGACGTGCGCGAGGAGCTGGTACGGCTTCTCGTCCATGCACACCACCGGCCGGGCGGCGTCGTGGGGCCGGGCGTAGACGTCCAGGACATCGTCCATCCGTGCTACGAACTCGGCGTTGGCCTTCGGTGGGATGGTCCAGCACTTCTTCAAATGAGGACGTGGCGCCCCCTTTCAAAATCCGGCCGATCGTGGAGTGGTCCAGATCCGGGATGTCATCGGTCAGCGCAATGTGCTTCTCCAGCAACCGTAACGACAAGGGTCTAGAAACCGTCTCGGACGTTCGGTACAATACGAACATATGTTCGATAGTCTCACTGCAACTTTGGAAGGACTGGAACCAGGTGCCTTCTTGGGGATGATTGTCGCTGAGACCGATATCACCCGAGTATCCGCGCGTCAGCGGATTGCGCTGCTTCGCGCACGGCAGCGTATGGCCTCCTACTACGAGGCGCTCGTGCTCGAAGGTGTGAATGCAGTGTCCGGGCAGATGGCCGGCGAGATAGATGATCTGGAGTTGGCCGCCGACGCCGCGTCGGTCGAGATTGCCGCCGCTCTGTGTCTGACACGTCGGTCCGCCGATGCGCAGATCGATTGGGCTGGCGAGATGTGGGAGCGAGTACCCCGGATCGCCGAGATGCTCCGGTTGGGCCAGATCGATCCACGCCGGGCCAGGACGATCGTTGCCGGCGTTCAACACCTTGACGCTGAAGCCGCCGGTCACGTCGTCGATCAGATCGCCGAAGAAGCCCCGAACCTCACAACGGGCCAGCTTGCGGCCCGGCTTCGGAAACTCTGCGTCACCGTCGATCCCGATTATGCGCTGGAACGGTACAAGGAGGTTCTCGACGAGCGTCGGGTGGTCGTCGAGGCGAGCCCTTCGGGAACTGCTCACCTGTTCGGTATGAATCTGCCGCCGGAACGAGTGATGGCGGTCTCCGATCGGATCAACCGGATCGCACGACGGAGGAGAACCGCCGACGAGTCGCGGTCGATGGATCAGCTGAGAGCAGACATCTTCATGGACCTCCTCGAGGGAAACAGCTCTGTCGTGGCCGGTGGCGTTGTCGATCTCAGGGTTGATCTCGACACGCTGACGGGTCTGAGCGAAGCCCCGGGGGAACTCGCCGGATACGGACCAGTGATCGCCGACATCGCCCGCCAGGTCGCGACTGCGCGGCCGCGAGCGGAGTGGCGATGCACCGTGGTCGACCACGACGGCGCCATCGTGTGGGAAGGAACCACGAGACGTCGACCCTCGACCGCGCTGCGCCGCGGCATCGAACGCGAGTACTCGACCTGTGTGTTTCCGGGATGCCGGATGCCCGCACGGGCCTGTGACCTCGACCACAGAACACCATGGGGCGAAGGGGGTGTGACATGCGAGTGCAACCTTGCACCGCTCTGCCGCTACCACCACAGGGTTCGACACGAAGCAGGATGGGCCTACGATCGACATGCCGGCGGCGACCACATATGGATCAGTCCGGCCGGTGCTGTCTACACGAGCTCGGGGCACTCGCCGTAGCCGGGACGTAACCTCCCGCACGCTCACGGGATCTCCCGGTGCCCGGCCCGTCAGCGGTCTGCTCTCAGCCGCCTGCCGTGAGCTGAGCTTCGATCCACTCCCGAACGCGATCTCTGAGCGGTTCGACATCGTCCAACGTCATGCCGTCGGTCGGGATAGGAGTTCCCCACCGCACCGTGATCGGGCCGGGACGCATCAGTTTCGCTCCGGGTGGCCAGATGGCTCCGGTTCCGGAGATCGCAACGGGCACGATCGGCAGGCCGGTCTGGATGGCGATTACGAACGCACCCTTCTTGAACGGTCCCAGTTCACCTGTCTTGGAACGGCGCCCCTCGGCATAGACAATGATCGAACGTCCCCGCTCCACCGTCTCATCCACCTGGCGATTGATAGCGTTCATCGAAGGGTTGCTCCGATCGACTTCGATCATGCCGATCGCCCTGATCGCCTGGCCGAATACGGGCACCTTGTAGAGCTCCGTCTTGGCCAAGTATCGCAAGGGTGACGGCGCCGAGAGATAGTGGCACATCGGATCGAGATTCGACTGGTGATTGCCGACCACGACGAAGGACCCTCCCGGTGTGAGCGGCGTTTCGAACTCGATCTCAGGGTGCAGGCCCAGTCCGAGGAGCCAGGTTCGTGCCCAGGCGGCGGCTATCCGATCCATCCAAGGGCTTGCCGGGTTCACGAGGCCCACGAGGACCAGACCAATCGCCGTACACAGCGTTGCGATGGCCACCAGGATCAAGGTGAAGACGGTTCTCGCCACGGCGGTCATGATTGGGCCTTGTCCAAGTCGTCCAATGTGTTCTGGATCACCTGTTTCACTTGATCTCGTAGCAACTCGATGTCATCGCTTCCGAGGCCGCTGGTCTGGATGGGTTCGCCGATCACCATGGTGATTGGGCCGCCGTCGATGATCTTGTGTCTCGCCTTCCACGTCTTATCGGCTCCGTAGATGGTCGTTGGTAGCACCGGTAGGCCGGTATGGACCGCGATGGCGAACGCACCCTTCTTGAACGGAAGCAGGCTTCCGTCGATCGTTCGGGTCCCTTCCGCATACACCATGATCGACTTCCCCAACTCTGCCACGCGCAGCGCGCCCGTCTCCACGGACCGAAACGAACGGTGGGAAGTCCGGTCGACCGGAACCATGTCCATCGCTTTCAGCGCCCACCCCAGAAACGGCGTCGAGAACAGCTCTTTCTTGGCGAGGAAACGGATCGGGACCGGCAAGCCGACGAAATGGGCCATGATGTCGAATGTGGACTGATGGTTGGAGATGACCACGTACGACTTCGAGGGATCGACGTGTTCACGGCCGCGTACCTCGAGGTGAACACCCGACGGCCACAGACACGCCCGTGCCCACATCTTGGCGATGTGATCCACCAAGCGGGAGCGGGGTCGTACCAGTGCAACGATCATGGCCGAGAGCGACGCAACCAGGGTCGCCAGGACGCCGTTGAGGTAGGTGACGATCGATCGAATCAGGGCCATCGTCGGGAGCGTAGTCGGAGGGCGTATGCTGATGCCGATGCTTCGCAAGCTCGTGATGGTCGCATTCCTCGGACTGGTCGTCTTGGCCGTGTTCGTGTTCGCCGGCCCGAGGATGCCCGACACCTCGTGGGTTCACCAGGCGAGTTCCCACCTCCGCGACGCACTCAACGCGTGGTGGGGTTTTCCGATCGTCGGGCCGTGAGCACGACGTCGATCGCCGCTTCGATGCTGGGCATGGCGGCATCCGCGTAGACGGCATGGCCGGAGCTGCTGGCATGAAACAGATCTGGTGACCACAAGAGCGGGTCGGTGCGAAACTCGGGAGCTCGGTCCCATATGGGCACCTTGAACACATTCGATCGCCGTGCTGCGATCTCTGCATGGGCCCGATCCGCCGCCAGTGCCCGTGCATGCGCGAGCGGCCGCACGAAGAGAGGAAGCCTCGGAATCGTCGCCATATCGCCCACTCCCGAAAGCACGACTGCGCGCGATACAGGAGTGAGGGCGTCGACGATCTCGCCGAGCTGCCGACGGAACGTGGACGCACTGATCCCACGCAGCATGTCGTTCGGACCGACCGAGACGATCGCGACGTCATGGAAACTCGCGACGGCCCGAGGAACCTGGCCGGCAAGGACATCACCAGCCTTCGACCCACCCACTGCGAGGCTGTCGATCGTGATGTGGAAGCGAGCACCAAGCTCCCTTCCCACACGCCGGACCCACACGTCGTCGATGGAGTCCAGGCCGGGTCCCGTGCAACTCGAGTCGCCGAGCACGACGATCGAGAGTGGTGGTAGCGAGTCATCGCCCCAGACTCCCGAGGCGTTGGCTCCCTCGAAACTGGGGAGACGGTGCCACCGCAGGTATGTCGCGCCGGCCCACCAACCGAACGTTGTCACCGCGCCTGCCTTGACGATGCGCCTGTTCAATGCGCGTACGTGCCGATCATCTCGGCCGAATCGACGACATGCCCTTGCATGGCGGCCTCCACGGCCTTCTTGGTCGAATCGGCAGGAAGGTCGAGCAGCACGTCCAAGGCGTACAGCTTGAAGAAGTAGCGGTGCGTTCCGATCGGGGGACACGGGCCCCCGTAGTCGTTGCGTCCCCACGAGTTCGTTCCCTGAACACCGCCATCGGGTGTTGAATCCTCGGCAACCTCCCGAGTGGTGGGGTCGATGTTCCACACGACCCAGTGATCCCACACCATCTTCGGTGCGGCAGGGTCGGGGGCGTCCGGGTCGTCGACGATCAACACGAGTGACGCCGTGCCGGATGGGACGTTCGAGAATGTCAGGGGAGGGCTGACGTCGAGCCCGTCACACGTGAATCTCGACGGCATCGAACCGTCGAAAGCAGGACTCGAGATCTGCATCGTGCCTCCTCTTTGGTCGGTGGTAGTGGTTGTGCTGGTTGGTGCGGCAGACGTCGTCGTGGTGGCCGCACCCGTGCATGCGGTAGCCACCAGAACGACGACGAGTACCACTACGCGCATAGATGCCAACCTAGTGGCCTGTCGCTCGAATGACTGCCGGGTCTCTGCGGCTCACGACGCCCCCGGCGGCGTCCTCGTCCTCGACGCACCACTGCGGGTGCGCCTTCGTCCTGCGTCCTGGCCAGATGACACCGTGCCCTCGCAGACGCCCAGACATTGATTGGACGACACACCACTAGTAGGACTCGCGGGTGAGGAAACCTGTTCGACTCGCATGGCGGGTCGAACATATGTTCGATACACTCGGTCCATGGCGTACGCCGAGTTGCACTGTCATACCAACTTCTCGTTCCTCGATGGAGCCTCCCATCCCGAGGATCTCGTCGAACGGGCAGCGTCGCTCGGGTACCGAGCACTCGCAGTCACCGACCACGACGGGTTCTACGGCGCGGTGCGGTTTTCGGGTGCTGCACACGACATCGGACTGCCCGCCGTCTACGGCACGGAAGTGGCCATGGACGCCGGGCATCTCGTCCTGCTGGCATCCTCCGCTGCCTCCTATGCGGCCTTGAGCCACTTCGTCACGAAGGGACAGTTCCGGGGAGAGAAGGATGCTCCCGTCTACGCATGGGAGGATCTCACCGAAGTCGCCGAGGCAGGCGTGTACGCACTCACGGGCTGCCACCAAGGCGCGGTGCCACGTGCCGCGCAGGCAGGGGATCTCACTGGAACGGTTCGGGAGGCCGGCCGTCTCCGTGAGATCTTCGGCCGAAGGCTGCACATGGAGATGTGGCATCACGCGATGCCCGAGGATGATCTCCGCAACGATGTCCTCTGGGATGCCGCCCACAGTCTGAACCTGCCCGTGGTTGCCACCAACAACGTCCACTACGCACACCGCGAAGACGCAGTCCTCGCCGACGTACTCGCTGCGATCGACGGTCGGCGAACCCTCGAAGAAGGCGACGGGTTCCGGTCGGCGACCGATGAGCGGTACCTGAAGGACCCCGCCGAGATGCAGGCTCGGTTTGCCCGCTATCCGGGTGCCGTCGAACGCTCAGTCGAACTGGCGGAGATGTTGTCGTTCGACCTCCGCCTCGTTGCACCGAGGCTCCCGGATTTTCCGATGCCCGGCCACTTCCGGTCGGAAATGGAGTACCTGTGCCACATCACGTTTGAAGGGGCCATGGATGTGTACCCGGGCGTGGAAGGTGGTATCGACCCGCGTGCCAAGCAGCGTCTCGAACATGAACTCGACGTGATCGAACGGCTCGGATTTCCCGGCTACTTCCTCGTCGTGTGGGACATCGTCAACTTCGCGCGATCCCAGGACATCTTCTGTCAGATTCGAGGTTCCGGCGCCGACTCGGCGGTCTGTCGCTGCATCGGGCTGACACGAGTCGATCCGATCAGGCTCCATCTTCCATTCGAACGGTTCCTGTCCGAGGAGAGGGGACGTCCACCCGACATCGACCTCGACCTCGAATCGGAACGGCGCGAAGAAGTCATCCAGTACTGCTACCGACGATACGGGCGCGAACGCGCAGCAATGGTCGCCAACGTCATCACCTATCGGGCACGGTCGGTGCTGCGCGACGTCGGTAAGACGTTTGGGCTCACACAAGCCCAAGTAGATGGCCTGTCCAAGTACGTCGACACCCGCAACCCGGCCAACCTGCGTCTTGAAGCACCGTTGCCCGAAGGGATGACCGCCGACTTCATCTACGACGTGTGCCGGCGCCTCGACGGCTTTCCTCGACACCTTGGTATCCACTCCGGAGGAATGGTGATCGCGGACAGGCCTCTCTGGCAGGTGGTGCCGCTGGAGTGGGGGCGCATGGAGGACCGCAGCATCCTCCAGTGGGACAAGGACGATTGTGGAGCCATCGGCATCGTCAAGTTCGACCTGCTCGGGTTGGGTATGCTCAACGCGCTCCACCTCACCGTCGACACGGTCGAAGAGACGCACGGAGTACGACTCGATCTCGCAACCATCCCGCAGGAACCTGCAATCTACGAAATGCTCACCGTCTCGGACACGGTGGGAGTGTTTCAGGTCGAGTCACGTGCCCAGATGGCGACCCTTCCAAAGATGAAACCGAAAACGTTCTACGACCTCGCTGTCGAGGTTGCGCTGATCCGGCCAGGACCGATCCAAGGCCAGTCCGTACACCCGTACCTGCGACGGAGAAACGGAGAGGAACCGATCCGGTATCCGCACCCGTCGACCGAACCGATCCTCGCCAAGACACTCGGCGTGCCGATTTTCCAAGAACAGCTGATGGAACTTGCACGAGTGTGTGCAGGATTCGACGGCAACCAGTCGGACAGGCTGCGTTCGGCGATGACACACAAACGATCCTCCGAAGCGATGGGGCGCCTCCAGGAAGAGGTGTTCGCGGGCATGGCAGGCAACGGCATCACCGGTCCCGCTGCCGATGAGATCTGGGAGAAGCTTCAGGGGTTCGCCCAGTTCGGTTTTCCCGAGAGCCACTCGGTGAGCTTCGCATACATCGTGTACATGTCCGCATGGTTGAAATACCACTGGCCGACCGAGTTCCTCGCCGGCCTATTGAACGCCTACCCGATGGGGTTCTACAACCCGAACACGCTCGTCCAAGACGCGCAGCGTCACGGTGTCATCGTGCTCGATCCCGACGTGAACTTCTCGTTCCACGACTGCATCGTCGAGCCGTACGATGCCGACCCCGACGCAGTCATCACCTACCTTGGTTCGTCGTGGCGGCAGGGGAGAGGCGCCGAGAACGATCCCATCCGACCGTCGGTCGCGATGCGCATGGGGCTTCGGTACGTGCGCAACCTCGGACCGGCAGAAATAGACAGGATCGAAGCAGCTCGTCAGGTAGGTGGGGCGTTTCGCGGCGTTCGCGACTTCGCCCAACGTACCGGACTGCCGGTGGACGCCTTGGAAGGAATCGCCGCGTCCGGAGCGATGGCCTCGCTCGGAGTGACGCGCCGCGAGGGTCTGTGGGCGGCCGGCGCACTCGCAGAGATCGGTCCGAATCGCCTCGCGCTTTCGCCGGGTCTCGACGCCCCCGACCTTCCGGAGATGAGTGGAGTGGAACAGCACCAAGCCGATCTGTGGTCGACCGGCATCTCCTCGCATCATCCGGTCGAGTTCATCCGAGGATGGCTCGACGAACAAGGATGCGTGCGCATCTGCGACCTGCTCGCGAGGAAACGCAACGGATGGCGTGCCCGTGTCGGGGGGATTGTCACCCACCGGCAGCGGCCCCACACGGCCCGCGGTGTCATCTTCTTCAATCTCGAAGATGAAACCGGCATCCTCAACGTCGTTGTCCTCCCTGAGGTGTGGCAGGAACACAAACAGACGGCGAGACGCCAGATTGGGCTCGTCATCGACGGTGTCGTCGAATACCGGGACGGCGTCACCAACCTCGTGGCACGAGGATTCTCACCGTGGCCCGCGGCCGGACTCAGGTCGAGAGACTTCAGGTGAGCGAGTCGTAGATCTCCTGACGATCCACGGACACGGGGAGTGGACCGACGGTCTGCAGCTTGCGTTCTACGACCGCCCGTGCAAACAGCAGGCTGCGTTCGAAGTCGTTCCCATCGAGTGTTGCGACCAGAAACCCGGCCAGAAACGAGTCGCCTGCGCCGGTCGCATCCAGCACTTCGACCGGGTTCGTCGGCACATGGAACCGTCGAGCGCCATCCGACGCGACCACACCGTCGGCTCCCATCGTCAACGCCACCATGTTGGCGCCCATCTCGTGAAATCTGTCGATGTACTCCTCGGGTTCGGCGGCATCATCGAAGAGTCGATGGCAGTCATCGATCGATGGCTTCGTGAACCAAACGTGTGCCATCAACGATGCGATGACCTCCTGTGCCTCTCGTCGACTGGGCCAGACGATTGGGCTGTAGTTCGGATCCAAGGTCGTGAGCCGCCCATCCTCCTCCGCCATCCTGAACGCTTTCTCTACAGCGGCCCGTTCAGGCTTTCGAGAGAGCGCAAACGCCGTCGAATGCACCACCTTGGCTCGGTGTAGTGCTCCCGCGGGGACCTCTTTCGGGCTGAGCCTCGCGTCTCCGGCCCGAAAGGCCTCGAAGTCGGGGGTTCCGGACGTCCGGGCAACGAACACAACGGACGTGTGAACCTTGTGATCCATCACCAGGTACTCGATGTTCACGCCGGCGGAAAGCAGCTGGGCCCTGATGAATGAACCGAACGCGCCGATGCCGACCTTCGCGATCACCGCGCTCGATCCACCCAGCTTCGCGACATTGACCGCCACGTTCGTCGGTGCGCCACCCTGATGCCGCCGAAACACCTCGGCGTCCTGGAGGCCGGGAGCCGCTTCCTCCGACACGAAGTCGATGACCGCCTCGCCGATCGTCAATACGTCGATGTCGCCTTCTGGGATCTTCATGGCAGGCAAGGGTAGTGCTCACGGAATCAGCGAACAGCTGTTCAGTCATCTGGCCATCGGGACGCGTAGACGATGCCGCGCAGCATCTGAGGACTGATAACTGAAGACTGACGACTCACCGCTCTCCTACGATGGAGAAAACAAAGGAGGCACCCGTGGCGATGAGCGCCGAACTGGAAAAGGCATTCAACGATCAGATCACGCTCGAGTTCTCATCCGAGTACGTGTACATGCAGATGGCGGCCTATTTCGAGCATCAGGACCTGCCGGGGTTCGCCCAGTGGATGCGGCTCCAGGCGGCGGAGGAGCATGCACACGGTTTGAAGTTCTTCGACTTCCTGCTCGATCGTGGCAATGTCGTCGAACTCGGTCCACTTCCGGCTCCCAAGAACGACTTCGGGAGCACCGTCGAGGTGTTCGAGGCATCGCTCGCCCACGAAAAGAAGGTGACCGCTGCGATCCACAACCTCTACAAGCGATGTTCGGAGGCAGAGGAGTACCAGGCGCTGCCGTTGCTCCACTGGTTCATCGATGAGCAGGTAGAAGAGGAGTCATCGGTTTCGCAGATCGTCGAGCGAGTTCGCAGGGCGGGCAGTGACGGAGCAGCGTTGCTGTTCTTGGACCGTGAACTCGGCGAGCGGGGAACGACCGCCGAGGGTTAGGCAAGAAGCAGCACCGACCACGCCAGGAGAAGCTGAGCCCCGTAGTAGAGGGGCAGCCCCCATACTCGGTTGACGAAGCCTGCCGCGACGAATCGATCCCTGGCGACTGAGAGATCCGACAGGTAGAACGCGCCTGCCGCAACGATGACGAGGGGTACGCCGGTGCCTATCGCGACGGACAACATCACCGAGATCACCAGGATGTACGCGGCCACCGCAGCCACCATCTCGTGTTCGAGATGGGGACGGAGCCAGACGAACACGAGTGCGCCGATGACCGCAACGATGCCTGCGGCCACCAATGTTGCTCGGGCATCGCTGCCGAGAATCCCAAACGCGACGACATATGCGACGTGTCCGAGGAGGAAGGCGACCAGGCCTCCCACGAACGCGGTCCGCGACGCTCCGAGAAGCAGCACATCACCGACTGCACCGAGTGCGAGACCGAGGAAGATCCAGGACCCGTACGTGGTGTCGAGTGCACCGGCGGTGAACCCAACTCCGAGGAAGCCGGCGGAAGCCACAGGCTTGGCGAGGTTGCGGAGTGTTTCGTTCCCTCGTTCGCCGACCAGCAGCACAAGAAGGGCCAACAGCGTGATTGCCGTGAACACCCACGTCACAGTGCACCCACCACGTGCTCGGCCACGATCCGCCACGCGTCGGAGCGCTCATCGATCAGCTCCATGTGGTCGACACCTGCGAGTTCCAACAACTCGATGGGGTCACCGGCCGCCGACGCGGCCTCCGCGTAGGCGCGGCCGTACGAGACGGGAACCGTCTCGTCGTCGGTGCCGTGGACGATCAGTTGAGGTACACCGATCGGCAGCAGCGAGCGAGGTGACGCCGGTTCAGGAGTCGCCCCACCGAGAAACGCGTCCACGGCCCCGGACCCAAGGTCGTCGTCGACGGCCGCGATGAAGTCGGTGACACCGGCCATCGAGACGACGAGATCGGGGATTCCTGTTCGGTATGCGGCGGCCAGTGCCAGCTGCCCTCCCGCCGAATGGCCGACCACCACGATACGATCGAAACGACGGGCCGCCACCTCGAGCGCAGCTGCGACATCCTCGACCGTCTCGGGCCAGCCTCCCCCCGTGCCAACCCGACGGTATTCCACGTTCCAGCTGGCGACACCGCGATCGGTCAGATCGACCGCGAGGCCATCCATCAGGTCCCGCTTCCAGTGGTGGCGCCAGAACCCGCCGTGGACGAGTATCACCAGCGATGCAGCCCCTCCTTCGGGCATACGCAAGTCGCCCGTCTGGTCGGCCACGTCCCCATAGGGGAGCGTTTCCGGTGGCATCCGATCGTCGAACCAGAGCTTCCTGATCGCCCACCGGTACCCCTCGTGGCCCCGCCCATAGATCGCAGTTCGACACGCGGGGGCGGTCACCGAGACCCTGCGCCAGGGTTCGCGTTCGAGGATGTTGGAAATGTGGACCTCGACCGTCGGAATACCGGTTGCTTCGATTGCATCTCTGATTGCGTAGGAGGTGTGTGCGAACGCTCCCGGATTGATCACGATGCCGTCGAACACGCCGATCGCGTCGTGGAGGCCGTCGATGATCGCCCCTTCATGGTTCGACTGGAACGCACGAGTCTCGACACCCAACTCCTCACCCCACCTCTTGCAGGACGTCACGAGATCATCGAGTGTGGCTGTTCCATACACCTCCGGATCCCTGGTTCCGAGGAGGTTCAGGTTCGGGCCATTGACAACGAGCAGGCGTCGCATGTCGTCAGGCTATCGACGAAGGGACATGCTGTGCCACCAGATCGGCAGCCAGGGCGAGCGTGTCCGACCCAATCGTCGCGCCGGTGAGGTCGTGGTGGTTGCGGAATTCGGCGAGAATCGCCGCGTGCACGTCACTCAGGGTGGCACCGGTAGAGGAGAGGTCACCGCTGGTCGACGGATCCCAGTCGAGTCCCAGGGCCTCATACACCGGGATCAGCACTTCCGCGATGCGATCACCGCCTTCAACAACGACCACGCCGCCGATGTGAGCGGCGCGCGAGACAATGCGCTGGCCAACACCCATCACCTTGCGGTCTCCGCCAACATTGACACTGTACGACCCAGGGCAGTACTCGCCCGGCACCTCGCCGACTCGGGCGTCGGCGCCAAGTGATCGGAACGCGTCCTTCATGATGCCGGCGACGAGCTGGAAGCGGTCCATGATGCCGGCACGCGGATCGTCAACCGGAACGGCAACGGAAAACGCCAACGTGCCTTGGTGGAACACGGCAGCTCGTCCACCTGCGAGACGCTCGACTGGGGCGTATCCGTGGGCGCGAGCAGCGGCAACGGCGGAAGAGTACCCGTCGGTCACAACGTCCTGGCGGCCGAAGGCCACAATCGAGCCCGGTCGGTGAAGGCGCAGCGAGGAATCCATCTCCCCACGGGCCACCTGGAGGAGCAGCGCGTGTGAGACGGCGGTGTCGAACGCAGGGGGGTCTGTGAAGTCCGAATCGAACAGCAGCACGAGGCAAGTATCTCATGTAGCAACGGCGACCGGCGAAGTACACTGGTGAGTCCGGCGGCAGGGCCGGCCGTCGGAAGAATGGAGATCCATGGCAGCGGTGAGCCGCCACGAACGATTGCTACGTCTCTTCGAACGCGGCATGCGGGGCGGAATGGCAGCGGGCATCTTCAGGATTCGCTTCGAAGATGAGGTCCTGCGTGGGGACCGGATCACAGTCCAGGGTCACGAGCTCATGAACTTCGGCACCGCATCGTATCTCGGACTGAATCTGGATCCCCGTCTGAAAGCGGGTGCGATCGATGCCGTCTCGAGGTATGGGCCCGTGTACTCGTCCTCGACGGCGTTCACGGCGGTTCCGCTCTACACGGAGCTGGAAGAACGACTGGGGCGCATGTTCGGCGGACACGTGGTGGTGGCGCCGACGACGACGCTTGCCCACATGGCCGCGCTACCTCTTCTGATTCCGACCGGATCGGACGTGTTCATCGATGCCCAGGCACACGAGTCGCTCAGACTGACCGCCCAGATCGCCAAAGCTTCCGGTTCAATGGTCAGGTCCGTTCCCCACAACGACATGGATGCGCTCGGGGAGGCGGTAGCACAGTCGGCGACAGAGGCGGTCTGGTATCTGGCCGATGGTGTGTACTCGATGTTCGGCGACTTCGCTCCCGTGAAAGAGATCGACGCGCTCCTGGATCGGTTTCCGACGCTTCATGCGTACCTCGACGACGCCCACGGGATTGGGTGGGCGGGCGAACACGGCAAAGGCTACGTGCTGAGCCAGGTGCCGGTCCGTGACCGGATGATCGTCGCGGGCTCACTCTCGAAATCCATGGGCGCTGGAGGAGGAGTCCTCGTGTTCTCCGACGAGACGACAGCGCTTCGGGTCAGGACTCTCGGGGGGACGATGACGTTCTCCGGACCTCTGCATCCCGCCGAGCTCGGAGCTGCGATTGCGTCGTCAGACATTCATCTCTCCGACGAGCACGCCGAGCTCCAAAGCCGCCTGTACGAGCAGATCGCGTACACGCGACGGCTGCTCGAGCAAGCAAGGCTTCCGGTCATGGCCGCGGCCGACACGCCGATCTGGTTCGTTCGAATCGGCAAGATCCCGGAAGGCATGGAGATCGTGAACCGCCTTCAGGCGGATGGCTTCAACCTCAACCCTGCCGCCTACCCGGCCGTTCCCGTGGGGCATGCCGGTGTGAGGTTCGCGAACTCCCTCTACCTTCCCAGCACGGCATTCGACGACATGATCGAGGCGTTGACCAAGCACATGTCGGAGGTGCTCGCAGAACCGGACATCGTGATCGATCTGACGGACGAACACGCTCCTCATCTCTGAGCTTCAGGAATCGGCGGAATCTGCCGATCACACCTATGTGCAAGGGATTCTGAAGACGTGGCGCTCGTACCCAGCGTGGGTACGGTGGGCG
>Ga0315542_1000359_pt1 | contig 28184 bp, 28 predicted proteins | sample SalMarSW160120MG_FD_202541 | JGI IMG/M metagenome (GOLD analysis project Ga0315542, IMG submission 202541) | Salt marsh sediment microbial communities from the Plum Island Ecosystem LTER, Massachusetts, United States - Salt Marsh Sediment SW1601-20 ... | reverse complement strand
CGGGATGTTCCAGAAGCTACGCTCCCTCCGTCGTCCATGACTCCGGTCGCTGCGGATTTCGGCCCTTCCACTGTCCTGTTCCAGGGCCGAATTGACGCCGCTTCAGGAACATCCCGTTCACCTGCTCTTCATACGCGAAACTCTGTGCCATCCCAAATCGGAACTCAGGAGCAGAACCTGAGGGTCTTTTTCAGACGCTTTCTCATAGTGCACTTGACACCAAACACCGACATGGACGGCTATTTGGGGTTTACGCCGCCGGAAGCCCTGGCGCTCTCCAATGGCTACCCTTAAACCCCAAATCGGCGTCCATCTCCTCCGATGTATTTAGAAAGCGTCTGAAAAAGAGTGTCAGGTTCGGCTCCTCTTCGAACCGCACAGGCTGCCGCTCGCGGCATAAACCAGCTTTTTACGAAGTCATCAATTTATGAACCAGCAGAGCGAAGCGATTTCATCATTCGATGTTCAATCTTCAGCGCTCGATGTTCGACGTTCAAAAAAAGGCTTCGCTCTTCAGCCACACTTTGAGCTTCACCCAGGCAAAACCAATTATCTCTGAACACGCCCAAAGAACGTGGTTCTAAAATTGAATAAAGGGGGTCCTCCACCAGAGCCAATTTCCATCTTCTCACACGCGCTCAATCTCTTCAGTCCCGAACAGGCCATAGGGCTTTACCATCAGGACCAGGACCAGGACCATAAAGGGGAACACTTCATTTATTGCGGGTATATAGGGATCCAGATATCCGGCGGAGAGGAATTCCAGAACACCCACGATAAGGCCCCCGATGATGGCCCCCAGTATACTGTCCAGCCCCCCGAAGATAACGGCAGGCAATACCTTGAGACCGATATAACTCAGATCCACGCCCACGCCTCCGATATTGCCCACCAGGATGCCGCCTATGGAGGAGACAACGGCGGCAATACACCAGCTGATGGCAAAGACCCGTTTCACGGAAATGCCCATACTCTGGGAGGCCGTCTGATGGTCAGCCACAGCTCTCATGAAGATGCCCGTGCGTGCATACTTAAAAAAGGCGGCAAAAAAGCTCAACAGAAGAACGGAAATCCCCATGCTCCAGACATAAAGATAGGTGAGCTTGACGCCGAATAGATCGATGGGTTCTTCGGGAAAAATGTTGAACTGCCTGATATCATTGCCCCACAGCATGATCACCCCGCCTCTCAGTATGTATGTGAGGCCCAGGGTCACCATGATAACCGAAATGATGGGTTCTCCAATAAGTGGCCTCAGGACAAGGCGTTCAACAGCAAGACCCAGGAGGACCGAAAAGGCCATGGTGATCATGAAGGAGACAAAGAAGTTGAGTCCGAAGTCCAGGGTCATGGAAAGACAAACATAGGCCCCCACCATGAGGAACTCGCCCTGGGCCAGATTCAGAATAGAGGTGGATTTGTAAATCAGGACGAAACCCAGGGCCACAAGCGCGTAGATAGATCCCATGGAAAGTCCCGACAGGAAAAACTGCATAAAAAACAGAAACTCTCTTGGCAACCTACATCCCCCCTTTGAACCTGCTGAAGAAACCTTTCCTTTTCAACAGATCCTGATAGGCTTCTTCCGGTTTCATCGCCCGAATCGTCAGGTTTGTTCGCAGCAGGGCAGTCTTGCCATCCTGATATCGGATGACTGTTTCGATGGGCATCTCCTCCACGTCACTGTAAAGGCCTGCGATCTCCTTCACATATTTCTCATTGATAAAACCACGGCGTATCTTCCTGGTACGCGTCAGCTCTTCATCATCCGGGTCCAATTCTTTGTAGAGGAGCAGGAATTTGGCGATCCTGGCCTTCTCGGGCAGGGAGGCATTCACCCGCACAACCTCCCGTTCGATCAGGTCGTAAACCTCGGGTTTTGCAGCCAGATCGGAATAGGTGGTATAGCTGATCCTATTCTCTTCAGCCCATTTGCCCACATGCTTGAAATCAATGCAGATGATTGCGCTCACATATTCCCGGGCATGTCCAAGCACGACGGCTTCCACAACATACGGACAGAACTTCAGCTTATTCTCAATGAACATGGGGGAAAACCGGGCCCCGCCCATTAGGTGCATCAGGTCCTTGACCCGGTCGATAATCACCAGATGCCCCTCGGGCGTAAAGTAACCCGCATCCCCGGAGTGCATCCATCCATCAATAATGGTTTCCTTCGTGGCCTCCTCATTCTTGAGATAACCCTGAAAAAGGCCGGGACCGGATGAGAGGACCTCTCCCACGCCCTCTTCATCAGGCTCGAATATGGATATCCTGGCCGCGGAAACGGGGATGCCGACCGAATCAAAATTAATGTCGCCGTCATGGTGTATTGTGGAATACCCGGCCACCTCCGTCTGTCCGTAGATCTGCTTCAGATTGATGCCGAGTGCGTGAAAAAAGCGAAACACGTCAGGGCCGAGGGCCGCGCCGCCGGTCATGGCCGTCCGGACTCTTGAGAAACCCAGGCGATCCCGCAGGGCCCTGAACATGGCTGCATAGGCCAGCCAATAGATGATTCTCCAGCCCAGGGGAGGATGCTTTTTTTCAAACTTGAAATCGGCCCAGCGATATCCAATGGGGAGGCACAGGTTGTAAACAAGTTTCTTAAAAAAGGACGCGTCCAAATGCTTGACCATGACCTGGCGGGAAAGGCCCTCCCACATGGGGGGCCCCGCCACCATCAGGCTGGGAGCGATCTCGTAGAGGTCGGCCATGGAGGTTTCCGACTCCTCCGGAAAATTCACAGTGTAAGCGGAGTAAAGGGCGGAAAAAACGCTCATGGTCTGTTCCACGATCCATGGCAGGGGGATAAAGGAAAGAAACTGATCATCCGGCTCTTTGGGGTCCACTTCATTCAGAGAGCCCACCATACTCAGGATATTCCTGTAAGTAAGCAGGCTTCCTTTCGGGCTTCCGGTCGTGCCTGAAGTGTAACAGATCATGGCCAGATCCTCTTCCCCGATGGCCCCGACGTTCAGATCAAAAAGGGCTGGTTGTTGCAGGCCGATTTCCCGGCCCAAGCGTTCCACCTCGCGGAAATCAATCAGGGTTTCATCTTCGTAATCCCATAACCCTTTGGGGTCCGTGTAAATGATTTTCCTGACGCGGGGGAGTTTTTCCTTGAGATCCAGGATCTTGTCCACCTGTTCCTGATCTTCCGCCACGATCATGGTGGCTTCCGAATGGTCGATAATGTAGGCGACCTCACTGAGGATAGAGTCCTTGAAAATGCCGAACGGCACGCCCCGGGCTGCCTGTGCGCCCAGTTCGGCGTAGACCCATTCCGGACGATTTCCGCCCATAATGCCCAGTGTTTCCCCAGGATTCAATCCGAGGGATATCAGGCCCAGGGAAAAATCGCGCACATGGTCCAGGTATTCTCTCCAGGTCACGGACTGCCAGATGCCGAATTCTTTTTCACGGAGGGCCACCCTCGAGTCGCCGAACCGATCGGCATTCCTGATAAGGAGCAAAGGGAGGGTCAGTTCCGATTTTTTCGGAGGGGAATCGGCTGCGTTCATCTTTCTCCTGTTGGCCCGAAATTCTCATCCCGCGATACGCGAGGCTCAGATGGTGAACCTGCCCGTGAGAACCCCGTCCTAGAGACGGGAATAGGTTATTTCGTCATCGCCCAGGTAGGCACTAACAACCTCCGGATTTTCTTGAATTTCCCTGGGACGGCCTTCGGCGATTTTTCTTCCAAACTCCAGGACGCAAACACGGTCCGAGATATCCATGACAACACCCATATCATGCTCAACGAGAATGATGCTCACGCCCCACATACTGTTCACATTGATGACAAATCGGGCCATATCTTCAGTCTCCTCAAGATTCATCCCGGCCATGGGTTCATCCAAGAGGAGCACCTCCGGGCGCATGGCCAGGGCCCTCGCAAGTTCCACCCTTTTCTGGAGACCATAAGGAAGGGTACCAACCACCTGTTTCCGAATGGCCTCAATCTCCAGGAGATCAATGATCTTTTCCTCGATCTCCTTTCTGAGTTCCAGTTCCTCCCTAATGGTTCGACCATAATAGAGCATGTCGGAAAATATCCCTGATTTGAGAAAGGTGTGCCGACCTAACTTGATGTTGTCCAGGACAGTCATACCCTTGAAGAGTTCTATATTCTGAAAGGTGCGGGCGATGCCCCGCTTGGCAATGGTATGGGTGGGAACGCCGGTGATGTCTTCCCCCTTATAGAGTATCCGACCCCTTTGAGGGTTGTAAAACCGGCTGATACAATTCAGGATGCAGGTTTTTCCCGCGCCGTTGGGGCCGATAATGGCAAAAATCTCACCCTGTATCAGCCGGGTGCTGATCCCGTTCAGTGCCGTCACGCCCCCGAAGGACAATGACAGGTCCTCAATTTCCAGGATGACCTTGCCGTCCATAGACTTCTTGTTCGCAAAAGCCGGGTTAAACTCAGGGTTTTCGATTCTGTTCAGATGAAAAGGGTGCACTTCACCCTGTTGAATTGAATAGATCTGGCGATATAGCTTTAAAAGCGGGAGGAGATGCACAAGCGTCGGACAACCGTTAGGAATGTGCGCTATTCACCCTCTTTCATGGGACAGCCGCAGGATCATTTTTCGGGACCAATTGCCTATGAACGCCGCTTTATATCTTATGTATGGTGGTTAAGAGACGAAAAGAAACTGTTATGACTGGCCTTTACAATACAATAATATCAGTATAGATGGGATAGGCTTTTCATGTCAAGGACAAACCTTTGATAGAAGGGATATGTTTTGAGGCCAAAGACTATCTTGACATGATTGTTTAGGTGCTTAGTTTAAGAAACACGACACAATACCTTGGCGAAACATCAAAATCACGGATAAACATGCCCGCAAAAGACTATTACACCACATTGGGAGTATCAAAATCGGCCTCCGTCGATGAGATCAAGAAGGCCTACCGTAAACTCGCCCTGAAGTATCACCCTGACCACAACAAGGATGATAAGTCCGCCGAGACCCGCTTCAAAGAGATCAGCGAGGCATACGCCGTTCTCAGCGATTCGGAAAAGCGAAAACAGTATGACACCTTCGGCGCCGAGGGGTTTCAGAATCGTTTCAGTCAGGAAGATATCTTCCGCGGTTTTGATTTCGGTACCATTTTCAAGGAGTTCGGGTTTGGGGGCGGCAACTCTGAAAATGTTTTCAGCCACATTTTCAGAGGAGGCCCGGGTGGTCCCGGCCGCAGCCAATTCCGGGCAGCGGGTGGTTCACCTTTTCAGGGGTTCCAGGGACAATCTATGGGCATGAGAGGGCATGACCTGGTTTATGAACTGTCTGTCACCTTGGAAGATGTGACCCATGGGGCAAAAAAACTCATCGTCTATGAGCTGGGAGGCCGGGAGCAGAGGGTTTCCGTAAAGATTCCCAAGGGGATCCGTTCGGGGAAAAAGCTGCGTCTTTCGGGGAAAGGACAACCCGGCATCCAGGGAGGACCATCAGGAGATCTCTTTGTCCAGGTGAGCATCCTGGAGCACAATGTGTTCAAACGGAAGAATGACGACCTGCATCTGAGACGGGAAATCAGATTCTCGGAGGCCGTTCTGGGAACCGAAATCGAAGTCCCCTCCATTGACCAGAAACTCCTGAAATTGAAGATTCCGGTCGGCACCCAGAATGGGGCCAAGTTTAGAATGAAGGGTTACGGTCTTCCCCACATGGGAGAGAACGATCGGGGTGATCAATTTGTGGAAATCCGTGTGACTGTTCCAAAGAAATTGAACAAGGAACAAAAAGATCTCGTGAAATTGATGGCTGAATCAGGATTGTAAGGGTAATGAAAGCGCTATGTGTATTTTCCGGTGGGCTCGACAGCATGCTCGCCTCGCAGTTGGTCAGGGCCCAGGGAGTGGAAGTCCTGGCCTTTTTTTTTGAGACGCCGTTCTTTCGTTCCGAAAGGGCCAGAAAATCGGCCGCCCATATCAACCTTCCCCTCAAAGTGGTTGACATTACAGAACGCCATCTGGAGATGGTGCAATCCCCGAAATACGGCTATGGTGTCAACATGAACCCCTGCATTGACTGCCATGCCCTGATGTTGAGGATAGCAGGGGAATTTCTGGAGCAGGAAAGCGCCGATTTCGTCATCAGCGGCGAGGTCCTGGGCCAGCGCCCCATGTCCCAGAACAGGATGTCCCTTAACAGGGTCTCCACTGAAAGTGGGCTCGGAAACCTGCTCCTCAGACCCCTGTCGGCGAAGCACCTGCCCGTGACCCTGCCTGAAGAATCAGGATGGGTGAATCGCGATCTTCTCATGGACATCATGGGCCGCTCCCGAAAGCCCCAGATGGACCTGGCCCAAAAGTTCCATATCCTTGACTACCCATCACCCGCAGGGGGTTGTCTGCTTACCGAAAAGGCCTTCTCACGGAGGCTCAGCCACCTCTTTTCCATCAGGGCTCGACCGCGAATCAATGAAATAGAACTCCTCAAACTGGGCAGGCATTTCAGGATCGATACCGGCACAAAGCTCGTGGTGGGGAGGAACAGGCAGGAAAACCAGGATATCTTTGCCCTTGCAGGGGAAACAGAGGTGGTCATGATGCCCGTCTCCATTCCCGGGCCGACCGCATTAATGACAGGGCCCATGTCACCTGCCTTTATTGAGCTGGCTGCGGATATCACCGCCGCCTATAGTGACACTGAAGGGATTGACTCCGCAGAAATAAAAGTGATTTGTGAAGGAAAAGAGGAACAACTTCCTGTTGTTCCCAAGCCAAAGGAACGCTTCAGATCATTGATGATATAGCCCGCATTTCTCACAACCTGAAGAGCCTTGCTAGAAACGATTTTCGTCTCATCGCCTCCAGTTTATTGACATTTCTATCGAGCGTTTTCTCCTGCAGGTCCAGCTCGGCCTGTATTTTTTCCTTCTGCTCGTTGAGCTTGTGCGACCTGAGGTCCAGCTCGAGTATGGAAATCTTGTCTTCCCTCGTCATAACATATAGTTCCATCCGGGTGGTCTTGGAATGTAGTTTATCCTCCCTCGCTTGAATGTCGGCTAATCTCGCCTTTGTGGATCGAATGAGTGACCGCCCGGTTTGAATCTCCTTGAGAACAGCTGTCTGTGATTCCATGGTGGCAAACAAAGAAACAAAGGCGATCAGGCCGATCAGAAAAATGGCCAGGGAAATCCTCGTCGCTTTCTTGTAGGTTGAAACCAATAGATGAGACAGGGTTTTCAACCGGACAAGAATATTGTCCAGGGAATCCCCTGCACCGTAAGGCGCCACCTGCCCGTCCACCCGATCTTTCAGGGCATTCAGCCGCTGCTTCAGAAAATCCAGTCGATCCTCGAGCTCCCTGGCGACTTTTCCCTCCCTGCAGTGGCTGTTCATGTGATCGTCCGCTTCACCCAAACGATTGGAGAAAGCGGACAGCTTTTCAAGAGGCTCATCTATGTCAATGTCGTGCAAAGGCCTGCCTACAAATTGTTCTTTGAGTTCCTCAGACCTTTTTTTCAATACTTCGAGGCTTTTTTGAATGGCCATGGCCATTTTCTGAAAAACAAGCCCGTCGCAAAGGTATTCTCCGGCCATATCAAGCAAAACAATCCAATCCTTGAGTTCAGAGAGAGAGGCCTTTGTCTCGTCTTCCAGGCGATTTTTTACGGATATGTTTTCAGCATCCATTGTTCTTCCAGCATGCAATTTCCAGTCCATCTGCTCAGCTCATAAAGGGAACCCGTCTGCCCGGAACATCCGAAAAATCATTCCAGTTTCACATCACACCTCAGACAACGACTGCATTCCCTTCTCGCCGTCTCTTCATCATAGCCCAATTCCACTTCGGCAAAAGAGGTGGTCCGTTTTTCCGGCGCCAGTTTCGGCATGACCTCCATGGGCTGTTTGATCACTTCCTCCGGGACCTCCATGGTAATCCTTATTTCTTCCACCTGTTCCTCGCCGGGAGCTCCGCCTCTTTTTTTGGCCAGGAATTTGTCTATTTCAAACGCGGCCCGTTTGCCTGCGGCCAGGGCATCCACCACGCGGGCAGGACCCGTAATCGCATCCCCTCCAGCAAAAACGCCGGGAAGGTTGGTTGCGAGCGTCCTCCAATCCGCCTGAATGGTGTTGTGCCGGCTCTTCATGGATGTTGAAAAACTGAGATCAGGACGTTGGCCGATGGCGGCGAATATGGTGTCATACTCTTGGGCGATGACACATCCGTCAATTGGGATGGGCCTGCGCCTGCCGCTTTGATCAAATTCCTTCAGTTCGCATTCATCCAGTTCAAAGGCCAGGCGGCCGTTGGCCTCGGTGATGGACTTGGGGGCCACCAGGACCTTCAACTCGATCCCTTCCTCCAGAGCATCCTCTATCTCCTCTTCATAGGCCGGCATATCTTTTCTCTCGCGGCGATAGACGATGGTCACCTCAGCTCCCATCCTCCTGCACGTCCTGGCCACGTCGACAGCCACATTTCCGCCGCCAATCACCGCCACCTTTTTGCCCACATCGGGTGTCGTGCCAAGCTCCACTTCTCTCAGGAATTCCGCCCCGCCTTTTACACCGCGGAGATCTTCTCCGGGGATCCGGGTGGAAAGGCTTTTGTGCGCGCCGACGGCCACAAAAAGCGCATCGTAATCTTCCATGAGTTCGTCCATGGAGACATCCCTGCCGACCCTTTGGCCGGTCTTGGCAGTCACCCCGGTTTTCAAAATGAAATCAATTTCTTGGTCCAGGATATCTCTGGGCAGACGGTATTCCGGAATACCGTAGCGCAGCATGCCGCCGAGCTTTGGAAGTTCCTCGTAAATGGTGGGTTCATAGCCCAGCAGCGCCAAGTGATAGGAAGCTGCCAACCCCCCGGGGCCACCTCCAATGACCGCCACTTTCTGATCCTTGGGAGGAGCCTTCGTGACCGCAACCGTGAATTCCCGCTTTCGGGCCATGTCCGCCGCAAAACGCTTGATCTGAGGTATGGCCATGGGTTCATCGGTCTGGCCCCTCAGGCAGACACTGGTACAGGGGTGTGTGCACACACGGCCGCAGATACCGGGAAGCGGGTTGTCCTGATAGATCAGCGAAATGGCGTCGTCGTAACGACCTTCCGCCACAAGTGACAAGTACCCGGGCACCTGCTGGCCCACCGGGCAGGCATTGATGCACTTGGCCTTGAAAAGATGGTCACAGACCCCGGCCGCACACCTTTTTTCCAGGATGTGCTCTTCAAATTCATGACGGAAATACCGGAGAGTGGCGAGCACGGGATTCGGGGCTGTCTGTCCAAGGCCGCAAAGGGCCGAGTCCTTCACAAAGGTGGACAACTCTTCCAGTTCGTCCAGGTCCTCCATGACGCCTTTGCCCTCGGTGATCCTGTTCAATATCTCCAGCATTCTTCTGGTGCCTTCCCGACAGGGCGTGCATTTGCCGCAGGATTCCTCCTGGCAGAAATCCAGGAAAAACCTCGCCATGTCCACCATACAGGTGGTTTCATCCATGACGATCATACCGCCGGATCCCATGATGGCGCCCACTTTGGCAATGGCCTCATAATCCGTGGGGGTGTCCAGGAGGTGACCCGGCACACAACCGCCGGAAGGGCCGCCCAACTGCACCGCCTTGAATTTCTTGTTGTCGGGAATGCCACCCCCGATCTCGTAGATAATCTCCCTGAGCGAGGTCCCCATGGGAACCTCAACTAGACCGATATTGTTGACGGCGCCGCTCAGTGCAAAGACCTTTGTCCCTTTGCTCCCTTCAGTTCCTATGGCGGCGTACCAGTCACCCCCGTTCAGGATGATCTGGGCCACATTGGCCAGGGTTTCCACGTTGTTTAAGACGCTCGGCTTCTTCCAAAGGCCCTGGTGGGCGGGGAACGGAGGCCTCGGACGGGGCATGCCCCGTTTTCCTTCAATGGAATTCATGAGGGCCGTTTCCTCGCCGCAGACAAAGGCACCGGCACCCTGGTACACCTCCAGGTCGAAATCAAAACCACTCCCGAGGATGTCCTCTCCCAGGAGCCCGTATTCTCTCGCCTGGTTGATGGCAATGTCCAGCCTGCGCAAGGCAAGGGGATATTCCGCCCTGCAATAGATGTAGCCCTGGTGTGCCCCGATGGCTTTGGCCGCGATGATCATACCTTCCAGAACCGCGTGCGGGTCCGCCTCCAGGACACTTCTATCCATGAAAGCACCGGGATCGCCTTCATCGGCGTTGCAGAGCACATACTTGACATCGTTTTTCGAACGACTGGCAAACTCCCATTTCAGACCCGTTGGAAACCCCGCGCCTCCGCGTCCTCTGAGGCCGGATTTTTTCATCTCTCCAACAATCTCTTCCGGGGCCATTTCCAGAAGGGCCTTGGCAGCTCCCTGATAGCCGTCCCGGGCAATGTATTCATCGATCACTTCAGGGTCCAATATCCCACGGTTTCTCAGGACTCTCAGAAGTTGCTTGGAAAAGAAGGGAATTTCATTCAACCCGGGAATAGTCTCAAAAGAGGCAGGTTCCACATAGAACAGCCGCTTGACGGGTCTCCCCTTGAGGAGATGTTCTTCAACAATCTCCGGGACATCCCCTGCTGTTACCCTCTGGTAGAAAATCGCGTCAGGCTGGACAACCAGGACAGGGCCCTGGGCGCAAAAGCCGTTACACCCGGTCTCAATCACCCGGACCTCCTTGTCCAATCCCCTGGCAACAATCTCTTTTTCGAGTGTTTCTTTCACCTCCACGCTGCCTGACGCATGACACGCCGTTCCTCCGCAAAGAAGCAGGTGGGTTCTAAATGTTTTCATCGAATGGCCTCCTTAGCTCATATCTAGTCTTTCTTTATGCGTTCTATTCCATTCTGGCCAGTGCAAAATCCGTCTGGACTTCGCCAAGCATGACGTGTCGTTTGAAAACCTGGCGCATCTTTTTCGAATCCACATGCTGATAGATGACCGGCTCCTGCCCCTGCATTTCCACTGTAACATTGGGCTCACTGCTGCACATCCCCATGCAACCTGAGGTGACGACCCGTATGTCCTCCCGGTCGGTTTCACTCATCTCCTGGAGAAGTGCATCCATGACCTCCCGGGCACCCGCTGCGATCCCGCACGTACCCATGTGCACCGTGATCTTAACCGTTGAGCCCCCTTCCCTGAGAGCGGTGTCTTTCTTTACTCTTTCCTTGATCTTCTTGAGATCATCAATGGTCAGCTTTGGCATTCTGTTTCCTCCATAGGGTCAACCGTGCATTGATCTGCGTGCCCATCCACGGGCACGATAATGACTTCTAACGAACTCATTTGATTAATTGAGTTCGTTACTCATAGGATGCCTCGAAGTGGCATAAACCAGCTTTTAAGGAACTTATAGTATTAATTAAGTTCCTTTCTTATAGAATACTTCAAAATGGCATAAACCAGATTCCAACGAAGTCATCTCATCCGTCGGAGTCAAGGAGCCGGGCGTGAGACTCTTTTTCAGACCCTTTCTCATAGTGCACTTGGCACCAAACACCGACATGGACGGCTATTTGGGGTTTAATCCGCCCAAACCCGACGCGCTTCTATGAATTTATGCTAAACCCCAAATCGGCGTCCATCCCCTCCTAAGTGTTTAGAAAGGGTCTGAAAAAGAGTGTCAGGTTCGGCTCCTCTTCGTCCCTCATGGGCCGCCGCTTGCGGCATAAACCAGCTTTCCACAAAGTCATCAAATCATAACCGGGTCTCTTCAGCGAGGACCGGGCGTTTTGGAGGCGGATGGTCCAACCTCCCTCAAGGCCGCCTCTGATTTTCGAATCATCTCAGTGAGGTGCATGAGCACCCTGGGGTTGTTAATGGGTACCTCTTCGAGACCTTCCTTGATCTCTCTCGTATCAAAGGTGAACTTCTCTCCATCCACCTCATGATCATAGACCAGATCCAGATGAGGATGACCCATGAGGATCGTGCTGATACACCCGGCAATATCACCCATGGGGGGGAGGTCGATGTGGGTCAGGCCGAATGTGGCCTCCACTCGGGTCCCCCTGCCCTCACGGGATGTCAACTTGAAGGTTCCGCCACACCTCCTGCTGGTTTCGCGGAAGAGGGAAAGGCCCAGTCCCACACGCCGGGTTTGTCTCGTTGTGTAGAAAGGATCCATCACCTTTTCAAGGTTTTCTGAGGATATGCCCAGGCCGTTGTCCTCTATCGTAACGCTCAACAGATCATCCGCTCTCGTTTCCGAGAGGAAGATACCGATGAACGTCGCCCCTGCATCCAGTCCATTCTCGGCAATATCCAGGATATGGAGTGACATCTCTCTCAATCATATCTCCACCGCCCTGCCCGATTGTCCCTGGAGGGCCATTCTGATTTCACCCACGTTGGAGGCAGCCATGGTCAAACGCGAAAAGCGACGCCCTACATCCGAGAGAAAATGGGCGTCCGAGGAAGTCAACAAGGCCAATCCAAGCTTGTCCAGGATCTCTTTTCCTCCTTTTCCGGCCCACCCCGGGTCGGAAACTTCAAGGGCATCAAGCTTCACTTCCGGTGGAACGAATCCCAACTGGCTGAGGATGCTGTAACTGGGTCTGTCCACATGGGAAGCCACGCAGAGCCCATCCAGACCATGTATCTCACCGACGATTTCCTCCAAACCAAGTTCCACGGCACCTATCAGCAACCGGTCGTTGAACCCCTCCACCTCGTCAAGAGCGTTTGCCACCACCTGATCTCCGAAAAATTCCGGTCTGTTGACGCCTGTCAAACCCCGGTAAATGACTTCCTGCATGGCCAGTGCCTGGTTTGGCCGGTCAAAAATAGCCAGAACGTGCACTTCCTCTCTTGAATTGATCTCCATTCCAGGCAGGACATGAACACCGCAAACCTTTCCCGCCTGGACAGCAGCTTCAACGTTTTCCGCTGAGTTGTGATCACAGAGCGCGATGATATCCAACCCCTCAGCCCTGCTCTTCTCTGCGATCCTCTTGGGGCTCATGTCAAGATCTGCGCAGGGCGATAGACAGGAATGGATGTGCAGATCCGCCTTATATGTTCTCATCATCTGCGTTCAACCGCGAACCTCTCAACACTAAATCAGCCCACACTCATAGAGCTTCCCGGCAAGCCGGTACCCCGTCAACGGGGTGGTCAGGACACAAATGCCCTCCTCGTCCGCTTTGGCAACGGTCTCCTGATCCGGTTGATGTCCGTTCACGAGGATGATGGCGGCCAGTTCCCGGAGAAGGGCCACCGCCACAATATTCTGATGCCCCTGGACCGTCAGCCATACGGCCCCCTTTTCGGCATTGGCCATCACATCACTCAGCAGGTCACCGCAGTATCCACCGGATATTTCATGATCGACGGATTCGTTCCCCGCGACAATCTTCAAGGGCAATTTGTCAATTATTTCTTTTAATTTCACAGGCACCCCCTAGTTTTTTCATTGAGAAAGACGCAACTGTCCAGACCAGCCTTGCCGTCGGCTACATCTTCGGCAAAGGTTTCACAATCGGGAGAACCGCACATTCCGCATTCCTTCCTTGGGAGGCCTTTCAACAGCTCTTCCACGCGTTTTTGTCTCTGGATTCGGGTCGAGAGGGCCTGGCTTGAAAGGGTCTTTTCTTTAGCATAATTCAACTTGTCTGTAAAAAACCAGCCCCTATCGTAGAGTTTCTTGACATATCCGTATTTGACGCGTTTTTCCACACCGTACATCCTCACCAGGTGACGGACCAGGTGCTTGGCCTGATACTTGTCCGCCACCGTGAAAAGGCCGCCGACACAACCTTCACTGCATATCCTGAACTCCACGTAGTCAATGCCGGGGAGCCTTCCCATCTCAATTTTTTCCAGGTATTCCATAGTGTCCTGGAGTCCCGAGACGGCAAGGCCATTCAAATGCATGCCTGATATCTCTCCTCCTGTCATTCCCCATCCCAGGCCCACACCGCCCGAGTGATGGAGCACCTGATCCTCCTCCACTTCCTCTATGTTTTTTTTGAGTTCGCCGTAGATACCGGAAATTCCTACGGCACCATCAATATGGGAATGCTTTTGAAAAAAAGGCTCCTGGATGCTGATCATCTTTGCAGGGCAGGGAGTGATATGCAGGGTTCTGATTTCCGATTCATCGCACGCGTGCTTGGCAGCCAGCCGCTTTTTCACTTCCCTTGCCACGATTTCCCTCGGCGGTGCCAGGGGCGGAATATGTTTGAGAAGCCCGGGGAACCGACAGGCGATGAGCTTCGTTACCACGGGGCAGACCGGCGAGATGAGGGGCCATGGCGCATGCTCCTTTTGTCTGTTCTCCTCAATATAGAGTTCGATGGCCACGTTGAACATCTCATTGGTGTAGGATTCATCGTGTACGTAGGAAAAACCCATCCGCTTCAGGCCGAGGAGAATATCGTTCGGCGTCACGTCTTCACCGAATTGCGAATAAAGAACGGTGGAGGCGGCGACGACTGAATAGCCGGGCCCCACCGTGTCTCCCCTGTCGCCGGCGATCACACGGATCGCCCCTCTGGGGCACACGCGAATACATTCCCCGCAATAGATACATACCCCCGCAACTTCGGCCACCCGTCCATCCCGTACCCGTATGGCCTTTGTGGGGCAGGCCTTCATGCAGAGGATGCACCCGTTACAGAGTTGTTCATCTATCTCAATATGCTGCATGTGCTCCTTATGTTGAGGCAGGCTCTCCACTAGGGTTCCTCAGTCAGGCGAAAGTGGATTTCCAATCGGGTTCCCTTTCCCGGTTCCGATTGTACATTCAATAAATCGGCATTCTTCCTGATGTTTGGAAGACCCATTCCGGCACCAAATCCCATTTCCCTGAATTCCGGGAGGGCGGTTGAAAACCCCTCTCTGAATGCTGCTTCAATGTCCTCGATCCCGTTCCCGTCATCACTGACTTCCAGGACTATTTCCTCCGTACTGACTTGAAGGGCAAGCTCCCCTTTTCCGCCGTACATGACCACGTTCATCTCAGCCTCGTAGGCGCAGACAGAGGCGCGACGGATCAGATCCGCCTCGAAGCCGATATTTCTCAGGACCCTTTGCACCTGGAGAGAGGCTTCTCCGGCTCGGACGAAATCCCTTGGTTCGATATCAAACCGCTTGGATAATTGTGGCTTTTCAGTAGTGATTGTCACACCGCCGGCGTTCACGGGTTATAGACAAGAAGGCCCTCCTTAAGACTGTTTCTCGAGGGAAACCTTATCAGGCCTCCGCTCCACCCCATGGAGCCCCTCACGATAAAGTCTTCCACACGCGGAATACATGGTATACGGGGTGGTCAACATGGGCAGACCATGCTCGGCCGCGTGTTCTTTCATCTCAGCGCTCGGATGTTTTCCACGAACCAGGACCACCGCCGCCACGCCGGAAATAACCGATGTCCGGACAACCTGTATGTTGTTGAGCCCCGTCAACAGGACCGAACCGCTCGTGGGCCCCGTGAGCATATCACTCATCAGGTCACTTCCCGTGCCGGCCAACACCGGGATATCCAATTTGTCCTCTCCGACGATCACTTCCGCCTTCAGGATGCTTTTGATATCTGACAGTTTCATGGTCAAAACCAATCTTGATGGAATCCTAAAAAAACCCTTCCATGGACACGATGATGACTTCCAACGAAGTCGTAACCCCCAAGAGCCAGGCAAACGGCATATTCCAGAAGCTACGCTCCCTCCGTCGTCCATGAATCCTCGCTCAGGGATTTCGCCCCTTCCACTGTCCTGTTCCAGGGCCGAAATGACGCCGCTTCAGGAACATCCCGTTCACCTGCTCTTCATACGCGAAACCCCGTGCCATCCCAAATCGGAACTCAGGAGCAGAACCTGAGGGTCTTTTTCAGACCCTTTCTCATAGTGCACTTGGCACCAAACACCGACATGGACGGCTATTTGGGGTTTACGCCTCCCAATCCCCACGCGCTTCTATGAATTTATGCCAAACCCCAAATCGGCGTCCATCCCCTACCGAAGTGGTTAGAAAGGGTCTGAAAAAGAGTGTCAGGTTCTGCTCCACTTCGTTGCTCATAGGCTGCCGCTTGCGACATAAACCAGCTCCTACAAAGTCGTCTGGTTTGATCATTCATATTGGTTAAGGATTTCCCTCACCTTGTCGGGACGAACCCCCCCATGGGTATCCTCATCCACCACCACGGCGGGGGCCAGACCGCAGGCCCCGAGACATCGAACCGTTTCAAGTGAAAAGCGGCGGTCTTCACTGGTTTGCCCGGGCACCAGGTGGAAATCATCGTTCAACCGTTTGAGAATGGGCTTGGTCCCTCTGACATAGCAGGCCGTCCCCAGACAGACCTTGATGACATGGCGCCCCTTGGGCACCATGGTAAAGAAGGAATAAAAGGTCACGACACCGTAAATGGTACTCCCGGGGATATTGAGGCGTTCACCAATGTATTCCTGCAACTCCACCGGGAGATACCCTGTAGCACGCTGGCATTCTTCCAGTACCGGGATGAGACACCCGGGCCTGTCCTTGAACTCCTCTACAATTTCATCCACCCGGGCCATCACTTCTGGGTTCAAGTCGGGGTTAACGGCCTCAAGATCTTCCATCATGTGCATGTTCTGTTCTCCTTGTTTCAGATAGGGTATTAGATGAACGGCCGCAGCCCCTGTTCAGTTCCTTGCTATTCGCACGGCACATACCTTGTATTCTGGAATCTTTGCAACCGGGTCCAGCGCCGCATTGGTCAGTTTATTGGCGGCGGCCTCGGCATAGTGAAAGGGAATGAAGATTGTTCCCTTTTCAACACAATCCGATACCCTTGCGAGCGCCTCGATCTCACCGCGTCTGGAGGCCACCTTGATCCTGTCGCCCGACCCAATCTCATAGGAAGAGGCATCTTGGTATGAAACCTCCACGAAACATTCCGGCGCCAGGACATTGAGCCCTTCCGACTTCATGGTCATTGTGCCGGTATGGTATTGATAAAGGACTCGACCGGTCGTCAGGTAAAGGGGGTACTCCTTATCGGGCAGTTCCGCCGGCGGGATATACTCTATGGCGTGAAAAACGCCCAGACCGCATGTGAACTGGTCCACGTGGAGGCATGGCGTCCCGGGGTGGTCCGTCCCGGTGCAGGGCCAGTGGATGCCCTCGATTTCCAGCCGATCGTAGTTGATTCCGCAGTAGGAGGGCGTCACCCCGGCGATTTCCGCCATGATGCCTTCAGGGTTCTCGTACTGCATGGGGTAGCCCATTCTGCCGGACAGGTCAGAAATGATCCCCCAGTCCTGTCTCGCCTGCCCAGGGGGATCAAGGGCCTTGCGAACACGCTGGATCTTTCTCTCGGTGTTGGTGAAGGTCCCCTCCTTTTCGGCAAAAGCGGCTGAGGGCAGGACCACGTCCGCCATCCTTGCCGTTTCGGTAAGGAAGATATCCTGCACCACCAGAAAATCCAGTTTTTCCAGAGACGCCTTCACGTGGTTCAGATCCGGATCCGATACCATGGGATTTTCACCTATTACATATAAGGCTTTAATCTTCCCATCATGGACCGCGTTCATCATCTCCGTCACGCCCAGTCCAGGTGTTTCCGGGAGGCTCTCCACACCCCATGCCTTCTGCATGCGCGCATGATGAGCGAGATCCGCCACCTTCTGGTACCCTGTGTACACGTTGGGCAACGCACCCATATCACAAGCTCCCTGGACATTGTTCTGGCCCCTCAAAGGGTTCACCCCGCCGCCGGGAACGCCCATGTTCCCACAGAGCATGGCCAGATTCGCCAGGGATTTCACATTGTCCGTGCCCGAGATATGCTGTGTGATTCCCATAGCATAAATGATGGAGGCGGCCGGGACCCCGGCATAGAGCCGTGCCGCCTCAACCAGCTGGTCCCGGGGGATACCGGTTATTCCTTCCACGTAGGCGGGATTGTACATCGACACAGTCTTTTTCAGTTCATCCAGACCCACTGTCCGTGACTGCACATATTTCTCATCATAGAGGTCTTCTTCGATCATCACGTGCATCAACCCGTTAATCCACGCTACATCGGTCCCCACCTTCGGCCTCAGCCAGATGGTGGCAAATTGTGTGATGGGGATCTTTCTGGGATCCACAACGATCAGCTTGGCCCCCTTCTGTGTCACCGCCCGTTTGGCGTAAGCAGAAAGAACCGGATGGTTTTCCGTGGTGTTGGATCCTGTGATCAGCAGGACTTCCGCCTTTTCAATATCCTCAATGGGATTCGTCATGGCGCCACTTCCAAAGGCTGCGGCCAGACCGGCCACTGTGGAAGAGTGTCAGAGACGGGCGCAGTGATCAATGTTGTTTGTTCCAATGGCCGCCCGCGCGAATTTCTGAGCCAGGTAATTCTCCTCATTGGTGATACGTGCGCTGCTGAAGACCCCGATGGCGTCCGGACCCGAATCCGTTTTGATCTGTGTCAATTTCTCGGCTACCACATCCATTGCCTCATCCCAGGATGCCTCCCGGAACGTGTCTCCTTCACGAATCAGGGGGGTCTTGAGGCGATCAGCGTGCCCTAGAAAATCGTACCCGAAGCGTCCTTTCACACAGAGACGGCCATAGTTCGGCCCCATATCCTCCACAGCGGTAACTTTCACCACTTTGTTGTCGCTCACATGCAGATACATCTGGCAGCCGACCCCACAATAGGAACATGTTGTACGCACCTTTTTCACCTCAAGAGGCGAGAGGGAACGCGGCAGATGGTCCTTGGGGTAGAGGGCCCCCACGGGACATGCCTGAAGGCATTGGCCGCAGAAAACACAATCGGAGTCCTTCAGTGCCAGGTCGCCTTTGGCCACAATCTTGGAATCCGACCCCCTGTACCCGTAGCTTATGGCATTGTTCACCTGTATTTCATTGCATGCCTGAACACATCGGCCGCAAAGGATACAGCGCGAAAAGTCCCTCACGAAAAACGGGTTGACATTCTCGAGGGGATAGAGCGTATCTGTCGGGGTAAAACGGTCTCCCTTGGCCTGATATCGAATGGCAAGCTCCTGCAAACGGCAGTCCCCATAAGCCGGACACAGATCGCGGTGCTCTTCCGCTTCCATGGCCTTCAGCTGAAAGTCGCTCCACGATTCCATTCCCAGGTCCTGGGCAAGACAGTTGTGGTGCCCGGAAGACATCAGCAGCTCGATATTCATTCGCCGTGCCTTCACAACCTTTGGCGATTCGGTTTTCACAACCATATTGGGTGCCGCTGGTGCGGCGCACGAGGCCACCAGTGTTCTCGCCCCTTCCACCTCGACAAGGCAAATCCGGCAGGCACCGGTAGGGGTCGCCCCCTTGAGGTAACAGAGGGTGGGAATGGCGATTCCATTGCGCCGTGCCACCTGCAACAGGGTTTCACCAGGATTGAAGACCAACTCTTGACCATCCATGACTATTGTATTCTTGTTACTCATACTGACTCCTGAAGTTTTACAAGATTAAAATTGATTTATATTCCGACTAGTTCCATCTTGCACCCGGGAAAAAATGTCCTTTCGGATGGGAGGTATCTAAAATCTTGCGAGTATAGCAGAAAGAAATATTTTTTTTCAAAGCTTTTTTCGAAACACCCGGAAGTTTGACCTAGATGCACATGTTGATGGTTGTTAATCCCCGGCGCCCGGACACGAGCACCTTTGCCGGGTGTCTGAAAATACGGAGAGAAATCGACGGGGCATCCATCCCTTCCTCCACTTCACCCCTTGAATCGGTTCAGAAAACGGTGGATCCGCATCTGCCAGTAGGCCATGTTCAGTGGAACAATCAGTTTGGGATCAAAAGAAACATTGGGTATTCGGGCGATCACAGAGAGGTAGTGCACATGCTCTGCCACTGAAAGGGTGCAGCCTCGCGCGCGAAGATACCTGGATGACCGCCTCCTGAAGGCCCGGAAAAGGGTCTGAAAAGTCTTCAAAAGCATGTCGTTGGATCTGGTCTTACGCTCGTCCACTTCTCTGGTGGTCTTGTAATGACTTTCGATTTTGAGGTGCTCCCCTCCAATATCTCCTTCCCAGCTCGTGCAATCACCCGCAAATATGACTTTTTCGTCAGGTGCCAGGTTCAGGGGCCCTTTCACCCTTCCCACTACGTAGCGGACCTTTTTCATCCGCCTGTCTATGTCCGGATAGTATCCCCTGTAGATATGCATGGCTTCCTGCAGAGCACCCGGGCACCCTCCCCAGCAATAGTCTCTGGAGTGCTTTTCCGGAAAGGTGCCGACGGTACAGGACAAATTGCTGTCCTCACCAAAATAATCGTCGATGTGTTCCAGGCAGAATTGGAAGTTTTCCGTCTTTTTCCGGACCTCTTCCAGGGGAAAATCTCCTCCCACCTCTATTTCTTCAAGATCCATGGGCCCGAAACCCCTTTCGGAGGCCAGACGAAGGTGTATGAGATCTTTCGGCTCCACGTGCACCATATGACACCCAACGGTATCGACTGCGCAGGAATTGGTCCCCATGACAATGGCCCCCATCGGGAACGGGGTGGGGGTCAGCATCATCTTCTGACCCGCGGTGATGGCATCGATGGCAATAAAGCGTGGCTGAATCACTTCCTGAAGATCAGCGATCTTCTGCTCCAGAAAACTGTTGTGGTCCACCAGCCTGTGGCGATCGTCCTGGATTCCGATAAAATTCTTCAGGCTCAGGGTGAGCCTGCACCAGGGATGGGCCTTGAATTTGGGAAGATTGATCAAAAAATCACACCGGGCAACGGGTTCGGGGACAAAAAGGCTTTTTCGCAGTTTTTTCGAACTGTTGAGCGAAACGGGGATCTGCCTGACCTCATCGAAATAGTAGGTCTTGACCCGCTGCCTCTTAATCACTTCGTTATACCCTGCGTTCTTGAAGCAGAACCTCGTGGGGAGCGTAATGCCCGATCTCTCCCCTACTGCAATTTCCTTCACGTTCTCCGCCCTGGATTTCGCGGCTGAAATGACGCCGTCCAGGAATTCCTTACGGGTAAAGGCATAGGGGAATACCTCAGGGTGGGCGATGACCACGTTGGGCTTTAAGAGTATACGCCCGGACGGCCTGACACCTAGCTCTGCCATCCCCTCTTTGACGATCCCGGCGATCCGGTCTGGATCGTAGGACTCGCAACGCATGATCAGGACACGGTTTCCCATTTTCCCCTCCGTTTCAAAGGCTTTTCCAGGACTATTTCTTCCTGTCGGTCTTGTCGAGGAGTTTGTTGTAATAGATCTGGCCTTCTTCGAAAAGCGGGGATTTTTTCCCCATCATATTCAATTGCATGATCTTGAAATTGATTTTCTTGATCTGCCGGTATTTTTCTTTTTCATCCGGTATGCTGTCAAGCATGTCTTCCATCTGTCTGATTTCTTTCTTGAGCTGAAGTTCGGGAGGAAGGCAGTTCGCATTTTTCAGCACCTTGTAAGCCAGCCGAAGATCCTCGGGGACGTTGGAATCGTCCTCCAACACCATGGGCAGCCCCTTGCCCGGAAGGTCGTCAAATGTGCCTTTCTTCTGGGCCTCTTTTATCTTTCTTTCGACAATTTTTTCAAATGCCATCATGACTTTCGGGGACCTCCTTTTCGATATATAAGGGCAGCTACTTCGGACACAAAGATGATTTTTGCGACCTTATCAATTTTGAGGCACTGTTTATTTCAATAACTTTTTTCCTATGTTTTTTCAAGGGTATTCGCACGCCAGGCTCCCACATCCTGCTTGACAAGAAAGCCCTGATTCGTATAAGTGGATCATACGTGAAATTAGACCCATCTGAAACCTAATGAACTCCAGGGCATGAAAATGATCAACGAGCTGGACAAGAAAATCATCAATCTCCTGCAGGGCGACCTTCCCCTGACCCCCACGCCCTTTGCCGTTGTGGCCGAACAGCTCGGCATACCGGAAGAAAGGCTTCTCACGAGAATCAAGGAGTTGAAAGAGCAGGGAATCATCAGGCGTTTTGGAGCCACCCTCCGACACCAGGAAGCGGGTTTCAGTTCGAATGCCATGGTGGTCTGGCAAGTGCCCAATGAGCGCATTGAAGAAGTCGGGAATGCGTTTGCCGGTTTCAGGGAGGTTACCCATTGCTATCGACGGGAACCACAGGAAGACTGGCCTTTCAATCTCTATTCCATGGTTCACGGAAGTGACCGGGATGCGTGCCGGAAGATTGCCGAAAGGATGTCCCGGGCCGTCTCCATCGCTGAATATGATTTATTGTTCAGCCAAAAGGAATTCAAGAAAACCAGCATGAAATACTACTAGGCATAAAGAAGCCAAAGGCATAGGGCCTGAGGCAAAAGGAATGTTGAAGGGATAGCCCCATGAGAACAAAATCCAAAGATCTTTTCGAAAGAGCTAAAAAATATATCCCCGGCGGCGTCAATAGTCCGGTCAGGGCCGGAAAATCAGTGGGGATTGATCCGCCCTTTATCGCCAGGGCCCAAGGATGCCGCATCTGGGACGCAGATGGAAATGAATATATCGACTATGTCTCCTCCTGGGGTCCCATGATACTGGGCCATGGTCGCAGGGAGGTCCTGGATGCCCTGAGGGAAACACTCGAACTGGGGACCAGTTACGGCGCTCCCACTCGGCTGGAAGTGGAGATGGCGGAAATCATCGTGGACATGGTTCCTTCCATTGAGATGGTCCGGATGGTGAATTCGGGGACTGAGGCGACCATGAGTGCCATCCGCCTTGCAAGGGGATATACCGGGAGAGATAAATTCATCAAGTTTGACGGGTGCTACCACGGCCATGGTGACAGCCTGCTGGTGGCCGCCGGCTCCGGACTGGCCACCCTGGGAATCCCTGGCAGCCCGGGAGTTCCGGAAGATCTTGCCAGGCTTACCCTGTCTCTCCCTTTCAACGATCTTACGGCCGTTGAACGGACTTTTGATGAATTCGGCAAGGATATCGCGGCCCTGATTGTGGAACCGGTCCCGGGTAACATGGGCGTCATTATCCCGGAGAAGGGTTTCCTGGAGGGGCTTCGTGATATCACCCGGCAAAATGGAACCCTGCTCATTTTCGACGAAGTCATCACGGGTTTCCGACTTTCGGAAGGTGGCGCACAGCAACTCTACGATGTGATTCCGGACATGACCACCCTGGGAAAAATTATCGGCGGAGGGCTCCCTGTGGGTGCCTTCGGTGGAAAGAAGGAAATCATGTCGCGGATGGCCCCGGAGGGTGATATCTATCAGGCGGGCACCCTTTCCGGAAATCCCCTGGCCATGGCTGCCGGACTTGCGACCCTGCGTATTCTCAGGGAGGGTGACATCTACCGGACATTGGAACAAAAGGCGCAACAGCTTTTCTCCGGACTGGAATCGGCGGCCCAAGAGGCGGGAACCCCGGTGGTCGTCAACCGACTGGGCTCCATGGGATCCCTTTTCTTTTCGAAATCCCCTGTCACCGATTTCGCAAGCGCCAGGAAAAGTGACAACGAACTGTTCAAACGTTACTACGCCCGGATGCTGGAGCATGGCATCTACCTGGCGCCGTCCCCTTTCGAATCCACATTCGTTTCTCTGGCGCACAATGAAGAAGTTATCAAAAAAACTGTTGAAATCGCTGCATTGGCTTTCGGCTCCCTCTAGCCAAAATTCTATTGACTTTGGCCGAAAACCTGTGATAGAGACAACCAGTTTTTCCTTTTCTGGACAAGGCGGATACCCACATACCACCATGGACAATGATCTGAAGAAGACTATCAAGGACGTGGGGTATCTGAGTACCGTTGGAATGGCCATGGCACTGTCCATCGCCATTGGGGCCGTGGGCGGCTACTATCTTGACCGATGGCTGGGAACCCAGCCCTGGCTCTTTGTGGCAGGTTTGGTTATCGGTATCGCCGCAGCTTTCAAAAATCTGTATACGCTTTATACAAAGGCAAAGAAGTTCTAGCGGGACACAGTGTGATGGAATGGAAACGAGCATTTAGGATTCTCAAAACCCTCAACTGGGTGATCCTGCTTCTTCTGTCTTCAGCAAGCTTTTTTTTGATGGGCAACGCCTTCACGGCCGGTGTTATCATGGGAGGATTTCTGATTATCGCAAACTTCAACTTGCTTCAGCGCTCAATCACAATGGCATTCAGTCCCAGCGGTGTCTTCGGCGCCAATAAGGGGGCCGTCGTGGGCAAGTATTATCTGCGGATGGCCGTCCTGGGTCTGTTGCTTTACCTATTGATCAGCCAGAGCTGGATCAATCCGGTCGGACTGGCCGTCGGGCTTTCCGTCGTGGTCATCAGCATCGTAGCGTTGGGTGTCCTTTTGATCTGGAAGAAACCATCCGGGGAGGTAGCATAATCTATGGAAGAACACAGTTTTCTGTTCTTGAATAAGCTATTCGAGGCCATAGGACTTGGTCACTTCGGTCATACTTACAGCCATGTGACACACTCATGGCTGGTTATGCTTATCATGGTCCTGGCATCGATTATCTTCGTTAAAGGGATTCAATTGGTGCCCGGAAAGGGCCAGAATGTGTTTGAGGTGATTGTGGAAGGGCTGGAGAAGTTCATGGTGGAAATCACCGGTCCGGAAGGAAAGTTTTTTTTCCCCTTCATAGCCACGATCTTTCTTTTTATTCTCATATGTAATCTGATCGGCAAGATCCCGGGGTTCGCTTCCCCAACCGCAAACTACAATACCACACTTTCCATGGCCATATTGACATTTCTTTATACGCATTACATCGGGATCAAATGCCATGGTTTCAAATACATCAAGCATTTTTTCGGTCCTGTCTGGTGGCTGGCCCCGCTGATGTTTCCCATTGAGCTGGTGGGCCATGTGGCAAGGGTCATGTCCTTGAGTATTCGACTGTTCGGCAATATATTCGGTGAAGAAATGGTATTCGGTATCGTGGTCACCCTTGCGGGGCTCTATCTTGCTCCCCTTCCCTTATTGTTCCTGGGACTCCTGGTGAGCTTCATTCAGGCCCTTGTATTTATGCTCCTGGCAATCATGTACTTCGTCGGCGCCATGGAAGAGGCCCACTAAGTTACATCTCTATTTTGGAAGAAGGTCAAATTTAGAACAGGAAAGGAGATTCAAATGAGCAAAAAACGTTTAATTGTTAGTCTTACCGCGATGATGTCGCTGGGCATGACCTCCATGGCCATGGCCGCAGAGCACTCCGGTGAGGCGCAGGCGGCAGGCCTGTGGATCTTTTTCGGTATTGCCATCGCCTGCGGGTTCGGCATCGGCGTAGCGGCCATGGGAACCGGTATCGGTATGGGCAACGCCATCAACGGCGCTCTTCAGGGTACCGCACGGAACCCTGAGGCAGGTGGAAAGATCATGACCACGATGATTATCGGTCTGGCCCTGATCGAGTCCCTCTGTATCTATGCCCTGGTGATCTGTTTCATCATGGTCTTCAAGATCCCGGACTTTGCAAGCATCGTCGCAAAAGTCTTTTAGAAGTCTGCAGTCTCTTTGAGGACCCGCTTACGGGTCCTCTTTTTTTCCGCAATCATGTGCAATAATTCACAACCCTTGGATATTGATGACTTTGTAAATGGTCATCATCGTGCCCATGGACGGACTGTTCACGGTTCCATCAAACATGAAGCACTTTCTTATTCGATATTTTAATTCCAGATCATGAGCAAAACCCAGAAAATTCCTGAACCGACCATTGAGAGGCTCGCCCTCTATTCGAGGCCTCTGGAAACACTTCTAGAGACTTCGGTGGATGTCATATCTTCCGAAAAACTCGCCCAGATTTGCGATGTCAATCCGGCCCAGGTGAGAAAGGACCTGGCATTTTTTGGAGAATTCGGCGTCAGGGGCGTGGGTTACAATGTTAGGGAGTTGCTAAAGGCCATCAAGGAAATCCTCGGTTCTTACAGGGTCTGGATCCTCGGCATTGTCGGTATGGGCAACCTCGGAAAAGCCCTGATTGGAAATGATAATTTCAAGAAGAGAAATTATCGGTTTGCTGCCGCCTTTGACTCCGATCCCCTGAGGGTGGGCCAGAAGCTTGCCTGCGGGCTGATCGTCAAGCCGGTCGAAGATATCGAAAAATCGGTTCACGCCCTAGGGATTGAGATCGGTATCGTCTGCTCACACGGTGCTGAAGCCCAGCGGGCCGCAAGTCTCCTCATGGATGCCGGGGTGAAGGCCATTCTGAATTTCGCCCCCGCTCAGGTGCGGGCACCGAAATGCTGCATGGTCGAAAACGTGGATTTCAGCGTGAAGCTGGAGAATCTGGCCTATCACCTGGCAAAGATCAGTTAGTCAGTAATAAATAGGGGCCTTTCTTTCCCCTACTATCTTTTCCTGCAGCGAATTCCGGTATGGGGCTTCAAACGCCCTGCCGTTCAAGACAATCGGACAGTCTTCCGGTTGCATCGCGCAGTTGAGCCTCGGACGGATAGGAAAAGTTCACACGCATGTGATGCTGTTCAGGCCGCTCACCATAAAAGGCTTCTCCTGGCACAAAGGCAACCTTAAACTTCAAGGCCTCGTGAAACAGCTTCCGGGTGTCAACGGTTTCCGGAGCACTCACCCACAGGAACATGCCTCCCTCCGGCTGGGTCCAACCAATGCCTCGCTCCGGCGGAAAGTTCGCCTCCAGGGCGTTCAGCAAGACCTCCATTTTCTTGCTGTAGAAGGCACGGCATCGTTCGAAGTAGGCGTCGAGGTCGACTTCCGTGAGGAAAGCGGCGCACATGCCCTGGTTGTACTTGGGCGTGTTCAGGGTGCTGCCTTCCTTGATATTGGTCATCTTGTCAATCACCTCCGGAGGTCCAATGTTGAATCCGACCCGCATCCCGGGGCAAAACAGTTTGGAAAAGGTATAGACGCCGATCACCCGTCCGCCGCCCTGCTGCTGGTCCAGGCTGAAGAGGGACGGAAGTTGTGCCCCCCGGTAGCGCAGGGCCCGGTAGTGGCTGTCTTCCACGACGGGGATGTGGTAACGCTCGCTGAGATCCAGGAGCGCCGATCGTTTGTCCAGGCTCATGCTGACCCCGGAAGGATTTTGGAAGTCCGGTATCACGTAAATGAACTTCGGCATGTGCCCGGATGTGGTGCAGCGTGCCAGAACCTCTTCCAGTTCCCCGATGTTCAGACCGTCGGATTCCAGGTCGATCCCGAGATAGGCGGGACGCTGCATCTGGAAGGCGGCCAGGGCGCCGGCGAAGGTGGGCCGTTCCACCGCCACGGTGTCGCCCGGGTCCAGAAGCAGCCGGCCGACGAGGTCCAGGCCCTGCTGTCCAGAGGTGGTCACCATGATGTTTTCCGGCGCCGCGTGAATACCGTCGCGGATCAGAAAAGCGACGACCGCATCTATCAATTCCGCTTCGCCTCTGACGGCCGAATACTGCATAATGCCGTCGATGTCCCGGTCCAGCCGCTCCCGCGTCGCCCGCCGGAACTCCGATTGGAGAAATACCTCCGGGGACGGCAGCCCCCCGGCCAGGGAGATGATTGCGGGGTCGTTGATCAGGCTCAACAGCTTACCGATGGAATACCCCTCATAGTTGCGCATGTTTTCAGCATACCGCATTTGCCAATCCTGCATCATCAACAGTTCCCCCATCCCCGCAGAACTCCGGGAGGTCATTTGGAATGGGGGGCGGCAGCCAAGCCAGGCCCCCGTGCGGCAAGCAGGCATCCCCCCACCACCTGTTGTCTGCGAAGTGACTGTCTCAACATCCATCTCGCCAGGATCATAGTAATGAGAGGCCCGACAGCATTTACCAGCCCGGCGTTCACGGCGGTCGTATACCTAAGCCCTGCATACTGCAATACCTGGAAGCCGGCCACGCCCGTGAGGGCCATTACCACCACAAGGACCTTCTCGCGAGGTCTGAAATCAGAGCCTCGTTCACCTCTGCGGGCCAGGAGGGCGGCGAAAAGCAGTGAAGCAATGGCCGCCCGCACCCCCGCGATGGTGAAAGGCCCCACGGCTTCGCGCAAGGCTCGTCCCAACACCACGTTTCCCGCCCAGAGCAGTGTAGCCGCGTTCACGAACAAGTAATCGGTCCAGGAATGCAAGGAATACCTCCAGGCAAGGGGCGGTACAAGTTCAGCAATACTGCACGGCCGGTGATTCACTATGCAGATTACAGCTCCTCAGGTGTGAAAGCGACCACATCGTCAACACTGGCCTTGTCTCCGAAAATCATAGCGAGCCTGTCAATACCCAGGGCTATTCCCGCGGCATCGGGCATATATTCCAAGGCTTCCAGGAATAGTTCCGGCATGGGATAGACACCCTTCCCCAAGGCCTTTCTTC
>Ga0315542_1000358_pt1 | contig 28200 bp, 20 predicted proteins | sample SalMarSW160120MG_FD_202541 | JGI IMG/M metagenome (GOLD analysis project Ga0315542, IMG submission 202541) | Salt marsh sediment microbial communities from the Plum Island Ecosystem LTER, Massachusetts, United States - Salt Marsh Sediment SW1601-20 ... | reverse complement strand
ATGGGAATTACTTCTAATCGTCTTACTCGTTCAAGCCCACCCTTTATAAGAATTTGTGCCTTTTCAAGAGCGTCCTCATTATTTTCAGTACACCAACTACATTGCTCACGTACATTAACCATTTGGAAAAAATATGGGCTTAAGCTAGTCTGCTTTATAGACCCCCGATATACTGGTTCATGAGTTCGAGGGGTTCAAGCAGAAGCGATAATTCGATCCAGCTTTTTTTCCTCGATATCTTTTATTATCTCATTTTGACCGCTTTCAGTACATAAGAATGCATGAGTCTTTGCTACGACCACGTCATCAAATTGTTTTGCGTATTCCACTAATTTATTGCAATCAACTTTACTTCGTATATTTATACCTCACTGACATGCATAGTATCCAATCCGATGCTTTTGGGTTTCTTCCATCCTTTTTTCACACTCACCTCTAATTTCTACAAAACTGTATTTTTTTTAATTTAATTATTCAAAAAATAATACTCTCAATCCTCCAAACTCAACATCAATAGTTTCGAAATCTATTAATTTTTGAATATTTATTTTACTTTTACTTTGACTTTAAATCTATTTATATTTATATATTTATCGCATTGACCGATATTAATAATTCTTGACAATTTAATTATCAAATTAGCAATTTTAATTCATATTGAAAAAAAAATGTTGATTTGTTAAGGAAAATAATAGAAAAAGGATTAAAAATTATGGGGTTTCCAAATTAAATTTTAATAATTAAATAATTCTTGCTGGAATAGGAAATTATTAAAATTTTTTAAATGCTTATTCTATAAATATCGAGATGTAATTGTGAAAAAACGTTATGATTTTTCATATTGAATCAAAAATGAGTCAATATGGTTTTTTATTTTAATGGAAAGAACAGAAAAAATTTTTATAAGTTAAAGTTCTATAAGGTAAATAATTAACAAATATAATAGCATTCTTAGATTTCAGATATGTGGGAGCCAAACCTTCATCCGGAAGAAATATTTCAAAAACGAGACCAATTGGGTGCGAAAAACTCCATTAAGATGCTTACTGAACTATTAGACTCCGCTAAAGAGAAATCAAAACGAATAAGTGCAATAAAATATTTAGGTTTGGTTAGTGAAGAAAATCCACAAATAAGCACGGAATGTTATGAATCTTTAGAAAATATCTTGATATCAGATGAAGCTATTGAGATTAAATGTGAAGCCGCAAAAGCTCTTGGAAAATTAAACCTTGAGAAGGCATTAAAACCATTAAATTGGATCTTAGATCAAGAATCAACCGATCTAACTATAACTCTTGCAGTATTGGAAGCAATATCTAATATTAGATTTGAGGAGCCTGAAATCAAGCTTTTTATTAAAAATATTGCCGCGAAATATACTGATATTAAAAAATTCGCAAGAAATCAGTTACTTGATTTAATGCCCGATGTTTTGATAAAATACCTTTTAGAATCTTTAAAAAATGAGAATTTTTCAAATGAACACAAATCTGAAATCTTTAAATTAATAGGCTATGAACTGTCCAGCATTAATATTTCGTTTGAGGATGTGAGTTATCTTAAATCCAAGTATCCAGAAGTAATAACGAATCTTATAAAACATAAAAATATTGTACTTGATGAAATAACTCGAGTTTTAAAGGAAGAAGATTCTGAATTGATGAATTCAATAATTGCAATTTTAAAATTATTAGGGGATGAGATTAAGGACGATCTCATAAAGCTTTTACTCACTGATGATTTTATTGTCAAGAAAAACGCAATTATCATAGCAGGTAGACTTGGAATAAAAGAATCCCTAGATTCGTTATTTAATAATTTAGACAGCTTATATTCTGAAGTCACTATAGCTTCTATTGAAGCATTAGGTCAAATAGGAGACATTTCCGCTGTACCTCAACTTTTAGACATTTTAAATATTGATGATGTCAGTTTTGAATATACTGATATTGATATGAAATTTCAAATTATTGATGCCATCAAAATGATATACCTTCATAATGAAAGTGTTCCATATAACTATTTATTCACCTATTTAGAAAAAGAAAATGATACAATAAAGGAAAGTATTGCTTTCATACTAGGAGAACTTGGAAAAGAAGAATTTAACGAAACTTTAATTGAGTTACTCAATGAACGAAACTTGGATATTAGGAAAAATGCCATCATTGCTCTAGGAAAAATAGGACAGATAACATCATTAGAAACCTTAATATCTCTATTAAATAACGATTCAACCTATTGGTTACTCAAGAAGGTTGCTGCTGATGCGGTTTATAATATATTTCAAAAAAATTGGTTCAGATTTAAGGCTTCTAAAAATGAAGCATGGCGCAATCTAAATCAGTATTTTGCTCAATTGATTGAATACTTGAAATCTGGCGAAGACGAAGACTTCAAGGTTAAATTAAGCATGATTAAAATATTGGGAACTTTTGGAGATAAAAAAGCTATAAACGCGTTATTATCCCGAGTGAATGATTTCCATCGAACTGTTAGGATTCATGCTTCAAATGCAATAAAACGGATTGAGGAACGACTCGAATTAGAGGAAGAAAAGCAGTGATTCTTGATAATTTCCCCCTCTTTCTGATTTTTTGATATTGATTTGATATCATCAAATAATTAATTCCGTATATTTAATTTTCAATTGAAGATTAATAATTCTAACTATCAATTTGAGTTAATTAGTAATGAAAGATATTGAACCAATTGTATTGACAAAAGAAGAATTGGAACGCATTCCCGCTGGAATTAATGAGGAAGACTTATTAGAATTTGAAAAACATAGTTTAAATTCCTTTATTGAACCCTTAATTCCTATTGAAGCAAAAGAACCTGGTTCTGCCTGGGTAAAAGTAAGAGATAAGGAAGGAAAAATGAAAGAACTAATTGATGTTACATCCATGAATTGGACTCTCTCATTAGGTTTTGCTCATCCAGATATTAATTATGCGGTATATCAGCAGATGTTAAAATTGACACACGTAAGATATAACACTTTGACACCTTCAAGAGCTAAACTAATAAATAAGCTTGCTGAACTTGCTCCTGGGAAGCTTAAAGGAGGAAGGGTATCAATTAATAATGAAGGAGGAGGGATAGCAAATGAAGCAGCAATGAAGTTAGCATTGATGACATCAAGAGGAGCAGATAATTTTGGTGTATTTTGGGGAGCATATCATGGAAATTCATTAATTACTGGCTGTGCCTCTCAACCTATTCATTCAGTAAATCGATTTGATTATTTAGGACATGGTTTTTTTACTCGAATGCCTTATCCATATTGTTACAGGTGTTTATGGAAGTATCAAGGAGGGATTCGAGGTAAAAAAGATCCTGACTGTAATTTAGAATGCTTTGATTTAGTTGATGGATATATCAAGGGGATGGCGCCTAAACGATTTGCAGGCATTATGATCGAGCCAAATCAAGCAGGAGGAGGTCAAATTCCCGCACCTGTCGAATTTTTAAAGAAACTTAAAGACACTTGTGAGGAAGAAAGTGTAAATCTCATTTATGATGAATGTCAGACATGTTTCTGGAGAACTGGAAAATATTTCACCCTTACGGAGAGATATGAGAAAGAACAGAATATCGATGTATCTCCTGACATGATTACATACACGAAAGGAATTGGAGGTGGATTTCCTTTAGGTGTTTTAATCGCTTCCCCTAAAATTAGGAAAAGATTTGGGCCCTCTGAAGAACATACAACTTTCAGTTCCAATCCCGTATTAGCTGCTGCAGGGTTAGCTGCATTACGCGTGGCAGAGGAATCCAAATTAGGGGAAAACTGTGAAAAAATGGGACAAAAGATGACAAAAAGATTTTTAGAAATGCAAGAAGATTATGAAGTAATTGGAGATGTTCGAGGAGAAGGATTATTCATTGGAGTAGAATTAGTAAAAGATAAAGATACTAGAGAGCCATTTACTGAATTATCCGAAGAAATGGTTTTAATAGCTCCAGAACACGGGATGTATTTAGGAGAGTCAATGCCGATTCTCACAATGCGGGGGCAGATATTACGTAGAAATGTCATAAAGATCAAACCTCCTTTGATCATAACAGAAGAAGATGCGGATTTTATATTGGAAAGATTCGAGGATGTACTAAAGGAAGGAATCAACAAATTAAAATAACAAATTCTCCTTTTTTTCTTTAATTATCTTAGTATTCTTTAGATGATTCCATGAATAATTTAACATGAAGCTTAAATTGTCCTTTCAAATTAATGTTAAGTTAAAATAAAAGACTATTTTTAATGTACATTATTTCCTCATTTAACTTCAAAAGATATATCTAAAATGACAAATATGTCTGACAATAACATTATTCATACTTTTCTCAATCCAAAATCAGTAGCGGTAATTGGAGCTTCCAAGAATCCATTAAAAGGAGGAAACAGGATTGTTAACAACTTAGTTTCTAACAATTTTAAAGGCAACGTGTTTCCTATTAACCCAAATACGAAAGGACAAGTTTATGGGCTAGAATTTAAAAATAGCATCCTAGATATTGAAGAAGAAGTTGATATTGCGATTTTTTACGTGCCAAATCGAATGATACCAGGTTTACTTAGGGATTGTATAAAAAAGGGAGTAAAAGGTGCAATAATCGAAGCTTCTGGATTCGAAGAAGTGGGAGAAGCTGGGTTAGCGCTTCGGGATGAAGTTTTAATGATAACTGAGAATTTTACTAAAATCAGGATTGTAGGCCCAAATTGCATGGGTTTAACTAGGTTTGACGAGAGTAGCTCCTTAGAAAATAAGGGAGGCTTCTTTACCAGTTTTGGAGTCTTTTCTTATTATAATCGTGGAAATATCGCAATATTGAGTCAATCTGGGATGTTAAATGGAGGTTATTTAATGCATGTTTTCCATCAATATCCAAATATTGGAATTAGATATTCTTGTTCAATAGGAAATAAGATGGACATTGGAGAGAATGAATTTCTAGAGTATTTAATTGATGATCCAACAGTAAATGTTATAGCTATCTATTTAGAATCATTTAAAGATCCTCGCAAATTCATAACACTATGTAGAAGAGCCATGACAAAACAAGACAAGACTATCATCATGGTGAAAGGTGGCACAACTTCATTAGGACAAAAGGCATCACATAGCCACACTGGAACGCTTTCTGAAAGTATCAGATTGATTAAAGGAATTATGAAACAAGCAAACGTAATTCAAGCCAATAGCTTTCATGAACTATTTCAATATGCAAGGACTTTTTCCATGATATATAATACTCATAAAACACTTCCAATCAAGGGAAATGCGACAATGGTTGCGGGTTCTGGAGGAGCAGGAACCATAACTGCTGATCTTACACATAAACATGGATTGAATTTTCCGATTCTAAGTGATAAAACGTACGAAACACTCTTGAGTGTATTCCCGGAGTGGATGCCTCCAAACCGATTTGGATTTGTTGATATTTGGCCAGCAATGGAAAAAGCAATGATGAATAATATTCAACCAAAAGTTGTAATGGCTAAGGTTTACAGGGCATTGATTGAGGATCCAGAAGTAGAAGGGATTTTTAACATGCTTTTTTGTTCTAAACTATATAGAGGGTTCAATGACATAGATGATATAATAGAGGAGCTTCGAAATGCACCAAAACCTTTTTTTTATTGGTTAGTCGGAGAATCAAAAGAAGTAAAACGAATGTCTAAATTTTTAAGTAAGAATGATATTCCCGATTTTCCAAGCTTGGAAGAAATGGTAAAAAATCTTGAAATTTTAGTGCTTGAAGCAAGGCACAAAAAATCTAGAAAGGAGTTTACGGTTCCGCTTTAATTTGATTTGCAATTCTTTTACCTCTCAAAAATGAAAGAAGAGCCGCAATAAAACAAATTATTGTTGAAACAATTAATGCTATTTGCATACCCATTGTAAATTCCATTTTGACCAACGGATCGGTTATTACAGCCGGATTTGATAATATTGGATTCAATAGGGTGATAGGGATAAAATTTATCAAGATTGCACTTAATAACGCTACACTTATGGATTGCCCTACAACACGCATGGTTGAGAGCGTCCCCGCAGCAATTCCATGATCTCTTGGTTCTACTGCATTCATAATTGCTGAATTATTGGGAGATGAGAAAAATCCAACCCCCAACCCCACAATAAATTGGGTTATAATTATGAGCATTAATGGTAAAAAACCAATAACCATAATTGAAAAGATAAATCCCACCCCCATGATAATCATGCCTGATGTTGTTAAGATCCTCGTTCCATATTTATCAGAGAGTCTACCACTTATTGGCGCTACAATTGCCATTGTAATGGCCGTTGGGAGTAACAATAAAGCCGTAAAAGCAGGTGATATTCCTAATATTGATTGAAAATAAATTGACAATAAAAAACTTATCCCCGAAATCGCAATGTAGTTCAATAAAGCTGCAAAATTAGCAAAAGAAAAGATTCTATTTACTCTAAACAAACTAAGTTTAATTAAAGGATATTTCGTTTTGCTTTCAGTATAAATAAAAAAAGTCATACTTGATAAAGAAATGATAAATAATAAAAGAACTTCAAACGAAAGCCATCCCACGCTATTTGTAAAAGTTAGCGCTAAAAGAAGAGAAGACAAGAACAATCCGAATAAAATAGTCCCCCGGATATCAAAACTTTCTCCCTTGATTCCTTGATCAATTTTTTTTAATTTAAACCAGCCAATAATAATAAGTAAGATTCCGATTGGAACATTAATAAAAAAAATGAGTCTCCAAGAAGAAAATTGGACAATAAATCCACCTAATACAGGTCCTATTACTAATCCAGCATAAATGGTCGCCACATTAATTCCTAAGGCTTTCCCGGTTTCTTCACGAGGAAAAATATCTGTTATCATCGAAGGAGCGTTTGCTGCAATAAATGAACTTCCAATTCCTTGAATTGCTCGAAAAATTACAATTATTATCCCTGAAGTTGCAAATGTAGTTAAAAAGCTTGATAAAGTAAAGAATAAGATTCCGAGGAGGAAGAAAGATTTCCTTCCTTTTAAATCTGACAACCTCCCAAATCCTATTAGAGACACAGCCATTACTAACAAATAAATAATAGGAATCCATTGCACGACTTCAAATGATGTACCCAAATCCTTTGAAATTGAGGGAATTGCAATATTTACGATACTACCATCTAAAGAAGACATGAATACTCCAATGGTGGTTATAGCTAATACCTTCCATTTATATTCTGCCATTAGAATATGTGCTATTTTAAAGAGTTATAATATCAAGATTCTTCTTGGTTAAAAAGATTTTTATAATGAATTATTTATCGTTTACTAGAGGTAAAGCATATAGAATTAATTAATAACACCTTCCAGTAGATTTTTCATTTCTCTTCTAAAATAATAAGTCTTATTTAATCGAGTGACATTTCTGCCGGAAGTATCCATACTGGAGGTTCTCGTCTAAGACCTTTACTTTTCAAGTATTCTAAATTTTTTTCATATTTTTTAAAAAATACTAATCCATACAAACATTTACCATGATCGATAGCATCAAGAATGGATACTACTCCTTCGTAAAACATCTTTTCAAACTCATCTGGTGTGTAGCAGAAAGCGTCGATACCTAATCCTAAATGAATATCAAAATTTTCAAGAACGATCGAAGAACGATTGATAAATTTATCTAGAAAATCACCAACAAAGATTATATCTATGTCACTATGAAGCGTGTAATCTTTCCGTGCTCTTGAACCAAAAAGAATAACACATCTTAAAGGGATTGATTTACCAACTTTATGAATTAATACGTTTAGAGCCTCTAAAATATCTTCATTGTTCATTTTTTTTACCTTTTTCTATCTCCTTCTTTACGAATTGGATTAATTTATCAGCTTGCTCGATTGCAATTTCTGCTTCTTGGTTATTATATGCGTTATGAGGAGCTAAATCTGGAAGTGCATCTGGATATCTTGTGGTTATATAGTGCTTATCTAAATTCAATGCATAATTGCTTAAATCATCGAGATCTAACTTTTTAAGTTCTTTATATTTTTCAAGTAATGTAAAGATTGAATGCCCCCATCCATTAATGTTATTAAAGTATAATACAGCTTTTAAAGCTTTTTCTGCGGCTTGTTGTGAATGGAATACTACAGTATTATATCTCTTATTTTTAAGCAGAATTTTAGCATTTTCAAGATCCCATTCTGCTTCTTCTAGCCAATTGTTTGATTTGTTATTCATAGGATAATTATTTTAGACGAATATGGTTACCTTAGATAAATATATTTTATTCTTTATAAATACTTTATAGCAAGAATTTTAATGATTTTTCTTATTATCTTAATCATTATCAAAAATAAACTTCAAATAAAATTTGATGGTCAGTACCATAATGAATGACGACATAATTGAATGGGACTTAAGCGATTTTTATGATGGACTCAATGATCCTAAGATTACGGGAGATATTCAAGAGATCACTACCCTGGCTGATACTTTCAAAATGGAAGTTAAGGGAAATCTTCAAGATCCCATGCTTAAATCTGAAATTTTACTCGACTGGTATAAAAAATATGAGAACATTTCTGAAAAGTTATTTTACTTACAGAGTTATTCTAATTTAATTTATTCAACCAATAATTTAAATGATGAAGTAAAAGCATTTTACTCAAAAGTAGAGGATTTTTCTGTAAAAATTCAAGAAAAATTAATTTTTTTCAATTTAGAGTTAAATGAGATTTCTGACGAGAAATTTAGAGAACTAATAAATTCTCCCCAATTAGAAAAATACAAAAATGCTTTGAATAATAATCGTTTGAGAAAACCACATCAACTATCGGAAAAAGAAGAGCAAGTTATTTTAATGAAAGATATAACAGGAACGAGTGGATTCTTAAAGCTTTATAATGAACTTAAAAGCAATTTTACTTACGATTTTGAAGTTGAGGGCGTGACAAAAACACTAACAGAATCAGAATTATTCTCATACTTATACCAAGGAGACAACAATATTCGGAGGAGAGCTTTAGGAGCTATTGTTAAGAAATACAAGGAAAATGAAATGATATTTACCCATATTTTTACGAATATATTAAAAGATTGGGACTTAGGATCAAAAAAAAAGAATTTTAAAAGTCCAATTTCAAGAAGGAATTTAGCGAATGAAGTTAGTGATGATATTGTTGAAGTTTTGGGGAAAGTAACGTCTGAGAGTTATAAAGTCGTAGAAAGATACTATAATCTTAAAAAAAGAATTTTACAGCTCCAAGAATTACACATGTCAGATTTATATTGTCCGGTTGGTGAGATATCGAAAAAATATACATATGAAGAAGCAATGGAACTAATCAAAAAAGTTGATGAACATTTTTGTCCTGAATTTAAAGAGATCATTCAAAAGACCCATGAGCTGCAGCATATTGATGTCACTCCAAGAAAAGGAAAAAATCGGGGAGCTTTTTGTGAATTTGGAAAATTAAAAAAATATGCTTTTGTATTTGTCAATTTTACAAATACGGTTGATTCATTGCTTACTTTAGCACACGAATTAGGTCATGCAATTCAAGCATTCTACATTCAAAGAGACCAAAACTTCATCAACTTAGGTTTGTCACTTGCAATTGCAGAAATAGCTTCGGTTTTTAATGAAATTTTAATGTTCGATCATTTAATGGAAATGGATCTGTCTAAAGATGAAAAAATCGCATTATTAGCGGTTTTTATGGAAAATAATTTCTCCACTTCATTCAGACAAAACGCATTTTATAATTTTGAAACAAGAGTACATGAGTTGATAGAACAAAAATTACCTACGACTGAAGAGATAAAGAATATTTTTGCTGATGAGATGGAAGCGATGTTTGGGAATTCGATGACTGATCTCCGGGAAGAATACGCAAACTATTGTTTTGTGGTTCCCCATTTCCTCCACACTCCATTTTACGTTTATGCATATAACATGTCGAATTTACTCGTGATTTCATTATATCAATTATATCTTGAGCAAAAAGAGAAATTCGTCCCAAAATACGTAAAATTACTATCATTCGGAAGCTCCATTACTCCTGAAGAAATGCTCCAAAACTTAGATATTGATCTGAAAGATCCTAATTTCTGGAAGAAAGGAATTGCATATTTGGAAGAAAAGCAATCGGAATTAGAAACTTTAGTCGAAAATAAATGAGATCTACTTTTTTAATAAATTTTTTTTATGGTATTCCATTTCTTTAACTTAAGTTTTCATTAAAATTCATAATTTTAAATTAAAGCAAAAAACATGACTGAAAATCAATCTGGTGAAAATAAAAAACAATATGATTATTCATTTGATTACATTCAAGGAAAGCTTGAAGGCAAGAAAGATTCATTCGGAATGCTCATGAAAGAGATCGTTCGTGCGGGTATATGTACGGAATGCGGAACCTGCGCGGCGGTTTGTCCCGTGCTTGAATGGGATCCACTAATCGGGCAACCCAAATTGATTGGAAAATGTACAGGATGTGGGATTTGTTACAACCAATGTCCCAGAACCATAACAGATCCGATTCAACTCATGGGTGAATTTAAAACCGGTTATGTCGGAAATACAAATATTCCTGAAGTTATTGGGGGTCAAGATGGCGGAAGCATTACATCACTCTTGTGTTACTTATTTGATGAACATTTAATCGATGCTGCCGTGGTTACCATGAAGGATCCTAAGAATCCTTGGCATCCAATTGCTCAAATCATTACAACTAAAGAAGATGCAATAAAAGCTTCGGGTTCCATTTATTCTCATTCCCAAACCGTAGAAGCTTTAATGGATGCTATTAGACAAGATTATAGGTCCATAGCTTTTGTGGGTACTCCTTGTAACATCGATGCTGTTGATAAAATGATGAGCAGCCCAGCAGGTATGTTAAAATACTTCATGAGAGCTCATGTACTAAAGATTGGTCTCTTTTGCATGGATTCCTTCGCACCAGAAGCAATTTATTCCTTCTTTACCAAAGAAGGTATCGATTTAACCAAAGTAGAAAAGATGGATATCAGTAAAGGCAAGTTTCATATATATGAAAAAAATAAAGATGAGCCCGTGAAATCATATACCATTAAGGAGCTTGATAAGTTCAAATCATCAAGCTGTAATTTTTGCACTGATTTAACTGCTGAGAATGCAGATATTTCCGTTGGGTCCGTTGGAAGTGGTCCAAAGAAGAATACCATATTTGCTCGATCGGGAATTGGAACCGAAATTATCGAGGATGCTGCTAAAAAGGGATATCTAACCATAGAACCCTTTAATGCCATAAACTTAAATGCGGTTCTATTCTTAGCAAAACTAAAGAAAGTTTCTCAGTACAATATCCAAAAAAGGAAAGTTTTTATCGTTAGAGATTCTGAAGAAGAACCTCGAATCAAAACTGAACCCGAGTCAGATCAAACACCAGCATCTCCAACTCTTGGAACTCGAAAAGTCTTGAGTGTATCAAAGACTTTAAATGAAGGTGAGAAAGTACTCAATATTTCTCTAACTAATAGCTTGGGTCAAGTTTTAGAAGATATAAAAATAAGGATCGTCAGTATTGAAGAATTATTTGAAAAAAGACCTTGGATTACCACGATAAAAGAATTATTTCCATATGAAACGATCGAAATTGGATATCCTCTGGAAGTTGAAGAAGGGGAAATCAAATATGAAAATGTCTTAGTTGAAGCATCTACCGATGAGTTTGGTAAGATTTTTTCGAAAACTTTTAAATTAGAACCACCAGAAAAAAAATAATTAAAATAAATTTTATTAAAAAATTAAATGGAATAAATTATTATAAAAAGCAATAATAACAAAATAGGTGAATTAACGTTAAAATATCATTAATTGGGTTAGGAGGATGCGGAAAAACCTCACTCTATTCCGTGGCTTTTGCTGAGAAAAGCCCTGAAGATACAAAGGGCTTAAGCCCTACGATCCTTTATGAAACTCGAAGACATCCCTTTTTAGGATTACAAGTAGGCATCTTTGACTTCGGTGGGCAAGAAGAATATAGGAGAGAATACATGGATAAACCGGAAATCTTTCGCGGTACAGATATCCTTATACCCATTGTGGATCTTCACGATCCAAAGAATTTTGAACAAGCTAAGGAATACATTAAAGGGATATTAGATATTTATCGAAAGAATAACGAAAAACCAAAAATTTTCTTGTTCTTGCACAAGTATGACACGGAGAAATATCAAAAAGAATTGCTTGATACTAATGTAAAGAAGGCAAAAGATATCTTTTTAGACATGTTTAAGGAATATGATTTCAATTACATGCTTACAAGTATTTACCTACAAGACGAGCTAGCTAAAATATTTCGAGACATTCTGATATCCTCTTATTCCAATTTGAAGGCACACGTGGAAAAAGCTGAAGCACAATTAGAAGAAATAAAAGCAAAAATCATCATTTCAGATGTTTCAGGAAATGTAATTGTTCACAATGTTCAAGGTGTTAGTAGTGGATTGACATTAAGGGGAGATTTAAGAGATTTCATCAATGCATGCAATACTGTAAGAGAAAATATATTCATGTCCGATTCTGCAAATTTTAAAGGACGCAACGAAGAAGGTAAAGAAATTGAATTGCACATTTTCAAGTACATCATCACAGTTTTAGTGATGAAATCTGGAGAAATCGACGGAGAATCTCAGAATAAACTCAACACGTTATTAAAAGACATGAATCTATTTGCAGATCTAATTATAAGTGCTCATACGGATTAAAAAATTCTTTTTCATTTCTTTTTATTTTGAATCTCTAAATTCGATGCTATGAGCCATTTTTTGTTGTTTGTGTTTTTTTAAAACACAATTTAAAATGGTTTCATTTGAATATTCATTCTTCTATGTTTCTCAAATTGAAAATTGGACTATAGAAAAAATATAAAGTGTCTTATTTATTTTATTTCATAATCTGCATTCATGTAAGATATATAAGAAAATGGTGAAATCTTTGCCTGATAATGATTTTTATAGATTATGGAACGAATTTGGAAGGAACATGAATCTTGTAGCCATTTTAACACTTTTGACCATTGTCACGGGCATTACTGGTTTTGTAGCAATTATTTTTGTCTTCATATCACTTGGAAATATTAGATTAATTAATAATAATTTGAAAAGTTTGTACCTTTATGATTTTCGATCAAAAATGATTTCCTCTTTTATTTATAAGTTAATTTCTGTTTGTCTTTTAGCAGGAGGTATCGTTGGAATTGTATTTTCCTCATATTTTTGGGTTCATAACGAAAATCCTAATTACGCTGCATTGAGTGTAAATATTATTCTTAGTTGTTCTCCTGCTCTGATCGGGCTAATTCTTTTTATAATAGGTTTTTCAATTGAAATGAAATCGTGGGAAAATTTAAAATTGTACATTGTAGAAAACAAATCAATGTTTCCAGAATATATTGCACGTGAAACTATTGATGGAGCAGAAAAATTAAGAACATCAGCATTAATGTATGCACTTGGATTCTTAATAATCCCGATATTCATTGGATTCATCTTGCAAATTATAGGATTCTTTAAGTTAGCAAAATTTAATACCATGATTGGTTCAGAATATTTAGAAGTAAATATGGCCCCTCGATCACCAGTCCCCCCTCAGCCACCAGTTCCTCCTCAACCACCGAGTCTGCTACAAGTATCTTCAGTGAATACCATTTCAAATGTAAATCGAGTGGTTGGCATACGCCCTAAATTCTGTCCTAATTGTGGCGCTGAAATTTTGGAAGAAGGCAGTTTTTGTCCTGATTGTGGTTCTTCATTCTCCTAACCTGAGATTACATTTATAACATTTTTTTAGTCTCATTTTGAAAAATCATATTTTAATGCATTTTATGAGTTCAATTATGATGAGTAAATTATAAACAAGAAGATTAGTAATTGATTTATGTGATAAAAATTTCAAAATTATGACCGATAATGGAATGGTTTAAATCGCTTCTAACTAAAAGATTGGCTGAAACTCTAGATGATTTGAAAGATGATTCTAATTATTATCAAATGAAGCTTCCCGTGAAAAAGGTAACGAGAGAATTTGAAAATAATTTAAGAAACATGGTAAGTCACGGTGTTTTACAAGCTAATATACGAATAGCTAATTTGGATGATATTGAAAGTTTTATGAAATTACATGAGGAAGCGTGGAAATCAACAAAAATGCAATACAAACCATTCTCAAGAGAATTATTAACTGAATTAATTAATGACCAACATATTGTTTTTTTAATCGCTAAAGTGAATAACACAGATCGTGGATTTGCTATCATGTATTTCACTGGTGAGAATAAAGATATTGGAGTTATTACAGCTTTGGGGGTAGTTCCCAATTTCCAAGGAAAAGGTTTAGGTACGATGCTTGTTATTCAGATTTGGGAATACTTTAAAAAAAATGGTGCTGAAGAATTGCGATGTAGAGTGGAGAAGGATAACATAAAAGCGTACAATTTTATCAAAAGCCTTGGATTTGAGGAGGTTAATTAAATTGGGCCGTTTTAAATCATTTTTTATCAAAGTATATACGGATATCAAAAATCCATCACACAAAGAGCTTGATTTCATTCAAATGAGATTACCAGTTTCTAATATTTCAGAGGATTTTGAAAACAAACTAAAGGAGAAAATTGAAGGATCTCTTATTAATGCAGAAATACGTGAGGCAACGAGGGATGATATCGACCATTTAATCGAACTTCATGATCGTGCTTGGCATTCCACTCCCATGCCTTATAGACCACTCACCAAGGAAAAGATAATTACCATGCTAGATGATGAGAATAATATATTCCTTATTGCTAAAATAGATGGTGAAGATAAGGGTTTTGCTTTGATTTATTTTACTTCTAATAATCTGGTGGGCGTTATTGCTGGATTAGGAATAGTTCCAGAATTACAGCGAAAAGGATTGGGAACTATTTTAGGCATGGCAAGCTGGAATTTATTTAAGAAAAAAGGAGTAAAAGAGCTTCGTTGTAAGGTATATAGAGACAATAAAGCGTCTTATAACTTTATCCGCGGTCTTGGTTTTGAGGAGTATGATGAGAATTTTGTAACATGGAAATTATTGTAATTCCAGGATCACAAAAATCAAAATAACAGCATCTTAATTTTAGTTATTTAAAGTTTTATATTCTCGCACTTTTTACTGTACATGTCCATGAATTTTGTCGATTTGAAAAACTTTATAATCAATTAATGACGCTATTAACTCAGTTTAGATTACTTCCTTATTATGGTTAGTCTAATGGATGATCAAGATTCCGAAAAAAAATCAGAAATATGGCTTAAATATTGCGAAGATTGCATAAATTCTAAAATTAGAAGCGAAGATCGATCTCAATGCGATGCCTTTTGTACACACAATAAAGAAGATCCTCTCAAATCTTAAATCTTTATATTTTTTTGATTTTTTTCGATAGTGAATTTTACTTCCAATCACCTCCCTCTCATTAAAGAAAACTTAACTTTTCTAAATGATTGCTCGTTACTACCAGTTTGCACTCCTTCTTTACTTTTAATCACCTCTCTTTCATAAATAGATAAGGTCCTATTATTTTTACTTTTAGTTACCCCTCCTATATGAAGTAATTATTAATTTTACAATTATGGAGGAAATTTGGATTAGGATAAGTCTATTTGCAATTCCCGAATATAAAAAAACCAAAAATGTGTATTAAAATTCCCTTTAAATGGTTTAACGAATCATAGATTGACCAAAAAATCCACTCATTCAATAAGATAAGATCAATGATTGTTCGTATATATCTCTATTTTCGCAATTTACAATAAGTTTATAAATCAGAAGTGCTATTTATGTTTAATATCTTAATTATCTAAAACTATTTTCTTATTAAGATCTAATACTATATGATAATCTATTCAGAGGAAATTTGCATAAATAATAATAAGTGTAAATGAATATTGAGAAAATATCTTTAATTATAATTAAATATATGAAAATCCAATCCATCGCTTAAGATTAAGTACAAAATCATGAAAAAGATAGAATTAGTGTTTAGGACTATAGGTGAAAGAACTTCTGATATTGCTCTTGAATTAGCTCAAAATAACATTCAACCATGGAAGACACACGTGATAAGAGATATCAAACCCTTTACAAAAGCCATGGAAGAAATAATGAAGATTGAATATGACCCTGAGACCGAATTTGTTGTTTTTGTGGATGCCGATTGCTTGATTTTTGAAGATTTAAGACCTTTTCTTGAAGAAAATGACTTAGCATATATTGACTGTTATGTCCTTGACAAATTCAGGGGTTATGTCCACATGGGAGTGCATATTACAAGACGTGATGTGGTAGAAGAGATGAAAAAAGTCTCGCTATCAGATGAAAACTTATTATATGTTTTAAAACCGGAAACGGCTATTAGAAATGCTGCATTTAGCAATCTAAAATTGAAGAAGAAATATAAGCGATTTAAAATATTGCACGATTTTCACCAAAATTATGAACATATTTTCATTAAGTGTGCGATTAGAGAGTTAAGAAGTAGAGAAGATTATCCTAAAGCCAAACTCCAATCTGCTATTGATAATTGGAAATATAAAGATAAAGATTTTGTTGTTGCTATTGAAGCAATAAATTATGCAAGGAAAATGATACCCTCTGGAGAATCTTCTGTTGATATTGCAAAATTTATTGAAAATTTACCAAATGTCGCTCAATTTATGATCCAAGATCTAGGAATTGAAGAAAAACAGCCTTTGAAAATGGAAATAGTACAAGAACTCAAAGCTGCTGCAAATATCATGGGTGTATTTGGTGATGAATCGAAAAAGGTTTTTTGTCTGGGTTTAAGCAGAACAAGCACGAAGAGTTTGACAAAAGCACTAAATATTCTCGGTATTAACGTAATCCATTATCCCGTGGATAAAATAACTCATTTTGAATTGATTCATGGTAATTATAACTTTACAATCCTGCAAGATTATGATGGAATCTCAGACATCACTGTAGCTCCATATTATCGAGAATTAGATCAATTGTTTTATAATAGCAAATTCATTCTAACAATCCGAGAAAAGGAAAAATGGTTGGAATCGCTTAAACGCCATTGGGAAGATAGACCTCCATACGATGATCCTGAACAATCAGAAACACATTTAAAAATCCGTCGATTTCTCAGGGCAAGCGTGTATGGTGTGTTAACTTTCAACAAGCAGAGATTATCCAACGTGTATGATCTTCATCATAAAAACATAATGGAATATTTTAAAGATCGACCAGATGATTTATTAGTGATAGATATTACGAAAGGTGAAGGTTGGGAAAAATTATGCCCTTTTTTTGATAAACCCAAGATAATTTCAGCATTTCCTCATGTAACTGATGAGGAAGAACTCACAGAGCTTTTATAATATAATCATGTTGATCTTGCATAAAAAGGACTTAAGAGAAAAGATATGTTTCATTACTGGAGCAGCACATTCAGGTTCCACTCTGTTGGGATTAATTTTAGGAAGTCACAGTAAAACATTCTTTATGGGAGAAGCAAACAAGGTTACTTACTTTTCAGACCCAAACTTCGAACCTGAAAGAAAATATTGCCGAGTCTGCGGTAAAGAATGCAAAATTTGGAGTAAAATAGATCCAGATAAGGATAATGTATATGAACAACTGTTTAATTTAACAAAAAAATCCATTCTAATTGATTCTACAAAGAATTTGGATTGGATTAGTAGACAATTAAAAAACATAAAAAACGTCAGAATATCGTCACTTATGATTTTTCTGAAACGTGATTTAAGAGCAGTGATTAACTCAATGGCTCGTAAGTATCCAAATAGGACTCTAGAACGCTTGATTAATGATTGGATTAATCAAATTACAGAAACGAAAAAATTTTATAATTCATTCCAAGGAAAGAAAATTGAAATCTTCTATGAGGATCTGACTCTAAATCCAGATAAGGTGATTCATGACTTATGTCATTTTTTGGAAATTTCCTATGAACCAGGAATGAAAGAGTTTTACTACAAAGATCATCATGCAATAGGAGGAAATATTGGCACTCATTATCTACTCATTAAAGCAAGGAATTCCGAAGATAATTGGATGTTGACCGAAAGAAATGAATACTACTATCGTGATCACCCCTTTTCAATTCAATTGGATGAGAGATGGAAAACTGAATTGGATCCTCAAGATCAAGAAAAAATAGCTTCAAAAACTAATTCCCTGTTTAAAGAATTCTCGTGGTGCTATTGAGAATCATTATCACAATGAAATCATAAAATTATAAATATTGCAGATACTTTTTTGATAATAATGAACTCAAGAGAACGAATACAAGCAGCCTTAAAATTTACTAATCCAGATAAAGTGCCTATTTTTGACATGGTTTCTGGTGATCTCATGCCACTTCCAATTGTTCATTCTAAAAAATGGAAACCAGGCTGGAATGAAGGCGAAGAAGGATTGTTTCCACACGTGAGAGGGGCATACAATTGGGATAGACCTGATTGGGCAAAGGAAAATCCGGAATGTGAAGGAAATAATTGGAAAAGAATTAAACATGAAGAGATCGATCAATGGGGATGTATTTGGAATATGAAAGGAAATGATCAAGATATGGGACATCCCGGAAGGCCATCTCTCCCCAATTGGGATGATTTTGAGAATTATATTTCAAAATATACGCCTGATGCGACTGAAGAAACCAGGTATGAACCAGCGCTTCAACTCAGAAATATGGTGGAAAATGATAGATATTTTACTTTAAACTTGATTAGCCACGGACCATCTCAAGTTGTTGCAGCGATGCGTGGTTTTAATACTTATCTTATAGATCATAAAAAGCACCCAAAAGAATTGAAAAGAGCATTACAAGTAGTAGCAGATTATCACGTAGATATAATGCGATATAGCAAAAAGTATGGTTTAAAAGCAGATGGTATTTGGGTTGTGGATGATTTAGGTGAACAAAAAGGTCCATTCTTTAGTGCGCGAACTTTCGAAAATTTATACGAGGATTCTTATAGAACAATCATAAATGAAGCTCATGATTTAGATTTGGATGTCCATCTTCATTGCTGTGGTAAGATTGATCCATTGTTAGAGCCATTAATAAAATGGGGATTAGACGCAATCGAATTAGATAGCCCACGAATGAGCGGATATAATGATTTAAGACCATATCGTGGAAAGATAATGTTCTGGGGTTGCGTTAACATTCAATCTATTTATACACAAGGAACTCCAGATGAAGTAGAACGTGAAGTGTGGCACATGATGAGGAATTTGGGTACTAAAAATGGAGGATTTGGTGCTTATTTCTATCCTACTCCACGAGATCTCAATACACCTCGGAAAAATATAAAGGCTTTTGAAAAAGGATTGCAAAAATATGGAAATTATTCTAAGATTCCAGAATCTTGGTGGGAATATCCTGTATCAGAATCCTGGGATTCCAATTTCGTCCCTTCTCTCCCTCAAAGTTAATAATTTTTCAATATTGTGAGGTTTAAGAATAGATAACTATTTTTTCTAAAAAAAAATCATAATAAAAATGATCAAAAAAACACTCGTTTTCTTTTCCTAAAAATTAGGAGATGTATGTCACTAATTTTGTCGGTAGAAAGATTTAAATTCCCATTTATTATAATATGAACATAGGGCATAATGAGAAATAATAAGATCTTAATCATAGTGATTTTTTCAACATTGGGGATAATCTGTTCATCCATTTTGATGGTATTGTTAAATAATTTTAATTCCTCTTGGAATTATTTTCTCACTGATGATCCAAACGAACAATATTCCACTTGTGCGATGTCTGAAAATGGTAAGTTCGTGGTGGTTGGTAGTGGTAATAACTTCCTATATTTATTCAAAGATGACATGCAAATGTCTTTATGGAGTTATAAAATGAAGGATGATGTTGTAAGCGTGGATATTTCTGCAGATGGAAATTATATCGTTGCTTGTGATGCTGTAGGAAATGTGCTCGTGTTTACAAGACAATATCCTGTTCCGATTTGGAGCTATAAAGGATTTCAACATTCCGTAGCAAAAATATCTGCAAATGGTAAATACGTTGCCTTCTTAAATCGAGGTAACCTATATTTATATAGTAGGGAAGAAGATCTAATTCTCTGGTCATACAATTTTAATGGAATGGATTTATGCATAGATATTTCTGCTGATGGTAATGAAATTGTTACTTGTATTGATGGAATTTTATATTATTTTGAAAAATCTAGTTTTTCTCCACAATGGCAATATAAAATTGGAAATGTAATGAATGATTTGGTCATATCCCCTTCTGGAGAACTTATTGCATTAGGAGGACAAAACAATCGTGTTGATTTGTTCTCCAATACAGATCCAGTACCCATTAAGAAATATAACACTGGCTTTAATGTCCATTCAATTTCAATTTCAGAAGAAAAATCAAGCATTGCAGTTGTATGCGCGGGGGGATGCTATTTATATAATACAAATTATGATACTTGTTTATGGAGTTATTCAATGGAACCTGATTCTTCCGAAGTAGCGCTATCTTCAGATGGTAACTTCATAGTGGGAGGAGATATGAACTATGATAAGGAACGATATTTTATTCATTGCTTAAATAAATACCAAAATGTTCCACTCTGGTCAATCAGAGTACAAGGAACTATAAACAAGCTTGCAATCTCTAATGATGGTGAATCCATAGGAGTTGTCACTCAAAAATATTTTTATTTTATCGATCGTTCAAATCCAATAATTTATGATTGGTATTCATTTTTGCTTTATTTGAATTATGTGAGTCTTATTCTTTCAGTGGGATTTACAGTCGTCTCGGGATTATTGTACACGTATAATATATTAATACCTAAAAAATTAATTAAAGATATTGGGATGGATCGAAAAGAAGAATTTCAAATTACTATGAAATATTGTCCTAATTGTATGTTATCCTCAAGACAGAAAGAGCAAATTTATTGTGAATTTTGTGGTTCTAAACTTATATAAGTATTTTTTTTCTTTAGAACTTGATTTATTATTAATTTTAAATACTTCTAAGATAATAAGAAGTTCAAAAAGATACTTTCCAAGATATGGGTTCAAGAGAATCTTTTCGTCCTTTAAATATTATTGCATTGGCTTCAATTAAAGTGGCTTTAATTTTTTTTCCATTTACCTCAATTTTATTAATTGCTTCAATTTCATCTCTGGGGAGTATTAATTTAATTTGATATTCGCCTTCTTTTTTTGGAGAGTAGCTCCCTTGATAGCAATTCAATGTCCTTTCAAAACTAATAACCGGCGACTTAATTTGGTATTCCTTTTTAGGAAACTTAGGATTCAATTCTATGCCATTTTTTGTAAATCTCAACCCTATTAGATGAAAAATGTTATATAAAGACCATGCGTGAGGATGGAGATTTAAAACGGGGAAATCTGTCCAATTAATTCCCATTGAAAGTAATCCTTCTTGTTTGTCCTTTGGATTTTTAGTCAAATAAAATTTATCAAATAAAGTTTGCCCAGGATATTCTGAATATGACGAATTCCACGTATCTGGTCCACTCCAAATGCCATACCATATATCAGGGTATATGGATGATTTAAGAGCAAAAGTGTTTTTCTTCCATTCATCATAAGCTAAATTACCAGAGAATTTACTTAAAGCCCATATTAAAGTACCATTGATTGATGGCCAGATTCCTGCATTAGTGGCAACCCCAGCTGTTTCTACTTGACTATCTATCACCTTGCTAAGCAATATTGCTCCAATTGGGGAGGGTTTTCTATTAAACTCATTTATATTCTTGATTAAAGTTTCTGCTTGAGACAAATCCAATATTCCACTAATAAGTGCCCAAGGTTGGGGTTCCAACCATAATATATCATTACCAACCCATCCCAGTTCGTCAGAGAGCCAGGCTCGTTTGAACCATTTTCCGTTCCAGTGATCTTTTAATGGTTTGATTAATGAAACCATAAATTCTCTAATTTCGTCTGATTTTTCTATCATTCCAATAAAGGATAGCATTTCAGAAAACTGAGAAAGAACATATATAGCCATTGCAGTGTTCAATATACTTTCTCCAACTTTTTTAACTTCGTCTTGTTTATTCTCTGGAACAAAACCAGTTATTACCAAATCATTCCAATCACAGCTAGTAACCCTTAATAGACCGTGCTTTCCTTTTCCAATCACTTTAACAAAATAATCATAAGTTAGAAATAGTACATCCTTTATTGTTTTTTTTTGTACTTTTCGACCATAAACGGGATACATTGAAATTTCTTCATTTATAAAATCGGAATCCCTTGTTAGGAGGATATAATCACTAATTAGCCAAATCAACCACAATTGTAAATCACTTGGATCCCATAAGGAGGGCATTATCATTCCGTTTCCAGTGATCCCATAGGGGATTTTTCCATCTTCTTGTATTTCTTTCAAGGTATACCTTATAATTTCTTTAACAATACGAGGCTCTATGAAGAGAAATGGCAATGCATGTTGTAATGGATCTCGAGCAGCACCTTGAAACCCAATAATGTATTGATACACGTGACCTTGAGACAGTATATGCTCGTTAAAGTAATCATCGTAAGTTAAGGCTCCTCTCAAGTAATAATAATTCCAAAAAAGCTCTCTGTCAATCCATAAGTCCTCATTCATATCGAGTTTGATCCGGTTTTCTTTCCATTTATTGCAGGATAAATTGAAGAGATTTGGTAGATTATCTTGATATTTTTCGATTAAATCATTTAATTCAAATCCCTCGGGGACGTATCCATATGCAAAATAAATTATTTTTGAAGTCTTAGGTGGAATTTTCACCTTACGTTCTATAATTAAACAAGAGTTAAAATCACTAATTTCTTCATTAAATGCTCCGTTAAAATTAAGACCATCTGGGTTTTGATTACCTCCTTTTCCAAAGAATAAGGACCCATCATTTTGTACCGCTGTTGCCTTATCGTCTAAAGAAACCAAGAAAATTGGAGGGGGATTTTTGTCTTCAAATGAAGCTTTTTTTCTTTGGATTGGTATCCCTTTAATTCTTTCCTCAAAATTTAATTGTTCCTCCAATTTTGATGATTTTTCGTCATATTTTAGATTAACCAATCCACGACCGTTATCTAAAACTATAGATTTATTTTTATAACTTTTTTCTAATTTTATCCGGTAATTTTTGAGTGGGTCAACTTTCTTCTCTTTAATTGCATCTAAAACTGCTTGGAATGAAAACTGAAAATTAAAGCAGCCCCAATATTCAATCCATTTTAAATCTATAGTTTGAAGTATATTATTGTAAATTTCTATTTGAGAAATTAAAACGGGATCATCTCCAAATGGTGCAAAAATAGTTTGATTTACTTTATAGTTTTGGTTAGAAACTCGCTTGGAAATATAACCGATACCAAATACTCGTTCAAAATTCGAGTTTTGACCATTATAATAAGTAGAAATCGAGCTCTTCCCATCAGTGAGGTAGCCAAATCCACCTGCGTATTGATTAAGCCCTGGGTCGTGGTAATTCAAATATTTTGGAGCCCCCTCATCTTGTCTTACCATAACATATCCATAATTAGAAGCTAATCCAACAATCCTGTCATTTCCTACTAGAAAAATATGATCGGTAGGATCTCGCCACATATCGTTCATGGGAGTAATTGCTTTAGGATCTTTGATTTGATTGCAAGTATATTTATATGCAGGCAATCCATTTTCATCTTCAATCCATTTTCCAAAATAACCATTTCCAAATTCAGATTTCATCTAATAATTACCTTACTTTCACAATTTAAATTTAGAATTCAATTAATATAAAATTTATAAGAGAGGTAATAAATCCTTTAATTCCCCTTGATATGTTGGTGTTGGAGTAGTGGACTCTAAATTTGTATTATTACTTGGAACCAAGAATGTCTCGCATCCAAATTTACTTGCCACCATGTCTTTATTTTCATCTCCTACCATCAAGCATTCACTTGGTTTAACACCTAACATGTTAAAGATCTGGGTAAAGTAAATCTTATTTGGTTTATTAGCTCGCATATTTTCAATGGTAGTTATAAATTTGTAATTGAAATCACCTACACCTGCCCAGTCAAGCCTTTGTTGGATTGCGGTTAGGGGAATCACTGGTGTTGTAGCAATTACCACATCATACCCGCTCTCAAAAGCTTTGGAAACTACTGATCGAGCATCTTGTTTAATTTTTGTATAGATTTTTAATTTAATAAATTCAGTATTATAAAAATCATCAAAAAGGTAATCTACTTCTTCTCTTGAATGACCATTGAGAGGAAAAAAAATATGCTCAAAAATTTCCTCATTTGTCATCTTGCCATCATTTTGATCAATTTGATTTGAAGCTTCTAGTAATAATGATATAAATTTACTTGGACGAATAAGGTGCTTGAATTTTTCTGAAAGAAGTTCCATATAGCTAGGAATAAATCCTTTTAAATCAACATCAATAAGCGTTCCATCAAGATCAAACAAAATAGCTTTAATTTTTTTTAGAGTCATATATTTTATCCTTTTAATTATTTTATAACATAACTTCAATAAGAGAATATATTTTTAGATTTCCTTCAATAACTTCAAGATAGCTTTTCGTGTTCCTGCAACCACTCCTGCTACGCCACCACCAGATTCACTCTGTGCTCCAATATACCATAAACTTTGAATGGGGGTAAGATGCTGGGGATTTTGCTGATTCATAATTGGGGCTAATCCTCCAAAACTATGTCGTTCAACGAATATGCGAGCTTTAAAGTCTAATGGAGTCATGATCACCTTTGTTTTAGCGTGTTCCCGAAGACCGGGAATTATTTTTTCAGCTTCTACGAGTAGTTTATCTGCAAGTTCTTCTCTGCGCGAAGCCCAATCGCCCTTGTAGAGCTCAAAAGGTGCAATGGTATAAATAGTTATCGCATGATGATCTTGCGGAGCCATTGTGGGAGAATGCAATGAAGGAATATATATTAAAAAACCTTCTCTTCCCTCATGATAATCACCTGACCTACACCGATTGACTGCTCCTTCGATATCATAAGTCCCATAGTAATAGCATAAAGCTGCGCGTTGGTAAGGAGTTGGATCAAAATCAATACCTAAATGGACCATCAATACAGATTCCATGTGAACTAAATTATCAACTCTTTCTACAAATTCGGAAGGTAAATTTTCCTTCCCAACTAAATTAAAAAAAGTCTTGTGAGCTCCACCACTAGCAATTACTATATCAGCTAATAATTCTTCTCCATTTTTAAGTTTAATTCCAATAGCTTTATTACGTTCTATTAAAATTTTTTCAACTAAGCTATTTGTATGAATTTCTCCACCACATTCTTTAACATAATTCGCAAAAGCACTTACTAATTGCTCGCAACCATTTTGGATGTAATGATATACAGGTAACTTTCCACCCTTAATTTCAAGTGGTATGCGCTTGTCAAACGCCGTTTCAACATTTGAAACAGGTACTCCTAGTCCTGGAAACTCACTTGGTTTTACCACAAAATCTGCAAGGATTCCCATAAAAACTGCTTTTAATTTTGGATCCCTAAAAAAAGAATCCATTATTTCAGAAGCACTCTTATCAATATATTTCTTTATTTTCATAAATTTTGGGAAGATCTTTATTTTCAACCAAATGGATTTTAAACCTGTTGTCCATTCTAACTGATTGCTAATAGCCATAAGTGTCATTACTTGATCATAGTAGCGATAATATCTATCTAATCCTTCACTTTCAGATGGAAATAGTTCTTTGAAGTATTCTCTTCGCCAGTACTTCCCTTTATACTCTTTTGGTTTCCATATCGCAAAATCTGGAAGTACTTGACCTCGATCTTCATTGATGATGCTTACTCCGTCAGAGATTCCTAATTCAGATAAAATTTTTCCCACTTTTTCGTGAGGTGCTAATCCTTCCAATAAGAGAGGTCCAATATCCCATGAATATCCATCTTTATGAATTGTAGCAGTAACCCCTCCAATTTCTGAATACTGTTCATATATTATTACATCATGACCTTCTCGACACATATAGGAAGCGGCAGTCAGACCAGCTAAGCCGGAACCAATAACAATTACTTTCATAATTATTAGAATAAAAAAATTTTAAGATTCAAAAAGTTTAATGGAATTAAAATATTTTTAAAATCGATATGAAAATTGTCATAATAGGATCAGGAATAGCGGGGCTTACATCTGCAGCGCTTCTTGTAAAAGAAGGACATTCTGTAACCGTATATGAACAACATGAGAAAATTGGTGGAGTAACCGCAACGATTGAGAAAGAGGGTTACAAATGGGATTGGGGACAAATGTTAATTCCGGATATGGAAAAGGGTGAACCTGGAAGAGATATTCTTGAGAAATTAGGTATTTCTGAAAAAGTGAAAACTTTCAAATCCTATAGAGAAAACTACTTCCCTGACTTCAGGATAAGCAAACCAAAAGAGTTCCAAGGGATCTATTGGAGAAAAGAATATTTAAAAAATTTTTTTCCCGAGGATGCTAAAGGGTTGGATAAGTATTTCAAAATTTATGAAAGAATTCACGATGTAAGTGCACTTTTTAATAAAAAAGGTTTTCTTTCTAAACTCAAATTATTTTTAACTTTCCTGCCAATCATGAGAAAAAAAGGATGGAGCGCTCAGAAATTAATGGATTATTGTTTTACAAATAAAAAACTCCAAGCAGTATTCATTGCTATTTTAGCTGATTACGTAGCATCTCCTGAAGTATTTCCGGGTTTAATTGTGCCAACGATTAATGCAGAATCGCAATATGATGATCGGATACCCTTAGATTACGGAGGACACCAACATAGACAATCCTGGAGTTATATAGAAAATGGTATGGAAAGCCTTGTCAATGCGCTCGCTGGATATATCAAAGATAATGGTGGAAAAATCCTTACTAACATTAGCATAGAAAAAATCAATTTAAAAGAGGAAAGAGTTAAAAGCGTGCTCTTATCTAATAGAGAAGAAGTTGAAGTTGAACTCGTCATTGCAAGTGGGGGCGCAAAGGAATTATATTTAGATCTCGTAGGACGTGAGCACCTTTCAAAAGAATTTATAGAGACTTTTCTAGATCCTCTTTTCATAACTGAATCAGTATTCATGGTACATCTAGGAGTAAATTATGATCCCTCTATTTATCAAAATAACGCAGCATTATGTTATTATTATTTCACCTATGATATTAATGGAAGTATAAAAGAATGTCAAAAGGGAATTTATCACGAAGGAAATGATGGTCTTTTAATATATATCCCTTCATTGCACTCTCCTGAAATGGCTCCACCAGGGCATCACGCTGTAACTATTTACACCATTGCTCCTAATAATCCTATCAATGGTAGTTGGAAAGAAAATAAGGAAGATTGGGCTGAAAAACTCTTGGATTTAGCAGAAAAATTTATTCCTGGTCTTCGGGAACATTCTCAGACAAAAATAATTCTTACTCCAGAAGACTTTAAAAAACGAACATATCTAAAACATCACGCTTTTGGAGGAACTGTTCCGCATCTTAATGTTCCACCTCCTCAACACAAGACCCCGATAAAAGGTCTTTGGTTTGTCGGAGCTCAGAGTGAAAACTTTGGTGGGGTTGTGACGGGAATGGTAGGAGCAGAAAATGCCGTAAAAATGGTATTAAAAGAAGGAGAAACAACAACTAAACAAACTTTTAAGAGTCTTTCAAAATAAAGTTTCTTATTGAAAGAGGTAATTTTTGATGTACAACTTCGAATTCTATCCTGCAAAAAAACCAACTTTTTATTATATCGGAGTTACAACAACAAAATCATCAATAATGCGAGTTTTTCCTAAATGGGCAGACTATTTAGGAATTGGAGGTACACCGATAGTTGGAATTAATTGTAAAATTCATGATGATCCTAAAATTTACAGGAAAATCGTAGAATTTATAAAAAATGATAAGAATTCATTGGGAGCATTAGTAACTTCTCATAAAATTGATTTATATGATGCTGCAAGTGATTTATTTGATCACATAGATTTTTATACTAAATTACTTGGAGAGCTAAGTTGTATATCTAAAAGTAATGGAGAACTCTGGGCACATGCTAAAGATCCAATAACAAGTGGTTTATCTTACGAATCTTTTATCCCTAAAGATCATTGGAAAAAAAATGAAGGAGAGATTTGCATAATGGGTGCCG
>Ga0315542_1000357_pt1 | contig 28244 bp, 24 predicted proteins | sample SalMarSW160120MG_FD_202541 | JGI IMG/M metagenome (GOLD analysis project Ga0315542, IMG submission 202541) | Salt marsh sediment microbial communities from the Plum Island Ecosystem LTER, Massachusetts, United States - Salt Marsh Sediment SW1601-20 ... | reverse complement strand
ATGGGGCTGCCCCCCTCTGAGCTTTCCGACATCACCAAGATCGATATCTGGTTCCTGACGAACCTCCATCAGATCTTCGAGTTCGAGCAGCATTTCGCAGCAGCAGCCAAGACCTCGGAGGCAATCGATCCTGGGCTTCTCCGGCAGGCGAAGCGTCTCGGATTCTCGGACAGGCACCTGGGGATGCTGGCTGGCAAGTCCGAACTCGACATTCGGGCCGTTCGAATAGCAGCTGGTGTCGTTCCCTCCTACAAGATAGTCGATACGTGCGCCGCGGAGTTCGATTCGTTCACGCCATACTACTATTCAACTTACGACCAGGAGAACGAGTCGATTCCATCCAGCAAGAGGAAGGTGATCATCCTGGGTGGCGGTCCCAATCGCATCGGCCAGGGTATCGAGTTCGACTACTGCTGCGTGCACGGCGTTCTGGCGCTCAAATCCCTCGGGATCGAGGCCATCATGGTCAACTGCAATCCCGAGACGGTCAGCACCGACTACGATGTGGCCGACAAGCTCTACTTCGAGCCGCTCACCTACGAGGATGTCCTGAACATCATCGAGCTCGAGAGGCCCGAAGGGGTCATCGTTCAGTTCGGCGGACAGACCCCCTTGAAGCTCGCCTTAGCGCTGGAAAAAGCCGGCGTTCCGATCTGGGGCACCTCCCCCGATTCCATCGACCTGGCCGAGGACCGGAATCGTTTCGGCGCGCTCCTGCGCACCCTGGGCATTCCCCACCCGCAATACGGCACCGCCCGTTCGGTGACCGAAGCGCTCGAAGTGGGAAGAAACATCGGGTTTCCCCTCGTCGTGAGGCCCTCCTACGTGCTCGGTGGCCGCGCCATGGAAATCGTCTACGACGAATCGTCCCTGGAGCGCTACATGACCCACGCGGTCACGGCTTCCCAGGAGCACCCGGTGCTTCTCGATCGCTTCCTCGAGGACGCCTTCGAGTTCGACGTGGATGCCATCTGTGACGGCGATCACACGGAAATCTGCGGGATGATGCAGCATATCGAGGAGGCCGGCATCCACTCCGGTGACAGCATGGCCGTCATGCCGCCCTACCTGCTTTCCATGAGCCAGCACGAGGACTTGAAGGAGTACACGAGACTCCTGGCGCAGGCTCTTCATGTCAAGGGACTCCTCAACATACAGTACGCCATCATCTACGATACCATTCATGTGCTCGAGGTGAATCCGCGGGCGTCGAGGACGGTTCCCTTCGTGAGCAAGGTGACGGGGGTGCCCTTCGCGAAACTGGCCGTCCAGGTGATGGCCGGAAGGGCCCTCGGTGACATCGGTTACACCTATCAGGACAAGCTCCCCTACGTGGCGGTGAAGGAATCGGTGTTTCCGTTCGACCGCTTCGAGAAGGCGGATATCTTCCTACGCCCGGAAATGAGATCCACCGGCGAGGTCATGGGCATCAGCAACAGCTTCGGCGCCTCGGTCTTCAAGGCCTTCCAGGCCACCAACATCAGCATCCCCGAGTCCGGAACGGCCTTCATCAGCGTCAATGCCAGCGATCGAAACCGCATGCTTCCCATTGCCCAGGGTCTTCATAGGCTCGGCTGGAAGCTCGTGGCCACCGCTGGCAACACGGAGTTCCTTTCCACGCGGGGCCTGCCCGTGCGCTCGGTCCTGAAGGTCACCGAGGGCCGGCCCAACATCGTGGATGAAATCAAGAACGGGAGCATCGATCTCATCATCAACACCCCCCTGGGACAGCGCTCGCGAGCCGACGAGTACACCATCGGCTGGGCGGCCATCAAGAATCGAGTGGCGTTCATCACCACTCTCTCGGCCGCGGAGGCCATTCTGCGCGGGCTGAAGATGTGCCGGCAGAATCCATTGGAATATCATTGCTTGCAGGAATATTACAATCGCGTTTGACGGTGGTGCTGAAGGGGTTTCCCGGCACCGTCCATGGCTCGGCGGGCATCCTCCAATTGCGGAGACTGGGTCGCAATCAACTGCTGAAGCTCAACGCAGTGGAAGCCATGGCCGTGCAGGCCCGGTCGTTCACGGACCGATGAGGATCGGCTTCTCGACCTCGCGGACCAGCTTCTGGGTCAGGCTGCCCAGCTTGAAGTCGAACAGACCCTTCTTGGTGTGCGCACCGACGACTACCAGCGTGGCCCTGTCGAGACCGTGGTCGCGAATCCCCTCGAAGATCTCGGTGGCGATCCACTGCCTCTTCACGTTGCCGATGGCGTGGGCACGCAGGTAGGCCTCGGCCCTGGAGAGCAGGCTGTCAGCCTTCTCCTTGTCGGGATCGGACATGAGCAGCGTCACCTCCGCCGCGCCGGAGAAGCCGAGCTGCACGAACCGTTGCAGCGCCCGCGCGGCGGGGAAGCTGCCGTCGAAGGCCACCAGGATGCGGGAGTGGTCGGCCACGATGTCGGTCGCGGGGAACTCCGGCGGCACCGCCAGGACCGGCGTGACGGTGTGGTCCAGGATCTTGTCCACCGGTTCGCCTTCTTGCTTGTCCTTCTCCGTCTCGAAGTGGAAGTGCGTGCGGAGGCCCGTGATCACCAGGTCGTAGAACATCGACTCGTAGAGGATGCGGGCGGCGGGGCTGCCCTGGCCCTCGGCCTCGTGATGCGGGATCCCGGCTTCCTCGCAGATGGCCGCGAAGTCCTGTAGCAGGGCACGGATCCGCTCGTGGGCTTCCTGCTCCTTGTGCTCCTCGAGCCGCTCCGCGTAGTAGACACCGCCCAGCGGAACCGGTCCCACGGCCTTCTCGATGCCCGGGATGTCCAGGACGGCCAGGCCGCCGAGCTCGGCCCCGGTCCGCTCGGCCACGGCGCAGCCGATCCTCACGGCCGTCTTGGTGTAGGGGGACGGATCCAGCGGCACGAGGATACGCTTGATCACGGTCGTGCTCCTCTCCCCCGGTGGGGCCGGATCCGCTTCATTTGCCGCGCAATCTCGCCAGAGCCTTCTCGGCGGCGGGAATGACATCGCTCTCGGCCCCCACGTGCCCGAGGGCCAGCAGGCAGTCCTCCACGATCTCCTGCAGATCCGGATCCTCCACGTGCTGGAGGATGCGGCGGGCGCTCTGGCACAGCTCATAGGAATCGCCGTGCTCGATCAGGGCCCTCAGCAAAGGCTCGATGGCCGGACGTCCGATGGCGATCAGGGCGTCGGCCGCCACCCAGCGCACGTCCTGCTCCTCGTCGCGCAGGGCATTGGTCAGACCCGTGACCGCGGCCGGGGGCTGCATCTGCTCCAGCGCCTTCGCAGCCTCCCAGCGAACATGGAAGGTCTCGTGCTGCAGCAGCTCCACCAGCGGCGCCACCACTTCGTCACCCCGCTCGACCAGGGCCTCGCGCGCCCGCATCCGGACCGCCGCGCGAGTGTCGGCCAGGGCCTCGAGCAACGAGGGAATGTCGTCTCCTAGCGGCGGAGGTTCGTTTTGCTGCCCGTCGGGCCTGGATGGTGTGGATCTCGGCATGTCGAACCTCCTCGTCACGGCCGGGGCCGCGGTCGAACCCCGCCGGCGGTCCTGGTCAGTCCCTCGCCCGGGCGGATCCCGCCGCCGGACATTTCATCATCGCCAACAGGCCGGGCTTCTGCCCATCGAGCATCGGGCAAGGCCGCGGCTTGATGCGATCTCCAGGGAAACCATAGCATCGGCCACCCCCAGACCGCCAGTGCCCGGATCCGGCCGATGCCTGCAAGGACCTCTACACGGGAAGCCGCCGCCCGCGGACACCGGCGTAGTCGCCGCGCTTGCGGCGGCTCTGCTTCAACCGGCGACAGGCGACCCCGAAGACGATCTGCAGGGCCAGATAGAGATTCTCGTCGTCTCCGTTCCGGCCGGTGCTGTGCTCGACGACGATGGGCTGTCCCGGCGTGGAGATCACCAGGCCCACCTCGTAGGAGTGCCGCTCGGGATGCCCGTGGCTCAGGCGATCCACCACGACCCGGCAATGCGTGATCCGCGCCCCGAAGCGGCTCAGCTTGCCTGCCAGCTTCCCGATCAGGTCCTTGACCGGCTCCGCACCGGAAGCATGACGGAAGGTCATCTCCAGGGGGAAGGGCAGGTCCGGCGGCGCGGAAGGGGTGGATCGAGCCCTTTCGGCGGCCAAACGGAACGTGGGGGGATCCAGCTGCTTGATCCGGCCCAGCAGTTCCGACATGTCGAACGGCTTGGAAAGCAGGGCCGCGGCCCCCAGTCTCCGCGCGCGCTCCTGCGCCTCCTCGTCGGCGAAAGCCGAGATGAGGATGATGGGCGGAACCTCCTCGAACTCCCGCGCGCTCTCCAGAACCTGGAACCCGGTGAAGCCCGGCATGCGGATGTCGGTGATGATGAGGTCGACGGGCTGGGGAATCTTGACGGGATCCAGGAAGCCCAGCTTGCGCATCAAGGACAGCCCGTCCTTGCATTCGACCACGTCGTAACCGGCCTGGTGCAGGGACCAGGCCACCAGACGCCGCATTTCCGGGTCGTCCTCGGCCAGCACGATCCGCAGCGCCCGTTCGCGGATCGCGGTCCGCTCGTCGAGAGATGGTTGCGCGTCCTGCAACGCCGTACTCTGCTTCATGATGAGTCCTTTCCCGAAGCCGCTTCGCTTCGCCAGAGCATGTGCCGACTCAGGAGATCCAGGGCACGATCTCGCGAACCTTGGTCAGCAGATCCTCCAGATCGAACGGCTTGTCGAAGACGGCCTTGGCCCCGAGTCTTTCCGCTTCCTCATGGGTCCTGGAATCGCCGAAGGCCGTGATCAGGATGATCGGGGGAAACTCGGGAGAGTCCTCCGCACCCCTGAGCACTTCCATGCCCGTCACCCCCGGCATGCGGATATCCGAGATGACGAGGTCCACCGGTTGCTCATCCTGGGAGTGCAGCAGACAGGCTCCCAGCAAGCTAAGAAGCCCCCAGCCATCCGGGACCTCGGTAACGTCGTAACCAGCCCGCTTCAGCGTCTGGGCTAGCATGTCGCGCATGTCCGCATGGTCCTCCGCCACCAGGATGTGCGGCGGCGTCCCACGTGGACGGAATACCCGCGTCCACGCCACGTCGTGCTGCAGCGTCGGCTCGTAGCCGACTCCGTTTCCTCTCTCCTCCATGATGCTCACCGGCGAGCCGCCGGCCGTCTTGCGCTCCTTCGTGCCCCGGCGCGGTCGCACCGCAGCCGCTCGCCCCCTCTGCCCTGGTTGGCCGGTCTTGGGGCTTCCCTTCTGGATCATCGTCTTCCTTCCTTTCCGGCACCTCTGTTGTGCCAGCAGCCCCCGGAGGCCGAGAAGCCGCTTCCCATGCCGCTACGTCTCCCGCCCATTGGCGAGTTCGGGTGCCGAGTTCAACGTGAGCTAGGGCAGGTTTCGTGCCACATATAACTCCAAGTAATATAAGCAATTCACAGATATGGTGTTGGGGTAAAGTGCCCCATTGCGGCATTGTGACCCACCCTGGGGTGGGCCCGAGAGGCGGGATCGCAGGCGGAAAGAAGGGCCCCGGACGTCGGTCAGTCGCCCTGGAGGCCGTAGCTGCGCAGCTTGCGGTAGAGGGTCTTGCGATCGCAGCCGAGGGTCCGGGCCGCGATGGAGCGGTTGCCCCCGACCACCTTCAGCACGTGCAAGATGTAGCGGCGCTCGACCTCCGCCAGGGGCAGCAGATCGGCCGGATCGTCCCCGGTCCGGGGAAGGCTGGTGGCCTTGTGAAGCTGGATCTTCTCCGGCAGATCCTCGACGACCACCCTGTCGTGCTGTGCCAGCGCCACGGCCCGTTCCATCGCGTTGCGCAGCTCGCGCACGTTTCCGGGCCAGGAGTAGTCCAGCAGGCGGCGCGCCGCCCCGTCGGACAGGCCGGATATCTGCTTCGCGAAGCGCTCCGCGAACTGTGCGAGGAAGTGCTGGGCCAGCAGGAGCATGTCGGTCCCCCGTGTCCTGAGCGGCGGCACCCGCAGCTGGATCACGTTGAGCCGGTAGTAGAGATCGCTGCGAAAGCGGCCGCTGGCCACGTCCTCCTCAAGATCGCGGTTGGTCGCGGCGACGATGCGTACGTCGAACTCGATCTCGGTCGAGCCGCCGACCGGACGCAGGCGCCGTTCCTCCAGGGCCCGCAGCAGCTTGGGTTGCAGGACCGTGGACATCTCGCCGATCTCGTCGAGAAAGAGCGTTCCGCCCTCCGCCTCCTGCAGGAGACCCTTCCGGTCCGTCTTGGCATCGGTGAAGGCTCCGCGCCGGTAGCCGAAGAGCTCGCTCTCCAGCAAGGTGTCCGGCAGAGCGGCGCAGTTCAGGGCCACAAACGGCTTCTGCTGCCGGGAGCTGCGCTGGTGGAGCACGTGGGCTACCAGCTCCTTGCCCGTCCCGCTCTCGCCGACGATCAGTACGGAGGCGTCGGTGCCCGCGATGCGGGCGATGCGCTGCTTCATCTCCTGCATGGGCGGGCTCTCGCCGATCAGCTGGCCGCCGCCGATGTCCTGCCCCCCCCACTGCCTGAGGACCCTGATCTGCTCCTGCAGGGCGCGGTGCTTGAGGGCCCGCTCCAGGACGATCACGAGCAGGTCCATGTCCACCGGCTTCTCCACGAAGTCGTAGGCCCCCGCCCGGATGGCCGCGACGGCCGTGTCCAGGCTCCCGAAGGCCGTCAGGACGATGACCGGAACGTCCGGCCGGTTGCTGGCGATGTACCGGCAGAGTTCGGCCCCGCTCATGCCCGGCATGTTCAGGTCGGTCAGCACGAGGTCGAAATCTCCGTCCTGCAGCTTGCGCAGGGCCTCGTCGGCGGCGACGGCCCAGGCCGTGGCATAGCCCCGCCGCTGCAGGTCGCTGTCCAGCATCTCGCACATGTCGCGATCGTCGTCGACGATCAGGACGCGTCCGCTCATTCCCCGACCTCCAGCGGCAGGAACACGGAGAAGCAGGTGCCCTTCCCGAGCTGGCTCTGCACCTCGATCCAGCCGCCGTGCTCCTCGACGATTCTCTTGACGATGGCCAGACCGAGCCCCGTCCCCCGCCCCGTCCGCTTGGTGGTGAAGAACGGCTCGAAGATGAGTTCCCGGCTGTCGTCCGGAATTCCGGGACCTTCGTCTTCGACGCGCAGGACGGCGACCTGCAGCTCCTGACCGGCGACCTGAGCGGGATTGCGCCGGACCTCCAGGGCCAGGCTCAGCTGGACCTTGCCGCCGCCGGACATGGCCTGGATCGCATTGACGACCAGGTTGATCACCACCTGTTCCAGCTGGGAGCGGTCGACCGGCACGGCCGGCAGCTCGTTCTCCGGGGCCAGCTCGAGTGTCACGCCCTTCTCGCGGGCCTCGGGTTCGAGGGTCTCCAGCGTGTGCGCGACCAGCCGCCGGATCCGCTCGGGCCGCCGCTGGCTCCGGCGATGGCGGGCGAAGTCGAGCAGCTGGCGGATGATCTTGGTCATGCGATCGGCCTGCTCGCGGATGATCCGCGCGCTGGCGACGATCTCCTGGTGTTCCAGGCTCTCGTCCGCGATCATCTTCGCCCTTCCCGCCACCACGTTCAACGGGGTTCCCATCTCGTGAGCGATGCCGGACGAGAGCCGGCCGAGCATGACCAGCCGCTCGGCATGGCGGAGTTCATCGAGGGCGGCGAGCTTGGCCTCGCTCTCGGCCCGCAAGGCGTCGCGCGCCGCGGCGAGCTGGGCGCACATCTCGTTCACCGCCCCGGCCAGCCGCGAGAGCTCGTCCCGCCCGGGCAGCACCAGATCCCCCGTGAAATCGCCCGCGCCGATCCGGCGCGTCTTCTCCACCAGCAGCTCGAGCGGACGCCCCACCATGCGCACCCCGATGATCCAGACCATGAGAGAACCCAGCAGGGCGATGAGTCCCCCCAGCGCGAAGGAGCGGATGATCGTCGTGTGATTGAAGGCCGTGAGCCCGGCGAGGGATTCGCGCATCTCCAGGGCGCCGCGGCCCGGATGGCCGGGTGCCAGCGGCACGTAGGTGAACCGGTAGCCTCCGCCGGCCATCCGCGCCCGCTTGAAGGAGGCTTCGCGCCCCAGGCGGACGGCCGCGAGATCCGCCTTGGGAATCTGCGGTTCCTGGGCGCCATCGGTGGCGCCCTCCAGGGACACCCAGCTCACCTGGATGCTGCTGTCCCCCTCGTTGAGTTCCTTGAGCAGCGCGAGCACACCCTGCTCGCCCTCGCTGCTCATGGTGCGGATGACCAGCTCCCGCAGCGTGCGCCCCAGGTGCAGGGCATCCTGCCGCATGTCCGTATCGTAGAGCCTGACCTCGCGCTGGACCAGGAAGAGGCTATCCACCGCCAGCAGCACGATGACGGCGAGACACATCATGGCGATGATCTTGAGCGTGAGGCGCATGGACGGTCCTTTCGCCGGCCACGTCGAACCCGCGGCGCGGGCCGGCGGTTCCCCGTCCCTCGCGCCGCCGGCGGCCGTTCCGGCGCTGACATGATACAATCACCTGCGGGATCTGTCCCGGCGGGCAGCCGGTTCCGGCGGCGAGGACGGGGGTCTAGTAGTGCAGCCGGACGTACAGGGCGACGGTATCCCCCTGGACCGTGAACAGGGCCTCGCGATGATGCGGCTTGCCCTTGCGCACGTGGTCGTTGGAGACGCCGGCGCCCTCCTTGGGCCGGGGATAGGGGAACCAGCGCATGTCGAACTTGCCGTTCTCGTTCTTGTCGTGGATGACCTGCAGCGCGTACTCGCCCGGCGGAATCGCATCAAAGGAGACGTGGACCGTCTCGGCGTCCGCGGGGTGCGTCCGCACGCGGAAGGCCTGCTCGAGTTCGAGCCAGGAATCCTCGTCGGCGTAGAGGGCCACGATGAGGTTCCCGCCATCCTTCAACCGCACCGGGGCGATGGTGACGTCGAGGCGCGAAGTTTCCTGAGCGGCTGCCGACAGGGCAGAGAGCGCTACGGGGACCGTGATTGCGAGCAGCACACAGCCGAGGCAAAGCCTCCTGGGCATGGCTCTCCCTTTCTTCAGGTGGTGAACTCTTGGAAAAGGGAAGCGTCGTGCTGGCGGCCGCAGTGCGGGCAGCGGATGCGGCTGACCGTCAGGCCCGGTGGTAGCTTGAGCACGGCGCCGCATTCGCAGGCCAGGCGCTTGTACTGGTGCTGGCGGTAGAAGAAGTCATCCACAGCTCGGGCCCGGCCCTTGACGGTTCCGTGCTCGGCGCTGGCGGCCGCCATCCCTGCCGCGGCGGCCACGGCTGCGGCGCCGGCCATTCCCGCAGCCATGCCCGGCAGAGGGCCCTTGACGGCGTCCAGTCCCGGCAGACCCTTCCCCTTGGCGACCGCGGCGGCCTTGGCGGCCTGGCGCTCCTCGTACTCCTTCTGCAGGTTGCGCGCCGACCTGGGGAGCACGCCCTTGCCACCGTGCGTCTTGCGGAAAGCCGCCTCGTAATCGGCGAATGAGCCACCGGCCATGCCACGCAGGATCCGCACGCGCTCGCTGATGGGGGGATGGGTGGAGGTGGCGTCAGCGGCCATGGCTCCGCTCCGCTGCAAGGGATTGACGATGTACATGGGCGCGGTGACCCGGTTGGCCTTGCTCAGCTTGACCGGCGCGGCGGCCAGCTTCTCCAGGGCCGAAGCCAGGCCCTCGGGATAGCGAGTGTACATGGCGGAGGAGGCGTCCGCCAGGTACTCCCGCTTGCGGGAGATGGCGAAGTAGATGAGCTGGGCGATGATCGGCGCGAGGATCATCAGGACGATCGCCACGAGCATGATGATGGCCTGGCTCTGGCCGTTGCCACCGCCGCTGCGGCGCGATCGACGACCGCCGGAGAACCAGAAGGAGCGCAAGCCCACCTCGGCCAGCAGGGCGATCGAGCCCACCAGCACCCCGGCGTAGAGCATCAGCAAGATGTCGCGATTGCGGATGTGGCCGAGCTCGTGGGCGACCACGCCCTGCAGCTCGTCGCGGCTGAGGATGCGCAGCAGGCCGCTGGTGACCGCCACCGAGGCGGTTTCAGGGCTGCGGCCGGTGGCGAAGGCGTTGGGCGACTCGTCGTCGATGATGTACACCTTGGGCATCCTGCCCAGCCCCGAGGCGATGGACATCTCCTCCACGACGTTCCACAGCACCGGCAGGTCGTCCTTCTGGATCTGCTTGGCACCCGATAGGGCCAGGAACACATGATCGCCGCTGTAGTAGGCGATCAGGGTCATCACCAGCCAGATCACGCCGGCGATGCCCAGGCCGATGATCCCGTGGCCGGGCGACTGCGCCTCGGCAATGAACCAGCCGAGGGCGAACAGCACGCCCGCCATGAAGAAGACCAGGAAGGCCGATTTCTGCTTGTTGGCGCGGATCTGCTCGAACATCGCCCCGCCCCGCCGGAGGTGGAAAGCCGTGCGCCGCGGCGGGCACCCGGCGTCCGCCGCCCGCCGCATCGCCTGCTACTTGCCGAAGCTGACCTTGGGCGCCTCGCGCTGGGCCTCGTCCTTCAGCTCGAAGAACTCGCTGGCGCGGAAGTTGAACATGCCAGCCACGATGTTGCTGGGGAACATCTGGATCTTGTTGTTGAAGTTCATCACGGTGTCGTTGTAGAACTGCCGCGCGAACCCGATCTTGTTCTCCGTGCTGGTCAGTTCCTCCTGCAGGGCCAGGAAGTTCTGGTTCGCCTTCAGATCGGGATAGGCCTCCGACACGGCGAACAGCCGGCCCAGGGCCGCCGTCAGACCCGACTCGGCCTCGGCTCGCTCGCCCACGGTGTGGGCGCCGGCGGCCGCGGCACGGGCCTGGGTGACGGCCTCGAGCGTCTCGCGCTCGTGATGCATGTAGCCCTTGACCGTCTCCATCAGGTTCGGGATCAGGTCGAAGCGGCGCTTGAGCTGCACGTCGATCTGCGCCCAGGCATCCCTCACCTGGTTGCGCAGCCCCACCAGGCCGTTGTACATGCCCACCATCCACAGCACGATCAGCACGATGAGGCCCAGAAAGATTAGAAAGAAGATCATTCCGTCTCTCCCTCCGCCGGTTCCGACCCTTCCTGCTCCTGGAACATCCTGCCCATGAATACCAGCGCCCGACCGGAAAGGCCGGCGCCGGTCTCGCGGATCTCCTGGGCCAGCTGGCCCACCTCGCTGTCGTCGAACCAGAGCCCGTCCCCCTGGGGACAGGCATCGATCAGCACGCCGTGCTCCGGGCCCAGCAGGACCTTGCGCATCTTCCTGCCGCAGGCCGGGCACTTGCGCCGCTCCTCGTCGGTCTGCGCATCGGGCAAGGCCGCGATCTGCTCGGGCTGCAGCCCGTAGTCTTCCGTCTCGCTGTCGGCGAACAGCAATGCCAGCTCCCCGCGGTCGAACCAGGTCCCCTCGCAGCGGACGCAGTGATCCAGCTCGATCTTGTCGTACTCCACGACGAGCATGGGGATCTTGCACTTGGGACAATCCATGAACGAACCTCTCCAGCCGCGTCCTCGCTCGGGCCGCAGCTAGGTCCCGTAGCGCCACCGAGCGCTTCCCGGAATCCGGCGGCGGCAAGTTGCCACGCATTATAGGGTAGCTCCGCCGCGGATCAAGCACCATCGCCGCTCTCGCCATTCTGCTCCAGCTCAGCGGCGAAAAGGCTTACCCGGCAGCCCATGCTTTATTCGCAGGCGCCAGGAAGCTCCCTCCTCCGATGCCGGATCGGGGGTTGACCCGCGGCCCGCACGTGCCATAGTCGAGACATGAAATGGAAGATCGCGCGCAGCGAGCGCCTGACCCATGTCGTTCTCGACTACGCGCTCATCGTGTTCGGTGCGAGCCTGAACGCCGCCGCCATCGACCTGTTCCTGGTTCCCAATCACATCGTGGCGGGCGGCGTGACCGGCCTTTCCATCATCCTCCATCTCACCGTCGGCACGCGCGTGGGCCTGATGATCCTGGCCTTCAACGTGCCCATCCTCTACCTCGGCTGGAAGCACATGGGAGGCTTCGGCTTCTTCCTGCGCACGGCCGTCGGCGTGGCCACTTTGGGTCTGGCCACCGACCTGCTGGCCCCGCTGATGCCGGTGCTGACCCAGGACCGCCTGCTGACCGTCTTCTACGGCGGCATCATGTGCGGCACCGGCCTGGCCCTGGTCTTCCGCGGGCGCGGCACCACCGGCGGCGCCGACGTGCTGGGGCGGCTGGCCCATCGCCTGTGGGGTTTCGACATCGGGCGCTCGATGCTGGCCGTCAACGTGCTGGTCTACGGACTGGCGGCCGTCGTCTTCGGTCCCGAGCCGGCCATGCTGGCCCTGCTGCTCTCGTTCGTCATGACCAAGACGCTGGACACCGTGCTGCATGGCCTCGCGGCCATGCGCTCGGCCTTGATCATTTGTCAGGATCCCGAGCGGGTGAAGGACTCGATCCTGGCCAATCTGCACCGGGGTGTCACGCTGCTGGAGGGGCGCGGCGGCTACACGGGCGAGCAGCGGACGGTGCTCTACGTGGTGGTGGCGCGCTCCGAGGCCCAGCGCCTGAAGCACCGCGTCCTGGAAGTCGACCCCAACGCCTTCGTGGCCATCTACTCGCCCCAGGAGGTCATGGGTGGATTCCCCCAGGGGCCGCAGAGCTGAGCCGCCGGCCCGTCGGGAGCCGGCGGTGCTCGCGCGCCCCAGAAGGGCTAGAAGCGGAATCCGCAGCCCAGCGTGAACTTGCCGGCGGCCCCCGACTCCGCGATGGGGGTGACGGTCCGGACCGTGCCGCCGCCGGGCAGTTCGACCTCGGCCTTGCTCTCCTCCCAGTTGATGAACTCGGCCCGCACCTGGAAGTGCAGCAGGAAGCTGCGGGTCACCAGGTAGTAGAGTCCGGCTCCGAAGACCGCGCCGGGTCCGGTGGTCTCGTAGCGGTAGCCGCCCCTGTCGGCCTTCATGCTGAAGCCGCCGAGGCCGCCCACCAGGTACGGTCGCAGCGGCTGGCCGGCCCGGAAGAGGTGCAGGGCCTCGACGGTCCCTCCGTCCAGGCGGAAGTCCACGTCCGGGTCGGTGGCCTCGTGCCGCGCGTCGCTCAGGTAGAGCCGGAGCTGGAAGGTCCGCGTCAGCATCCAGCCGAAGTGCAGGGCGGCGCCGGCGCCGACCTCGTCCACGTAGACGGCGTCGACCGGCGAGGATGGCTGGGGATCGTCGGCCCCGATGTGGCTGCTCAGGAAGTCCAGGCCGAGGTAGAAGCGCGGTTCGGCCTGGGCGAGCGGCGTGGCCGGCCGGTAGATCCCGGGCTGCGCCGCGGCCGGGGCGGCGAGCGCGGCCAGGATGACGAGAGCCAGGATCCCGGATGTGCGAAACAAAGTTGCGGTCCTCATGGTCCACCTCCCGTGAGGGTTCACTGCCTGGGCGGAGTGATCCCGTAGCTCTGGATCTTCTTGTGCAGGTTGGTCCGGTCGATGCCGAGCAGGCGCGCGGCCTGGCTGACGTTGCCGCCGGCCGCGCTCAGGCAGGCCTCGATGCAGGCCGCCTCGAAGCGCCGGCGCGCCTCCACCAGGCCGCCGAGGGCGAGGATCTCGGCGGGCGCCAGGGGCGCGACGCCGCCGTCCGGAGCCGTCGCGCCCGCGGGCCGCGTCGCCGCGGCGCCGGCCGGCGGGCCCAGCACGCCGGCGGCGCGCAGCTCGTCCAGCCCAATGATCTCGCCGCGGGACATGATCGCCAGGCGCTCGACCACGTTGTGCAGCTCGCGGACGTTGCCCGGCCAGGGCAGCTCCTGCAGGGCCGCCAGCGCATCCGGGCCGAAGCGGCGCGGCGGCAGGTTGTTCTCGCAGCGGTAGCGCTCGAGAAAGTGCTCGGCCAGCAGCGCGATGTCCTCGCGCCTGGCCCGCAGGGGCGGCACCGCCAGCGGGACCACCGCCAGGCGGAAGAACAGGTCCTCGCGGAAGCGGCCCGCGGCCACCTCGTCCGGCAGGTTCTTGTTGGTGGCGGCCAGCACGCGCACGTCCACGCGGATGGCCCCGCTGCCGCCGACCTTCTCGATCTCTCCCTCCTGCAGCACGCGCAGCACCTTGGCCTGGGCGCGCAGGCTCATGTCGCCCACCTCGTCCAGGAGGAGCGTGCCGCCGTCGGCCTGCAGGAACTTGCCGTCGCGGGACTCGGTGGCCCCGGTGTAGCTCCCCTTGACGGCACCGAACAGCTCGCTCTCGATCAGCTCCTCGGGAATGGCGGCGCAGTTCACCTTGACGAAGGGGCCGTCCCTGCGCTCGCTGGCGGCGTGGATGGCGCGGGCCACCAGCTCCTTGCCCGTCCCGCTCTCGCCGGTGATGAGGATGCGGGCCGGACTCGGGCCGGCCCGGCGGATCTGCTCGCGGATCTCCTCCAGCAGGGGCGAGGCGCCCACCATGACGTGGCGTCCGGCCTCGCTGGCGCGCAGCCGGCGCACCTCGCGGTCCAGGTGCCCCAGCCGCAGGGCGTTGCGCACCGCCGTCACCAGACGCTCCCGCGAGCAGGGCTTCTCCAGGAAGTCGCACGCTCCCTCGCGGGTGGCCTCGACCGCCGTGGCGATCGTGCCGTGGCCGCTGATCATGACGACGAGCTGGCCGGGATCGCGCTGCTTGATCGCGCGCAGGATGTCCAGGCCGTCCCGGCCGGGCAGCTGCACGTCGAGCACGACCAGCTCGGCGCCCTCGCGGGCCAGCAGCTCGAGCCCCGCCTCGCCGCTGGCCGCGTCGCTCACCGCGAAGCCCTCGGCGCGCAGCACCATGCCGAAGGTGCGGCGGATGTTCTTCTCGTCGTCGATCACGAGGATCCGGTCACTCATGGCTCTCCTCCGCGGGCACGGGATCCGGTCCGCCGGCCGGCAAGCGCAGGGTGAAGGTGGTGCCCGCGCCCGGTTCGCTCGTGACCTCGAGGGCGCCGCCGTGGCCGGCGACGATCCCCTCGACGATGGCCAGGCCGAGGCCCATCCCTTCCTTCTTGGTGCTGAACTCGGGCTCGAAGATGCGGGCCCGGTCCTCCAGGGCGATGCCCGCGCCCTCGTCGTGCACCGCGAGCACGATCTCCGCTTCCTGGATGTGCGCGGTCAGCGTCACCCGCTCGGGCCCTCCGGCCACCGCGCAGGCGGCCAGGCCGTTGTCGATCAGGTTGATCAGAGCGCGCCGCAGCTCTCCCGCATCGAAGCGGACCGCGGCGGGGAGGGCCGGCGGCTCGACCTGCAGGCGCTCGCCGTAGAGCTTCGCCAACTCGACCAGCAGCGCACCCAGGTCGCCCGGCACGAGCCGGGGCTGCGGCAGGCGCGCGAACTCGGAGAACTCGCGCACCAGGTTGCGCAGCCCCTCCACCTCCTCGCGCACGATCTCCTCGCACTCCTCCAGCAAGCGTCGGTGCCCGGCGTCGTCGCCGCGGTAGCCCTCGCGGGCCGACTGCACGGCCAGCAGGATGGGGGTCAGGGGGTTCTTGATCTCGTGCGCCAGGGTGCGCGCCATGTCGCGCCAGGCGGCGACCTTGGCCAGCCGCGCCAGCTCGCGCCGCTGGGCCGCCAGGCGCTCGACCATGGCATTGAAGGCCGCCACCAGGTCCCCCACCTCGCCGTGGGCCCGGACCGCGACCCTCGTCTCGAGATCGCCCGCCGCCACCTGGCGCGTACCAGCGGCCAGGGCCTCCAGCGGTCGGGCGAGCCGCCGCGCCAGCAGGGCGCCGACGAGCCCGGCCACGCCCAGCAGCAGGCCGTAGATCAGCAGGAAGGGCCCCACGTAGCTGCGCAGCACCCGGCCGCGGTCGCGCTCCAGCAGGCTCAGCAGGGCAATCCCCTCGGTCAGGGCCTGGGCGTGACCGGCCAGCTCCGCCGGCAGGGCCTGCGCCAGCACCCGCACCTGCCCGTCGGGCCCAAGGATCGCCGCCGCCAGGTGACCGCCGACGCGCTCGGGGCCAGCCAGCACCGTCCCCGGATCGGCGCCCGGATGTGCGCTGCGGGCCTCTTCGCCCCAGCGCGCCAGCCGGGCCAGCGCGCGGGCCGCCTCCGCGTCGCCCGGCGCCGGCAGCGGGGCACCGCCCTCGGCACTCAGCAGCAGCACCCCGGCCGTCACCTCGCCGCCGGCGATGCGCGGCAGCCAGCGATCGCTGGCGACGGCGGCGAAGCGAGCCCGCTGCTCCTGCAGGCGGGCGCGGGCCTCCGCGAGCCCGCCCTCCAGCGCGCGCTCGAGCGCGGCGTCGCGGGCGGGATTGAAGCTCCGCTCCAGCAGGCTGCGCACCACCAGGGAGAGCGGCACGGCCGGCAGGATGGCCACGCAGAGGCAGGCGGCGATCAGACGGGTTCTAAGGCGTTGCATCTTCCAGCTCCTCCGGCCGGAACCAGGCCGAGCCGGCCTCGCTCTGGACTCGCGGCCGCTCGTGCTCGCCGCGATAGAAGAGGCGAATCAACCGGCCCAGGCTGATCGACACCTCCTGGCTGCCCCCGCTCTCGGCCACGGAACCTTCGCCGTCGCCGACGATGAGGTCGGCCACGCGCTCCCTTTCCTCCGGCGCCACGGGATGCAGCAGGAACCCCACCCGCACCTCGAAGCGCTCGCCGGCCTGCAGCGACGAGAGGGGCGCCACCGGCAGGTCGCGCAGCCGGGCGAGGTACGCCTGCAGGGCCTCCAGGTCGGGGAAGCGACGACGGCGGCCTCCTTCCTCCACGGCGAAGACCTCCTCCCAGAGGTCGAAGGCCAGCTGGAAGGAGATATGGTTGCCCGCGCACACCCGCTGCTCGCCGTCGAGCAGGTCGAGAAACAGCTCCACCGACGAGACCAGGCCGCTCTGCATGGAGAGGGACAGCTTCTCCCCGGGCAGCCCGACGGTCCGCACCTCGCAGACCAGCAGGTCGCCCCGGCGGGCCGGCATGACGCCGACGATTCGCGGCGGCTCCTGGCCCGCGGCAGCGCACTCGCGTGGCGGACTGCAGGCGAGCGCGACCAGGCCGGCGGCCACGAGCGCGCCGCATCGCGACCGCCTGCTCCATGCGCGGCGCATCAAAACGTCCACCCGATGGAGGCGTAGGCATGGAAGGAGTCGTGCACGGGGCTGTCCGTCAGGGGGACGCCGAAGTCGAGCCCCAGCCAGCCGATCCAGGCCACGCGCAGGCGCAGACCCCAGCCGGCCCCCAGCGCGACATCGCGCCAGACCGGACGCATGTCGCGGCCGCTGTCCCCGGCATCGACGAACAGCACGCCGGCCAGGCGGGGCGCGGCAGGGCGGCCGATCAGTGGCGCCCGGAACTCGCAGGAGGCGCTCCAGAGCCAGGTGTCGCCTCCGGGGGCGGAGAGCGACTGGCTCGGGAAACCCCGCACGGTGTAGAGGCCGCCGAGGTAGAGACGGTCGTAGAAGGCCGCCGCCTCGCCGACCAGGCCGCCGCGCAGGCGCACGGCCAGGCCGCCGCCCAGCCAGGCCCGGTAGGCGCGCAGGTCGAGGCTCAGGGCCCCGAAGCTCTCGTCACCCTGCAGGTAGGCCTCGCCGCGCAGGCGGCCCCACAGACCGGAGGCGGGAGAACCGGCGATCCACGCGGAGCCACGCGAGTCGAGCACGAGATCCAGGTGGGCCACGCTGCGGTCGCGGCGGCCCACCCCTCGCGCCACGTCCGCCGGCAGCTCGGCGAAGGGCAGCTCGTCTCCCCGCTCCAGGCCGTGCACCTCGTCGTCCACGTGCACGGTGGCCGTGGAGTCGGCCTCGACCCGTTCCCAGCGCACGCCGATCTCGGTCGACCACCGGCGCGCGAAGCGGCGACCTACGTACACCTCCGTGCCGCCGGACTCCACGTGCTGCCGGTACTCCGTGTCCCGGAAGAACCAGATGCGATCCGTTCCCACGATGCCGGTCCGGAAGCCCCAGTAGCTGCGGCCATCGCCCAGCCGGGGCTCGGCGAAGCTCAGCTCGAGGCCGGTGCGCCGGTAGCCGATCTCCAGCCGCAGGTCCAGGCGCTCGCCGCGCCCCAGCTGGTTGTCGAAGGCAAGCTGGGCGGGGACCAGGTACCAGCCGTCCAGATCCGTGTTGCCCGTGCCGAGCCGGAAGTCGACCCCCTGCTCCTGCACCTCCAGCACCACGATCAGGCGGCCCCGCGCGCTGCCCGGCCGCGTGTAGAAGTCCACGCTCTCGAACAGCCCGCTGCGGCGCAGCTCGTCAACCGCCGCGAGGATCGTCTGCTGATCCACGGGTTCGCCCGGCCGCAGGGGAAAGTAGAGAGCCACGGTGGCGTCGCTGGTGCGGGTGGCGCCGGCGACCTCGACGCGCTCGAGCACGAGTTCCGGCACCTGCGCTCCCGCGTGGGCCGCCCCGCAGAGGAGGACCAGCAGACCCGCCAGCCAGACGATGGGAGATCGTGGCCCGGCGCGAAGCCGCCCGGGCTGTGGGCATGCTGGAGGTCGGGCCTGGGTCGCCGCTTTGGTGGTCATGCTCTCTCTCCCGCTGGTGTTCCGCCCCGGGAGTTGCAACGCCCGTACCGCGGACCGACCGGTGGGCCGCCCGCCCCGTACCTCGTTCAATCCGTTGCTGATCAAGAAGTTGTGATGGCGAACGGGGGAGCGCGGCCGGCATCGCGCTTCACGTTTGTAGCCGATGGTGTGAATTATCGCAACAGCTTTGAGCAGATGTGGTCGAAGCGCGACGTTTCAGGCGACGCCATCCAGGCGCCACAGACCCGCTCTGCGGGCGGCAGCGGCGGCGGCGGCCAGCTCCGTCAGGCTGGGCCGGCGAGCGATGTCAGCGTAGCGGATCGTGCCGTCGCGCAGGACGCGCCCCACCCGGTAGGCCGGACGGTACTGCCCCATGACGTTCACGAAGGTGTCCGGGGAGATCTCCCCGGCGAGCCAGTTCAGGATCGACTCCGTCTCGTCGAGATGGCCCGGCAGCACCAGGTGGCGGACCAGCAGGCCCCGCCGGGCCAGGCCGTCGGCGCCGCATCTGAGGTCCCCGACCTGCCGGTGCATCTCCCGGATGGCCTGCCGGGCCCGCTCCGGATAGTCGCGCGCCTTGGCCAGCCGCCGCGCCGTCTCCGCCTTCCAGAACTTGAAGTCCGGCATGTAGACGTCGACGAGGCCATCCAGCAGCCGCAGCGAGCCGAGCGCATCGTAGCCGCTGGTGTTGTAGACGATGGGCAGGGAGAGCCCGCGCATCGCCGCCTCGTTCACCGCCAGCACAACCTGGGGCACGACGTGCTCGGGAGTGACCAGGTTGATGTTGTGGCAGCCCCACTCCTGCAAGCGCAGCATAAGCCCGGCCAGCTCCTCGGCGTCCAGCAGCTCCCCGTCGGGCTGTTGCGACAGCTCGTGGTTCTGGCAGAAGACGCAGTGCAGGTTGCAGAGGCTGAAGAAGATGGTGCCCGAGCCGCGGCGGCCGCTGAGCACGGCCTCCTCGCCGTGATGGGGAAAGGCGCTCGCCACCAGCGCCCGCACTCCGCTGCGGCAGACCCCGACCCGGCCGGCGGCGCGGTCGATCCCGCAGTCGCGCGGGCAGGCCCGGCACTCCTGCAGCTCGCGCCGGGCGGCCTCGGCCCTCCTCGCCAGCTCGCCGCTGGCCAGCAGGTCCCGGTAGGCAGGCTGGAAATCCTCGACGAGGAAGCGATCGGGTCGCCGGCCGGCCGGCCCTTTCTCCTTCATGGTCGCGTGGCCTCGAGCAGGTGGCGGCGCCTGGCCGCCGGGAAGTGCTCGAGGGCGTAGCGCACGGTCGTGCGGGCCATCAGCGGGCCGTTCTGCAAGAGGAAGCGCTCCAGCCGCGCCCGGTCGGTCCGGCCACACTCGCGCAGCAGCCAGCCGACGGCCTTGTGCAGCAGGTCCTCCTCGTCCGGCAGGAGCTGCCGGGCGATGCGGTAGGCGGCGGCGAGGTGCCGGCCCTGCCGGGCGTGCTTGACGAAGGCCACGGCCGCGGCGCGGCGCACCCAGACGCTCGGCGAGGCGGTCCAGTCCTCAACCTCGGGGATCAGCGCGGGATGCGTGTCCAGGAGCGGGCCCAGGATCTCCAGCGCCAGCAGGTCCACCGTGGCCCAGTTCCCGCAGTGCCAGGACAGCCAGCCCTTGAGCCTGGGCAGCAGCGAGACCGGCAGCTCGTCCAGCCAGCCGGCGAGCACGAGCAGGCCGACGGCCTTGGCCTCCAGCTCCGGCACCTGGATCAGCGCATCGGTCAGGGCCACGATCTGGCCGCTGTTCCAGCCGGATCGCAACCTCCGGATCCAATCGCGGGCGACCCGGCGCTGCTCCGGGGCGGGGATCCCGTGCAACGGCACCGGTGTCTTGAAGAAGCGCTGGGAGGATCCCGCCCGCCGGTGATCGGCCCGGCGGGCAAGCTGTTCGCGGATCTCCGCGGCCACGGCCGCCGGATCGGGGAGCGGCTGCCTCTCGGTGCGCATGCGACCTTCCCCCTTCGGCCGGGACGCGCGTTCCCGCGGCAGGCGATCTGCCGCATGTCCCTTCCATTATAGCGCCAGGCTGCGTGGAAGGACAGCGGCCGCGGCGAACGGCCGTCGATGGGCGCGCCTCAGCTCTCCCCGGAATCGCCGGGCAGCACGGGTTCCTCTCGCGGCGCCGATCGCAGGAGCGGGTCCAGCAGCTGGCTGTGCTCCACGCCGTGCATGACGAGGTCCGCCACCGTCTTGAGGGCCAGGAACAGCAGGAGGACCGCGGGGCCGCCGGCCACCTCCGCGCCCAGGATGATGGTCAGATGCATGGGGATGATGCGGGCGTAGGGAAAGAACATGAGCTTGCCGATGTTGCGCTTCTGCCGGCGGTCGCCCTCCAGGTTGTGCTGGAAGGAGAAGAGGTGATTCACGAAGAAGACGCCGATGCAGATCAGGACCGGCATCCGATCCGGGCTCACGAGCGCATGTTGCTTCAGCATGAAGACCAGGTAGCCCAGATGAAACATACCGTAGTGGAAAAGGAAGAAGAACGCCGTGAAGATCTGCGTGCCCCGCGTCGGCGCCGCCGGCCGGTCGTTGATCTTGAAGTTCTCGGTGGAGAACTCCTTCAGCGACAGGATGCGGGCGAAGTTGAACCAGCCGATGATGCAACTCTGGCCCCAGTAGATCCACATCAGCGGGGCCAGGTCCCAGCGCTCCCAGAGAGCCAGGCCGATGGTGATCAGGTTGGCAGCGAGCAGGCTCCAGGCGGATGGATCGCGGCTGCTCGTCGGAGCATCGATCAGCTGGCGAACGTTCGGCATCACGGGCATGGCCCCCCCTCCAGGTGCACCCAGCCTAGCACGGAACGGGTTCGCTGCGAAGACCTCCGCGGCGCGCGGGGGATGACCGGCGAACCTCTTGACAGCATTGCCACTTGGATCTAGCATGTCCAAGATTCTTAGCTAAGACTAAATCAGAATTTATCGAGGGCTAAATGAGTAGCGAAGCCATCGAGGACTACCTCAAGACGATCTACGAGCTGCAGAGCGAGGACGGCAAGGTCAGCACCAGCGTGCTGGCAACCCGTCTGGGACTGGCTCCCCCTTCGGTGACAGGCATGCTCAAGAAGCTCGCGGCCCAGGGTTTCGTGCACCACCGGCCGTACCAGCGGACCGCCCTCACCGAGGCGGGCCGCCGGCGCGCCCTGGACGTCATCCGCCGCCACCGGCTGGCCGAGACCTTCCTGGCCCAGATGCTCCAGCTACCCCTGGACGCGGTCCACGCCGAGGCCCACAAGTGGGAGCACGTGCTCTCGACGCAGGTCGTCGAGCGGCTGGACGCCCTGCTGGGCCATCCCACGGTGGATCCGCACGGCACACCGATCCCCACCCGCGACGGCAAGATCGTCCTCTACCGGCGCACCCCCCTGGTGGAGCTGGCGGCCGGACAGTCGGCGGTGGTCGCCGAGGTCAGCGATCACGACGCACTCCTGCTCCGTTACCTGGACCAGCTGGGACTGCTGCCCAAGGCGCGCGTCATGGTTCTGGCCCGCGAGCCCTTCGACGGGCCCATAAGCCTGCAGGTCGGCGAGCAGGAGCACGTGGTGGGCAGCGAGGTCGCGCGGCAGGTTTTCGTGCGCGACGTCCAGAGCGGGCTCGCCGATTCCCCGGACGGCGGGGGCATATCCTGAAACATGCGGCTGCCCGCGCAGGCGGACGGAGGTGGGAACGCCGACCGGCCGGCGGCCGTTCTTGCAGGAGACCCGCCCGGAGCCGTCGCGGAGCTTCGATCCTGGTACCGAGCCCGGGAGGCGGGTAGACTGCAGACATCCTGCGTGGTCCATCGCGGTGGACCGGAATTCACCGACCGGCTGGAGCCCGAAGTGGTCATCCCGCTCTCGAAAGCCCGAGCTTCGCGCCTGAGCGGCCTCGCCGCGCTGGCCCTGCTGCTGCTCGTGCCGGCCTGCGGAGGCCAGCGCCCGGAGCGTCCCCTGCCGACCGGCAACGGCGAGCGACCCGATCTCATCCTGCTGTCCATCGACACCCTGCGCGCCGATCACCTGGGCTGCTACGGCTACGAGCGTGACACCTCCCCCTTCCTGGACAGCCTGGCCGGGCGGGGCACCTGGTTCACGCAGGCCTGGGCCCCCACGCCCTGGACGCTGCCGTCGCATGCCACGCTGCTGAGCGGCCTGCTGCCGCTGCATCACGGGGCCGAGGAGGAGCAGCACGCCATCACCACCGCGGCACCCATGATCGCCGAGGCCCTGGCGGCCGCCGGCTACGGCACCTGCGGCGTGGTGACCTCGATCTTCGTCTCCGCTCGCTACGGATTCGCGCGCGGCTTCCAGCACTTCCACGACTTCGGCGTCGCGACGGGAGACAGCGCCGAGATCGGTACACCCGATGCCGACGACGTCTTCGCGCACGCCCTGCAGTGGGCCGCGGAGCAACCGGATGGCCGGCCGCTCTTCCTCTTCCTGCACGTCTACGACGTGCACTACCCCTACGACGCTCCTCCACCCTGGAACGAGCGCTTCAACCGGCCCGCCCGCCCGGAGGAGCTGCACTACGAGAACTACTACTTCTACCTGCAACATCCCCTGACCGCGGAGCAGCTGGCCCAGCAGATGGGGCAGTACGACGAGGAGATCGCCTACGTGGACGATGCGCTGCGCCGATTCTACCGCACCTGGACGGCATCGCGCCGCAACACCGTGCTGCTGGTGACCGCCGATCACGGGGAGGAGTTCGGCGAGCGGGGCAGCTGGGGGCACGCGCACACCCTCACCCCGGAGCAGCTCCACGTGCCCTGGCTCGTGACCGGTGCGGGCGTGCGCCGGCAGCGCATCGACCAGCGGGTCGGCCTGGAGGACATGGCCCCCACCCTGGCGGGGCTGGCCGCCCTTCCCGGCGATGTCCGCGCGCGCTTCGCCACCGACGGCGTGGACCGCAGCGACCAGATCCGGCGGGGCGCTCCGGCTGGCGAGGACCGGGTGGCGGCCCGCTTCGCGTCGACCTGCCGCCGCCATACTCTCGAGCATCGCTGGCACGAGCCGCCCTACGACCTGATCTTCGACCTGCCGCACCTCGAGTACCACCTTTACGATTTGTCGGCCGACCCGCAGGCCCGGCGGGACGTCCTGCAGGATCACCTGGCACGGGCTCGCGAGCTGAACGACGACATGTACGCCTGGCTGGGGCAGCCCTGGGAGGCCGTGGCCGCCGGAACCGTGCAGAGCGACGGCCTGTTCGTGGTGGACGGCCAGCGACAGAACCAGGAGATGGCGGTCACGGCGGGCCGGCGCTTCGCCCTCTTCCCGCCCGACGCGCGCCTGACCTGGCGCGGTCCGGACGGTGCCGAGAGCGGGCCCTGGCAGGCTCTCGGCGGCGAGCTGCCGTCGCCGGACGACCCGGCCCTGCGCTGGCACGGACCGTTGCTGGAGAGCGAAACCCGGGCGCCCGACGAGCTGCAGCAGCAGCGCCTGCGATCGCTCGGCTACTAGCCGGTCGCTTGCGCGCGGCCGTCGCCGGTTCCCGCGAAGGATGAGATGCGCACCCTCGTCGCCATCGCCATGCTGTTCGTCCTCGCCCCCTGGATTCGTTCCTGGGTGGCGGGTGAGGAGCTGAGGACCGAGACCTGGCCCGGCGGCAGCGTCCGGGTCGAGAAGGCCTATCGCCTCGACGCCTCCGGCCGGCGCGTGGCGCACGGGCGCTACGCGGCCTGGTACCGGAGCGGCGCTCCCCAGGTGGAGGGACGTTACGCGCACGGCCACCGGGATGGATTGTGGCGCTGGTGGTACGAGGACGGTCGCAAGCTGGGCGAGTGCGACTACGAGGGGGGAGCTGGGATCTACCGGGGCTGGCGTCCCGACGGCGGGATCTACCTGCGCGGGCGCTACGAGGACGACCAGCGGGTCGGGGTCTGGATCGAGTTCTACCCCTCCGGGCGCAAGCACCTGCAGGGAAGCTACAAGAACGGCCGGCAGGAGGGCATCTGGACCGCCTGGACCGACAGCGACCCGCAGCATGCCGCGCAGTCGGAATGGCACGACGGGGAGCAGGTCCGATGAGCCCCCCGGCCGCAGCTCCCCTCGCCGTTCACCTGGGCCAGTGGCTGCTCTGGGCCCTGGTGATGCTCGCTCCGCTCCCGCTGGCCCGCGCTCTCGTGCAACCCGGGCGCGGCGCGCTCGCCGGTGCTCCGGCGGCGGTGGGCTGGCTGGCCCTGCTGATCGTCTGGACCGTGCTGCAGACCGCCCTGGCCTTGCTGCTGGGCTTGCTGGGCTTGTTGCAGCTGGGCGGCCTGCTGGGCGGCGAGGTCACGCTGCTCGCTCTCGGGGCGGCCTGGCTGCGCTGGGGGCACGGGCCCGACCGGGCCGCGCGGCGCGAGCAGTTGCTGGAGCAGGATCGGCGCCCGGCGGCGGGACCGCCGGCGCCGGCCGCGGCCGCCCTGGGTATGCTCCTGGGCATCCTGGGTCTGGCCGCCCTCTGGAACCTGCTGCGCGCTCCGACCGCCAATTTCGACTCCCTCGTCTACCACCTGCCCGCCATGGTGAGCTGGGTCCAGGACGGTCACCTGCTCTGGCACGGCGGCGGCACCTACCCCATGAACTGGGAGCTGCTGGGGACCTTCTTCGTCCTGCCCCTGCGCGAGGATCTGCTGGTGGCCCTGCCCAACCTGCTGGCCTGGCTGCAGCTGGGTCTGGCCGTACTGCTGCTGGCCGAGCGGCTGGGCGCCTCGCGCGTGCAGGCGCTGGCCGCGGCGGCGCTGTTGCTGGCCGTGCCGAGCGTGGCGGGCCGGCTCGACGCCATCCAGCCGGACCTCGCCCTGGCCGCGACCTTCGCCAGCGGTCTGCTGTTCGCCCATCGCTACGCCGCCCGGGCCGGCGGCACCGATCTGCTCCTCTTCCTGGCCTGCCTGGCCCTGCTCGCCGGCCTGAAGCTATCCGGCCCGGTCTACGCCCTGCTGCTGGTGATCGCCCTGCCGCTGCTGCGCGCCTTCCACCTGGCGGATCAGGGTCGCTCCTGGCGCGCATGGTGGCGGGCTCCGGACCTCCCCCGCGGCCGCCTGCTCGCGAGCCTGCCCGCCCTCCTGCTGGTGGCCGGCACCTGGTACGGGCGCAACTGGGCGCTGACGGGCAATCCCACGGGCATCCTCGACGTCGAGCTGGGCGGGAAGGCCCTGCTGTCCGGACCGGTGACGCGGGAGTACCTGAGCCGCACCAGCCTGGCGGCGCTCTTCCATCCCACCGCGGCCGCCGACTGGCAGGTCCTGTGGCAAGTCGGGCGGCAGTGGCTGGGGCTGTCGTTCGCGATCCTGCTGCTGCTGGCGCTGGTCGCTCTCGTGGTTGTGATCTTCCGGCGCCGCGGGCTGGCGCGCCGGGAAGGCCTGCTGCTGTGCGGGCTACTGGCCGTGACCGCATTCCTCTACTGGACGTCGCCCTACGGAGGCGACAACGGGGAGCACGGCTGGCGCCTGACCCCCTGGATCCAGGTGGGGCTGCGCTACGGCTTCCCGGCCCTGGCCCTGCTGGCGGTGGCCGGCGCCCTCGGCCTGCGCGCGCTGCGCCTGGACGGGCAGCGGGCAATCCTGCTGCCTGTGGCGGCCGCACTGCCGACCGTCCTGTTCGTCCTGCAGCCGCCGATCTGGCCGTACTGCGGCGCCGTCCTGCTGGCCCTGGCCGGGGCGGTCTCCTGGCTGCGGCTGGTGGTGCCCTGGCCGCGCGCCACCCGCGTCCGGGCGGCCGCCGCGCTCGCGCTCGTGATCTTCGGCGCGACCTGGCTGGCGCGCGGTGAGCGCGAGGCCAGCCGCCTGGCGCGCTACGGCGAGACCTACCGGGTCCTGGAGGAGAAGGTCGACCCCCACGCCGTGGTGGGCACCGTCAACCTGGTGAAGATCTACCCCTTTGCCGGACGGCACTGGACGCGCCCCGTGCGGCCGATATCGCCCATACCAGAGGATCCCGTCAGCTGGCTGGCCGAGCTGCGCCGCCAGGACGTGTCGGTGCTGGCCCTGGGGCAGGGCGAGCCGTCCCCGCAGGAGGCCCCCGCCGTGGCACGCGTCCGTCGCTGGCTGGCCGCCCAGGACTCACCCTTCCAGCCCCTGGCGGCTTCCGACGAGGCCGGCAGCGGGCCTGCTCTCTATCTCCTTCGGCGCTGACCGCCCCGTAACCCTTCGCATCCTCCCGCGTATGTTACCCCGGCAGAGGTCGACCTCGGACATTCGAGAGGGAGGTGCCAGCGTGCCCATCCTGCATCGCCTTCCGCGCACGGCGCCCGTGGCGGCGGCCGTGCTCCTGTTGCTGGCCTCCACGGCCGGCGCCGGTTCGCTCGACATCCCGGTCTCCGGCCGCGGGATCAGCTTCGGCAACTCGCGCAATTTCCAGGGTCTGCGGTTCAACTTCCAGGACCGGCACGTGGACCTCGTCCAGGGCCTCAACATCTCGGTCTGGCCCTCCCGGCACAACCGGTATGCACGCTACACCGGGGCCCATGTGGCCCTGGTGGGCTTCGAGTCCGAGCGCACGGAGGGCCTGGCGGTGGGGCTCATCGGTGCCGGAGTCGGCGACCTGCAAGGCGTGGCCATCGGCGGTCTCGGGCTTGGCGGGGACGACATGTCCGGCCTGATGATCGGCGGGCTGGGACTGGGCGGCAACGACCTCACCGGCGTCGGCATCGGCGGCCTGGGCTGCGGCGGGAATGATTTCTCAGGTCTCTTCATCGGCGGCCTCGGCCTGGGCGGCAACAACTTCACCGGCATCGGCATCGGCGGCCTCGGTTGCGGCGGGAACGACTTCTCCGGCATCTTCATCGGCGGGCTGGGTCTGGGCGGTGACGACTTCACCGGCATCGGCCTCGGCGGCCTCGGCTGCGGCGGGAACGACTTCTCCGGTATCTTCGCCGGCGGCCTTGGCGTGGGCGGCGACAACATGCAGGGGCTGTTCGTCGGCGGGGTCGGGATCGGGGCCGAGTCGATCGCGGGGGTGAGCATCGGCGGGATCGGCATCGTCGCCGACCAGCTGGAGGGTATGCACCTGGCCGGGGCGTACCTGCGCACCTGGCAGCTGCAAGGTGTCTGCACCGGCGCCTACACGCGCATCAAGGACCGGGTGGAGGGGCTGACCATCGGCATCTTCAACTGGACCCCCGAGCTGCACGGGGTGCAGATCGGGCTGCTGAACTATGCGGGAAACAATCCGCGCGGCCTGAAGTGGCTGCCCGGCATCAACCTGCACTTCGATTGACGCGCCATCCGCGCTGATTACCTTTGGGCGTGGCTCACCGCCGCCTGGCCTCGCGTCGGGCGGCAGATCCGTTCCTCGACCCGGGAGCGCGCATGGCAGCCCCTGCGGCCTCGATCCGCGACGATGTCGTGCTGCGCCTGAGCCGCTTCGGCGTGGCCGCCGGAGGGCGCCGGCTGCTGGAGGGAATCGACCTCGAGCTTCGCCAGGGCGAGCTGCTGGCCCTGCGCGGGCCCTCCGGCTGTGGCAAGACGACGCTCCTGCGGGCTGTGGCCGGCCTGATCGATCCCGCTGCCGGCGGGGTGCAGCTGGCCGGCGTCTGTCCCGCGGAGCTGCGCTGGCCCTGCTACCGCCGGCGCAACGTCCTGGTGGACCAGCAGCCGGTCCTCTTTCCCGGCACCGTGCGCGAGAACCTGGCGCGTCCCTTCCGCTACCACACCGCCACCGGGTCCTTCGAACCCGCGCGCGCGGCGGCGCTGCTGGCGACGCTGCGTCTCGGCGCCGACCGGTTCGAGCAGGAGGCGCGCGAGCTCTCCCAGGGCGAGCAGCAGCGGGTTTGCCTGGTGCGGGCGCTGCTGCTCGAGCCGGCCGCCCTCCTGCTGGACGAACCCACCAGCGCCCTGGACGAAGAGGCCGAGGCCGCGGTCGAGGAGCTGATCGCCGCAACAGCTCGCAAGCGCGGCCTCGCCGCGCTGATCGTCACGCACGACTCCCTTCAGGCCGAGCGCTGGTGCCACCGCAGCTACGATCTGCGAGACCATCTGGTGAACGGCGGAGCTGCGGGCCTCGGGAGGGCGG
>Ga0315542_1000356_pt1 | contig 28291 bp, 26 predicted proteins | sample SalMarSW160120MG_FD_202541 | JGI IMG/M metagenome (GOLD analysis project Ga0315542, IMG submission 202541) | Salt marsh sediment microbial communities from the Plum Island Ecosystem LTER, Massachusetts, United States - Salt Marsh Sediment SW1601-20 ... | reverse complement strand
CTAATACCATTAGTTATAGATTTTAAACATTATTTCACAGTATCGTTGACAATTCTAGAAGATAAAATTGATCAAAGGATTTGCTCTATAAAACCTATTTTTAGAGAGCTAATAACTCAAAGGTTTTCAAATTTCTTATCAAGAATTGGATTACCTGAACCTAAAGTATAATTCCAGATCCACCTGATCGCCTCGGGTATCCATACCCAAGGTGTAATATCAGTGGACTTCACAATCCACTATGGGGCAAAGGCCCCATCATCATGCGCCCAGAATTGTGAAATCCAGGGCAATCTAAACTTTTAGGCAACTGCTCTTGGCGTGCACTCGTAAGCATTGCGTTATAAGTTAATACAAACTATATTATAAAATTAGCGAGGACATTATGAATTTAACAACCAGTAACCCACAAAAACACATCATTCTTGGCCTGTTCCTCTCGGCACTCATACTCTCATCCGTTCTTTACGCGGAGGAATGGTATCCCATCACACCGCCAGGCGCGCCGTCAGCGCGTCTGGGGCACTCCATGGTCAAACTTCCGGATGGAAAGGTCCTGCTATTTGGGGGAGAGGATGCTCAGGGGACTTTATTCAATGATCTTTACGCCTTTGAAAATAATGGATGGGCGGAAGTAACTCCGAATAATTCCCCACCGCCCATGTCCGGTCAATCCGCGACAGTGATGCCGAACAATTCCGTCTTTATCTTTGGCGGACGCACCGCGGACGGGTACAACAATGAGATCTATGAATATAACCTCAACACGGGTGAATTTACGATAAGAGAACCGCAGGGAAACAAACCCCCGGGCCGTGCCAATCATAATGCGTTTGAAAATGAGGGGGACCTGTGGATTTTTGGAGGAAGAAACGAAACCGGTTCGCTTTCTGATTGCTGGGTTTATTCATCCAATCAAAATGAATGGATACGAGACGCTGATGCACCTCATCCGATAGAAAAATCATGCATGTTTAAAAAAGGAGACGCCCTGGTTTTCTACCGGGCAGGTGGAACACAAATTTTTAATCTTGAAACAAGTTCATGGTCAACTGCCGGTACCAATACAGAATACCGAACGGTTGTGGCTTCAGCACAAATTGCGAATAATATCTACTTTATGGGTGGAAATACCATCGATGAAGGGATGGTGGCAAAAGCTTTAACGGATACGCTTTATTCTAATGAGACACTGATTTATAATACAGAGACATCTCTGCTTGACACAGCGGCTTCCCTGCCCTACGGCATTGCTAATGCAGCAGCGGCAGCGTTTCTCGATCCTGATGATCACAAAGAAAAATTACTGCTTTTCGGAGGCCGGATAAGCGATGGTTCTCTGAATACACAAACCTTTGCCTATGCACCGGAAAACGAAACATCGGTTGAGAAGAACCTGAATCCGGAGGATTTCCGGCTCTTGCAAAATTATCCCAATCCCTTTAATCCAAGTACAGTCATAGCCTACCAGGTTGATGAACCCTGCCGGGTCATACTAAAAATTTATGATGTACAGGGCAGAGAAATTAAAATCCTGAAAGATTCCCCTCATACAGCTGGAAGTTTTCAGGCAGTCTTTAATGCGTCCGGTCTGCCATCGGGTATCTATTTTTATAAAATAGAGATGGCGAATTTTCGGGATGTCAAGAAAATGGTAAAATTACAGTAGTCATATAAAGAGGAACTTACAATACGATTTTTATTGATAGCCTTGCGTATACATACACGAGGTATGAAATCATGCGCCCAGAATTAGGAAAATACTGGACGATCTAAGGGGCTTTATAAATAATCCCATTTATATTAACAGAACAGGACACTTTATGAAAACCACTAAAATTATTTTTCTGATGTTTGTATTTCTCCTGATATCCATTTTCCTGCTTTCCTGCAATTTAAAAAATGCATCAAATAAAGTGCCTCCATTTCCACTGGATGAAATTACAATTTCTGAAATCCAGCAGGGATATCAGAACGGCACCTATTCGGTCAGACAGATCGTACAGCTTTATCTTGATCGGATTGAGGAGATTGACCGCAACGGGCCGAAACTCAATGCCATCATCACAATCAATCCGGATGCGTTAATCATTGCCGATTCACTGGATCGGGAGCTTGCTGCAGGAAAATATCGGGGACCATTACACGGCATCCCGGTTATACTGAAAGACAATATTAATACACATGATAAAATGCCCACGACTGCCGGTTCCAGAATTCTCAAAGATTCCTATCCGCCGCAGGACAGCCAGGTTACGAAAAAACTAAGAGACACCGGCGCAGTGATCCTCGGGAAGGCCAACCTGAGTGAATGGGCAAATTACCGCGCCTCTTTTTCCTCCAGCGGCTGGAGCGGTGTCGGCGGCCAGACGAAAAATCCCTACGTGCTGGACAGGAATCCCTGCGGTTCAAGTTCAGGATCCGCCGTGGCCGTATCGGCAAATTTATGTGCTGTCGCAGTCGGGACCGAAACCTGGGGCTCGATTATGTGTCCCTCAAACGCCAACGGGATTGTCGGCATCAAACCGACGGTCGGCCTTTGGAGCCGGTCCGGCATTGTTCCGATCAGCTACACACAGGACACAGCAGGGCCCATGGCGCGCACGGTCAAAGACGCGGCTATTCTGCTGGGGACCGTTACCGGCATAGACTCCAGCGATCAAAAAACACTGGCCGGCAAAGGGAAATTTTATAACGATTATACACAATTCCTGAAAAAAGGCGGTTTAAAAGGCAAACGTATCGGTTATCTCAAATCGAAAGAGGGAACGCATTTTAAAGTCGATACGCTGATGCACCGGGCCGTCCGGTTTTTAAAGAGTGAGGGCGCTGAGATTATTGAATTGGACGAACTGACGGAAGGAACACCCTACACCAATTCATATCAGGTTCTGGCCTATGAATTCAAGGATGGATTAAAAAAATATTTTGCCGGACTCGGAGAAAGAGCTAAAATATCCAACCTCGAAGAAGCCATCCAGGCAACGCTTGCAGATAGTCTTGAAATGCTTCATTTTGATGTGGCAACAATGCAGGAGTCGCAGGCCAAAGGAAATCTGGAAACCAAAGAATATAAAGAGGCCGTTGAAAATATGCTGAAAGCGTACCGGGAGGACGGGATTGACCGGGTCATGAACAAATATCGCCTGGATGCGATTGTATCCCCTACCGGCGGGCCGCCCTGGAAAACAGACATGATAAACGGGGATAATTTCCTGCTCTCCACTTCGGTCTATGCGGCGCTTTCCGGTTATCCCAATATCAATGTTCCCATGGGATTCATTGGTGACGTGCCGGTTGGTATTTCTTTCTTTGGCAAAGCATGGAGCGAACCTGTATTGCTGGAAATGGCTTATGCCTATGAACAGGGAACCCATCACAGGAGGCCACCCCGGTTTCTTCCAACCGATGAATATGGAATGAGATTATAAACTGGACAAGACTGTAATGCGGGTTATTGGTCTGCCCTGCAAACTTATAACTCAAACATCTGTACTTATTCAATTATACAAGGAGGACGTTATGAATAAAAAACTGTTTCCGATGCTATTCGGATTTAGTTTCATCTTTTTCATTGTCGGCAATGCTGCCGCACATTGTGAAATCCCGTGTGGAATTTATGATGACGAAGCACGCATCGCCATGCTTCTTGAAAACACAGCCACCATTGAAAAATCGATGATCCAGATTACGGAACTTGAAAAAGCAGAGCCCCTTAATTCCAATCAGCTCATCCGCTGGGTAATGAATAAAGAACGGCATGCGGATGAACTCCAGGAAATTGTAACACAATATTTTATGACCCAGCGCATCAGCCTGGATGCAAAAGAGTACGATAAAAAAATTGGCGTTCTCCATCAAATGCTGATCTACAGCATGAAATGCAAACAAACCACTGATCTCGGCTATGTGGAAAAATTGAGAATGCTCATTAAAGAATTTCATGACCTTTATTTTCAAAAGGAATAACCAATTGGAGGAAACTATGGAAAAAAGACTTTTTATAATACCAGTATTCTTTTTAATCCTGAATTTTATCGGATGCCAGCGGCCAGCTGCAAACATTCCAATCGCAGATGGCGAGAAATTGGTCCGCCAATTGTGGACGGATTTCAAAAGCAATGACAGAGAAGTGCTAGAAAAATGGACTGCGCAGGGCTTTCAATCAGTCCACGAGGATGGCGCCAGCGTCAGAGATCAGGAAATCAATCTGTTGATGAATCTGAATCTGGGCGAATATACGCTGGATCAATTCCAAACGACACAGGGCGGCAATGTGGTTGTTGTCACATATACGGTAGCAACAACCGAAACCATTGCGGGCAAAGTGTTACCCAAAGCTCCGGCAGAAAGACTTTCCGTATTTATGTACGACGGGAAGGATTGGAAATGGATCGCTCACGCGAACCTGAATCCCATGGACAAATAGAACCTGGCTTAAAGCCGGATTTCGCTTGACTCGATTCGGTTTACAATTGTCTTGTAAAAATTATCAGGGAAGGAGAATCAAATGAAGAAAAGGACAACTACTTTAAATATCGCACTTATTGTTGTATTTTGTATCATAGGGATCACCTTGTTTACAGAGAATGTCCGACTGGTTCAAATCATCGGACTGTTAGTATGCGGAGCTATAATTGGAGCATCGTTGACAAATATAATAGTTACGCTCAGGGGAAAAAAATAACCGGATTACCTAAGGTTCCAGCAGCCAGATTTTCCTTCTCCAATGGCGATTTCAAAATGTAAGAATAAGTAAACAGAAATTGTCCAATTCTTACAAAATGAAAGAAGTTATTTTTATCCCAGACGCTGAATTTCAATTGTTACAATAATTTAACATCATGATTAAATCCTGTATTCTTATATAAATAAAATACCAGAATTTACAGATTTAGCGCTCTTGCTCAATCAATCCCTTCCGGTGGTATATATTTTGCAAAAAACGAATTGAAATATTGAGGAAACGAGGGCAGTACCTTCACGTCATTGTGAATGGATAAGCAACTCCCGCCAGAGTGATCATCCTTTAGTACTGCCCTTTTTTATTGCCCCCCGGAAATTACTATGAAATCCATTCGGATCCCCAGAACTTAAATCAGTTCAAACCGCAAATCTTTATAAACTTTTTTAGATTGTTCAGACGGAATGATTCCGTTACAATCGATATTAACTTAACGGCCTTTTGCGAAAATGAATAGACAGGGATGACAAAGGATATGTATTCGGAGGATTAAAATACGCCGGGAATAAAACGAAAGCGAACACTTTCCATATACGCCCGGTAGGAAGGATCCGAACAGAGAAGATTTTCTTCCGACAACGCTCTCCAGATCTGACCTGTTAAAACCAGAACAATCAGAACAACATTCTTCAATGTCGGATTGCCCAGCACAAATCCTGAATAAAAAATAATTTCGCTGATGTACATGGGATGCCGGATCAGACGATACATGCCCGAACACACCACCTTACGGTTTGCGGGCACGATGCCGAAACTTCTTCCGAGACTTAAAAGCGCGATGATAATCCCCCCAATTCCAACATACTGCAGGACAGCGGAGGGGAGCGTCATCGGACTCTCGACGAAAACCACGGGACGAAGCAGCATGGCCGCACAGAGTGTCAGTATGGAGACAGCCCAGTCGGTAAAACGAGATGAAGTGCAGAGACTCTTTCTTCGAGTAAGGAAAAAAACCATCAGAAGGGTGTTATGAATGAGAATCCCGAAGTGCATGGGATTGGGGAATGTTATACCGTACTGCAGGGCCGCAGCAACGAGACGGCTCCACAGCAGTGCAATCAGAAGATTGACCGGCCAGTGAAGAAGGTTGGAAAGCACGGAGAGACGGGGCCGGGAAAGCGTATCCGGGACGACATCCAGCTGATCCGCTTCCCGTATGTTTTGATCATTCAGGGTTCCGGACGAAAACTCCAGTACCGAAACAGTGCGGGTCGATTTTGCAGGAATTGTATTTGGTTTTACATTCGAGAGAGCGCGAATGACCTTTCCTGTCTCATCAAGATAGAGAACATCCAGTGGATAGGCCATACCGAAAGTATGAATGCGCGTGCACGGCTTAATCCACAGTGCGGATTCAGGATCAGGTCGGGATGAGCCGGCGAGACCGATCAGACGGCTGAAAAATGTTCCCGCCTGATGTACCTGAAACGGATACTGTTTTTTCTGTGTGGTATTAATAACGGGCAATCTTTGCTCCGGGAAATGAATTTTAAACTGTTATCGATTAAACGTGCGGAACACGGAAATCAGACCCGGCCCCATTAAAATCATGATCAGGGCGGGCAAAATAAAGAGGACCAGCGGAAAGAGCAATTTGATCCCGGACCGTGCCGCTTGTTCCTCGGCCTTCTGACGAATGCGCGTCCGGAGAGAATCGGCCTGCGAACGCAATGTGTCGGCAATGCTCGTGCCGAGCCTGTCGGCAAGAATCAGCGCCCCGACAAAAATCCGCAGGTCCTCGATTGGATTCCGTATACAGAGATTGCGAAGCGCCTTCTCTCTGGGAACACCGGTGCGCAGATCCTGGTTCACCCGGTTGAATTCTTCGGCCAGGGGCGGGCACCGGACAGTTAGATCCCCTCCAACACGGAGAATCGCTGCATTCAGTCCCAGACCGGCCTCCACACTGATCACCAAAAGATCGAGTGCATCGGGCAGTGCACGTGCGATTTTTTCCTGCCGCGTCCGGATCTTGAATATCAGAATCATATCCGGAAAGCGGTAACCCACAAAAGCCATGACAGTGGAAAGCAAAACGACCATGGAAGTCGAACGGTTTCCCCAGAAACCAAAGTAAATATAGAGGAAGAAAAAGAATACAGCGGTGACAATTTTAATTCCGAGAAAAATCCGGATGCTGTTCTCGCGATAATATCCGGCCCGGATCAGGGATTCCTGGATTTTGTTCAGCTTTTCGGGAGGCTGCCTGACAAACCGGCTGATCTGGCTGAGCATCTTCTCAATCTTTTCGTTGGTCTTTTCCCTGTGTTTTTTAAGAGATCCGCCTTTTGATTTTTTTGAAGACCGGTGATCATCCTGAAGTTCCTTCATACGCTGAACTGCCGGATGTTTCATCCGCCGTATAGCAACAAGCAGGGCAAAGGTGATCAAAAAAACCACAGCAAAGACCGAACTGAACAAAATCCACAAGACCATGAAAACTCCTATTGATATTTAATACGAACGATTCTCTGTATGAACAAAAATCCGACGATCTGCATGAAAGCCGCGATCCCAATCAGATAATGGCCGAGTTGATCCTTGAAGAGCGGTTCGAGATAACCGGGATTCAGGGCTGAAATGATCAGAACAAAGGCAATGGGAAGCGTCCCCAGAATCCAGGCCGACATCCGCCCCTGAGCCGTGTATGTTTTAATCTGTCCGATCAGCTTGAACCGCTCGCGAATCGTGTAGCTCATTTTATCCAAAATTTCAGTGAGATTCCCGCCGGTTTCCCTCTGAAGAAGAATCGCCGTGACAAACAGTTTCAGATCGAGGCTTTCCACACGGTCGGAAAGGTTCAGGAGCGCCTCCTTCAGATTAATTCCCAGGTTGTACTGCTCAAACGTCTTTTTAAATTCCACTCCCACCGGATCGGGCGCTTCATCGCCGACCAGTTTCATCGCCTGGTTGAAGGCATGGCCGGCTTTGATGGCGCTGACCATCATATCTATCGCATCGGGAAACGCATGGATGAACGCCTTGAGCCGCCTTTTACACTGCATGTGAATCAATATCAGCGGAAAACTGCCGAATGAAAGGAAAAAGACAAGCTTGATAATCGGATTTGCCGTTTTCAGACCGATGAGATATCCCAGCGCGGCCATAATGAGCATGAGCAGAATCAGCTGCCCTACTTTCATCTTGGAACCGGACTGTTCCAGCAGCTTGTGCAGTTTTTTGGAAAGATTGAGTTTTTCGAGCAGCTTGTTCAGTGAAGGGATTTTGCTGAGCTGATTGTCCCGCAGAATTTGCGGGATTAAATCTTTCTGCTGGATGCGGACATCCTGAGAGAATTCCTTAACCCGCTGGACGATATGGCGATCAGGCCGGCTGACAATCCGGGTTATCAGCAGCGAGATGCTGAACAAGAAAAGGGCAAGCGCCACAAAAATTCCAATCAGCGTTAGAATCATACTGCATCCTTATCTGAGTCCTTATCCTTATCCTCCTCCTGCTCTTCTTCCTGGACAAGGATTTCCATTTTGGGTTCAAACAGATCAAGGGGCAGTTCGATTCCCGAAGTGACCAGCTGTTCGGCAAATTTCGGCCGAAGTCCGGTCGTCCGGAATCCACCGAGCACTTTTCCGTCTTCCTGAACACCCATCTTTTCGAAAATAAAAATATCCTGTATGGATATGGTGTCCCCCTCCATCCCGGTAATCTCCGAAACTTTCATCACTTTTCTGGAGCCGTCACTTAACCGGGCAATCTGCACAATGAGATGAATGGCCGAGCTGATCTGTTCCCGCATGGCCCGTTCCGACAGATTGCTACCCGCCATCAGAATCATGGTTTCAAGACGCCGGAGCGCATCACGAGTCGAATTCGCATGAAGCGTGGTCAGGGAACCGTCATGGCCGGTATTCATGGCCTGAAGCATATCGAGCGCTTCACCCCCGCGTACCTCTCCGACGATTATTCGATCGGGCCGCATACGAAGGGCATTTTTCACCAGTTCCCTCTGGTTGATCGTCCCTTTTCCCTCGATATTTGCGGGCCTTGTTTCCAGACGGACGACATGGCTCTGCCGAAGCTGAAGTTCCGCGGCATCTTCGATGGTAAGGATACGCTCGTTTGCCGGAATAAAACTGGATAAAATATTAAGAAGGGTGGTTTTTCCCGATCCCGTTCCTCCGGAAACCAGAATGTTGAGACGGGAACGGACAGCGGCATGAAGCAGATCGGCGATGGGTTTGGTCAATGTTTCCAGCTGCATGAGCTGATCGATAACAATTTTGTTGACACCGAATTTACGGATAGAAAGAATGGGGCCGTCAATGGCAAGCGGGGGAATAATCGCGTTAACGCGCGACCCGTCGAGAAGGCGCGCATCCACCATGGGGCTGGATTCATCCACCCGGCGGCCGATCTGGGATACAATACGGTCGATAATATTTAAAAGATGGAGATCGTCTTTGAATACGGTATTGGTCAATTCGAGGCGGCCGAAACGTTCCACATAAACCTGTTTGTGGGTGTTCACCAGAATATCCGAAACGGTTGGGTCGCTCAGCAAGGGTTCGAGGGGACCAAGTCCGAATGTTTCATTCAAAATCTCATCAGCGAGCTGGTCCCGGTTGAAATCAGGTCCGATGTCGATCACTTCCTTCAGCAGGTCTTCAATGACATTCCGGACCTGAACGGCCAGCTTTTCCTTGGGAATGGATTCCAATTTTGCCAGATCCAGCTGGTCAATGAGCCGGCGGTGAATTTTTTCTTTCAATTCCTGATAGTCATGTCTGCGGTCGGGCCCTTTGGTGACAACAGACAGAGGCGCCCCTTTTTTTGGGACACTGGTAACCTGAATCCTTGTATCCAGATCCGGGTGTCCCGAAGAAGAGCGTTCCTGCAGCCGTTTTGTTAAACCCATACCGGCACTCCTATGCTTTCACCCTGCTGAACAGTCTGCGGCCGGAACGGGGCTTTTTTTCAGACGAAAGCGGACCGGCTTTTCCGTTAAAATGGAGGATCATTTTATGCAGACTCTGACTCAGCCTGGCGCCGGGCAGCATTTGTGAAATCGGGATTCCCTTGTTGACCGAGGTCAGAATACCCTGATAATCGTGGTTTGGCAGCCGCCAGAAAATCGGATAGTCCAGCAGTTTCTCAATGGCAGCCGGATTCATGTCTTCGAGACCGTTGTAGCGGTTGACCACGAGCAGTAATTTTTCCCGGTCGTAATCCATTCTTTGAAACAGCTCCAGACAGCGTTTGGCATGAAAAATCGACGGTACATCCGAGGTTGAAATCATCAGCACGTGGTCCGATTCATCCAGAGCCCTGATAGTTATATCATCCAGCATCGAGTGTGTATCGACAATGATGTAATCAAAAAGTGTCCGCAGCAACAGGAGTATCCGTTCAATGTGGCCGGGTGTGATGCTTTCCACATCTTCGATACGGAATGGATTGGCGAGAAAAGAGACCCCGCTCGATCCTTTGGGCAGCATTTTTTTCAACAGGGAAACATCAATCTGATCAAGGTACTGGACCACATCGAGAATGGTATATTTCGGTTTGATATTCAAAAGAAGTGCAGCGGTACCAAACTGAAGATTGAGATCCACAATCACCACTTCTTTCTTCGTATGTGCCGACAGTGAAGCCGCAACGTTGGTAGCTATCATCGTCGTTCCGACACCGCCCTTGGTTCCGAAGGTCGAAATAACTTTACTTTCAGACAATTTGCTGGCAGGATTTTCTTTCCCCGTGTTAATAATTTTATCGACAGCCGAGATGATCTCGTCTTTGCGGATCGGCTGTGTCAGGAACTCACGCGCACCGGCCCGCATCGACTGAAGAATGATTTCCGAAGTGGCTTCTCTGGCGGTAACGAACAGCACCAGATCCGGAAAATTTTGCATCACTTTTTTTGCAATGTTCAGCGCGCGTTCCGCCTCAGGATACAGGTTCAGAATCACGATAGACGGTTTGACATGGCGGACCAAAGAGAGCGTCTTTCCGAGATCCTTTGTCTCGGTGTGAACAGAGACTCCGTCGATTTCATTCAATGCCCCTTCGAGGGACACTCTGGATGGTTCATTCAAATCGATCAGTGCAATCTGGAAAGATTGTTTCATTAAATAGGTATTCCTTTATTAAATATTATATCCAACTTATCGGACGGCCGCTTTCGACAAATAACAGAAATATCACATGACCAGCCGGAGGCCTTTCAGCATGGAATGGCCCCGGCCGAACTTGCCTTGGGTTACCTTGTTCATGAACACACCGATTACATCCTTGCCCTGCATCTCTTTTACAAAAAATGCCCCCAAATCCACGACGGTAATCGAGTTTCTTCCCGAACTAGGCGGATCGTTCGGATCGTAGAAAGGAATTTTTACAATACGGGGGCTCGATGTTCCCGGATAAGCGGAATTGACGACACAGTTACCGTCCCAATAGGCACCGGGATCCATGGCTATGAGCTCACTGATGCCCTGCTTGGTCGGCCCGATCATATTTCCGGGTTCCACCTGCAGCACATCGTCAACTTCTACCATATAGGGTGAGCCATAAATAATGTTGTCCACATAAATTGAGGCGCCAGATTCCGGATTACCCTTGTTGATAGCGGGAAAATCAATGGGATAGTAAAAACTGGGATTGGTCGCCAGCGCATCCAATTGTCCCGACTTAATGACAACACATTCCCCGTGAGAATACCCCATATCGGGAATTCCCCACGGACGCTGGCCATTCGTCCCGACAAGCGGGGCCATTTCTGCCATAGCCGCCGCCGAAATCTGAACGCTTTCCAAGCCCACGATTCTGCTGAAAAAAAGCGGAACGGACTGGCTGGTCTGAACCATGACCTGATTCATCAAGGGGAAACTGACATCACCCGAATACAGGACGATAGATTGACCACAATAATTATTGCTTCCTGCTACTGCGATTGCCCTCTGCGCCGCCACTGTCTGGTTGTCGATCAATCCCGAAGCGCCGGCAAGGGCCGAGGCATCCACACCGCTCTGAATCTGGTTCTTTGCAGTCAATAGACAACCCACGTCAATGGCAATCGAGGCAAAAATAATAATCGACAGCATCGCCACAACGGACAATGCCAAAATATTCCCTTCCTCATTTTTAATGAAATAACGCATCACTCACTCCTTTTAAATTTCAGATTCGGATACCTCATCTCTCTTTTCTCAACTGTCCTTATCCATTGTAAGGTGATCAACAAATTTATTCATATACTCAAATCCCCTTCTCCTTTTATCAGCTGATCAGAATCGATGGAATCCTGCCCGCGATTTCATTAAAAATTGCATCCAGATCGGCAGGGGTCGGAGCATGGTAGTGTTTGCCGCCGGTGATCGCTGCAATCTGTTCCATCAAATTCCAGTCGGTGTCGTTTCCCAGACTGATCGTATAGATTTTAATAGCATTGTTTGCCGCAATCTGCGCATTGGAAAGAGCAAATTGAATCGCCGTCGGATTGGTCGGCATGCCAAGACCGGGCCGGTTTGCCATTCCGTCAGAAAGTAATATTTCTGTTTTCAGGGACCGTGACTGCGCGTTTTGAATGAGATGATTATTTGAATATTGAACGGCCTGTCCGATGTTTGTGTAACCGTTGGCTTCGTACGCTTGAATCGTATTTTTGATCAGACTGAAATTCCGTCCCAGCGGCAGTGTGAGTTGTGCGTACGTAGAATAGGAAACGAGCCCCACCCTGTCAAACACATACGGATTGCCAGCAATGAGATCGACAAAGTAGTTCGATGCATTCTGAGTATCCGTGATCGGCTGGGGCACATCCGGATCCGATGTATCGTCGTCCATGCTTCCCGAACGGTCGAAAATGAGCATGATATCCCGGTTTCCCAGTTCGGCCGTGGCCGTCGCCGACACCTCGGCGGAATTCAATCCGAATACCCTTGCGAAAAACAGATCAACAGAACGCCTGGCCGTTACCTTGACTGTTTTTTGATCGATAAAGAAAATTTCATTGCTCTGAAGGGCCAGCGGATGCTGTAATATCTTATTGCTGTTCGAAATGACGATTCCCCTCTGGATTGCTTCCGCTTGATTGACAACCAGTCCGGAGGCGGCAGCAAGCGCGGAGGCATCCACACCGACCTGAAGATGATTCTTTGCTGTTAAAATACACCCCACATCAACGGCAACCGAAGCAAATGCCATGATGGAGAGTGTGGATATAACGGATAATACAAGAATATTTCCGTTCTGTTTATTGAAAAATTTGCACATTGAAACCCCCCTTACGGATTAGCTGTATCAAGATAAGCCCCCGAAATCTCCTCCCGGGACATTTCATGGATGATTTTCGGCGAGAGTGTTACGAGCAGTTCGCTCTCACTTTTTTGATACCGTTTGCTGCTGAATAACCTTCCCAGAATGGGTATCTGCCCGAGAATAGGAATCTTGGAAATGATTTGGGACACATCGTTTGAAAGGAGCCCCCCAAGTATTAAAAACTGCCCTTCCTTCAGTTCCACGGTAGTTTCGGCTTTTCTGGTTATCAGAGAAGGAATCCGGAAACCGCTGATGAGAATGCCGTTTTCAAAATCGAGATGGCTCACTTCGGCAGCCACCTTGATGTTCACCACTTGGGAATCCAGAACCGTGGGGATAAATTTCAGACCAACACCATATTCCTTAAACTGGATTGTCACGGTCTGCATTCCCATCGTCCCTGAAACGATCGGAATGGGAAACTCCCCGCCTGCAAGAAAACTGGCTTCTTCACCGCTGACAGCGCTCAAGTTCGGAGCAGCCAGAATAGAGAGCAGATTGTCCTCATACAGGGCTTTGATAATGGTCGTCATATTCTGTGAAGTGACAGAAAAAAACATATCTACTGAATTCCCCAGTGCCAGCGGGATGCTGGGTTCGGATACTTTTCCTCCATAGCTCCCCACATCCACCTTCTCGGATCCTATTTTCATCTTCTGGAGCAGAAAATCCGATCCAAAAGTTTTTAACGCCGATTTGTTGATCTCCATAAACCGCATTTGCAGCATGACCTGATCCCGGAAGGCTTCGTTGCAGACGTGCAACCGATATTTCAGGTAATTGCCCGACTCGGGCCAAATCACCAAACTGGTAACGCCTGCAGATTTGCCATCCACGAGGATTTGATGGGGAGAAACCACATTGGCATACGCAACTTCCGGATTGGAAATAGCGACCCGCTTGATCGGTTGCTCGAATTCGATCACTTGAGACTGGCCGATATACACAGTCAAACCAATTGAATTTTCCGGCGCTGCTGAACCCGCAGAAAGAGAAACAAATAACAGACCGGCAAAAATGATTTGATAATTGAATTTTCTAAATCGACAGCTGAAATTCATGGCGCCCCTTTTCTTGATATATGATTCAAGTCAGCTTTTGCTCCGCGGAACGAATTCCTTTATCGTGAGAGTTTTTTTGATTCTTTCATTTCTCCATTCTCAAACACCACCTCAATCCGCGAATCCGAATTGATGATTTCAACCACATTTTTTTCCTTTCCGGCATTGATCTGAGCAACCCGCGGTTCCGGCTTCTTCACCGCTCGGCTGGTAATTACGCGATTCTGTTTCGAAATCAGCTCTTTCAACCGGGTTCCGGAAGTGGATTTGATTGATCGGTCGGCTGTATTTCTCAGACTCAGCTGCAGTTTCCCTTCCGTACTGGCCAGTACCAGTTTTTCCGCTTGTTCGGGAGTCACAAGAAGTGTAACTGTCTGGACCGATACCGGATCATCACCTTTTCTTTCAAAAGTCTGGTCCACAGCCAGGACCTTGACATCTTCAAGAATCATTTTGGTTTTTGATTCTTCTTTTTGCGTATAGGAGGGCACCGTGACTAAAATATCCACATGCGTATTGGGAAGGATAAATCCTCCCACACCGCTGTAACTGTTTACCGAAACAGTGAGGGCACGCATTCCAATGGGGATGATGCTTGAGAACCCTCCGACAGAACCATCCGGAGCCAGTTTGGACTCAAGAAATACTTCTCCTGCATAAATTTCCGTCTTGATGACACGGCCTATAATTGCTGATGGATCGGAAAACGCCCCTCTGGGAGCACATTTTTGTGGCCACTCTGCCACAACCAAATCCGACAGGTGAATTTCTGCTCCCATCGGCAAATCGGCCCTCGCCACGACCACACTCTGATAATCGCGCGATGGTTCCTCCCGTTTTTCTTTGGTCGTCTGCATATAGCGGTAAATTCCAAAAGTGGCAGATCCGCTTAAAAGCAATGCGATGATGATTATCGTTTTAATTTTCAGCATGGTGCATATCTCCGATCATTACCCTTCCCAGCGCATAATGGTGCTCCGCGAAATAGAAAAATTATCGAATCCGGGAATGATTGATCCTGTCAGCGGTGTATAGTGAAGGCTGACGGTAACCGACACTTCACTGGCAGAATTGGGACCGGAAACAGAGATAGTCGCACCTTCAATATTGGCTGCGGACAACACATGCTGTGCCGCGTTGACGGCTTGGCTCTGGCTTGATCCGGATATAGCGGCGACTCTTGCACCTTCCCGCGAAGCACTGGTAATCAGATTCGATATTTCCCACAATTTTCCAAATTCCATAATCCCGAATAAAACAATTATAAACAGGGGAAGAATTAACGCAAACTCTACCAACGATTGCCCTCTCTCCGAATTTTTTGATTTGATCATTTGCGCTCCATCCTCCTTTCCGAATAAAAAGATTTCTTTCCTTTTTGCCTCATCAGCAACAGGAAATTTTTTACTGGATAACAAATGTAAAATGGTATTCATATTGATTCTCATGAACTTTCTGATGGAATTGTGCATTAGAGTGATGTTCCGAGCGAGGGGTCCTTCCCCTTCTCTCTTTGACTCAGGAGATGAAGGGGAAGGAAAAATCCGCTGTTTTTATTTAATTGAACAAAATATTTTAAACTGAAGCAGCGATTCCAATTTAAAAACCCCAAGGCGATTTCTCATCAAGTTATGATCATCCATATTAAAGTACATTGGCCACACTTGACAGCATATTGGACACCTGATTGCCGAACAGGGTTAAAACAACGATCGAGATGACCACTATCAACATCAGGATAAGTACGAATTCACCCAAAGCCTGTCCTTTATCTCTCTTCATACCAACGACTTTCTCTCTAAGGCACAATCCAGTCAAGATTACAGTGCATTTGCAATGGAGTTCAGAACCTGAGAAATCTGGTTGCCAAGCAAGGTCACTGCCACAACTGCCACAACAGCGATTAAAATGAGAATCAAGGCATACTCGGAAAGAGCTTGCCCTTTTTCTCTGCGAATGAAATTGCGGAAAAATTGAATGGCTTTCATAACATCCTCCTTTATACCCTTTGGTTGGTCCGTTTTCTTAGACAATTAAAACAATACTTGAAAAATAAGCCGGGTGCTGATCACCTCCTTTGAAAAGAAAATAATTCTTTAAATTCGAGTTTATCATTTCATCTATTAGAATTAACAATGGGGTATTCATTTTCTTCCTTAAATAAAAAAGGGCAGTACCTTCACGTCATTTTAAATACTTTTCACAAACTCCCGCCAGAGTTAATTTTAAGATCGTCATAACACTTCTCTTCAAAGAAGTGTTAGAAATAGTGATATTGCTAAATAATTTTCCATACAATAAATATGCCATTTCATCAAATACCATTTTTAACCTTATTTTAATAATTGAGAATATATTACTTACCATAATCATCCTGGCATTATATTTCCTGAAATTGAAACTCCGGCAGCCGACAGGAAATTCCACGTCCGGCAGTTTTTTCCTAGGAAAAATTGATCACATCTTATCAAATTAAAAATTTTTCTGAATTCTTCTTGATTTCTTCAAGCGTTTCCATTATTTTAAAACAGTTCATATCCTTATAAAATATAACTGTGAGCTTCAGAATATTTCAAAGAATGTTTTCTATTCCTATTCTGATAAAGAGATCGGTTTTCAAAATCGCAGGATATCCATCCTGGGGGTGACAAACAGTAAATTGATCACATCAGAAAATGACAGGAGGCAGCTATGAAAACAAAGCAATTGTTGATCATTTTTCCTTTGCTTCTTATGGTACAAGCCTTTGCCCAATATCATACTCCCCAAAGCCCCCTTTCCATCCCTAAAAACAACCTTAAAAAAGATCTGATTGTCCAGAAACTCAGCAGCCAGCGTGTATTATACACCCAGATGGATATTGATGAACTGAAACTTGAGATCCGCAAGAGCAACAACAACGTGGACAATAAAATCTCCATGATCAAGAGCAAGATGTCCAATCTCTTCATGGATAAACAGGAACTGCTTCAGTTAAAAGACATCGAAAAGATCAAGGAGGTAATTACCGAAAAAAAGAACAACCGCAAAGAGATAGAAGAACAGGTCCAGAATGACCTTTCCGGCATCAATTATAAAGGCCTATTCATCATAGTATTGAAAAATATCGACCCTTGGGCTTCCAAACAACAGCTTGCGGACAAATCCGAAAAAGCACTCACGCCCAAAGCCATTGAGGATTTGAATGGTGTGTTCATTTCATCCATGACCACAGTGGAACAATCACAGTTCATATCAGATAGAATTAAGTCGATCATTAGCGGTGAAATGAGCATAGAAAAACAGTTCATCTCCCGAACCATTGACAACCGCACGAAGTTTCTCTATCTGGTTAAAGTGAATGTGGCACCGCTCAAAAAATCCTTCAAGGCAACCTCAGGCGAAATCGCTGCCGCTGAAACCAATCTGACCATCAATGCCATGACGGAGAAAGACTATCAAACCAAACTGCAAAATTTCGATGTTTCCCAGGATGAAATCAACAAAATCCGTTTTGAGGTGGAGCCCTCCCAGGAATCGATTCAATTGGCTAATACTACAGCAGGCAGAAGGCAAATGGATATCATCCGGAACGGCAATGCCAATTTGGCCAAGGTTGATGAAGAGATCCGGAATTTAGAGAACAGCCTTACGAACCGAAGCAGCATTTTAAAACAACTGATTGAAAGCAAGACGACGGTGACTTACGATCAACACAACTCGGACAAGAGCGTCAACGAGGCATTAAAATATTTGGACTCGGAATTGGCCAAACTCAAAAGTCAATTGATCAGCACCAAAGAGCAGGAACTCATCCCCCGTTACAGTGTCAGTGTCACTGCAGAGGGCACACCAGCAGAAGACATTGCCAAAACAGCGATAGACATAGCAGGCCAGATTGAACAGAGTTATTCCAAGATCGAGCAGTTCATGGAAGAAACCACAGTGAAAAACTTCATGCTGACCGATTACAAGCAAGGTCAGCAGAAAGATGTGTATCGGGAACTGGAATCTGTTTGGCTTTATCCGGTAGCTGGGGATCAGGATAATTTTTTATTGACGATTGTGGCGAAGTTTAAAATAACATCGGATAGAACATCTAACTCAGAAAAAGTACCAACGCAAATCAAAGAAAAACCAATATCACCTCCTGATCCATTCAAGGACATGGTGTTTATCGAAGGGGGTGAGTTCATAATGGGAAACGATGGTTATGCCGGTAATAATCAACCTGCCCATCAAGTTTGGGTCGATGGATTCTATATTGATAAATATGAAGTGACTAATGCTCAATTCTGTCAATTTCTCAATGAAAAAGGAAATCAAACCGACGCAGGCAAACTGTGGCTAGATATTCGGGAATCACGCTGTCAAATTGTGTATCAGAATGGGAAATATCTTCCGAAAGCAGGATATGATCATCATCCTGTCATTAATGTTACATGGTATGGTGCCCGTGCGTATGCTCAATGGACAGGGAAACGATTGCCAACTGAGGCAGAATGGGAGTTTGCGGCCAGGGGAGGGAATCGAAGCAATCATTTCGAGTTCAGTGGAAGCAACAATTATCAAGAAGTCGCCTGGGTTCAAGAGAATACAAGTGATTCACAACCTATCGGACTGAAAAAACCCAATGAACTCGGTTTGTATGATATGAGTGGGAATGTCTGGGAATGGTGTGAAGATTATTATGATGCTGCATATTTTAAAAATAGTCCTTATAAAAATCCAAGAGGTCCTGACGCAGGTAGCAAGCGTGTGATCCGTGGTGGTGCTCAAAGTCATCGTGCTGGATTTTCACATGTATGGAGTCGTATGGACTATAATCCAACAAGTAGTTATGTAATTCTCGGTTTCCGGTGTGCAAAGACACCTACTGGAGCCGGAACTCGTACAAGCACAACTTCAGATCGTAATGATAATACAGTAACTGACATTGATGGCAACATCTATCATACCGTCAAAATCGGTGATCAAATTTGGATGGCGGAGAATCTGAGGGTGACACATTATAGAAACGGTGAGCCCATACTGCAAGTAGACAATCCGGAAGAATGGCGCAGTTTAAGGAGTGGAGCCTACTGTTGTTATAATTACTATACTGAGAATGCAAAGAATTTCGGATGTCTGTACAACTGGTACACTGTGAAAGACAATCGAAATATTGCACCTACTGGCTGGCATGTACCCAGCCGAGATGAGTGGTTGGGGCTCATTGATTTACTGGGTGGATTCTCTGTAGCAGGAGGGCATTTGAAAGAAACTGGGACTGAACACTGGAACGTTCCGAATATAGGAGCCACTAATTCAAGTGGTTTTTCAGCTCGAGCAAGTGGTTATCGACTTGTTACAGGTAGATTCACCGGGATGTCCAATTCCGCAAATTATTGGTCGTCTTCAGAAGTAAATAACGATAGTGCATGGCATTTTGTTTTATCTTCTGATTATTCAGAATTCCCTTACAGTGACATGTTAAAACAGATGGGTTTTTCGGTCCGATGTGTTAAGGATTAATTCTTAAAACATTATAGAATATTCATTTCATGCATGAAAAAGGTACGGATCCCTATGTCAGTCATCAGCAATAGGAGGGAGTAATGTAGGTCGGGATCTACTCCGACAATCCAGCTACGAAGTTCACAGCCATCAAGCAAAAGGAGAATAAAATGAACAAAAGACCTATTGCCAGGAACATCGCCCTCATGGTGGTGTTTTGTGCAGTTGGATTAACCTTATTTACAGAAAATGTACGAACCGTTCAGATCATCGGGCTGTTAGCCTGCGGAGCAATTATCGGTGCATCGCTGACAAACATAATAATCAGTCTCAGGCAAAAAAAATAACTGGATTATCAAAATTCTTATCAATCATTCCTGAATAATACCCCCTGTCCATCTGGACATTTCATTTGCAGATGAAATCATTAAACAGGAAGGATTCAGGTGATTCATGCGAGAGCAATTTTATTCGGTCTCGATTCAGGAATGAATATTCAAGACATGCATAATTTTAAAAGAAATAAATGAAAAAGAGAACCTTCCGATGAGTTGCTATTTCGTGGCACAAATCAATATCCACGACAAAGGCGAATATTCGAAATACCTTGAACAGACGGATAAAGTACTTGAGAAATTCAAGGGTGAAGTGGTCGCTGTGGATGACGCTGTTTCCATCCTCGAGGGAGAGTGGCCCTATGAACGAACAGTTCTGATCCGGTTTCCCGACAAGAAGGAACTTGAACGCTGGTATCACTCGGAAGGTTATCAGAAAATCGCTCATCATCGATGGAACGCATCAACTGCCAATATTGTAGCCGTGCAGGGCCGTTCTTAAAAAGCCAACCTCGAAGTAAAACTTTTTTGTTTCATACATCGGGATTTGAAATAGTTGTCAGGATAATTGCCGGAAAGCAAAAATCGGTCACGACTGGAAAATGATGGCATAAAACGGCGTTTCGGCTCATTCAAATGAGTAAATCGAGTTCAGTTTTTTGCAAATGGGGAATAATCATACTTTTTTACCAATTTTGAAAAATTTGAAAAAATACTTGGTTTGAGTATAAAAAAATATTATATTAATCTTCCGAGATATATCGTACATCATTTCCATGCTGAAATCGGGAAGTGAACAGTACAAGGTTTAGGTTTAACAAAAAGGATTTAGAATGGAACAGGGAAAAGTCAAATGGTTTAACAGAACCAAAGGTTTTGGATTCATCGAACGTGAAGGCGGCGATGATGTTTTCGTCCACTTTAGCGCAATCGAGCAGGAAGGTTTCAAAGCACTGAACGAGGGAGACGAAGTTGAATTTGAAGTGGTCCAGGGTGAGAAGGGACCGCAAGCTGCAAAAGTAAAAAAACTGTAAATCCCAATATATCGAATTTGAACACCCTTTTTAAACGCCCCGATGATAACCATTCGGGGCGTTCCCTATTTTAGGCTATACAAATATTTTTTCATTTCAATCCGTTGCATTCTTCTTGATTTCTTCATCAATATCCATTATTTTTATACGGGGATCGGGAACAGTGGAAGTGAATTTACGTATGATAATTAACCGAAAATATTAGAGGAGAATAACATGAAAAAAGCAGTGCTCATTGGATTGGCAATTTGTCTGATACTCTCTGTTTTCCAAATTGTCCTGGCTCAGGAAGCAGCAGAAACGAAATGCGAAACCCAGGAAACAAAAATGGAACCGATACCTAAAATCACAATCGTAAAACCGTTTTATTATGCCGCACTGGAAATGACCGGAAGCTACGATCAGCATGGAGAGGCTTTTGGTACATTGTACGGATTGGCCGGCAAATTGATGCTGGACATGAACCAGCCCGTTTTCGGCATTTACTACAACAATCCCCAGAACACACCCGAAGCCGAACTCAAATGGGAACTCGGCCTTCCGGTTTCCGAAGGCCAGAAACTCGAAGAACCCCTGAAACTGAAAAAATGGGAATACAAACTGCTGGCAACCAAAAATTACAAAGGCAGTTTTTCATCCGAGGCAATGGGGGCATGTTATGCAGGCCTCTATCAGTGGATTACCGAGAATCAATACGCACCTGCTGGACCAATGATGGAAAAATATCTCGGCCAGCCGACGATGGACGAAAAAGGCGAATGGTGCGGAGAAATTGAAATTATCATGCCGGTTCAAAAAATTATGGAAGAACCCGTATCCGATAAATAGTGTTCTGTAAACATCTCATTTCAAATCCCGGGATTAAAAATTCCGGGTTTTTTTATTGAATGTATATTCGTCAATCCCAAATTTCCTTGCTTTCGTCGACAGTTTCAATTATTTTAAAAAGAAAAACAAACATTGGACGATGGAAATCCTGTCACTGAATCAACAAATAAGGGATTTTTCATTTACCAAATCCCGAACACCGAGTCGTAAAACGGAGAATATGTTCTGATGAAATATCATCACATCGGCATTCCAACCCAACAGAAACTAAAAGACGAGATTCATCTCAAACACCTGAAAATGTACGTCAGCGGCTACGGAGAGAATCCATACGGAATCGAATGGATGCGGTATGAAGACGATGCACCTTACCCGAATCTCATCAAAACAGTGCCTCATGTTGCCTTTGAGGTTGCCGACCTGATGAAAGCGATAAAAGGAAAAAACGTGATTATCCAACCCAACACCCCGAGCCGGGGAGTCCGGGTGGCTTTTATAGAAGACAACGGCGTACCGATCGAGTTTCTCCAGATCGACCGCAACATCGCAGAGAAAGGATTATAACTTATTTGATCAAATAACGAACGCAGCGCGAATATTTCATCGTTCGGGATATCCATCCCGTATCTATAAAATTGCAATTGACAATATGAATTGATAATACAATTATAATAAAATATAGGGTCTGGCTATGGAAAAAAATAATGAGACCAATCGATCAAAGAAAACCGATTCGGGGAAATCCATCTCAAGGCGCCAATTCATTTCAACAACCGGTGCTGTGACAGCGGGACTGCTCATCAATCCTTTCGGTAAATCTAAAAGCGCACATGCTCTCGGAATTTCAGATTATGCAGCCCAGGTCGCCGTGACCCAGGCAATGGATTACAGCAGCCCGGCGCTCATCAAACAAAAAGTACAGCATCTTTTCGAATCACTGGGCGGTATCAGTGATGTGGTCAGTGCGGGCGATAAGGTGGCGGTTAAAATCAACCTCACAGGCGGATCCGGCAGTGCAAATCATTCCAAACTCCAGGGCTATGATATCACCGAGGCCATGTGGACACATCCGACTGTGCTGCGTGCTGTGTGTGAACTGTTACTGGACAGCGGTGTGACTGCCGATGACCTCACTATTGTAGAAGCGATCTGGGATATGGCATCATACAACAACTTCGGCTATAAGGATGTGCAGGATGATCTGGGTTTTCAGCTGGTAAATCTCAATGAGGCGGCTCCTTATACGGATTATATGGAAAAAGAAACCGGTGAAAACCATTTTAATTACAGCTCTTTCACACTCAACCGGATTCTGGATGAAGTGGATGTCTATGTATCCATTCCCAAGATGAAACAGCACTACGATGCGGGTGTCACCCATACCATGAAAAACCAAGTCGGAATTACCCCGTTGTCTTTTTATGGAACCAGTACCCGTGTTCACCTGCATAACAAAAATGGATCGGAAAATATCAGAACCTACCTCCCCCGATCAATCATTGACTTGAACTTGGCCAGACCAGTCAATCTGGGCGTGGTGGACGGGATCATCAATGCAGATGGTGGTGAAGGTGTCTGGAATCCAACATTTGTTCCTGCTGAATACCACCTGCTTCTTGCAGGAAAAGATCCCGTGGCTACGGATTCAGTCTGCTCGCATCAGATGGGCAATGATCCGGAGACAGAAAAATTTCAATTACCCAGCGGTCAGGAATGCGACAACTACCTGCTTCTGGCCAGCCAGATTGGCATGGGCACCAATACATTAAGTGAAATTGAACTGGTCGGTGACGGAGCCGATTTGATTCACACATCGGTTGGACACCCTCATTATGCATCCATACCCAATGCACTTCAGCTGTTTGACAATTGGCCGAATCCGTTTAATGCAGTCACTTGTATCCGGTATTATGTCCCCGGGGCTCAGCACATCACTCTTAAAATTTATAACGGAATGGGCCAGGCTGTTGAGACTTTGGTAGACGGTCATATTTCATCAGGTGAACATCAGCTGCACTGGAATGCAAATCATCTGCCGAGCGGCATATACTTCGCCAGACTGCAGTCAGGCCGGCATGTCAAAACACAAAAATTGATTTATCAGAAATAATTAACTGTAAAAGGAAAACCACTGAATGAAAAAATTTTCATATTGCTCATTCATACTCAGTTACTGCCTGGTATTTGGATTAAACAGTGCATTTGCTCAAAATCCGCTGATACTGGATCAGTTTACGGCCGATCCCTCTGCGAGGGTATTTGAAGGCAAGGTTTACCTCTATCCGTCGCATGATGTCAAATGCAAGTCCAACTGGTTTTGCATGAAAGATTATCATGTTTTCTCATCGGAAAACCTGACCGATTGGACAGACCATGGCATTATCATCAGCCAGGAAAATGTACGCTGGATGGATTCGACTTCAAACAGTTTATGGGCTCCCGATTGTATCGAGAGAAACGGCAAATATTATTTTTACTTTCCGGCCAAAATCAAAAATACATCATTCGCAAAATGGATGGCGATCGGAGTTGCTGTATCCGATACGCCATACGGGCCTTTCAAACCCGAATCCAAACCCATCGATGGCGTTTTCGGTATCGACCCCAATCCATTCATCGATAAAGACGGCCAGGCCTATCTCTACTGGGCCGGCGGCAGACGTTTACACATGGCCAAGCTTCAAGAAAACATGCTGGAACTTGCTGCTGAACCGCAGGAAGTTGAGGGATTGCCCGAAGGATTCAAGGAAGGCCCGTATCTTTTTGAAAGAAACAGCATTTACTATCTTACCTTTCCCTATGTAATCAAGAAAACCGAGACACTGGCTTATGCCACAGGCGACACTCCCATGGGACCTTTTAAGTACAAGGGTGTCATCATGGATGAATCGCCGACCGGCTGCTGGACCAATCACCATTCCATTATTCAATACAAAGGACAGTGGATTTTATTTTATCACCACAATGACCTCTCGCCCCATTTTGATAAAAACAGGTCCGTCCGGGCGGACAGCCTGTTCTTTAATGAAGACGGCACCATTCGAAAAGTGATTCCCACTTTGCGGGGCGTGGGTCTCACCGATGCCGCCCGGGAAATTCAGATCGACCGGTACAGCGCGATCAGTCAAAAAGGTGCATCCATTGATTTTCTCGACAAACGTGACAAATTCAAAGGATGGAAAACGATACTGAAAAAAAAGAATGCGTGGATCAAATACAACAGCGTCGATTTCGGTAAAAATAATTTAAAATCGGTCAACATCAAAGCAGCATCAAAAACGGGTGGCAGTATCCAACTCCGGATCGACGAAAAGGAAGGTCCCATAATTACACAAATTGAAATTCCGAAAAATAAAAATTGGAATGTAGTAAATTCTTTGTTGATAGAAATCCCTTCCGGGATTCATAATCTCACTGCCGTTCTTTTAAAAGGAAGAATCGTTGAAATCGATTGGCTACAGTTTGAATAATCCTTCTTCCCTGTTCCATTGAATGTATATCGCATTATCATTCTGACCGGCCGCACTGAAAATGGGAATCCTGGATCATTTGAAAGAGTTACAGTTTTTCTTTTATAACGACTAAAATCTTTTCTTCCAATCACTTAAAATAGAGTAGATTTTTGTAAATTATCTTATTATATTTATTAATAATTTTACATCCTCTGTACTGATTTTAATTCTGTTAATCAATCACTCGGCCCAAATTGAAACAGGGGAATTAAAATAATATTATCCCGACTTCCATAATTGCTATCTGAATTAGATTGATCCCTCAGAGCGGAAACTGGTTATATGATTAATAAAACAATCTCACACTATAAAATTATTAAAAAAATCGGTGAAGGTGGAATGGGTATAGTCTATAAAGCCAGAGATACCAAACTCCACCGTTTTGTCGCACTTAAATTTTTACCCCGGGAACTCACTGAAGATTCTGACGCCAAAGAACGATTTATCCGGGAAGCACGGACTGCCTCCTCTTTGGATCACACGAATATCTGCACCATATACGAAATTAACGAGACATCAGACGGACAGATATTTATTGCCATGGCTTATTATGAAGGAGAAACCCTCAAGGAAAAAATAAAAACCGGACCTTTGCCGTTGCATCAGGCTCTCGATATTGCCATTCAAATTTCACATGGTTTGGCAAAGGCCCATGAGACCGGACTTGTGCATCGGGACATCAAACCTGCCAATATTTTCATTACCAATGACGGAGTTGTAAAAATTATCGATTTTGGATTAGCCAAACTGGAAGGGCAAACCCGGCTCACCAGAGACATGTCCACCATGGGCACCATTGCCTATATCTCCCCCGAACAGGTCAGCGGGAAAGAAACAGATCCAAGAACCGATATCTGGGCAGTGGGCGTTATTCTTTACGAAATGCTGACGGGGCAATTGCCTTTCAAAGGTGATTATGATCAGGTTGTGATTTACTCCATTCTTCATGAGAAGCCGAAAAAAGTCTCTTCCATTTCCGCGGATATTCCAAATGAATGTGAACAAATCACCGATAAAGCATTGCAAAAAGCAATTTCAAAGCGATATCAACACATGAAGCAAATGGAAAATGATCTGAAAAATGTAAAACGAAACCTGCCGATTCATGATTCGAAAAAAAAAGCACCGTCATCTCCTATTCAAAAAATAAAAAACCATTACGTACCAGTTGGGTTATTAATTCTTCTTTTGACAGGTTTCTTCATAATTAAACCAATAATTTTAAAAAAGAAAATTGAAAAACCGATCTCCATCGCTGTCATTTCTTTTGAAAATCAAACTGGGAATAAAGCATACGACTATTTACAAGATGCGATACCAAATCTGTTGATCACCGGTCTGGAACAGTCTTCGTCGCTGCAGGTGACCACCTGGGAACGCCTGTATGATCTTCTGAAACAGGTCGGCAAGGAAAACATCAAAAGTATCGATAAGAACACAGGGTTTGAATTGTGTGCGCATGACGGTATCGATGCGATTGTATTGGGCAGTTTTATCAAGGCAGGAGAGCTTTTCGCCACGGATGTCAAGGTTCTGGATGTCACCACAAAAAAACTGTTAAAAAGCGGCCGTTCTCAGGGGAATGGCGTTGAAAGCATCCTGAAGCAGCAGATCGATGAGTTAAGCCATGAGATATCAAACGGCATCACCCTTCCTGCAAAACAGGTTGAATTCCGGGACACAAAAATAATGGATGTTACCACCTCTTCCATCGAAGCGTACCATTATTTTATTCGCGGCAGGGATGAATATTTTCGGGAAACCGGTGAGGCAATCAAATATTTCAAAAAAGCAATCGAAATCGATTCGACGTTCGCTACTGCCTATTTATGGCTTGGGCGGTCATTTGGACCCAACAAGACTGAAAGCAAACGGTTATTCCTGAAGGCAAAGCAATATTCACAGCGAGCCACAAAAAAAGAACAACTTTATATCGAGGCTGAACTGGAGCCCGATTTTGAAAAGAAAATGCAAATCTATCAGCAAATGATCAAAGAGTACCCCAAGGAGAAGTATCCGCATTATATACTGGCCGAGCATTATGCCTATCATGAAAAATTCGAAGCGGCCATCAGCGAGTGCCTGAAAGCGCTGGCGCTGGATCCCTATTTTACACCGCCTACCCGGGTATTATGTCACCTGTATGCAGAGACCGGCAAACAGGAGAAAGCGGATGAGTATCTAAAACGGCTGGCTGAACTTCATCCCGGTGATGCACCGCCGGTAGTCATGGTTGGCAGTATTTATTTTGCAAACGGAGACATCGATGAGGCCATTCGCAAATTTAGGGAAGCCTCCGAGTTCGATCCCAATGCCATGTCAGAAATTTATACATCCATTGCCTTCGCGGTTAAAGCAGAATTTCAGCAGGCGATTGACTGTACGGACAGGTACATCGCTGATGAGCTGTCGTATTTCAAACGGCCCGGGGGACGCGGTTTTCGCGGTTATTATTACGTCCTGACCGGACGATATCAGGAAGCACTCAGAGATGTTGAATTCGCTTCCGATATGTTCAAAGCATGGAACAATTCGGCTTTTATCATGTTAAGCGAAGCCTTGCAGGGAGCTTCCTGTCTTGAAAAAAGAGATTATCAGCAGAGCCGAACGCATTTTAATCATTATCAACAATTGTTTATAAAGAAATATAATTATCCCGATCCGCATTTTTATGATTTTACCTGTGAACCGTTTCTGGGGCTGCTCGATATACGTGAGGGGAAATTAGATTCAGCCCGCGTCAGACTCAATCATTTAAAAACCATATTGCCCGATTTTCATGTGCTGTATACAGACATCATTGACGTTCACTGTAAGATATTGAAGGCGGAATTGTTATTGGCTGAAGATTCAACGGATGCAGCCATTGAGATCGGTGAAGGTATCAAAGAGCTGGCTATTCCAAGATATTTTTTCAATCCGGACAGAATTATATTTTATAATCTTCCTTTTTCAAAAGATATTTTAGCTCGCGCCTATATAAAGAAAGGAAATATCAACAAGGCCATTGCCGAATATGAACGCTTGATTC